>Ga0209947_1000437_pt1 | contig 26003 bp, 30 predicted proteins | sample SalPonR2_B_D2_MG_FD_185706 | JGI IMG/M metagenome (GOLD analysis project Ga0209947, IMG submission 185706) | Salt pond soil microbial communities from South San Francisco under conditions of wetland restoration - Salt Pond MetaG R2_B_D2_MG... ...
CCACCCGCGCCGTTCGACGTGACCCTGCCCGAAAGTGCCAGCGACAACGCGGCCCGGCCCGCCGACACGCTTTACATGGATGCCGAGGGGCGGCTCGCCTTCAACGCAGCACGCGGCGAAGCGGTCTATGACGCGATTGCGGCCCGTGCCACGCCTGAAACCCCCCTTCAAATTCGCGCCGACGCGCGGCTCGAGGCGCAGGCGCTTGCCCGGCTTCTGCCGGAACTGGCGGCGCGCGGCATCCTTGAGATCGAACTCCTGACGGGGGCGCCATGATCCGCGGTCTGGAATTCACCGGCTTCCTCGCGCTTGCCGCCGCCGTGCATGCCGGGGTTTGGACCGCCGCTCCCGGGGGGCACATCGGCGCGGGCGGATCGGGTGGTGCCGAAAGTGTCACGCTAGAGGCCTCAAGCGCACAGATGGCGGCGCTGGTCGAGGCCTGGCAGCGCCCGGTCGAGATGATGCAGCAGGCGGCACAGCCCGCGCAGCCCATCCACCCTGACGCGACCCCGGTCGCCCTGCGCCGGGACACGGCACAGCGCAGCAGCCCGGCCCCCGCCACACCACCAATGAGCGCCCCCGACCCCGACCTGCCACAGGTGGAAGCGGCGCCTGTGCCCCTGCCTGCGCCAGACCTGAGCGACCGCGCGCCTGCGCCACAACCGCCCGAGAGCGGGCCGGATGACGTACGCCCTGCTTCCAGAGCACAGCGCGCACCGGCCCGGCCCGAGGTGACAGCGCGCCTCGGAACACCCGCGACAACCGACCCCTTGCCGCAAACCGATACCGCCCCCGTCCTGCCGCGCACCCGGCCCGTGGCGCGCCCCGAGCGGCCCACTCCCAAGCCCGCACAGGCCAGCCCGGCACGACCCAAGGAAGTGGCGCGCGGCGATGGTGGACAAAAGGCCGGCGGTACGGCCAAAGCCGCTCCCGCCGCCACGCTCGATCCGGCCACCCGCACCAGCCTGATGGCCCAGTGGGGCGGCGGCATCCGCAACCGGATCGAACGGCAGAAACGGTATCCGCGCGGCACCCGCTCGAGCGGCACGGTGCATCTGACCCTGACAGTGTCGGGGGCCGGGCGGCTGATGGCGGTGCGCGTGCGGCAATCTTCCGGAGATCGTGCGCTTGACACAGCGGCACTGAAGGCGGTGCAAGGCGCGCGCCTGCCCGCCAAGCCCGCCCGGCTGCCGGGGGACAGCCACAGCTTCAACCTTCCGGTGGCGTTCCGCCGCTAGCGATCCGCAGGCTATGGATTGCCGATCATTCGCGGCCTTGTCCCGACCTCCGTGCGCGATACTCCCTGATCCGCGCCTCGAGCCGGTCGGCATAGGCGGCGCGGTCGGCATCGCTCATCGCGGCCAGATGTGCGATCAGCACGTCCTGCCCCATCTCGAATCGGGCGGCAAATCCCTGGCGCTGTTCACGCATGCGCTCGGCCACGCGATCCGGATCGAAGGGGACGGCGCGCAGGTCAAGCACCAACGCATCGAAACTTGATCGAAAGCCGCCGCGATTGCCGCCGCTTTCGCGCCAGACCTCGCGCATGCGCTGTCCGATCTCGCGCCGGTCCTCATCGCTGAGCGCGCGGGTCAGCGGCCCGCCCGCCATATCAAGCCGAGAGGGATGGTGCCCATGATGCCCACCGTGGCGCAGTGCCCATCCGGCGACGACTCCGACGACCGCAAGGTTCACAGCCAGTGAAACCACCAGCAGCACGCGCATCCATCGCCCTGTCCGGGGCGTGTGCTGCCGCTCATTCAGCTCTGTCATCAGAAATCCCCCCCGGCCAGATCAAAGGCCATTTCCGGCGTGATATCTACAAGATAGACCGCCTCCGCCGGACCGATCAGCCCCTCGGGCAGGGACGTGCCGATCCAGAGACCGGTCAGCGCCGCCGTGGCCAGCCCCGCCATGGCGGGCCAGCCGCCGAGTAAACGATAAAAACGCGCCACCAACCCGTCCGGCGTGGCGCGCACGCGGGCGGGCTCGGTGCCCGGACCGGTTTGCTGCGTTGCCTCGGCATCTGCGAGAACCCGCGCCAGAAGGTCCGGCGAGGGTGCGGGGGCGTGCCCACGCGCGGCCTCGAAAAAGCCACCGAGCCCGTCGCCTGTACGCTGCTTATCGCTCATCGACATATCCCAACTCCTCTTGCCGCCCGGCGAGGGCCGCGCTCAGCGCGCGTTTGCCTCGGGAGGTCAGACTTTCCACCGCCTCGATCGTGATTTCCATGATCTCGGCGATCTCGGGGTTCGCCAGCCCCTCGATATGGCGCAGAACCACCGCCTGATGCTGCCGCTCCGGCAGATCGTTCAGGGCCATTTGCAATGCCTCGGCGCGGGCACGCTCCTGCATGGCCTCGGCGGCGCTCGCGCGGCCGTCCGCAGGCTCGGGGATGGCGTCGAGCGCGACCGACCCGCCCCGCGCCCGGCGCTGCCGGTCGATGCACAGATTGGCCACAACACGGTAGAGCCAGGTGGTCACCTTCGCCTCGCCCTGCCGCCAGTCGCGGGCCTGTTTCCACAGTCGCAGCATCGCCTCCTGCGCCACATCCTCGGCCTCGGCCCGGTTGCCCAACAGGCGATACGCATGCGCCATCACGCGCGGCGTGAGCCGCAGGGTCAGCACGCGGGCCGCCGCCTCGTCGCCGTTGGCAAAGAGCACGAGCAGCGCCTCGTCGGGCACGTCGTCATGGGCGTCTAGCGGCATTGTCATGGCCCCCAAGCGTATCCCTCAGCCCGGTCCCTGACCAGTGTGGCGGGCATGGCACAGGGCCTGCCCGCCACCCCGGGTGCTCACTCGGAGGCCGTGCCGCCCTGTTTCATGCCGTGATGCTTGCCCCGCATCTCGCGCATCTTGGCGAATTCCTCGGCGCTGATCGCGCCATCGCCATCGGTATCGACGCGCTTGAACATCTTGCCCTGACGGTCGGCGCGCATCTCGTCCATGCTCAGCTTGCCGTCGGCATTGGCGTCATGCCGTTCGATCATGTGATCGGCGTATTTGGCCATCCGCTCGGCCCGGCGCTCCATCATCCGCGCGATCAGTTCCTCGCGCGACAGGGCCCCGTCGCCATCGCTGTCGGCACCGTCAAAGCGCGCCTGCATGTGGCCGGACATTTCCTCGGGCGTGATCTTGTCATCACCATCGGCGTCGAGATCCTCGAAGCTGTGCTGCATCTGCATGCCGCCATGCTTCATACCGCCCTTGTGGTTGCCCGCCTCGACAGCGCTCAGCCCGCCAAGCGTGATGGCGGCGGCCAGACCTGTGATCAAAACCATGTTGTTCATCGTGACATCTCCTGTCCTCTTGTAACGTGTTCGCCTCGCGAAACGCGCCTGTATCCCGGCGGTTTCTGCAAGGTGATACGCGCGCTGTGTGCGCTTCCGGCGCAGGTGGTCGATTTTTTTGCATCGCTTTTCACACGATTTGCGACATCGCGCCGCAAGGACAGGCTGTCACCTTTCATCTGGCCCTCACTTTCTCCATGTTTGCGCCAACGCAACGAAAGGCCGCCCCATGCGCGACACCACCGCCGAACAGACCGACCGCCAGCTCTGGCCCGCACTGCGCCGGGGATTTTCCCGAAAATGCCCCAGCTGTGGCAGCGGACCAATCCTGAAGAGCTATCTCAAACTGCGTGAGACCTGTCCGGTTTGCCGCGAGGACCTGAGCCATGCGCGCGCGGATGACGGGCCCGCATATCTGACGATCCTGATTGTCGGCCACCTGATGGCACCACTCCTGCACATCGCCTTCGTGCAGTTCCGGCCCGAGCCTCTGGTGCTGTTCACCATATTCGCTATTGGCACGATCACCCTCTCGCTCTACCTTCTGCCCCGTCTGAAAGGGGCCATCGTGGCCTTTCAATGGGCGCGGCTGATGCATGGGTTCAGCGACAGCCGCTAGGCCCCTGCGCGCGAAAGGGCGGCCATGAGCGACATCGACAAATCCGCTGTCCGCGATGCGGCGACCGTGATCGTCCTGCGCGACGAAGAACGGCCGCATGTCCTGATGGGGCAGCGCGGGGCGCAGGCCGCCTTCATGCCCAACAAGTTCGTCTTTCCCGGCGGTGCCGTGGACGCGGGCGATGCCGGTATCCCGCTTGTCCGGCCCTTGCCCGACCTCTGCACCGAGCGTCTGCGCGAGGATTGTGCGCGCGACTTGTCTCATGCTCTCGCCGCGGCGGCGGTGCGCGAGTTGTGGGAGGAAACCGGGCTTGCCCTCGGACAGCCCGGCACATGGCCGGGCGACGTGCCGCCCGATTGGCAGGGCTTTGCCGCGCGCGGTCTCGTGCCGCGTGCCGACCCGCTTCAATTCGTGTTTCGCGCGATCACCCCGCCGGGTCGCCCGCGCCGCTTCGATGCGCGGTTTTTCCTTGTCCATGCCGAGGCGCTCGCCGGCGACCCCGATGATTTCTCCGCCGCCTGCGAGGAGTTGAGCCATCTGCAATGGGTACCCCTCGCGGATGCGCGCCGATTCGATCTGCCCTTCATCACCGAGGTGGTGTTGGCCGAAGTCACCGCGCGGGCGCATGATCGCACCCCTCCGGCCTCGGTGCCATTTTTTCGCAATGATGACGAAGAAAGCCTGTTCCTGAGATTGAACGGGATGGGGGCCGGCTGAGCGCCGCGTAGAATTTGGCCTTGAGCCGACCTTTGTTCGACAGACCCTGCGCGAAACGCGGCCGAAGGCCGCCGCGCATCGCCGTGCCGCCCCCCGGCGCGGCGATTTGGCTGCAACCTGTTCTGCGATCAGTTCTTTCTCGGATTTGGCCGACATAAAGCCCTGCCAAACCAACGTTGGATCGCCACGCCGCGGCACGACGCTGCGCGGCTCAGGTAAACGACCGCAAAAGGCCAGCCATGCTCCCCCGCCTCAACCACACAACACCCCTGTTGACACCCGCACGCACCCCTGTATAAGCGCGGCTTCATTGGTGTTGGTGGCCCCCGCAAGGGGATGCCTGTCGGGAGCAATCCAGAGGACAACGCCCTTCGACACATAAAGAAGGAGATCAGCCGTGACCAAACGCACGTCTGCCAAGTACAAGATCGACCGCCGCATGGGCGAAAACATCTGGGGCCGTCCGAAATCCCCGGTGAACCGCCGCGAATACGGCCCCGGCCAGCACGGCCAGCGTCGCAAAGCCAAGATTTCCGACTTCGGCCTGCAGCTGCGCGCCAAGCAGAAGCTCAAGGGCTACTACGGCGACCTGACCGAGAAACAATTCCGCCGCATCTTCGCCGAGGCCGAGCGTGTCCGCGGTGACACCGGCGAGCTGCTGATCGGCCTGCTCGAGCGCCGTCTCGACGCCGTCGTTTACCGCGCCAAGTTCGTGCCGACCATGTTCGCCGCACGTCAGTTCGTGAACCATGGCCATGTCACGGTGAACGGCAAGCGCGTCAACATTCCCTCATACCGCGTGAAAGAGGGTGACGTGGTCGAAGTTCGCGACAAGTCCAAGCAGATGGCGGCCGTGCTCGAGGCCGTGCAACTCGCCGAGCGCGACGTGCCCGATTACATCGATGCCGATCATTCCAAGATGAAGGCCACCTTCGTGCGCCAGCCCGGCCTGTCGGACGTGCCCTATCCGGTGATGATGGAACCGAACCTCGTGATCGAATTCTACGCCCAGAACTAAACCTTCTGACCAGATGCGAAGAGGCCGCGACGGGGAACCGCCGCGGCCTTTTTCTTTTGATGCTGGTCAAGGCGGGATGTCAAAGCTAGAACCACCTGCAAGACACGGGGGACGACATGACCAAGATCACACCTCAGCCGGGCATCATGGATATCGCGCTCTATCAGGGCGGGGCCGGTCATGTGGACGGCGTGGCCAATGTGGTCAAACTCAGCTCGAACGAGAACCCCTTCGGACCCTCCGAGGCCGCCAAGGAGGCGTTTCGCAAGGCCGCCTACGAGTTGCACCGCTACCCCTCGACCGATCACGCCCCGCTGCGCGCCGCCATCGCCGAGATCCACGGCCTCGATCCTGCCCGCATCGTTTGCGGCGTCGGAAGTGACGAGATCATCGCCTTTCTCTGCCAGGGCTATGCCGGGCCGGGCGATGAGGTGATCCATACCGAGCACGGCTTTGCGATGTACCGGATCAGCACGCTGGCCAACGGGGCCACACCCGTCGAGGTGCCCGAGCGCGAGCGCGTGACCGATGTCGATGCGATCCTTGCCGCCTGCACCGAGTCCACAAGGCTGGTCTTTGTCGCCAACCCCAACAATCCCACCGGCACGATGATCGGCGAGGCAGAGTTGCGCCGCCTCGCCGAAGGTCTGCCCGAGCGCGCGCTGCTGGTGATCGACGGCGCCTATGCCGAATATGTCGAAGGCTATGATGGCGGGGCGGCGCTGGTCGAGAGCCGCGACAACGTGGTGATGACCCGCACCTTTTCCAAACTGCATGGCTTGGGTGGCTTGCGCGTCGGCTGGGGCTATGGCCCGTCTCATGTGGTCGATGTGCTCAACCGCCTGCGCGGGCCCTTCAACCTCAGCCATGCCGCGCTGGTCACCGCCGAGGCCGCGATCCGCGACACGGCCTGGGCCGGTAAATGCCGCGAGGACAACACCCGCCTGCGCGCCTGGCTGGCCGAGGCACTGGCCGAACATGGCGTGCCGTCGGACACTTCGACCGCGAATTTCATTCTCGCCCGTTTCGGCAGCCGCGACGAGGCCGAGGCCTGCGACAGCTGGCTGCAATCACAGGGCCTGATCGTACGCAAGGTGGCCGGCTACAACCTGCCCAACTGCCTGCGAATCAGCGTGGGCGACGAGGCCGCCTGCCGCCGCGTGGCGCATGCCGTGGGGCAGTTCAAGGGCGGTGCCCGATGAGCGTGATCTATGACCGCGTGGCCCTGATCGGGCTGGGTCTCATCGCCTCATCGATGTGGCATGCAATGAAGCGCGCCGGTGTGGCGCGCGAGGTGACGGGATATGCCCGCAGCCCCGAGACCCGCGCCATCGCACGCGAAATCGGCCTGTGCGACAGGGTCTGCGACAGCGCCGCCGAGGCCGCGACAGGCGCAGATCTGGTCGTGCTCTGCGTGCCGGTGGGTGCGATGGGGGCCGTCGCTGCCGAGATCGGCCCGGGGCTGAAACCCGGCGCCACTGTCAGCGACGTGGGATCGGTCAAGAAAGCGGTGATCGAGGCGGTTGCGCCGCATCTGCCCGAGGGCGTGCATTTCGTGCCCGCTCACCCGCTGGCAGGGACCGAGCATTCCGGGCCACGCTCCGGCTTTGCCGAACTTTTCGACAACCGCTGGTGCCTGATCGTGCCGCAAGCGGGCAGCGACCGCGCGGCGGTCGAGCGACTTGAGGCGTTCTGGCAGGCGCTTGGCAGCCATACCGACGAGATGGATGCAGAGCATCACGACCTTGTACTGGCCGTTACCTCTCATGCGCCGCATCTCATCGCCTACACGATGGTGGGCGTGGCTGACGATCTGCGCCGCGTCACCGACAGCGAAGTGATCAAGTACTCTGCCGCCGGGTTCCGCGATTTCACCCGCATCGCGGCGTCGGACCCGACCATGTGGCGCGACGTGTTCCTCAACAACAAGGAGGCGACCCTGGAAATTCTGGGCCGCTTCACCGAAGAGCTGTTCGCGCTGCAACGCGCCATCAGAACGGGCGACGGCGATCACCTGCACGACTATTTCACCCGCACCCGCGCCATCCGACGCGGCATCATCGAGGCCGGTCAGGATACCGACGCACCCGATTTCGGCCGGGTGAAAAAGGCATGAGGCGCGCCGTGATCGCCATGGGACTCGGCCTGAGCCTTGTCGCCTCCGGCTGCGGCCGCAGCGATGACACGGTAACGCGCGGCGGCGGGCTTTGCGGAGATCCGGGGCTGGTCGGGACGGTATCCGGCCTTGTGCCCGGTCGCATCGGCGGCTGTGGGGTGGAGCGAGCGGTGCGCCTCGAATCGGTGCATGGCGTGCGCCTGAGCCAACCTGCGACGCTCGACTGCCCGACGGCGCGCACCCTTGGGCAATGGGTAGATCAAAGCGCGAGACCCGAGGTCGGGCGCATGGGCGGCGGTCTTTCCGGGCTGCGCGTGGCCGCGCATTACGCGTGCCGGACCCGCAATCATCAGCCCGGTGCACTGATCTCGGAACACGGCAAGGGCAAGGCGATCGACATCGCTGCCCTGCAGCTGCGCGACGGGTCGGAGATTTCGGTGCTGGACGATTGGGGACAGGGACCGAAAGGGCGCGTGCTGCGCCAGGTGCACCGTCAGGCCTGCGGGCCATTCGGGACGGTGCTGGGCCCCGAGTCGGACCGGTTCCACCGCGATCACTTTCATTTCGACACCGCCCGGCACCGCGGTGGACCCTATTGCCGCTAAGCCTCGCGGTGGCGGGATGTCGCGGACGGCATCACAACTTGGACCGGGCGCTTGTAATTCTATCTTAAGGCATTACGCTTACGCCAAGCATAAAGGAGGTTCGCCATGCCCAAGCTTATCCGCCTCTACATAACGCATGTCGCCATCGGTTTCGGTATCGCGGCGGCATTCGTGGGAATGCTGCTGTGGTTCAACGTCGCCAATCTCTGGCATCTGGTGACCCATTCGGACAAGGGCCTGTTGGCCGTTGTGATCCTGTGGTTCGCCAACGGTATTGTTTTTGCCGGTGTTCAATTCGCAATCGCGGTGATGCGCCTGAAGGATGACGATGATGACGGGCCGCGCGGCGGCCACCGCCAACATGTGATGCAGCGCGACTACGCCACCATCCCGGCGCGCGCGGACGATGATGATGCCCGCGCCTTCTGGCAGAGCAAGCGGTAGATCACGCGCCCCCGGATATGACAAAGGCCCCTGCGGGGGCCTTTTTCTTTTGTCACCTTCAGGGCGCGTGTCGCGCATCTCGTCCAAGGACAGGGGAGGGTGTGACGGGCCCGCACGCAGCCGTTTGGTTATCTCATTCCCGAGGACCTGTATGTACAGGTGGGCACCGGGTAACCGGACCAGGGCCCGGACAGAGCCAGCTCCCTCGGAATTGCTTAAGGCCACCGGAATGCAACCGTTCACGAGAAGGGCAGCACCCGTCACTCCGCTGAAGTAGTCTTTTGTGGCGCGCGCGACAAGGGGTTGCGCGCGTTCGTGTTTTGTTCAAAATGCGGGCATGGACCTTCTATTCTCCCGCCCCTTGCAACCCGGTCAGATTCTGGCGCGTGGCGTCTGTCGTCACCTTCTGGGCTATGACTTTGTTCCGGTTGAGGAATTCGCGCCCGAACGGGGCAAGCGAGTGGATGTCATGGCGCTTGGTCCCAAGGGCGAGATCTGGGTGATCGAATGCAAATCGAGCCGCGCCGATTTTCAGGCGGATGCGAAATGGCAGGGCTATCTCGATTGGTGCGACCGCTATTTCTGGGCCGTGGACGCCGATTTCCCCACCGACCTCTTGCCGCCCGAAACCGGCCTTATCATCGCCGATGGCTACGGTGCCGAGATCCTTCGCATGGGTGAGGAAAGCAAACTGGCCCCCGCGCGCCGCGCCGCACTTATCCGCAAACTTGCGCGCGACGCCGCGCGACGCCTGCACTGGCTGCGCGATCCGCAATCATGATTTTCGCGCGGCTGCAGCCTTGGCTGCGGCCTGGATTTCCTGGGCGATTTCCTCGGCTTCTTCGGGGGTGAAATCCATAGGAATTTCAACACCCTTCGCCTCGACATAGAGACGCACCATGCCCTGATCGGTCGGCCCGATCTGGAGATTGGCTTCGATATCGGTTTCCGAGTTGATGCCCATTCCGGCCTCCTTGCGTTGCGCGATCTGCTACGCTTTTCCCTCTTGATTGGCAAGCCTCGTGGCGCTTTGCTGCGCGGTATGAAGGATGCCGTCATTCGCCCGTTCCACCCCGCCGACGCCGCCTGGCTGGTGGCGCGCCACGGCACGATTTATGCCCGCGACGAAGGGTTTGACGACACGTTCGCGCCGCTGGTGGCGGAGATCCTCGGCGCCTTTGTTTCCGATCACGATCCCGCCTGCGAGACGGGATGGATCGCCGAGGCAGACGGCGCGCGGCTTGGCTCGATTTTCTGTGTTCGCCTCGACGCAACCACGGCCAAGCTGCGGCTCTTTCTGCTGGTGCCCGAGGCAAGGGGTCAGGGGCTCGGGCAGCGGTTGCTGGAGACCTGCATGAGCTATGCCCGCAACCGTGGCTATCGCGGCATGCAACTCTGGACCCATGAAAGCCACCGCGCCGCCTGCGCGCTTTATGCGCGCAACGGCTGGCACCTCGTCTCGTCCAGCCCGGTGCACTCCTTTGGCCGCGATTTGGTCGAACAAAGCTGGGAAATCGCCTTTCATTAGGCTTGCATTCGGACGGTGGTAAAGTTAAATCGCCCCCCAGTGCCGCCTTAGCTCAGTTGGTTAGAGCGCTGGATTGTGGATCCAGAGGTCCCCTGTTCAAGCCAGGGAGGCGGTACCATCCCACCTCAATGACTGTATCGACTTGCATATTCCTGCGTGTCGCATGGCACGTGCCTTGGTGCGTCAATCAAACAAGAGTGCGAGCGTCATCGTTCCAATCACCAGCAGTATCAGCCCAAGCGCCAAAAGACCCGGCACCCGGGCCAGCCACCGCTGCCACCCCTGGCGCAGCCGCTGGCCCATCACCCAGATGACCACGGCCACCGACCCCGCACCGACCTGATACCGCGCAAATACCGACAACCGATTCATGCCCCGCGTGAACCCGTCGCCATCGGGAACCGTCTGTGCCGCCAGCAGGAAAGAGGCAACGTAAAGCGCGGCCCAGATGCCGCACAAAGCGAGGATCCCGCCGAGTCGTATCATTCCATAACTGCTTTCCCGGCGGTTTTGCCATCAGAACCGGAACTGGATACCACCACCGATGCGCGCGGACCAGTCCCCGCCGATGTCGATCACCGGATCAAGCGGCACGCCGCCCGGGGTAGAGTCAGGACGGGAGTAATCGATCAATGGCACGCTGCCATAGTCGAGCGCGATCGAAAAGCCTCCGCTTATATTGTCCTTGCTCCGGCTGATACCGACCTCGAACGTGGCGGTTTCCATGCCGTCACTCTCGCTGATGCGGTTGCTGTTGTTGATGTTGAGTGCACCACCAAGACCGTTCGCAAAGACCCGGTCGGATGCGTCCACATCGACAAAGCTGTAGCCGAGCGTGCCGCGCAAGAACGTCGAGGTGAGGACATTGTTGCCATTCAGCGCGTGGCGCTCATGCTGGAGACCTAACCGCAGGTTGTAGGTGCTGATGTCGAAGGAAGTATCATAGCGAATATCGGCGCCCGAATTTATACCAAAGGCAGGGGTGCTGGTCCTGAACTCTACAGTTTCGTCCTGATCGGCCATGCCGAAATCCAGGCCCACGATGAAGCTGAAGGCGCGGGCGACTTCCGTTCCGAAGAACTTCGCGCTGAGGGTTGCACGATTTTCATCGCTCATTTTCAGACCCAAAGGCTGCATGTATTCAAGCCCGCCGCCGAACGCTGTCCGATTCAGGTCGAAAATTCCGCGCTGGATATCCGTCGGCGAGTTGACGAACACGCCGGGCGCGTAGCCCACCCCGGTGATCCCAAGGCCGAAGGGCAGTGCCTGGTTTTCGATGGTATCATTCCCACTCAGCCTGCTGTAATTGAAAGATGCGGACAGCTTCGCTGGCAAGATGCGCCCCACATCAAGGCAGTAGGACGCCGAGCCCCCGAACTGGGTGCCGCTGAGACGGTAATCAAAATCGACAGCGGGGTTGGTGACATTTCCGACACCATCTTCAGTGGCGAGCGCTCCGCGGACGTTGTCGTCCAGAAAGCTCGTGTATCCGACCGACAGGCCGACGCCGTCGAAGCGCAATGGGACATGCGCTTCGAGTTGTCCGTCCGCGCCGAACCGGGCGCAGCCACCGGCAGAAAAGTCGTCAGGCCGCCGGGCATTGCGATAACTGCCGTCGTCACTCTCGAGGAGAATCCTTCCGAAACTGCCGCGAACGAAGGTGAACGCCTCATCTATCTCCTCGGTCGACCCAGAGGATTCGAACTCGACACGGGAGCTGAACGTGATGCCATTGTCGGCCGTCAGCGTTGATCGGAGCCTGAAATCGCCTCTGTCATCGTTAACGAAACCGCCCTCGGCGTCTCTGAAGCCGGAGGAAGAATACCCACCAAAGGCAATGTCCCACTCGGTAGCGCTGACCGGCGTGGCGAGAATACTTGTCATAAAAAGGGCGGGCAGCCCAAGTCTGGTATCAGTCATATTGAAATCCCCTGAAATGATGCGCACCAAACGGCACCTCATCTTTACGCAAGGTAAACTGAAGCTGAAATAAATATGTCCGGTTCGGACTCATTTTTTCGACGCTGTTGCCGGTTTGCGACAAAAAGTCGCTATCTGAAGATATCAACAGCCTGCCGCAGAGTGGCTGTTTCCCGGTCATAAATCAGAATGCGATCGTCGCCGGTGACCACCGCGATCCAGTCGCCGCCAAAGGTGACCGCCTCGGCGCGGGTACCTGCGGGCAAGGTAATGCTGTCGGGCAGGGTGAGGGGCTGCGTGCGCTCGTCGCCCGAGAAGCGGATGACAAGCAATGCAACGATGACTACAACGCCCACAATCATCGTGGCCGTCAACACCGTGACCAGCCGCGCGAGAAATTTCAGTGTCGCCGGGCTGACCGGCGGGGGGCTATCATCCATGGGGCAAGACCCGCTCGTGTTTCGGATCGGGGACGATCCGCCTCAGCGCCTTGATAAGGCGCTTTCGCGCGATGTGCCAGAGGCGGCGGCGCTGTCGCGTACCCGGCTTGCGCGGCTGCTCGATACGGGTGCTGTGCGGGTCAACGGCGCGATGGTTTCCGACGCCAAGGCGCGGGTGGCGGCAGGCGACCTGATCGAGATTGAGGTGCCGCAAGCGCGCGAGAGCCATATCGGGGCCGAAGCCATCGCGCTCAACGTGGTGCACGAGGATGACGACCTGATCGTGATCGACAAGCCTGCCGGCATGGTCGTGCACCCTGCCCCCGGCAGTCCCGCGGGCACTTTGGTCAACGCGCTGCTGCATCATTGCGGTGACAGCCTTTCAGGCGTGGGCGGCGCGCGGCGGCCCGGCATTGTCCACCGCATCGACAAGGATACCAGCGGCCTTCTGGTGGTGGCCAAGTCCGACGCCGCGCATCAAGGGCTGGCCGCGCAGTTCGAGGCGCACAGCGCCGAGCGGGCCTATCTGGCCGTGGTCCACGGCGTGCCCGAGGCGAGCGATCCGCGCCTGCGAGGCCAGCGCGGAGCGTCATTCGAGGCGGGAAATGTGCTGCGCATCGCCACCGGCCTCGCGCGGCACAAGACCGACCGGCAGCGGCAGGCGGTGACGTTCGAGGGAGGACGTCATGCGGTGACGCGCACGCGGGTGCTGGAGCGGTTCGGCCATCCCCCCGCAGCGGCGCTTCTGGAATGCCGACTGGAGACCGGGCGCACCCATCAGATCCGGGTGCATCTGGCGCATGTCGGGCATGGGCTCATTGGCGATCCGGTCTATGGCGGGCGGCGCAAGCTGTCGCAAAAAGCGCTATCGCCGCGCGCGATCGAGGCTGCGCAGGGCTTTGCCCGGCAGGCGCTGCACGCCGCCGTGCTAGGCTTTACCCATCCGGTGAGCGGCGTGGCGCTGCTGTTCGAGGCACCGTTGCCCGCCGATATGTCGGCACTGATCGCCGCATTGCGGGGCAGCGCGTGACAGCAGCGCAAGATCGCGTGAGTGTCTGACATATTCGCGGCGAAGCGACGGAAAACACTTACCTCGACGTTAATATCTTTGAGCTATGACATCTTGAAAGGATCGCCACGCGCTCCTACGTGAATGTTAACAAGCTAAACATAAGGAGGGATAACAGCATGGGCAATTACGCGAATCTGCCAGCGCCGACACCGGAAGGCGGATTGAATCGCTACATGCAGGAAATCCGCAAGTTTCCGCTGCTCGAGCCGGAAGAGGAATACATGCTGGCCAAGCGGTGGGTCGAGGAACAGGACACCGAGGCCGCGCATCGCATGGTCACCAGCCACCTGCGCCTCGCGGCCAAGATCGCCATGGGCTATCGCGGCTATGGTTTGCCGCAGGCCGAGGTAATATCTGAGGCCAATGTCGGCCTCATGCAGGCGGTCAAGCGGTTCGACCCCGAGCGCGGCTTTCGCCTCGCGACCTACGCGATGTGGTGGATCAGGGCCTCGATCCAAGAGTATATCCTCCGCTCGTGGAGCCTTGTGAAACTCGGCACCACCTCGGCGCAGAAAAAGCTTTTCTTCAACCTGCGCAAGGCGAAGGCACGCATCGGTGCGCTAGAAGACGGTGATCTCCGCCCCGACGTCGTCAAGAAGATTGCCACCGACCTCGGCGTGACCGAGGACGAGGTGATCTCGATGAATCGGCGCATGGCCGGGTCTGACGCCTCGCTCAACGCCACAGTCGGCTCCGAAGGCGAAGGCACGATGCAGTGGCAGGATTGGCTCGAGGATGAGGATGCCGATCAGGCCGAGGCCTATGAAGAGCAGGACGAGCTCAAGGCGCGCCGCGAATTGCTGGGGCTGGCGATGGACGTTTTGAACGAGCGCGAGCGCGATATTCTCACGCAGCGCCGCCTCAACGAGGAAACCATCACGCTGGAGGATCTCAGCACGCAATATGATGTCAGCCGCGAGCGCATTCGGCAGATCGAGGTACGGGCCTTCGAAAAGCTGCAAAAGCGGATGCGGGACCTGGCGCAGGAAAAAGGTATGCTGACATCGGCCTGACCTCTTGGCGCGAGCGCTGACATCGCCTATCTCTCGCCCTCAGGCGAGGGTGAATGGTGATGGCAATGCGCGGGACTGTAACGACCTCTGCTGATCGGCTGGCCCGTTTCGGGCTAGCCGTCCTCGTGCTTACACTGCTCGCCGCCTGCGCGCCGCGCGTCACCGCAGAGCGAGCCGCAGCAAATCCACAAGCCGACATCCAGCCGATTTTCGTGGCGACGGGCCGTGATCTCGACCGGACCGGGACCATCTTCGGGCTGGAACGGCCCGAGACCATGAACTACTTCCGCGCCGATGTCTCGATCCCGCCGACCCATGAAACGGGGCGCATCGAATGGCCAGAGGGGCCGCCCGACGCGGCTACCGATTTCGTCGTCACCGGGACGCAGGTGCATGGCGGACCCCACGCGCTCATCCGCGATATGCGCGCACGCACGACGGGACGCGAGACACTGCTTTTCGTGCATGGTTACAACAACACGCTGTCCGAGGCGATGTACCGGCTGGCGCAGATCAGGGCGGATTTCAACGTGCCGATGCCGGGGCTTCTGTTCGCTTGGCCCTCGGCCGGCGATCCGCGCGGTTATATCTATGATCGTGACAGCGTGCTCTATGCGCGCGACGATCTGGAGAGACTGCTGCGCGACCTGACCACACGCCCGGGCGAGAAAGTCTTTATCTTAGCGCATTCCATGGGGTCGCAGCTGACGATGGAGGCGCTGCGCCAGATCGCCCTGCGCGGCGACCGGCAGTTGCTCAACCGGATCAGCGGGGTGGTGCTGATGTCGCCCGATATCGACCCCGATCTATTCGACCGGCAGGCCGAGGCCATCGGTAAGCTGCCGCAGCCATTCATGATTTTCATCACCAAGGCCGATCGCGCGCTTACGCTGTCAGGCTTTATCACCGGCCGCAAGCCGCGCCTCGGGGTGATCGACGATGCCGACAAGGTGCAGCGTGGCGATGTGCAGGTGGTGGATTTCTCCGACCTGGCGGATGGCGAGGGCTTTAACCATTTCGTGCCGGTCACCTCGCCCGCCGCGATCCGCATGCTCAACGGCATCATTGCGCAGGCGGGCGGTGTCGGAACCGGTTTCATGCGCGACATGTCGCTCGCCCTGCCCGCCGCAACACATGTGGAACCCTGAGTCCGATTTGACGCGCGCGGCCACGCGGGCCTAGACTGATCTGCGCAGGAAAGGAGATCCCGATGGCCGGTGGATGGGCGCGCGACGGCGCGGTGAGCGAACAGATCGAAGCCTCGATTTCGGACGAGTTGGCGCGGCTCAAGGCCCGGACGCAGCCAAAAGGCGAGAGCCTGACCCATTGTGCTGATTGCGAGGAACCGATCCCCGAGGCGCGCCGCACTGCGATCCCCGGTGTGAAGCTATGCATCGACTGCGCATCCGATCTGCAGGCACAGAATCAGCCGCGCAGCGACATCAACCGGCGCGGATCGAAGGACAGCCAGTTGAAGTAAGGCTCGGCTGTATCACGTCGGTATTGCGTCGGTATGGACTGCGACGCCCGCCACGTCGACGGGACGCGGGGGCAACGATTTCTTCAAAAGAAATCGGACCGGAATTTTTTGAAAATTCCGCCGCGCCCGGTCGGGCTGAAGCAGGGCGCTCAGTCCTCCATCGCCTCCAGTTCGTCGATCAGCCCCGAGATCATCGACAGGCCCTTGTCCCAGAACGCCGGGTCGGAGGCGTCGAGGCCGAAGGGCGCGAGCAGGTCCTTGTGGTGCTTGGAGCCACCCGCCTTGAGCATCTCGAAATACTTCTCCTGAAAGCCTTCGGGGTTCTCTTCGTAAACGGCATAAAGCGCGTTCACCAGCCCGTCGCCGAAGGCATAGGCGTAGACGTAGAAGGGCGAATGCACGAAATGCGGGATATAGGCCCAGAAGGTCTCGTAGCCCTCCATGAAATCAAACGCCGGCCCGAGGCTCTCGGCTTGCACACTCATCCAGAGTGCGTTGATGTCGTCGGGCGTCAACTCTCCCTCGCGGCGGGCGGCGTGCAGCTTGCATTCGAAATCGTAGAACGCGATTTGGCGCACGACCGTGTTGATCATGTCCTCGACCTTGCCCGCCAAGAGCACCTTGCGCTCGGCCTTGTCTTTGGCGCCGTCGAGCATCCGGCGGAAGGTCAGCATCTCGCCGAAGACAGAGGCCGTTTCCGCCAGCGTCAGCGGCGTTGAGGACAAAAGCTCGCCCTGCTCGGCGGCCAGCACCTGATGCACGCCGTGGCCCAATTCATGCGCCAGCGTCATCACGTCGCGCGGTTTGCCAAGGTAGTTGAGCATCACGTAAGGGTGCACATCGGTCACCGTGGGATGCGCAAATGCACCCGGTGCCTTGCCCTGTTTCACGCCCGCGTCGATCCAGCCCTTCTCGAAGAACGGCTGTGCCAGATCGGCCATGCGCGGATCGAACGCGGCATAGGCGTTCATCACCGTCTCGCGGGCATCGTCCCAGCCGACGATGCGGGTTTCCTCCATCGGCAGCGGCGCGTTGCGGTCCCAGACCTGCATCCGGTCGAGCCCGAGCCATTTGCGCTTCAACTCGTAATAGCGGTGCGAGAGTTTCGGATAGGCCGCGACGACCGCGTCGCGCAGCGCCTCGACCACCTCGGCCTCAACATCGTTGCTGAGGTGCCGCCCGGTCTGCGGTGTGGGCATCTTGCGCCAGCGGTCGATGACCTCTTTTTCCTTGGCGGCGGTGTTGTGGACGCGGGAAAAGGTGCGGATATTCTCGCCGAAGACCCGCGCCAGTTCGCGCGCGGCGGCTTCGCGCTGATCCCGGTCCTGCTCGGTCAGCAGGTTGAGCGTGCCTTCGATGCCCATCTCCTCGCCGTCCACGGTGAAGGTGAGCCCGGCGATGGTCTCATCAAAGAGCCGCTCCCAGGCGTCGCCTACGACGCCCAGATCATGCAGGAATTTCTCAAGCTCATCGGAAAGCTGATGCGGCTTCATCGCGCGGATGCGGCGGATGACGGGGGCGTAGCGTGCGAGATCGGCGTTCTCGGCATACATCGCCTTGAGCGCGCCCTCATCCAGTCGGTTGAGTTCCAGCGAGAAGAAGACCAGCGGCGTGGTGTAATTCGTGACCTTCTCCTGACAGTCGGAGAGGAATTTCGCCCGCCCGCCATCGGTGGTCAGCTGGTAATAGCGCAGTCCGGCAAAGGACATGATCCGCCCTGCCGTGCGGCTGATCGCCTCGTCGCGGTGCAGGCAGTCGAGCAACCCCGCCGCATCCAGCGTGTCGAGCTTGCCCTCGTAATCACTGGCAAACTCGGCGCAGGCGGTCTTGAGCCAGTCGAGGTCGCGCGTGAGCTCGGGTGCATCCTCGCCCGAATAGAGATCGCTCAGATCCCATTCCGGCAGATCGCCGAGGTTCTTGTCGCCCGAGGGGGCATTGGCATCGCGGAGGACGGTGTCGGTCATGGGGCGCTCCTTGAGATCGGTTCTGCGCAGAGGTAGCGCGCAGGGCGGGCGAAGTATATGCACGCAGGCCGGTTCGGTCGAAAAAACTGTTCCGGATTTTGCGAATCCCCTTATCCTTAACTGGCTAGGGGGAGGATTTGAACATGTCAGAGATTTTGAAAAACCCGGTCGTGACCGGTGTGGGCGGCGGAATTGCCGGGCTTTTGGTGGGCGCATTGTTGTCGCTGTCGACCATCGAGAGCAAGGTCGGCAGCAGCATGGGCCGCGCGATGGAGGATCTGTCCGAGGCGGTTGAGGGCGACGATGCCGCATTGTCGGAGGTGAGTGAGCGGCTGGCTGCGCTGGAAGAGAGCGTATCGGGCAGTGCCGACGCGGTGTCCGGTCTGGGTGAACAGGTGGCCGGCGATCTCGGCGAACGGATCGCGGCGCTGGAGGCCCGGATCGATACGGTGGCCGAGGATATCGGCAGCCAGATTTCCCAAACGGCGGAGGCACAGGCCGAGGCGGTGCGCGGCGCGCTTGAGGCACAGCCCGCCGCCGCGCCGGAGCCCGAGGCCGACGCGGCGGTGAGCGCGCCGCAGGCGGAGACGCCCGAGGGGTTGGCGATGGTGGCCGGGGCGCGCCGTGTCGGAGAGACTTTCGTGCTGGCCGGTGGCGCGGTGCGCGCCTTCGTACAGCGTGCGGACGCCTCGGGTGGCACGGCGCTCTTGTCGGTGAATGGCGGCACGGCGCAACTGTCGCCCGGCGAGGCGATCACCGTGCGGCATGAGGCCGGGGCCTGTCGGCTGGCGCTCGGCGAGGTCGGATCTGACGGCGTGCGGATCAGTTCGGATTGCGACATGCCCGCCGGGGAGGGCACGGCCTATGGGCCGGGCGAGATGGCGAGCTTGGGCGACGGGCAATTGCGGGTCTTCGTCTCGGGCATTCTGGGCGACGCGGCGCGGCTTGCGATCAACGGGCTGGACACGCAGAGCCTGCGCGTCGGCGAGAGCCATGTGGTGGAGAATTGCACGGTCAGCGTGACCGGCATTCGGGGCAATCGGGTGCTGCTGGACGGCGGGTGTTCCTGAGCTAGCCGTAGTGCGCCAGCATGGCGCGCAGGTCAGCGAGGGTGTTGGCCTCACGGGTCGGCTTGTCGTGGCGCCAGCGGGCCATGCGGGGAAAGCGCAATGCGACGCCGGATTTGTGGCGCGGGCTGGCCTGAATGCCCTCGAATGCGATCTCGAACACATGTTCGGGGCGGACCTGGCGCACCGGGCCGTAGCGCTCGGTCGTGTTCTTGCGGACCCAGGCGGTGATCTGGCGGAACTCGGCATCGGTGAGGCCGGAATAGGCCTTGGTGAAGGGCACGAGCGTGTCGTCGTCCCAGACCGCGAAGGTGAAATCGGTGAAGAGGTTGGCGCGCCGCCCGTGGCCCTGCTGGGCATAGATCATCACCGCATCTATGGTGAGCGGATCGAGTTTCCATTTCCACCAGTCGCCCTTTTTGCGGCCCGCGTGATAGGGGCCGCTGCGGCGCTTGAGCATCAGCCCCTCGGCGCGGTGGTCGCGGGCGGTCGTGCGGGTAGCGCGCAGGTCGTCCCAGGTGGTGAAGGGGATCGGCGGTGAGGGGCGCAGGGGGGTGTCTGCGGGCAGATCGGTGATCAGTTGGTCGAGCCGGTCCCGGCGTTCGGCGAAGGGGGTGTCGCGCAGGTCGCGGCCACCCTGTTCCAAGAGGTCATAGGCCATCAGGATCACCGGGGCCTCGGTCAGCAGCTTTTTCGGCACCGTCTTGCGGGTGATCCGTTTTTGCAGCGCGGCGAAGGGTAAGGGGGCGGCGCCGTCATGGGCCAGCAACTCGCCGTCGATCACGGTGCCATCGGGCAGCAGGTCGCACAGGGGGGCAAGTTCGAGGAAGCGGTCGGTCATCAGCTCCTCGCCGCGCGACCAGATGAAGACCTGCCCGCCGCGCACGATCACCTGCCCGCGGATGCCGTCCCATTTCCATTCCGCCAGCCAGTCGGCAGGCGGCCCAAGGCTCTCGGGACCGTCCTCCAGCCCGTAGGCGAGGCAGAAGGGATAGGGGCGCGAGAGGGTGTCGGTGGGGTCGTGGCTCTCGATCAGGTCGGCCCATGTGGTGCTGTCGGGGGTCCAGTCGCCCATCAGGCGGTGGGCGATTTCGGCCTCGTCGCGGCCCAGGGCTTGGGCGAGGGCGCGGGTCATCAGCTTGCGGCTGATGCCGATGCGGAAGCCGCCGGTGAGCAGCTTGTTGAAGACCAGCCGTTCCAGTGGTGTCAGCCCCTCCCATGCCGCCAGCACCTGTTCCTTGCGCGTCTCGTCGTCGGCGTCTTTCAAGGCGCGCAGGTGGTCGATCCAGTCCGCGAGGCTGGTCTCGTGGGTGGTGGAGGGCGGCGGCAGCACCAGCGCGATGGTCTCGGCCAGATCGCCGACGATGGGGTAGCTTTCCTCGAACAGCCAGAGCGGGATGCCCGCGCGCTCGGCCGCCCATTCTCGCAGCCGCGTGGTGGTGATCGCGCGTTTCGGGCGACGGCCGGAGAAGAGCGCGATGGTCCAGAGACGGTCTGCCTCAGGCGCGGTGCGGAAATAGTCGGCGAGCGCGGCGACCTTGGTATTGGTGCGCGTGGTCTGGTCGAGCGTGGCGAAGAGCGCGGCGAACTGCTTCATGTCTCGGCCCCGTCATCGAGCGTTTCGCCGGTGAACTCGGTGCGCAGCACGCGGGCATCATAGCCCTGCTCGGTCAGCCAGCGGGCGAAGATCTCGGTATAGCCGTGGGTGACGTGAATGGTCTCGGCTCCGGTCTCGGCAATGGCGCGGTTGAGGCCCGCCCAATCGGCGTGATCCGACAGGACAAAGCCGCGATCCGCCGCGCGCCTGCGACGCACCCCGCGCAGGCGCATCCAGCCGCTGGCAAACCCGGTAGACGCGGGGCGGAACCGCCGGGCCCATGGCCCTGCAAGCGCGGCGGGAGGGGCGATGACCAGAGCGCCCTTCCGAGCGCGCAGGTCACTGTCAGGTGTAACATGATGGGTTTCGGGCAGGGCGATGCCTTGCCCGCGCATCACCGCGTTGGTGGCCTCGATCGCGCCATGGGTGAGGATCGGGCCGATAGAGGGGTCGAGCATCATCAGCACGCGCTGCGCCTTGCCGAGCGCATAGGCCCCGAGCAGCGAGAACCGCCCTTCGGCCGCGTTCGCCGCCCACCATGCGTTGATTTCGCGCGCCACCTGCCTTGGGTCAGGCCAGTCGAAAACCGGCAGACCGAAGGTACATTCGGAGATGAAATGATGACAGCGCACCGGCTCGAACGGGGTCGAGAGGGGATCAGCCTCAAGCTTGTAATCGCCCGAGACGACCCAGACCTCGCCGCCCACCTCGACCCGGATCTGTGCCGAGCCGGGAACATGGCCTGCGGGGTGAAACGAGACGCGCGCATCGCCGATCTGCCGCGCCTCGCCGTAGCGGATGGTGTCGAGCGTGATATCCCCCAGCCGGTGGCGCATCACCGGGGCGGCCAGATCGGTGGCGAGGTACGCCCCGTGCCCGTCGCGGGCGTGATCGGCATGGCCGTGCGTGATCAGCGCCCGCGCAACCGGGCGCCACGGGTCGATGTGAAAATCGCCTTCGGGGCAATAGAGCCCCTCTGGGGTGACGTGCAGGACCATGGGCCGATGATAGGCCCTGCGCGGCCCGTGACCAGCCCCTTGCGAAGCGCCGCACGCGGTCTATGCTGCGCGACAGAACATGGCGACACAGGGGGCAGACCATGCGGTTCGTGAGATATGGTGAGGCCGGGCAGGAACGGCCCGCCGTTCTGGATGCCGAGGATCAATTGCGTGACCTCAGCGGCGTGGTGCCCGACCTCGCGGGGGGCGTTCTGGCCGACCTGCCCCGGATCAATCCGCAGAGCCTGCCGCTGGTGCCGGGCAGCCCGCGCATCGGGCCGCCGGTCGGTCAGGTGGGAAAGCTGATCTGCATCGGGCTCAACTATTCCGACCACGCCGCCGAACTGGGTGTGGAGCCGCCCGAGGACCCGGTGGTGTTTCTCAAGGCGACCTCGGCGATCAACGGGCCGCATGATCCGGTGATCCTGCCGCGCGGCTCGCACAAGGGCGACTGGGAGGTAGAACTGGGCGTCGTCATCGGTCGCCGCGCGAAATACGTGACCGAGGCGCAGGCGCTGCGCCATGTGGCGGGCTATACCATCGTCAACGATGTCTCGGAGCGTGAATTTCAACTGGAACGATCGGGCCAATGGACCAAGGGCAAAAGCTGCGACACCTTCGCGCCGATGGGGCCGTGGCTGGTGACACCCGATACCGCAGGCGACGTGCAGACGCTCGATCTGTCGGTCGATGTGAACGGCGAACGGATGCAGAGCGGCAATACCGGGCGGATGATCTTTTCGGTGGCGCGGATCGTGTCCTATCTCAGCGAATTGATGGTGCTGGAGCCGGGCGATGTCATCGCCACCGGCACCCCGCCGGGGGTGGGCATGGGGCACAGCCCTCAGCGGTTCCTGAAGGAGAGTGACGAGATGGTGCTGCGCATCGCTGGGCTGGGCGAACAACGCTCACCGGTGCGCGCCGAACGCTGAAGGCGCGCGCGGGCACAGGCCCGCGCCCCGTCATGCCGCCTCATGCGCCAGGATCGCGGCCTCAGACCCGTTCAGACACCGCCGCGCATAGCCGCCATAGACATGCGGTTCGTATTCGAGGTTGGGATTGATATCCAGAAGCCGTGTGCGGTCGTCATCGCTGAGGGTCGAGAGCGCCGCGCTCGCGGGGTGAAAGCTTTCGGTCTCCACGCCGTTGGCCCAGATGATCTGATGGCTGGGCAGGAGCAGGTGGATATAGGTCACCTCACGCGAGGCGAGATCGACCGAAACCGTGTCGTTGTTGACCAGATCGCGCGCCGTCACCAGCACCTCGGGGGTGTTGAAGAGCGCGCGCGCCACGTCACCGCGCACCAGCACACGATGTTCCGGGCTGACCAGCAGCGCGGCATCGGGACGGTCGATCCCGAGCGCCCCGGGGCCGAGACGGATCGGCCGCAGCTTGGGCATCGCGAAGAGCCGCGCTCCGGTCATCCGACGACTGCCGATCCATTGAACATCCTGCGCGCCGCTGTCGCGGGTCTGCACGCGGTCACCTTCGCGCAATTCCTCGATCAGGCGCGGGCCTTCGGGGGTCTCGATCCGTGTGCCGGGGGTGAAACAGATCACCCCGCCGCTCGCCGGGCCGGTCGAGGCCCCGCGCATCCCCTCGAGCGAGTGATGCACGATCCACATCTCGGTGTCGCGCGGCGGAATCTCGTCGAGGAACATCAGCAGCGGCGGCGCTTCGCCCGCCACCTCGATGATCGTCACGGTGTAGCTGCGCAAGCCGTCGGTGACGACAAACCCGGTATCCATGATCGGATCGGGCACGTCGATTGCGCCCAGATCGCGTGTGTTGCTCATCGCGGCACCGACAAGGCGCCGCACCATCCGTGCCGCACGTTTGCGGTTCACGGCTTCTCCCTCCGCCATATCCAGGCGCAAAAGCTCATTCGGTCCGTCCACGCGCACCACATCGCCGCGCCAGAGCCACGTCTGCCCTACCGATAGCGACCGCACAGATGCGCCCGACACTCCGTCCAAATCTGTTTGCGACCAGGAGATGACGAACGTGCCCTTAAAGCCCGTTCCCATATCTCTGACTGCCTGCCTCTTGTCTTTTTTTATTACCGGGAGCGTAGCAAAGGCGAATCACCCTGAAAACCCCCCACGGGAATTTTCTTCAGAAGCGCAACCTGAACTGCACAGAGCCCACGACCTGGCTTTCGGGTTGCTGGTCGAATTCCTCGCTCAGCCATGTCACGCCGTAGAAGATCGAGCCGCCCTTGGCGCCCTCCCAGTGCACGCCGCCGCGCAGGCGGGCACGGTCTTCGGTGACGGTCACACCGCTGCGCGCGGGCAGAAACTCGCTGTCATCAACATAGGCGATATCACCGCCGAGGATGAAGGCCGTGCCGGGCCGGTCCTCGCGCACCACGCGGTAGCGCTGCCCGGTCACCGGTTCGCGGATCATCAGCTCATCCCGGGTGAGCGAGCCGATGGTGATATCCGCCCCGGCGCGGACGAGATCCTCGATCCCGAGGCGCGCCTCGGCGAAGGGGCGGATGCGCACCGCGCCAACGGTGAACTCGCGCCCCATCTCGAACACGCCCGAGGGGCGGAACTCGTTGCCGATCTGGTTCTGGCGTGTGGCCGGGCCCCGCTCTGTCGCGCCCACCAAGCCGTGCAGGAAGTCCTGAAAATCCCCAAGCCCGGTCTGCGATCCGGTGATGACAAGATCGCCGCCGACCGCGTATTCCATCGCTGCGCGTTCGAAATGCGTGTGCAAGCCGAAGCTGAGCGCCCCGGCGAACGGCCGGTCATTAGGTGCGGGCGCGCCGATGCTCTCCGGCGATATGATCTCGGCGTTGAAGCGGAATTCCAGCAGGTCGCCGAACCCGGTTGGCGCCTGACCCTCCCAGCCATCGGCCCAGACGCGGCTTGATGCGACGGAGCCGGTGCGCCAGCGATCCTTGGTGTCGCCGATCAAATCATTGGTGAGGGTCAGCCCGTAGCCGATCTTGTAGCGGCCTTCGGCGTGCGCCGCAGTGACCAGCCCGATGCAAAGCCCAAGGGCGATGGCAAAAACACGCGTCATTCCGCACGCTCCCGATAAAATGCCCCCCGGCACCTAGACCCTTAGCAAAGGCGCATGACGATTTGCCAGCGAAAGTTTGATAAAATTCGGAAATGTGACAGCAAACCCATCCGCGGCCCCGCGACCGAGGCGCGCATGTCTGGCCGGATAAGCGCCGGGCGCTACGTGTCACGGGAAAGGAGGGACCATGTCAGCGCATACCGAAGTTCTCTACAATGCACGCTGCCCGGTCTGCCGGGCCGAGATCGACCATTACGCAGGCTATGCCCGGGCGCAGGATCTGCCGGTGGCGTTCCACGATCTCAACAGCCGCGATCTGGCGGATTGGGGGATCGGTGCGGACGAAGCCGCGCGCCGGTTGCATGTGCGCGAGGCGGGGCAGATTTTGTCGGGCGTCGACGCGTTCATCGCCCTCTGGCGTGCCTTGCCGCGCTATCGCTGGATTGCGCGGATCGTGGCGCTGCCGGGCCTGCGACAGGCGGCGCATCTGGTCTATGAGCGCATTCTCGCCCCGCGCCTCTATGCGCGGCACCTGGCACGCGAGCGCCGCAATTGCCCCGACGTCACCCTATGATTGACGAAATTCCCGGTCATTCTTGAACTGTTAACGTTTGGGGATCACACTGGAGGCATGATCGACATGTCCTATCCCGATTATTCAAAGGCCGAGCGCGTGGCCGATGGTGCGGTTCATATCGCGGGGGTCATCACCGCGATCACCGGGGTCTCCTTGCTGTTTGCGATGTGGGCACTGCGCATGGACGGCGTGACGCTGGCCTCGACCATCGTCTATTCCGGCACGCTCCTGCTGATGCTGATGGCCTCGGCGGCCTATCATCTCTATGCCCATACCGCCGCGCGGCCGATCCTGCGCCGCCTCGATCACGCGGCGATCTACGTCAAGATCGCGGGCACCTTCACGCCGCTCAGCGTGTTGTTGGGCACCGCCTTCGGCTACGTCATACTGGCGCTGGTCTGGCTGCTGGCGCTGTTCGGCGCGGCGGCGAAACTGCGGGCGAAACCCGGCCAGATGACCACCGGATGGCTGCCCTATGTGGCACTCGGCTGGATCGGGGTGGCGCTGT
>Ga0209947_1000438_pt1 | contig 25998 bp, 25 predicted proteins | sample SalPonR2_B_D2_MG_FD_185706 | JGI IMG/M metagenome (GOLD analysis project Ga0209947, IMG submission 185706) | Salt pond soil microbial communities from South San Francisco under conditions of wetland restoration - Salt Pond MetaG R2_B_D2_MG... ...
CCTGACCCATCCCATCGTGTCGGCCCCGATGGCGATGGCCGCGGGGGGCAGGCTCGCGGCGGCGGTCAGCCATGCCGGGGGGCTGGGCCTGATCGGCGGCGGCTATGGCGATGCCGAGTGGATCGAGGGGGCCTTTGCCGAGGCGGGCAATGCGCGCGTCGGCTGTGGGTTCATCACCTGGAAGATGGCCGAAAATCCGCAGGTGCTGGAGCAGGTGCTGACGCGCGATCCGGCGGCGCTGTGCCTGTCGTTTGGCGACCCCGCGCCCTTTGCCCCGCGCATTGCCGAGGCAGGCGTGCCGCTGATCGCGCAGGTGCAGACCCTGCGCGATGCGCAGCGCGCGGCGGAGTGCGGCGCGCGGGTGATCGTGGCGCAGGGTAGTGAGGCGGGCGGGCATGGCGAGCGGCGCGGCACGATCACGCTGGTGCCAGAGGTGGCCGACTGGCTGGCCGGGCACAGCCCCGACACGCTGCTTCTGGCGGCGGGCGGGATCGCCGATGGGAGGGGTCTTGCCGCCGCGCTGATGCTGGGGGCGGATGGCGTGCTGATGGGGTCGCGGCTCTGGGCGTCGCGCGAGGCGACAGTGAGCGAGGCGATGACCGGGGCCGCGATCGCCGCCACCGGGGATCAGACCATTCGCTCGACCGTGATGGATGCCGCGCGCGGCTTGCGCTGGCCCGACCGCTACACCGCGCGGGTGCTGCGTAATCCCGTGACCGATCGGTGGCACGACGATCCCGAAGGCTTGCGCGCCGACCGGCGTGCGCGGGCGGAGTGGGCCGGGGGCTGGGCCGAGGGCGACCCGGCGCGCGCCAATACCTTCGTGGGCGAGGCGGCGGGCCTGATTCATGACCGCCCGCCGGTGGCCGACATCATCGCACGCATCACGGCGGAGGCGGAGGCGTTGCTGGGCCAGGGGCAAAGATAACTAAAACCTATTGAAATAATCTGAAAAGAGAATTTTACCTAATTTTTCGGACTTGTTAGAATAGTTCCAGATTCGCGATGTGCACGGTGCACGAACGGTGCGCGACACGCGGCAGATGCAACCGGACCGGAGGAAAAGATGGACGGCAACGATATGGCCAAATGTCCCGTCATGCATGGCGGGCAGACCGAGAGCGGCAAGAGCGTCACCGATTGGTGGCCCAGGATGCTCAACCTCGACATCCTGCACCAGCATGATACCAAGACTGACCCGCTGGGCGGGGAATTCGACTATCGCGATGCCGTACGCGGTCTCGATGTCGAGGCGGTCAAGACCGATCTCAAGGCGCTGATGACCGACAGCCAGGACTGGTGGCCCGCCGATTACGGCCATTACGGCGGGTTGATGATCCGGCTGGCATGGCACGCGGCGGGCACCTACCGGCTGCAGGACGGGCGCGGCGGTGCCGGCACCGGCAACATCCGCTTCGCCCCGCTCAACTCGTGGCCCGACAACGGCAACCTCGACAAGGCGCGCCGCATCCTCTGGCCCATCAAGAAGAAATACGGCAACAAGCTGAGCTGGGCCGATCTCATCATCCTCGCGGGCAACATGGCCTACGAATCGATGGGGCTGAAGACTTTCGGCTTCTCCTTCGGGCGCGAGGATATCTGGCACCCCGAGAAGGACACCTACTGGGGTGCCGAGCGCGAATGGCTGGCACCGTCGGACACGCGCTATGACGACGTGACAAAGCCCGACACGATGGAAAACCCGCTTGCCGCCGTGCAGATGGGGCTGATCTACGTCAACCCAGAGGGCGTCAACGGCCAGCCCGATCCGCTGAAAACGGCGGGGCAGGTGCGCGAGACATTCGCCCGCATGGCGATGAACGACGAGGAAACCGCGGCGCTGACCTGTGGCGGGCACACCGTCGGCAAGTGCCACGGCAACGGCGATGCCAATGCGCTCGGGGCCGAGCCCGAGGCCGCTGATGTCGAGACGCAGGGTCTTGGCTGGATCAACCCCAATCTCGGCGGCAAGGCCAGCAACGCCATCACCTCCGGTATCGAGGGTGCCTGGACGACCAACCCGACGCAGTGGGACATGGGCTATTTCAAGCTCTTGTTCGGCTATGAGTGGGAAGTGAAGAAATCCCCCGCGGGGGCCAATCAGTGGATGCCGGTGGACATCGCCGAAGAGGATATGCCGGTCGACCCGACCGACCCGTCGAAGCGCGCCATGCCGATCATGACCGATGCCGACATGGCGATGAAGATGGACCCGGCCTATCGCGCCATCTGCGAGAAGTTCATGGCCGACGAGGCCTATTTCTCGGACACGTTCGCGCGGGCGTGGTTCAAGCTGACCCACCGCGACATGGGCCCGCAGGAGCGCTATATCGGCCCCGACGCGCCGGCCGAAACGCTGATCTGGCAGGATCCGGTTCCGGCGGGCAATGCCGATTTCGATATCGGCAAGGCGAAACGGCTGATCGCGGAGAGCGGGCTGTCGGTCGCGGACATGGTGGCGACCGCTTGGGATTCGGCGCGCACCTTCCGTGGCTCGGACTATCGCGGCGGTGCCAATGGCGCGCGCATCCGCCTCGCCCCGCAAAAGGACTGGGAAGGCAACGAGCCCGGGCGTTTGGCGCGGGTGCTGGGCCTGCTGGAGCCGATTGCCGCCGAGGTGGATGCCAGCGTGGCCGACATCATCGTTCTGGCTGGTAACGTGGGCGTCGAGCAGGCGGCGGAGGCCGCCGGGGTCGGGATCGAGGTTCCCTTTGCGCCCGGTCGCGGCGACGCCACCGACGAGATGACCGACGCCGATTCATTCGACGTGCTCGAACCGCTCGCCGACGGTTTCCGCAACTGGATGAAGAAGGACTATATCGTCACCTCCGAGGAAATGCTCCTCGACCGGGCGCAACTCATGGGCCTGACGGGCCCCGAGATGACCTGCCTGATCGGCGGGATGCGCGTGATGGGCACGAACCACGGCGGTACGGCGCATGGCGTCTTTACCGACCGGGCGGGCGCACTCACCACCGATTTCTTCACCACGCTCACCGACATGGGCCTGAAGTGGGAGCCTGCAGGCGCTGGCGTCTACAACATCGTGGACCGCGAGACCGGCGAGACCCGCCATACCGCGACGCGCGTCGATCTGGTGTTCGGCTCGAACTCGATCCTGCGCGCCTATTCGGAGGTCTACGCGCAGGACGATGCGGCAGAGCGCTTTGTCTATGACTTCGTGAATGCGTGGACCAAAGTGATGGAAGCCGACCGGTTCGATCTGGGCTGACCGGAGCCTGAGCGAACGAAAGGGGGCGGCACCGGGGCGACCCGGTGCCGCCTCTTTTACATGGCCTGCCGCAACACCCGCCAGCACCCCCTGAGCGCGGCCATGTCGTCGGTGACGAGGGTGACGGGGATCGCGCGCATGATCCCGGCATAGGGGCCACGCGCGGTGAAGGCTTCGGCGAAATCAGTGCCGGCGAGGTGCGGGGCGATGGCGCGGGCGGTGCCGCCGATGAGGAATACCCCGCCGGTGGCCATGTGGATGAGTGCGAGGTTGCCCGCCACCGCGCCGAGGAGCCGGGCGAAAAGGGCAATCGTCTCGCGTGCAGGTCCTGCATCGGCTCCGGCCAGAAGGGTCTGTGCCTCTGTTTCCTCTCCCGTGCGCAGCCGGTGCAGCCGCGCCAGCCCTGGCCCGGACAAGAGCGCCTCATAGGGTTTGTGCGCGATCTCGGCCCCGAGGGCGGCGATCGCGGCGTTGGCCTCTGTGTCGAGGTGCGGCAGGCCGGAATGGCCGGCCTCGGCGGGGGGCACGAAGAGGCGGCCCTCCATCCTGTGCGCCACGGCGATGTTGCTGCCGGTGCCGAGGCCCAGCACCATGCGCGCGCCCTCGGGGTCGGGCGTGCCGGGCAGGACGGGGATAAGGCTGGCCGGATCGAGATCGTCGAGCACCATCGCCTGCGCCTGAAGGTCGTTCATCAGGTGGACGCGCGCGGCACCGGTGAGATGCGCCAGCGCCGCCGTCTTGATGCGCCAGTGGCGGTTGGTCAGTTGCGCCGTCCCGGCGCGGACCGGCCCGGCGACGCCCGCGCAGATCGCCGAGACCCGCGCGCCGCCAAGATAGGCCGCAATCAGCGCCTCGGGCGCGGCAAAATCGGCATTGGTCAGCCGTTGCGCGGTGGCGGGGCGCAGGCCATCCCCGGTGGCCAGAGCCAGCCGCGTGTGGCTTGCGCCCATGTCGGCCAGCAGCCACTCAGCCATTGCGCCAGCGCGCGGCGAGCGCCCGCGCCGCTTCGGCCAGAAGCACCACGTCGATCCCCACGGCAAGGAACCGCGCGCCCCAGTCGCGGTAGCGCGACGCCGCCTCGGGATCGAGCGCGAGGATGCCGGGCGCGCGCCCGGCTGCCGCGATCCGTCCCAGCGCGTCGCGGATCGCCTCCTGCACCTCGGGCACCGACGCGTCGCCCAGATGACCCATGTCGGCGGCGAGGTCGGAGGGGCCTATGAACACCCCGTCCACCCCCTCGACGGCGAGGATCTCGTCGAGCGCGTCGAGGCCCGTGCGCGTCTCGACCTGCACCAGAAGGCAGGTCTGCGCGTTGGCCGTGCGGATGTAATCGGCGATGCCGGAAAAGCGCGAGGCCCGCGCCAGCGCCGCGCCCGAGCCGCGCACCCCCTCGGGCGGGTAGCGCATGGCGCGCACGAGGCCCGTCGCCTGCGCGGCGCTCTCGACCATCGGGATGAGCAGGGTCTGCGCGCCCGCGTCGAGCACCTGCTTGATCGCCCATGTCTCGCCCATGGGCAGGCGCACCACTGCCTGCGTTTCCGCACCGCGCAACACGGCCAACTGCGCCGAGATCGTGCCGAGATCGTTGGGCGCGTGCTCGGCGTCGATCACCAACCAGTCGAAGCCCGCCTCGGCCAACACCTCCGTGGGATAGGACGCGGCGAAGCCCGCCCAGCAGCCGACGCGCGTGTCGCCGCGCGCGAGCGCGGATTTCAGGCGGTTCTCGGGGGCGGGCATGGCGGGCTCCTGCGTTGTGTTCAGGGACAGCATAGACCGTGGCGGTCGTGGCTGGCGAGGGGTGTTGAAAGCCGCCAGCGTGATGCGCACCTCAAGGGATGGAAGGGCACCCGAAAGGTGCGCCGCCAGCTGATTAAAACAGGAGGATTTCATGGCCTCGACCAACGACACGGAGATGACCGACCAGCTCGACAAGCTCACGCCCGGCATGGGCTGGAAGGGGCTTGCCCTGCTCGGAGTGGTGATGCTGATCGGCGGCTTTCTGGCGTTTCTGAACCCGTTTGCGGCCTCGCTCGCCGCCGAAGCGGTGGTCGGCGCAGCGTTCCTGATCGCGGGCGCGATGCAACTGGTTTTCGCTGTCCGGGACGGGACCATAACGGCTGGCGACCGCTGGTTGACGGGCGCGCTCGGCGTGGTGCTGGTTCTTTTCGCCGCGTCGCTGGTGCTCAACCCGCTGGCGGGGCTGGTCACGCTGACCGCGCTGGTTGCGCTGTTCTTTACCGTGATGGGCGCGCTGCGCGTCGCGCTGGCGTGGCACCTGCGGCCCGCGCAGGGCTGGGGCTGGCTGATGGCAGGCGGCGCGATGTCGCTCGTGCTTGCCGCGCTGATCGTGCTCAGTCTGCCGGGCGGCGCGCTGGGCCTGCTGGGCCTTTTCCTCGGGATCGACCTCACTGTGGGCGGCGCGGTGACGCTGGGCCTCGCCTGGCACCGCAGGGCGCAGGGCTGACCCCCGGCCCGGATGGACAGCGCTGCCCGGCTGTGATCTGACGGGCAGCGGGGCCGCACAGGCCCCTTCCGCACGAGGGAGAGGCCAGCAATGACGCTCATGACGCACCGCGTTCATCCCGCGGCCCGGACCGCGAAGCGGGGGGCGACCGGCCCCGGTTTCGCTGTGTGCCCGACAGGGAACCATGCGCCGTGACCGACCATCTCAAGGGCCTTCTCATCACCGCGACCGGCGTGCTGTTCATCGTGCCGGATTCGCTCTTTGTGCGCCTCATTGACGGGGATGCGGCGACGATCACCTTCTGGCGCGGGATCATCGCGGGCAGCGTGATCCTGCTGGGCGTGCTGCTCACCCGCGGGCTGACGGGGTTTCGCGAGGTGGCGGGGACGGGGCCGCGCGGCGCGCTCTACACGGTGCTGCTGGGCATGTCCGTGTCGGGTTTCGTGCTGGCGGTGAGCTGGACGAGCGTGGCCAACGTTGTGCTTATCCTCGCCTCCATGCCGGTCTTTGCCGCGATCTTCGGCCGCGTCTTCCTGGGCGAGGCGATCAGCCTGCGCATGGTGCTGACGATGATCGGGGTATTCGCCGGGCTGACGCTTATCCTGCAAGGCTCTCACGAGACGGCGGGCGCGCATTGGAGCGGCGACCTGGTGGCGCTCGGTGTCTCGGCGACCTACGCGGCGGCTATGACCACGGCGCGGCGGCTGCGCGGGGTGTCGCTGGTGCCGACGGTGCCGGTGGCGATGATCGGGGCCGCGTTGCTGGTCTGGCCGCTGGCGTCACCGCTGGAGACGTGGCAGGCGAGCTGGCCGCTGCTGCTGGCGCACGGGGCGTTCATCAGCGTGGCGACCTCGCTGATGACACTGGGGCCGCGCTATATCACCGCGGCGGAGGTGGCGCTGCTGATCCTGCTGGAATCGGTGCTGGCACCGCTGCTCGCCTGGGCGGTGATCGGCGAGGATCCGGGGCGCTGGGCGCTCATCGGCGGGGCAGTGGTGATCTCGGTGCTGGCCGTCTCGAATATCTGGGCGCTCAGGATGAGCCGCCGGATGCGGATTCGACCGCAGCCGCGTACAGGGCCACCGTACTGAAACAGGCGGCACCTTGCAGGGGCGGGCATGGCGGCGCGGTGCCGCTCAGACGAAATTGACCGGGCGCTTCGGTGTTCTGTCGACGGTCAGCGAAAATACGTCAGGCCGGGAATAATGACCGCTGGCGTCGAACTTCCGGCGCGAGGCGCGGGCCTCGGGGACGTCGATCTCGGCCATCAGCATTCCCTTCTCGCGGTGCATGGGCCCGGCGGCGACGCCTCCGAAGGGCCTGTAGACCACGGCGTCGCCCGGGTTCACCCATTCCTCGCGGTCGGGAAAAAGGGTGTCGTAGTGCGGGATGTCCGCGGGTATGTCTGACGCCTCTAGCGCGGTGGCGCATCCGATCACCCAACAGCCGCCCTCGCGGGCAATATGTTGCATGGTGGCAAGCCAGGTATCGCCGCTGTCCCACGTTGGCGCGACATGAATGTCGATGTTCTGGGCATATAGCGCGGCGCGCGCCATCGGCATGTAGTTTTCCCAGCACAGCAGCGCGCCGATCCTTCCCACCGCCGTATCCACCACGTTGAGGCCCGACCCGTCGCCGAAGCCCCAGATCATGCGTTCGGGATTCGTGGGCATCAGCTTGCGGTGGTTGTTGGCGATTCGGCCGTCGGCGTCGATGATGATGCAGGAATTGTAGAGGGTCGAGCCCGACACGGTACCATCGAGCTCCTGATACCCGGCGACGATGACCATGCCGTGCTCGGCTGCCGCCTGTTGCAACGGGGCCATGCCGTCCCGGCTGAGATCGACGGAATTGGCCTGTAACAGGGCGAACAGCTCATCTGCTTTACCCATGTCGGCCCCCGGCGAAAGGCGCCAGCAGAAGGTCGGATAGCCGGGAAACCATGCCTCGGGAAAGACCAGCAGACGCGCCCCTTCGCCGGAGGCTTGCGAGACCAGTCCGACAGCGCGCGCCATGCTGGCACCGAGGTTGAGGTGGACGGGCGGTTCCTGAACGATTGCGATTTTGGTCATATGTCCTGCTTTCGGGAGCGGGTATTGCGGTCACTGCGTGGGCGAGCCTGGCTCCAAGATTCGTCAGATTGCGTGTGGCCGTTCGTAAACCGTCGCCTTCTGGGCCACTCTGTCATTGTCGGTTGCGTGGCATCGGTACGTTGGGAGACCGGCAGGGATCAGTGTCCCATGCACGGCCTCATTCAGAAAAATGAACTTGGCGTTTTCCGCCCTGACGTCGAACCAGCGTGGCCGGTCAAACGTGCTGGAATAGATACCGATTATATCATCCCACCTTTGGAAACCGAGGTAGATGTTCGTACCGCAATTTTCGCAGAAATGGACATGCACCTCCTTGCCGCTGCCGCCGGAAACATGCGTGTAACGCTTCGGCGTTCCCTTGGTGATGGTGGAATCCCTTCGATAGAATACCGGCTCGACCATGTGATTGCTGTCGGTCGCCTTTTGGCAGAAGCGGCAGGAACAAAGGGTGACGTTGCGCGGCTCGACCGTCACCATGAATCGGATCTGTCCACACAGACATCCGCCAAGTTCATTCATGCTTATCCCCTCCTGCTTGAAAGGCACCGGGCAATGATTTCCGCGCCGAATACGCCGTCGTCACCACATTGACGGCCAAGGCCAACCGTGAGAGCGCTTCGCGGAACGGCTTGGCAAGGGCTTGCGCAGACATGATAGTCTTCCGGTCGCCAGAGTTCAGAATATCTCTGCCACGGGCTGTCCGAGCGCCATGGCGCCGGCGTACTCGGCCTGCACCTCCTTTTGCAGCGGGTGATACCGCGCCGCCTGAATATCACGGAACCGCCGCTCCAATTCGGCAGAGCGATAGAAGCTCACACCCCCCGACAACTCCATGGCCAGCTCCACTGTGCGGATCGCATTCTCCTCGACCAGACGACGACCGATCATCACATCGTTGACGGTCTCGGCCGAGGGCGCGTTGCGTTCTGCGGCCTTGATCATGAGGCTCCGGGCCATCCGTGCCGCGGCCAGGGCGGTTTCCATCCGGCCTGCGAGCGATTGGGTGCGGTGAGAGGCCGGTTTCATCCCGGCGATGCCGATCGCGATGTCGCGCGCACTTTCCGCCACGCCCAGATAAACCGAATAGATCAGCGGAAAGGCAATGGTCGCGATCATGTGGAAAGCGGGGTGCCATTCGCCAGCCGTGCGCTTCAGCGGTATCTTGTCATCGGCGATGAACAGCCCGTCGATCTGCACGTCATGCGATCCGGTTCCGCGCATGCCCATCGTGCGCCAAGTGTCGAGGACCGTCACCTCGGGCGCGTTCATAGGCACGCCGAAATGCAGAACTGTCCTTTCGCCTCCCTCTTCGGAGATCGCACCGGTCATCAGGATGTCGCCCGCCGGGGCCCCCGACGAAAATACCTTTCGCGCGGTGATACGGTAGCCGCCCTCGACACGCTCGGCCTTGCCGGACCCGCCGATCCAGTCCGAGCCGCCGGAACTCAGCAGCACGAGGTTCTCGTTCGCGACCCTGCGCAGGAGCGGCTCCACCATCGGGCGGGCCGAGTCCTGATGATGCCAGCGCCAGGCCGGGATCGCCACCTGGTGGGCGTGCATCGACAGGGCGAGCCCGGTAGACCCACAGGCCCCGCCGATGATGCGCAGCGCCTCGCAGAGCGCCCGGATTTCGGCCCCGCCGCCGCCAAGCTCCGCAGGGACACCGGCCGAGATCAGGCCCGTGTCCTTCAGCCGGGCATAGTTCTCGGCGACGAAAGCGTCGCTGCTGTCATGGGATGCAGCCCCTTCGGCAAAGGATTTGGCCAGCGCTCTTGCCGTATCGATAAGGTCGGCGGTCGTTCCTGTTCTCTCAATCACATTTTCCATGTCCTGATCTCCCTGATCTCCGAAATATGCGGTCAGGGTCGCTGCCATGATGGGGTCGCGATAGTCCTGAAACTGTACTGGACCGGTTTGGTCTTGGCCCGTAGGCTCGATTGAACCGCGTTTTCATGGGACTGGAGGTGAGACATGCGTGGCGGTTACGGTCAGTTTTGTCCGATCGCGATGGCGTCGGAGGTCCTGTGCGCTCGCTGGACGCCGCTCCTGTTGCGAGAGCTTCTGTGCGGAAGCACGCGGTTCAACGATTTGCGGCGGGGCGTGCCACGGATGTCGCCATCGCTACTCTCGAAGCGCCTGGGAGAACTGGAGGCGGCCGGGGTGCTGGAAGTCGTCACGGGAGACAAGGGCGTCAAGGAGTACCGCCTGACACGTGCTGGCGAAGAGCTGCGTCCGCTTGTCATGGGGATCGGAGCCTGGGGCCAGCGATGGGTGGAAAGCGAGATTTCCCTCAACAATCTCGATCCAGAATTGCTTATATGGGACATGCATCGCGGCCTGAATGTAGACCCTTTGCCGGAACGCCGGCTATGTCTTCAGTTCGTGTTCGGCGATCTTCCGGCCACGCGGCAGAACTACTGGCTGCTGGTCGATCCGCAATCCGGGGTTGAGGCGTGCTATCTGGACCCGGGCCATGACGTCGACATGTATTCGGAGTCCAGCCTGCGCACCATGACCGCGATCTGGATGGGTCTGGACACAGTCGAGAAAGCGGCCAGTGAGGGAAGGCTGAGTCTGACCGGTCCGCGCGAAATCGCCGCCAGAATGCAGGAGTGGCTGGGCCTCAGCCCGTTCGCGCAAGAAGAGCGGATGGTCGGCTAGAAATTGACCGTCACGCCCGGCAGGTTCAGCGCCTTGACGAGGTCGCGCAGTTCCTGCCGCGCCGCGATGTTGGATATGTTGAGCCCCTTGACGCCGATATCGCGCAGGTCGAGCAGGGTGAGGCCGCGCGGGAAAAGCTCGCGGAAGATCACCCGCTCGTTGAAGCCCGGTGCCACGCGAAACCCGATCCGACGCGCCAGCGCGTCGAGCGCGCGGCCCATCTTTTCCTTGTTGACCATCGCCTGCGCGCCCACACGGTTGCGCAGCACCACCCAGTCTATGGGGCGCAGCCCCGCCTGCGCGCGCAGTTGCCGTGCGTTCCAGACCATCTCGGAATAGACCGAGGGGCCGAGCACCTTCTGCCCGTCGGTATCGGTCCGTGCCAGCAGGTCGAAGTCGATGAAGCTGTCGTTGAGCGGCGTGATCAGCGTGTCGGCGAGGCTGTGGGCCACCTGGCTCAGCCTTGTGTGCGAGCCGGGGCAGTCGATCACGATGAAATCGCTCTCGGGCTCGGCCCCGGCCATGGCGGCGGCAAGGCGGCGGTCATAGACATTCTCGCCGGGCTTGAGATCGGCCTCGGCCACCTCGGGCAACTCGACGAGGCGGGGGCCGGGCAGGTCCAGGCCCTCTCGCTCCATGAAGCGCGCGCGGTTCTCGGCATAGCGCCCGAAGCTGCGCTGCCGCAGGTCGAGGTCGAGCGCACTGGTGCGGTGACCCATCCGCGCCAGCGCGGTTGCCACGTGCATCGAGACGGTGGATTTGCCCGCGCCGCCCTTTTCGTTGCCGACCACGATGATATGCGCCATGTCCGTGCCCTTCTCCGGCGGCGTGTTTCCGCCGATCCTAGCCTCTGGTTCTCAATCGGGGAAGCGCGGCGCAGGGTCAAGCGGCATTGCGTGGCTTTCGCTGGCACCTCGCTGGCCCCGGCGCTAGGGTCCGGCCATGACCGAGACCGCGCTCACCTATTCGCCCGATCAGGCCGAGGCCCATGACCGCATCGCCGAGGCGCTGCGCGGGGTCGGCGTGGATCTGGATGACGGTGCACTCACGCCGCCCCGCGAGGGCAAGCGGGCAGTGATGGCCGTGGTGGGCAAGGCCGGCTCGGGCAAGACGCTCTTGCTGGCCGCGCTCTGCCGCGCGCTGGAGGAGGCGGGTGTTGACGTGGTGTCGGGCGACTGGGAGGGGCGACGCCGCCGCGACCGGCGCACGCTCGCCATTCTCGCGCCCACCAACAAGGCGGCGAGCGTGCTGCGGATGCACGGCGTGCCCGCGACCACCATCCATCGCATCCTCTATACGCCTGTCTACGACCCGGAATACGAGAAGATCGCCGAGTGGCTGGCGGGGCAGGGCGAGCGCCCCGCGATCGAGGGGCTGACCGATCAGGCGCTCGACCGGGCGCTGGCGTTCTACCAGAATCACAAGTCGATCCCCGGCGCGCTGGCCGCTGCCGGCCTGCGCGGCTCGGATTTCATCACCGGCTGGACGCGCCGCGAGGAGCCGCTCGATATCGGCCTCGTGGACGAGGCAAGCATGCTCGACGCGCAGCAATTCGAGGACTTGCAGGAGATTTTCCCCACGCTGCTGCTGTTCGGCGATCCTGCGCAACTGCCGCCTGTCAAATCCACCGGGGGCATGGTGTTCGAGAGCCTCCCCGCGCCCGCGCGGCTCACGCTGAGCCGCATCCACCGGCAGGACGCCGACAACCCGATCCTCGACCTTGCGCACGCGCTGGCGGACCCTGCCCTCGAATTCCACCATTTTGAACGGATGATCGAGGAGGCCGCGAAACGCGACGATCGGGTGCGCTGGGCCGAGCGGGTCGAGGTTGACCTGATGGCGCGATCGCCGGTCCTCGTCTGGCGCAACGCCACGCGCATCCGCCTCATCAACGCGTTCCGCGCCGTGCATGACGCGCCCGAGACCGCGCTCCTGGAGGGGGAACCGTTGATTTGCGACGGAATCGAGCTGCCGCTCAAGCACCGCAAGAAGCGGCTGGACCTAGAGGCGCGCGGCCTCATCAAGGGCGCGCAGGTGATCTATCTGGGCCCCGGCAAGCGCGCGGGGTTTTCGCGGCTGCACGTCATCGGTGCCGAGGACCCGCGCCTTTCGGCCGCCTCGATCGTCAAGATCGAGAAACCGGATGAGGAAGAGCCGTTCATCCCCTATGCCGCCAATATGGGGGCGGTGTTCCTGCATGGTGCTGCGGTGACGATCCACAAGGCGCAAGGCAGCCAATGGCGCGATGTGCAGGTCTTTGCCCCCGATATCCATGCCGCTGCCCGCATGGGCCGGTCGGAGGCGGGCCAGCCGCTGTGGAAGCGGCTGGCCTATGTCGCGATCACCCGGGCCGAGGAGCGGCTGCACTGGGTGGTGCGCAACCGGCTGTCGAAGCCCACTGCGCCGTTGCGGGTGGACGATCTGCGGAGCCGACCCGTGGCGCTGGAACTGGAGAGGGAGCAAGAGCCATGAAATCCGTGCTCATCACCGGCGCGAGCGCCGGGATCGGGGCCGCCTGCGTGCGCGCCTTTCTGGACGCGGGCTGGCATGTCGGGCTGATGGCGCGCCGCGGCGAGGCGCTGGCGGCGGTGGCCGGGGGCCATGAAAACGCGCTGATCCTGCCTGGCGACGTAACATCGCCCGACGATGTGGCGCGCTGTTTCGAGACCTTCGTGGCCAAGGCGGGCCGGCTCGACGTGCTTTTCAACAACGCGGGCAGCTTCGGCCGCGCGGCGATGATCGACGAGCTGGGCTATGACGAATGGCGGCAAGTGGTGGATGTGAACCTGCATGGCATGTTCCTCTGTGCGCAGGCGGCTTTTGGCCAGATGCGGCGGCAGGAGCCACGGGGCGGGCGGATCATCAACAACGGCTCGCTCTCGGCCCATGCTCCGCGCGAGGGCTCGGTCGCCTATACCACGACCAAGCACGCCATTACCGGGTTGACAAAGACGCTCAGCCTCGACGGGCGCGCCTGTGATATCGCCTGCGGGCAGATCGACATCGGCAACGCGCGCACCGAATTGCTGGAAGGGATCATCGCCGCCAATCCCGACACCCCGCCGCCCACGATGGACGTGGCCGATGTGGGGCGCGCGGTGCTGCACATGGCGGAGCTGCCGCCCGAGGCCAACGTGCAGTTCATGACGCTCATGGCGACGAATATGCCCTACGTGGGGCGCGGGTAGCCCGCAGGACTCGTTGCGCCCTCGGCCCATGCCGGGAGGTGGCGGTCGCCGGGCGACAAGACGGTCACCTCCGGAAACGTCCGATTGGCATAGCGTCAGCCCCGTTCGGGATGATACACGCAATCGGCCAGCGTGCTTCGGTTGAGGTCCGTGACAAAGGCGGCTTCGGCGCTTGCCAGCCGGGCCTTCAGACGGCATCGCGGCAACAGGGTGCAAGTGGTCTTGCCGGTCGCGAAACACTCTACCAAGGCCTGGTCGGCCTCCAGCACGGCCACGACATCGCCAAGGCGGATATCCTCGGGTGGCCGCGCCAGCATCGCACCGCCGCCGCCGCCGCGGCGGGTTTCCAGCAGACCGGCCGCGGCCAGTGCCGAGATCACCTTGGCCAGATGGTTGCGCGACACATTGAACTCGGCGGCCAGATCGGCAGCGGTGAAGGCAAGGGCCGGATCGCCCGCCATCCGCATGAGCACGCGCAGCCCGTAATCTGTGAAAGAGGTGAGACGCATGGTCGCGCTCCTGATTTGGTATTTACAATGCGCATTATAGCGCGTTAATCAATAAATCAATACAAATTCGCTCGTCCCGACGATGCGCAAGCCCAGGAAACGCCCGTGCAGCACACTGTCACCGCCCCCGCCGCAAGAGTTCTTTGCCCGTCGAAGCGCCGCACGCGATGACCGGTGACCGCAAATATGCGTCGCCGCCCTGCATGGCGGCGGAGGTGGACCCGGCGTATTTCGACCCGACGGGCGTCGATCCCGGGCAGGCGCGCGACGTGGCGCGCTGGCGTAGGGCGGAGCGGCAGCGGCTCGCGGGGCTGCGCGACGACCTGGGGCAGGCGGGGCGCGCGCGCGTTTCCGAGGAAATCGCTACGCACCTTGCCGGGGTGCTGGAGGCGCGCGGGGCAGGGCAGGGCACGGTCCTGTCGGGCTATTGGCCGATCAAGGGCGAGCCCGACCTGCGTCCGCTCCTGAAGGAGATGCACGGCGCGGGCGTCACCATCGCCCTGCCGGTGGTGGAGACCCGCGCCGCGCCGCTGGTGTTTCGCCGCTGGACGCCCGACACGAGCATGGTGCGCGGCGACTGGAACATTCCCGTGCCGCCGCCGGAGGTCGATCGGCTGGTGCCGGAGATCGCGCTCGCGCCCTGCCTTGGCTGGACGGATGGGTGTTACCGGCTGGGCTGGGGCGGCGGGTATTTCGACCGCACGCTGGCCGTGATCGATCCGCAACCCACGGTCATCGGCATCGCGATTTCTGCTGCGCGGCTGCCGACGATCTATCCGCAACCCCACGACGTTCCGCTCGATCTCATCGTGACCGAGGCGGGCGTGTCCACCGAGAGGACGGCGACGCCATGACAGACGGCAGCCATATCGCCTATCCCGCCCGTCTTCCCGGCAGCGGCCTCGTCTCGCGGCTGGCCTGCGGTGCCGTGCAGCCGCTTCTGTCGCGCGTCGTGCGCCGCATCGCCGCGCGACACCCGTCGCTTTTCGCCCGGCTCGGGGCGCATCAGGGCACCGATTTCCTGATCGACCCGGTCGATCTGCCCTTTGCCCTGCACCTGCGCCCGGACCCGGAGGCGCTCGTCTTTCGGGCGGTGCCGCGCGATGCCGCGCCCGAGGCGGGGGCCACGATCCGGGGCCGCTTCATGTTGCTGCTGGAACTGGTGGATTCGGAAGAGGACGGCGACGCCGCCTTCTTCTCGCGAGATCTGGAGGTGACGGGCGATACCGAGGCGGTGGTGCGGCTGCGCAATGCGCTTGACGATGTCGAGGGCTCCATCGCCGAGGAGACGGCGGCGATGTTCGGTCCGCCAGGGCGCGCCATCCTCGCGCGGCTGCGGCGTGGCTATTACAATGACATGAACGGACAGGAGGGCGCATGAGCCTTGCCGAACTGATCTGCCCCGCGGGCACCCCCGCAGCACTCCGAACCGCCGTCGATGTAGGTGCCGACGCGGTCTATTGCGGCTTTCAGGACGCGACCAACGCGCGCAACTTCCCGGGGCTGAACTTCACCCCTGACGAACTGGCCGAGGCGGTGGTCTATGCCCATGCACGCGGCACCAAGGTATTGCTGGCGCTCAACACCTATCCGCCGGCGGGCAAGGTCGATCTGTGGCGGCAGGCGGCGGATCTGGGCGTGCGGCTGGGCGTGGATGCCTTCATCCTCGCGGATATGGGCGTGGCCGATTACATCGCGCGGACCCATCCACAAGCGCGGCTGCACCTGTCGGTGCAGGCGGCGGCCTCATCCCCCGAGGCGATCCGTTATTACTGCGAGCATTTCGGCGTGCGCCGCGTGGTGCTGCCGCGCATACTGACGATCCCGGAAATCAGGCAGATCAAGCGCGAGATCCCCTGCGAGATCGAGACCTTCATCTTCGGCAATCACGGGCTGATGGTCGAGGGGCGGTGCAGCCTGACCAATTACCTCACCGGGCAATCGACGAACATGGATGGCGTGTGCTCGCCCGCTGGGGATGTCGAATATACAAGGCACGCGGACGGCGCGATGTCGTCGCGGCTTGCGGGCTTTACCATCGACCGGTTCGGGCCGGAGGAGAAGGCGGGCTATCCTACCATCTGCAAGGGTCGCTACACCGCGCCCCACCGGCCCGAGGGCTATTATGCCTTCGAGGAGCCGGTGAGCCTCAACCTCTCGCGGCTCTTGCCGGAACTGATCGACGCGGGCGTGCATGCCTTCAAGATCGAGGGGCGGCAGCGCTCGAAATCCTACGTGCGCGGCGTGGTGCGCGCCTTCCGCGCGGCGGTGGATGATATCCGCGCAGGACGGCAGGCGAACATGGCCGATCTCGTCGCCCTGACCGAGGGGCAGAAACAGACGCAGGGCGCGTTCGAGACGAAGAAATGGCGGTGACAGAGATGACGAAACTGACCCTTGGCCCCATCGCCTATCACTGGTCCGCCGGGACGCGGCGCGACTTCTACGCGCGCATCGCCGACGAGGCCCCGGTGGACGAGGTCTACCTGGGCGAGGTGATCTGCTCAAAGCGCACGCCCTTTCACGAGAGCGACCTGCCCGAGACCATCGACCGGCTGGAGCGCGCGGGCAAGCGCGTGATCGTCTCGACGCTCGCCGAGGTGATGCTGACCCGCGAGCGCAAGGCAACCGCCGATCTGGCGGCGATGGAGACCCCCGAGATAGAGGTGAACAACGCCGCGGGGCTCTATGCGCGGGGCGCGCGCCCGCACCGCATCGGCCCGTTCATGAACGCCTATAACGAGGTCACGATTCAGTGGATGGCCGGGCAGGGAGCGACCCATGTCTGCCTGCCCGCCGAATTGCCCGGTCCTGCGATCGCCGTGGCGGCGCGCGCTGCGCGCGATCTGGGGCTGGGCGTCGAAGTGCAGGTGTTCGGTCGCGCCTCGCTGGCGGTCTCGGCGCGCTGCTACCATGCCCGCGCGCACGGTCGGACCAAGGACAATTGCCAGTTCGTCTGCGAGCAGGACGCCGACGGGATGCCGCTTAGCACCCGCGACGACGCGCCGATCCTGCGGGTAAACGGCATCCAGACCCAATCGGAGAGTTATCTCGACCTGCTGCCCGAGACGCCGCGCCTCGTCGCCGATGGCGTGACGCATCTGCGGCTCATGCCGCAGGTGGTGGACATGGCGGCGGTGGCGGGGGTATTCCGTGCCGTGCTCGACGGGGCGCTGTCCGCGGGCGAGGCGGATGCGCGCCTTGCCGCTCTGTGCGACGGCACGGGCCTCAGCAACGGGTTCTATCACGGCGCGGCGGGGTATCGGCGGATCGCCATGGCGGCACCCGCCTGACGCCGCGAGGGAGTGTGCAAGATGACGGCAAGCACGGCTGAACGGATGCGCGCCTGGCGCGGCCCCGCGATCCTGGCCTACGGGTTTCGCCCGTTCTTCTTCGGGGCGGCGGTCTGGGCCGTGCTCGCCATGATGCTCTGGGTGCCGATGCTGGCAGGGCATGTGAGCCTGCCCACGGGTTTCGACCCGGTGAGCTGGCACGCGCACGAATTTCTCTATGGCTACCTCGGTGCGGTGGTGGCGGGGTTCCTGTTCACGGCGGTGCCGAACTGGACCGGACGGTTGCCGATCGTGGGCTGGCCGCTCGGTGCCCTGGCGGCGCTTTGGCTGGCCGGGCGTGTTGCGGTGATGGTCTCGGCGGGCCTGCCGCCGCTGCTTGTCGCCGCGGTCGACCTGGCCTTTCCGGCGGCTTTCGCGCTGATCCTGCTGCGCGAGATCGTGGCGGGCAGGAACTGGCGCAACCTGATGGTGCTGGGGATACTGAGCCTGTTCCTGCTCGGCAACGCGCTGTTTCACTGGGAGGCGGCGCAGGGGGGCTACGCGGCGCAGGGGTATGGCCTGCGGCTGGGCCTGGGCGCGGGCATCATGATGATCGCGGTTATCGGCGGGCGTATCGTGCCCTCCTTTACCCGCAACTGGCTGGTCCGGCACCGGTCGGGGCGGCTGCCGGTGCCGCCGATGCAAACCTTTGACAAGTTGTCCTTACTGGCGCTTCTGACGGCGCTGCTGGCATGGGTGATCGCCCCGTCACATGCTGTGAGCGGTCTCGCCTTGCTGCTTGCCGGTCTCATTCACTTGGTCCGCCTCGCCCGCTGGACCGGGGAGCGGACCTTTGCAGAGCCGCTGGTGACGGTGCTGCATGTGGCCTATGCCTTTCTGCCCCTCGGCGCTCTGGCGCTCGGTGCCGAAATCCTGTCGCCCGGCGGTCTCGGCATGGCGGGGGCGCAGCATCTGTGGATGGCCGGCGCGATCGGTCTGATGACCCTGGCGGTGATGACACGCGCGACGCTGGGGCATACCGGGCAGGCGTTGAGCGCGGGGACTGGCACGGTGGCGATCTATGCAGCCGTCGTGCTGTCCGTGCTGGCCCGGGTCGCTGCGGGGGTCTGGCCCGATCACGCGATATGGCTGCACGGCCTGTCGGGCCTTGCGTGGATCGCGGCGTTCGGAGGCTTTGCAGTGGTCTACGGGCGGCTATTGCTGCGCGCCGCCCCTGCTAAACGGGTTTGAGGGTCGGCGCATGGAATGGGCCGAATACGCGCTGGCCTTCGCGGCGTTCTTCCTCACGCATTCGGTGCCGATCCGCCCGCCCGTGCGGCCCTGGCTGGTGGCGCGGCTGGGCCATGCGGGCTTCGCCCTCGGCTATTCGGCGCTCTCGCTCGGCGTTCTGGCCTGGCTGATCGGAGCGGCGGGGCGCGCGCCCTACCTGCCGATCTGGCCCTGGGCCCCGTGGCACAACCACGTGGTGCTGACGGTGATGCTGCCGGTCTGCCTGATCCTCGCGCTGGCCATTGCGCGGCCCAACCCGTTCTCATTCGGCGGCGCGGGCAATGACCGCTTCAATCCGGCGCGCGCCGGGATCGTGCGCGTGACGCGCCATCCGTTGCTTCTCGCGCTCGCCCTCTGGGCCGGGGCGCATCTGCTGGCCAATGGCGACCTCGCGCATGCGATCCTCTTCGGCACCTTCGCGGCGTTCGCTGTTCTGGGCATGTGCATGGTGGACCGGCGACGGCAGCGCGAGATGGGCGCGGACTGGGGCCGTCTGCACGCCGCCACCCGCGCGGCCCCGCTACGTCCTGCCTCTGGCGGCGAGGCGCTGCAGCGTGCAGGCGCTGGACTGGTGCTCTATGCCGGGCTTCTGTGGCTTCATCCATATGTATTCGGCGTAAGTCCGCTGCCCTGATGTCGCTTCGATCCGCAGCTCTTTCACGAGGAGCGTCATGGACGGTGCGGCCTTATGATCTTGGTTGGCCAACGTCATCGGTGCAGCGCCGCCGAGACTCCGTCATGGCGGCAAAGGCCGGCTTTCTCGCACCCCGAGGTCAGGATGTAGCACCCGTTTGACGCCACCCATCGCATCGGTGCGCCCCCTGCGAGAGCTGGTTGGCCGGCGAAACTACGGAGCGGGGCGGCCATGCGTGACCGCCGGACCGATGATCCGGCGCTAGCGTTCGGGTATCAGGCCCTTTGGCGCGAACCTCATGACGACGAGCAGGATCGCGCCCATCATCAGATAGCGCATATACGCCGCCCCGTCGATCAAGTGCTGCGCCAGGCCGGACTCTTCGCCCAGCGGCCACGTCACCGTCGCCATGAACCAGTTGCCGAACGGCTCGGCCTGGACCCACAGGAACCAGATGATGAACCCGCCCAGAACGGCCCCCCAGTTGTTGCCGGACCCGCCCAGGATCACCATCACCCACACGAGGAAGGTGAACCGAAGCGGGATGTAGCTGGTCGGTGTGAGCTGGCCTTCCAGCGTGGTCAGCATGGCACCCGCGACCCCGCAGGTGAAGCAGCCCAGAACGAAGGTCTGCAGGTGCCGCGCCTTGACGTTCTTGCCCATGGCGGCGGCGGCGTCGCGGTTGTCGCGGATGGCGCGCATCATCCGCCCCCAAGGCGAGCGCAGCGCGCGCTCGGCGAACCACATGATGATCGCCAGAACGGCGATGAACAGCGCGGCGTAGCACAGCTTGACGAAGAGGCTGGCGGCATTGGAGAGATCGGCGGCCCCGAAGAAGTTGGCCAGCCCGATGAACCAGTCCCGCTCGACCAGATCGACCTCGTAGGGGACGGGGCGCGGGATGCCGGTGACGTTCTTCACGCCGCGCGACAGCCACTCCTCGTACTTGATGATCGCGATGATGATCTCGGCGATGCCCAGCGTGGCGATGGCCAGGTAATCGGCGCGCAGCCCCAGCGCGATGCGCCCGATGAACCAGCCCGCCCCGGCCGCGACCAGGCCGCCGATGGGCCAGGCCAGCACCACCGGCAGCCCGGCACCGCCGAGATACCCGCTCAGCGCGGGGTCGATCGACTCGATCGCATCGGTCGCCGGATCAAAGAAATACCCGATGACGAAATATCCCGCCAAGAGCAGCACCAGCGTCACCGGCAGCCTGAGCACCGGCGGCACCGCGCGCCGCGCGAAGATGATCGCGGCCACCGTGCCGATCAGGCTCAGGACCGAGAGCGCGATGTCGCCGCCGGCGACGGCCCATGCCTCGGCCACCGGCGGCATGGAGACCAGCACCGCCGTCAGCCCGCCCAGCGCGGTAAAGCCCATGACACCGACATTGAACAGGCCCGCATAGCCCCACTGCATGTTGACGCCCAGCGCCATCACCGCGGAGATGACGCAGAGATTGAAGATGCCGAAGGCGACGTTCCAGCTCTGGTAGAAGCCGACCATGATCAGCACCAGGCCCATGAGGCCGTACAGGAGTGCTACCCTCTGCGTCATATCACTTTCCCGCGGATGATGCCTGTTGGCCGGATCAGCAGGACCGCGACCAGGATGATGAAGGAGACCGCGAACTTGTAGTCCGTCGACAACAGCTGGACGAGCCCGTCCGGTGCCCAGCCCTCCGGGCCGAGATAGGCGAGGAATTTCTTGTAGGCGTAGGTCACCATCACCTCGGAGAAGGCGACGATGAAGGCCCCGAGGATCGCGCCGATCGGCTGACCGATGCCGCCGAGAATGGTGGCGGCGAAGATCGGCAGCAGGATTTGCAGGAAGATGAACGGTTTGTAGGTCTTGTCCAGGCCATAGAGCGTACCCGCGATGGTCGCGAGTGCTGCGGCGATGATCCAGGCGATCATGACCACGCGCTCGGGGTTGATGCCGCACAGCAGCGCCAGGTCCTCGTCGTCCGAGTAGGCGCGCATCGCCTTGCCCGAGCGCGTCTTTTGCAGGAACCAGAACAGCCAGGCGACGACCACGAGCGCGACGACGACGGTGATTACCTGGGTCTGCTTGATGGCGATGCCCTCGTCGAGGCCGAGCAGCCTGCGCGAATCGAACGCGCCGATGATAAAGCGCTGGCCGTCGGCGAAACTCTGGTCAGCGGGCCCGATGACGATGCGGATCAGCCCGGCCAGCACGAACATCACGCCGACCGACACGATGGCGAAGACGATCGGGTTGGAGCGCTGCCGACGGTAGAAGCGGAACACCATGCGGTCGGTCAGCAGCGCCATGCCGATGGCCGCCAATATGCCCACCGGCAGGGCGAGCAGCGCCGTCGGCAACGGGGCGATGCCCACGCCCAAACCCTGAAGGAACCATGTAACCAGGATCGTGATCATGGTGCCGAACGACATCAGCTCGCCATGCGAGAAGTTGGCAAATTTCAGGATGCCGAAGATGATGGTGACGCCGAGCGCCCCCAGGGCGAGCTGCGCGCCATAGGCCGTCGCCGGAACGACGACGAAGTTGGCGAACAGTGCGAGCGCGTTGAGAACCTCCATTCAGCCCCCCAGGAAGGACCGGCGCACTTCTTCGTTGGCAAGAAGCGCTTCTCCGGTGTCGGTGAATCGGTTGCGGCCCTGAACCATGACAAAGCCGTGGTCGGCGATCTCCAGCGCCTGCCGCGCGTTCTGCTCGACCATCAGGATGGCGACGCCGGTCCTGGCGATCTCCAGGATCTTGTCGAACAACTCGTCCATCACGATGGGCGAGACGCCCGCGGTCGGCTCGTCGAGCATCAAGAGATCGGGCCGCGTCATCAGCGCGCGGCCGACGGCCACCTGCTGGCGCTGCCCGCCGGAAAGCTCGCCCGCCGGCTGGCTGCGTTTCTCCGCAAGGATAGGGAACAGGCCGAAGACCTGTTCCTTGGTGTCCTCGATCTCGTCGTCCTCGCGGATGAACGCCCCCATTTCGAGGTTCTCTTCCACCGTCAGCGAGACGAACACGTTGCGGTTCTGCGGCACGAAAGCCATCCCCTCGGGGACCCGGTCCTGCGGAGCCACGTCGGTGATGTCCTTGCCATCCAGCGTGACCGTGCCCTCACGCAGGTCGAGCATACCGAATACGGCCTTCATCGCCGTCGACTTGCCCGCGCCGTTCGGGCCGACGACCACGGCGATCTCGCCCTGTTCGACGGTGATGGTGCAATCGTGGATGATGTCGGCACCGCCATATCCGCCGGTCATGCCGGTCGCGCTAAGGAAACTCATGCCGGTGCCTTTCGCTCGTGCTTGCGGCCCGTCCCGAGATAGGCCTCGATGACCTCTTCGTTGTTCCTGACCTCCTCGATCGTGCCCTGGGTCAGCAGCTTGCCCTCGGCCATGACGATGACCGGGTCGCAAAGGCGCGCGATGAAATCCATGTCGTGTTCGATCAGGCAGAAGGTGTAGCCGCGCTCCTCGTTGAGGCGCTTGATCGAGGCGGCGATGGTGTTCAGCAGGGTGCGGTTCACGCCGGCACCCACCTCGTCGAGAAAAACGATCTTGGCATCCACCATCATCGTGCGGCCCAGCTCCAGCAGCTTCTTCTGGCCGCCCGAGAGATTGCCGGCAAGCTCGTCCTTCAGGTGGTCGATCTCCAGAAATTCGATCACCTCCAGCGCCCGTTCGAGGTTCTCCGCCTCGATTTGCCTGACCCGCCCGAAATTGAACCAGCTGTGGCGCAGGCGCTCGCCGGGCTGATCGCCGGGAACGACCATCAGGTTCTCCAGCACCGTCAGCGTCGAGAATTCATGCGCGATCTGGAAGGTGCGCAGGAGACCCTTGTGGAAAAGCTCGTGCGGCTCAAGGCCGGTGACATTCTCGCCATCCAGCCAGATGGTGCCCGAGGACGGCGGGAAGGCACCCGCGATGATGTTGAACAGCGTCGTCTTGCCGGCACCGTTGGGGCCGATCAGCCCGGTGATCGAGCCCTTCTCGATCGCGAGCGAGACACCATCGACCGCGCGGATGCCGCCAAAATTCTTGGCGACGTTTTCGACCGTTATCATTCAATCAATCCCGGTTGCCGGTAAAGAAGGAACGGCCAGGGATCACGCTCCCCAACCGTTCCCCGTGAAGGCAGGCCTTCGTCCCGCGATGCCCTCAGTGGTACATCACCGTTTCGAACTTGCCGCCCTTGACCTCCGTCTCGCGGAAGCTGCCGCTTGACTCGCCCGGCTCGATCAGCTCCAGCGCGGTGCCGCCGACATAGTCGATCTCGCCGCCGTCGGCCAGGATCTTCAGGCCCTTGGCAAGCTCGCCGGGATAGATCTTTTCGCCCGGTGCGTTGGCGACGTCGAAAACCTTGTCCTTGTATACGGCGCTGTCGGTCGATCCGGCCGCCTGCATGGCGAGCAGCATCAGCGCGGAGGCGTCATAAGCCTCCGGCACATAGGGGTCGTCGCCCTTGAAGTCCTTGCCTTCGGCGAGCCCGGCCAGCATCGAGGCACCCGGGCTGTCGGTGCCGGGATTGGTGCCGATGGAGCCGTCCAGCGCGGTGCCGAAATGATCGGTCAGCGCCTCGCCGACCATGCCGTCCGGCAGCACGAACTTGTCGAAGGCTCCGGTATCGAGCGAGGCCTGGATCATGCCCTTGCCACCCTGGTCGAGATAGCCGGCCACGATCAGCACTTCGCCGCCGGCCGACGCCAGCGTGCCGACCTCGGCCGAATAATCGGCCTTGCCGTCCTCATGCGCCGCGACGGCGGTGATCTCGCCGCCCGTGGCCTCGAAGGCCGCCTGAATCGCATCGGCAAGGCCCTTGCCGTAGTCGTTGTTGGTGTAGGTCAGTGCGGCCGAACCGATGTCGCGACGCTCCAGGATGTCGGCGATGATCTGGCCCTGACGCGCGTCCGACGGGGCCGTGCGGAAGAAAAAGCCGCCGTCCTCGATCGTCGACAGCGCCGGCGAGGTCGCCGACGGCGAGATCATGACGATGCCGTTCGCCCGCACGACGTTGTTGAGTACCGCGGTCGTGGCACCCGAGCAGGTCGCGCCGTTGATGCCGTGGACACCCTCGGACGTCACCAGCCGGTCCGCCGCGGCTGTGGCGGCGGCCGCGTCGATGCAGGTGCTGTCGCCGCGGACCGTGACGACCTCACGACCACCGAGGAAAATGCCGCTGTCCGACACCTCCTTGATCGCCATTTCGCCGCCCAGCGCCATCGGCTTGACCAGCGACTCGGTCGGGCCGGTAAAGCCCTGCATCATGCCGATCTTGACCTGATCCTGCGCCGATACGCCCGTCGCGACAGCCGTCGAGAACGCGGCCGACAGGAGGATAGCAGAGAGTTTTCTCATGTTTAGACCTTCCCTGTGTTTATGGGTCCATTGTTGTTCGACTCCACAGTATACATATCAAAAGCTATGTTTCCACCCACCGCAACAGACTTCCCCAGATGGCACCGAACCCAGCCTTGAGCGCAGCCAAGCGGGCTCCACGTCAGCAGCCCTGAGCCACTGAAGCCAGGCCTGGATCTCGTTGGGCGGTGTGGTTGGATTTCCCCCGGTTTGATGGAAAATTTTCACTGATGCAGGAGAGTGTTTTTCGTACCGAGAACGAGGAACCCGTACCGGACGGAATTCAGGGAGCAGATTGTCGCGCCGGGGCCAGCCGGGCGCGGTTTTGAGAGCCTGGCGCGACGACGAGCCAAGAATGGGTCGGGCAGGCGGCTTCCGATGACGGCGAGCGCCCGGATGGTCCTGCAAGCGAGGAACGTGAAGAACTGCGCCGGCTTCGCCGCGAGGTGAAGCGGTCGTATCCGGAGCGCGGTATCCTCTCATAGGGTCGTTCTTTGTTGGTGCCATTGGTTCGGGCATGGACGGCGGCCTGCCGGAATGGCGAGAGGACGGGTATCAGGTGCTTTCGTAGTGATTGAACACATCCGTGCGGCCATCATGGTGTATCAGGAAGACGTCAAAGGCGTCGCGCTCGGTTTCCGGTCCCATGCCGGGTGAGCCATAGGGCATGCCCGGGACGGCGAGACCGACGGCGTCAGGACGTTCCTCCAGCAGACGACGGATATCGGCGGCGGGCACATGCCCTTCGATCATGTAGCCGTCGATGCGGCCGGTATGACAGGACACCATCGTTTGGGGAATCCCGTTATCGAACTTGTAGCGCATGAGCACCGTTCCCATGCTCGCCTCGGTCGTCACGTGGAAGCCGTCGCGTTCGAGGATTTCGATCCAGGCTGAACAGCAGCCGCAATTGGGGTCCTTCATCACATGCATTTCCGACCCCGTGGTTTCCGCAAGTGAACCAAAGGGCCATGTCGCCAGAAGCGTGGTTCCACCGAGCAGCAGTCCGCGGCGTGAGAGGGGATCTTGGGTCATCTCGTTTTCCTTTCGGAGTTGAACAGTAAGTCAATACGCCACCGACACTTGGATCAGAGCTTGGCGCGCCTCAGCCTCAGCGCATTGGAGATCACCGAGACGGAGGACAGGCTCATCGCGGCGGCCGCGATCATCGGCGACAGGAGCAGCCCGGTAAAGGGATAGAGCACGCCTGCGGCGATCGGCACGCCCAAGGCATTGTAGGCGAAGGCGAAGAACAGGTTCTGCTTGATGTTCCTGAGCGTGGCCTTGGCCAGCTTGCGCGCCCGCACGAG
>Ga0209947_1000441_pt1 | contig 25916 bp, 23 predicted proteins | sample SalPonR2_B_D2_MG_FD_185706 | JGI IMG/M metagenome (GOLD analysis project Ga0209947, IMG submission 185706) | Salt pond soil microbial communities from South San Francisco under conditions of wetland restoration - Salt Pond MetaG R2_B_D2_MG... ...
GATTAGCCCACGGCGTCAGGGAACACAATTCCCAAACACCCACCAGCCCCGGCAGGGGCGACAGCGAGGTGTGACATCGGACGCACATACACATCGTTGACCTACCACCTGATATTCAGCACGAAATATCGGCGAGGAATCATACGTCCCGAATTCAAAGAGCAACTCTACCAATACGTTGGCGGCATCATTCGCGAGAAAGACGGGGTGCTGCTGGAAATCGGCGGCATCGAAGACCACGTTCACATCCTGGCCGGTATCCCACCGACGATCTGTGTTTCTGACATGCTGCGTTTCATCAAATCCAATTCGTCAGGCTGGGTGAATGCAACGCATAAGCCGAAAGACAAATTCGCGTGGCAACCCGGTTTTGGCGCGTTCACTGTCAGCCAATCGCAAAAACCATCGGTGCGCGAATACATTCAAAAACAAGAACAACACCACGCCAAAAAATCATTTCGAGATGAGTATTTGGCGATGCTTGTGGTGCACGGAATTTCGTATGACCCAAAATTTGTTTTTGAGGAGGAGCATTATGGGTGAGGCGATGCATTTCGCTGTCGCCCCTACCGGGGCTGCGTTGTGTGATTCATTGCGATCCCACGGCTCGCGCCGTGGGCTATTCGCTAGCGTCCCTGCCGGGACTAGTGAATGCCGTGTTACAACCTGGGGCAATAAATGAGTACCGACTTCTCCGAAGACACTCTCGTCGAACAACCCGCCATCGCCCTGTTCGCGGAACTTGGCTACGAGACGGCGAACTGTTTCTCGGAGAAGGTCGGTGCGACCGATTCGACGCTGGGACGGGAAACGACCGAAGAAGTCGTGCTGGTTCCAAGGCTGCGAAATGCCTTGCAGAAGCTCAATCCCGATCTGGACAGCGAGGCGATCCATCTGGCCATCGAGGAACTGACCCGTGATCGCGGGGCGATGAGCTTGGTGCAGGCGAATCGTGAGGTTTACAAGCTGCTCAAAGATGGCGTGAAGGTCGCTTTCGAGAATGACGAGGGCGAAGAGACCGACGAAACGGTTCGCATCATCGACTGGAACACGCCGGAGAACAACGACTTCTTTCTCGCCTCGCAGTTCTGGGTTTCATCACCCAGCGGCATCTACAAGAAACGGCCCGATTTGATCGGCTTCGTCAACGGTCTGCCGCTGGTCTTCATCGAACTCAAGAAGAGCCACAGCAAGATCCAGCACGCCTACCAGCACAACCTGAAAGACTACAAGAACACGATTCCGCAGGTGTTCTGGTACAACGCCCTCGTCATCCTGTCCAACGGATCGCAGGCGAAGGGCGGCAGCGTGACGGCAGGCTGGGAGCACTTTGCCGACTGCGGCTCATCCAGATTAGGCTGAGCACGGCCACCCCGAAGCCAGCAAGCAGAATGCCGCCGTCGATTCGGGAAAGCAATCCGTCCCAAGACAAGAGACCGAAGAGGGCCACCGCTGCAACCGGCACGGCCAGGACGGACCGAGAGGCTTCCTCGAATTGCATCGGGGCAATTATCGCAGTAACGCCGAAGGCGAGGGCGACGGCGACCATCGCCGCACCAATGATCGATCCGAGGGCAATCCCACTCACGCTTTCGAAGGAGCCAACCGCTCCCACCGCAAGGTTCTCCGGGTCAAACCCGATGAAGACGACGCTGATGATGAATGCCGAGGCCCCAAAACCAGCCGATGTGCCGACCACGCCTTTTACCAGCTTCTCGGAGAAATAGATGACGAGGACGAGTCCGACGACAAACAGAGCGATGGAGACTGCGAGGTTCATTGGCATTCAGCCCGGCGTTGGAGAGGTGGCTAAGCAGGCAGGCAGGCAGGAGGCATCCGGTAAATGAGCCGCCTTGGCGATAGCCGCGGTTCCTGCATTCAACCGCGGCTATCGCCAAACGGCTACGCAGAGTTCTGTGGAATGATTCCTGCTAACCTGCTTAATGGTGGCTGCCTGAAGCAGAGCCGATAGCTGATCGGAACGGCGAGCAGACTCCGCCCACCACAAGCATCAAAATTGAAAGTGCCGTGAACCATTGAGGGATCATGTTGTGTTCCTCTCGCTGTTAATTCAGTAAGTCTTCCCACAGTTGCACGCCTTCCATCCAGATGCACAACTTCGTCGTGGCGGCAATAGCAACCGGGGTTTCAAACTGGAAACATTTCGGGACCGGGCGCTGGAAGCTGGTTGCAAGCGACATGCCAAAAGGCAGTGATCGAAACAACAGCTAGGCCGGCCAGGGGAATGCTCCCCAAAACCTGATCCATGGGTTATGAAAGTCTAGAGCCCATTCCGGTGAAGGATTTTTGATGAGCAAGAAGCGACGACGACATTCACCCGAACAGATTATCAAGAAGCTGCGTGATGCGGATGCCATGCTGGCGGCCGACAAGAGCGTGGCCGACCAAGCTTTGGACATCTCGATGCTGAAGGAGATCACCAAGGGAAACTGACGACCCCTCAATCGCGACGCGCGGCGGTGCAAGGGCTTCAAGAGAAATTCGACGTATCCGAGCAAGCGAGCATGATGTCCAGGCCGTACTGGAGAAGGACATCAAAATGCGTGGTTAGCGGTCGTTGTTCGTGAAGGTGTCGGAAGACGAATGGGCGCTCCGGTCAAGGGCCGACTCATGAATCGTAACCAGCCGATGGCTCCCGAGAGATGGCTCGCCGAGACCATCCTTGCTATCGCCGACGCCGGAGGGTCAGAGACGTTTGGATTATCGACAGTATGGAGGCGTGGCTGGAACGCCATCCAAAGTTCCGAGGTTCAGCACGGAACTCACGAATCATCAGCGCATAAACTAAGCAGGTTGGCAGGAATCATGCCGCAGAACTCTGCTTAGCCGTTTGGGCGATAGCCCCGGTTCTATTCAGGAACCGCGGCTATCGCCAAGGCGGCTCATTTACCCGATGACTCAAGCCTGCGTGCTTAGCTTGCCATAGGGCAACCCCACGGATCTCGTTGGAGTAACCGCCGCGTTTAAGGCAGGTCTTGCGGAAGACGGCCCATCCGAAGAGGATGATGCGTGAGACCGGTTTCTGGCCGATCATAATGGATCGTCCTCCACGAGCAGTGGGAACTGGCACGGTATCTCGAAACGGCCAAGGAAACGGAGCCCTTCCATCGGAAGCTGTTCGAAGGTGATGACGAGTTCGGCGATGAAGAAGCCGAGAACATGCGGTAGGACGATAACCGGCAAATGCACCCCTGACCTGTTGCTGGTGGAGCTGGGGGAGGGAGTGGTTGCTGGAGGAAGCAGACGGTAAATGATCCTGCGACTCTCTCAGAAATTGAACACCAAGATCAAGGCTGGTAAACCGTCCGCGATGCCATTGGACGAGAACCCGTATGCGGACTGGTCATGCCACTTGTTCACGGCGGATCGAACCCAGTACATCATCATGAGCAATACGAAATCGCTGTACTCGTGCGTGATGTATGGTGCGGGCAACCCCAATGACAGCCGTTTTATCGAGCGGGCGTTGAGCACGATAAGGGAGTTCATGGATGACGACGGTCAGGCGTTTGTGTATCAGCGATTCATCGCACCAGCCAGCGGATCGGTCTGTTTTGCCAAGGCTTTGAACCGGTCGGTAACGGGATCTATGAATGAACTGGTCGATCATGCTAGGGCTTGGCTTGTGGAAGAAGAAATGTCGCCGCATGATGTGGGATTTCGGCTGAACGACATCCTTTTGTCGGCACTGGCCCGCAGCAAATCCGATTTCTACTGGAGTCCAAAGGAAGCCTTCAAGCAGTTGGCTGATCGGTGCTCCGGCGACGGCAAAACGAAATGAGAGGTAAGCCGTTGCGGTTGTCACGTGACACTCAACAGACGGAAATTTAGCTTTCTCCATTTGTTGAAGGTGCCAAATATGGAGGAATGAAGATGGCAAAGAAAACGGCGGTAACGTCAGCGAAGGCGATGACCAAGACCGAGGTGGGGCTGTCTTGGGAGCCGCTTTTCGCAGCTTGCAACATCGCCCAAGGTCGACTGGTGCCTCTGGGGTTGCTGACCTTGTTCTTCGGCCCGATGATTGCTTCTAAGTCGCTTGAGAGGAGGTAGCGGTTCGCACTACCTGTGCCTGAGTTCGAAATGAAATGAAATAACTATGCCCCGCAAAGATCATTGGAACGCCGTTTACACGAGCAAAGCCAACGACGAGGTGAGTTGGTTCGAGGTTGATCCCACGATTTCCCTCGACCTGATTCAGCAAGTGCCATCGCGACCAAAGAGCGTGATCGATGTTGGAGGCGGTCAATCGTTTCTGGTGGACCGTTTGCTCGATCGCGGGATCGAAAAAGTTGCCGTTCTCGACATCTCTTCCGTGGCATTGGCCCGAACGAAGGAGCGAATTGGCGATCAAGCCGCCAGCGTCGAATGGGTCGAGGCGGATGTCACGATGGTCTCCGAGGTGGGGACTTTCGATCTCTGGCATGACCGCGCCGTTTTCCATTTCCTGACCGAGCCGAAGGATCGAGAGGCGTATCTTGAACTTGCTGCCAAAACGATCCCAGTGGGAGGGCACGTGATCATCGGCAGCTTTGCAACGGATGGTCCCGAAAAGTGCAGCGGACTGCCGGTGTGTCGTTACGATGCCGAATCGATGGCATCAACTTTGGGGGATCGTTTCTCGCTTGTTCACAGCCAGCGCTATCTCCATGCAACGCCGTGGGGCAAAGAGCAGCACTTCTTCTTTGGCGTCTTTCAGCGGATCTGATTTAAACAACAATGTCGTGGTTCAGCCCGCCGGTTTGGTTGCGCGAAACAGCGCACCTTCCGTTTCGGGAGAGGTGTGATAACCGGTGGTCGTGATGAAGGTCACGTCTCGAAACCCTGCATCAGCCATCATTTGCATCAAGCCGTCCCTTGAAAGCGTTCCTGCAACGCAGTTTGCCCACGAGTCAACACTGCCTTGTGATTTACATGCGGGCGGCGTTGACGTAGCGATACGGATCATGTCAGCGAGGTAAAGTCGTCCGCTGGATTTCAGAACCCTCAAGATCTCCCGAAACACACAAGGTTGCTTCGGCGAGAGGTTCAGTGCTCCATTGGAAATCACGACATCGACGGAGTTGTCGTCTAACGGCAAGTTCAGAAAGTCACCTCGTTCGACCTTGGCATGCGTGAAGCCAAGCAAGGTGACGTTGCGCCGTGCTTTTTCGGCCATCTCTGGTGTAACGTCGATACCAATCACTTTGCCAGTCTCTCCAACCATCAGAGCGGCAACGCAAAGATCGGCACCCGCACCGCATCCCAAGTCCACAACGGTTTCGCCAATGTGAATCGGGCCTGCGGAAAACGGATTGCCCACTGCTGCGGCTGACTCCCAAACGACATCGGGAATCTGTTCGAGCATTCCCTGGTCGTAGCCGAGATTTTTGGCGTTTTCCTTGCCTTTCATCCAGCCAAATTGCTGCTCGGGATGCAGCGCCAGCTTCGCATACAGCTTTCGGACTTGCTCTTCAGGTTTTTCGGAACCACGTCCGTGATTTTTCGTCTCGTCCATTTCAACATCGCCCTCATCGCATGAGGATCGGCAAGTCGGTGACCGTCATCGATCTCTCTTTGTTTCGCCGTCCGCACATTTTCGCACCGTCATTGATCAAACGCCAGAAATCGAATTTTTGGCGGGCTTCGTCTGGCTCGTTTATTTGGCATATCGTACCAGATTCGACATCGAGTGCCGTTAGCCATCCACCCTTGCATACGCTCGTCTCGAGACAGATCAGGAGTTCCAAATCGAGGATTTCTGGCTGTGGCGTATGGTGGCTGTGATGGACTGTTTCAGCTGGCACGTTATCCGTTGGCGTCTGTCCAATTGCATGGACGCCGTCTTCCGCGTGGACGCCTTCGTCAACGCACTCGGTCAAGCGACATCCGAGATCATCAACACCGACCAAGACGCCAAGTTCACGCGCCGCGACTTCACCAGCATGCTTGCCAAGCACGGGATGGCGTCAGCATGGGCGGCGAAGGCCGCGCCATCAATAACGTGATGATCGAACGATTTCGGCGAACGCGAAACGACCGCGAAAATCTACCGCAGGGGCCGATCAAAACGCATCGGATTCTCTATCGAAGACGGGTGCTAAGCAGGTTTGCAGGAATCATTCCGCAGAACTTTGCTTAGCCGTTTGGGCGATAGCCCCGGTTGAATTCAGGAACCGCAGCTATCGCCAAGGCGGCTCATTTAACCGGATGACTCCTGTCTGCCTGCTTAGCCGCAGGCGCCTCCGGTCACGCGCTTGCTACTTGAAGCATGCGCAGCGGTTTACGGCATGCTCATCTATCAGACCTCCTCAAGCATCCTCTTTGCGTCGCCAAATGTCTGTGGGTGTACCTCCATCTTGTCCATCATCGAAAGGAACAGACGGCACAACTGACGTTCGGGTTTGTCCTTGTAATCGAGTACGCGGCCGCCCTGGATGCGACCGCCGGCGCCGCCGAGCAGGATCACGGGAAGCTGGTCGTTGTCGTGTTTCGCGCCAGCCATCATGCTCGAACAATGCATCAGCATCGTATTGTCGAGCATCGTGCGGGAGCCTTCTTGAATCGAGTCCAGCCGCCGAGCGATATACGCCAGTTGATCGATGAAAAATTGGTTGACCTTCAGCCAGTCCTCGCCATCGCTGTGCGACAACAGGTGATGGATCATGTAATCGATCCCGTTCTGTGGCTGCTGGACGCTCGGCAAATTCGGGAACCGCAGCGCGCTGTGATCGTTGTTCAGCTTCAACGTTGTGATCCGCGTCGTGTCAGTTTGAAAACCGAGCACCAGAATATCGCTCATCAACCGCATGTGTTCGGCGATGTCCTGCGGGATGCCGTCAGCGGGGCGTTTCATGTTCGGCTGGTCGAGTGTCGGACGCCAGCCTTGCACTTCGCCTCGCTTGCCCGCGTTCTCGATGCGCGTCTCTACATCGCGGACCGAATGGAGATACTCGTCCAACTTACGTTGATCGGTGGTGCTGACGCGACGTCGCAGGTCCCGAGCGTCTGCCAGCACGGCATCGAGCACACTCTGGTCCCCCGGTGCGACTTCGTCCTTAAACAGACGATCGAACGCCAGCGACGGATAAAGCTCCAGCGGCGTTGGCGTTGTGGGTGACGTCCACGAAATGTGCGAACTGTAGAGCATCGAATAGTTTTTATGAACCGACGGGTTCGAATGCTCGCAGCCCAGCACAAGACTGGGCACCTTGGTCGATCGTCCGTAGGTCTGCGCCAGCAGTTGATCAAAACTGGTTCCCGAACGAATCTCGCCTCCCGAAGCGATCGGCGCACCTGAGAGAATGTTGCCGGTTTGCGAGCTGTGAATATTTCCCTTCCGCGCTTCCTCATGGTAGAGCCCTCGCACGAAGAGTAACTTCTCACGGAAATCGCTCAGCGGTGCCAGCACTCGGCCGAGCTCCATATCGCGGCCTTCCCCCTTCGCCCACCACTCTTTCGAATGGAAGCCGTTGCCGGAAAACAAGACCGCCAATCGCACCGGCGCATCACTCGCCGGCTTGTTCGCGTCCGGTTCATCGCCCCACACGTTAAACGACTCAAGCCACGGCAACGCCATGCTGACTCCGACGCCACGTAGGAAAAAACGACGCGAGAAGTGATGCCGATTCATGTCTTGGCTCCGATGAGACTGGTGGTCGTTAGCAATGAGCGATAAATAAGTTTCGGGTACCTTTTGTGCGAAGCACCCGAAGGGCGAGTTCCTCGCAAAAGGTACCCGAAACTTTTTTGTCGCACGATCCTTAGGCGAACGGCGGTTGCATCTCCACCATCCGTCGTACGGTTTACTTTCGTCCGCGGACTTCGCGAAACTGTGGACTCAGGACGATCCTTTCAAACACTGTGCCGACCCGGTAATCGTTCGACTTCAGTTCGGCCCTGATCTCATCCAGCAGCGGCTTGTCGGACAACTGCACACTGCGGCCCAGTGCATAGCCTAACAGTTTGCGGCAGAACTGGCGCAGGAAGTCGTCTCGACGTTGCTCCAACAGATACGATCGCAGGCCCTCGATTCCGTTCAACTCGCCGCCATCGGGAAGTTTCGCCAGCGTGTCGATCGGCAGGCCGGCGTCGTCCTGGCTGCGAGACCGACCGATCGCATCAAAGCCTTCCAGTGCGAAGCCAAAGTGGTCAATGCGATCGTGACAGCGAGCACACTTCGCATCGCTACTGTGACGTTCGATCAACTGGCGTTCGGTCAGACCTGGGGGAGCTTCCTCGGGCAAAATCGGAACGTCCTTCGGCGGTCGCGGAAGTTTCTCACCCAGGACGACTTCGCTGATCCAGTTACCTCGCAGAATCGGGCTGGTACGCGACGCACCGCTCTGCTTGGCCAGCGTTGCGGCGAAGCCCAGTATGCCGCCGCGTCCGCGTGCCCGCAGTCCGTCGACCCGCTGCCACTGGTCACTGGGTAAATCGCCGCTCGGCAACGTAACGCCGTAGTGCGCCGCAAGTTCGGTATTCATGAACGTGTGATCGGCATCCAGCAGCGACAGCACCGACCGATCGGCCTGGAACATGTCGATCAGAAAACGGACCGCCTCCTCCTGCATCGCCGAGCGCAAGCCAACGAACGTTGGAAAATGCCGTTCGCTCTTTTCGTTCAACGTTTCCAGATCGCGGATGTGCAGCCATTGGCAACCGAACTCGGTCGCCAGACGACGAACTTTTCCATCCTGTAACATGCGTCGCGTCTGAGCGATCAGCGTGTCGTCATCGCGCAGATTACCCGCCGCGGCGACGGTACGCAGTTCCTCGTCGGGAGCCGACGACCACAAGAAATAGCTCAATCGCGTTGCCAGTTCCCAATCGCTGACCGGCGTCGATTGCGAGCCTTGGCCTGCACGTTCGCCACGATACAAAAATGCGGGGGATGTCAGCACACGGGCTAGAAGCAACCGCACCGCATCGTCGTGCGAGACGTCTTTAGCACGCAGCGTTTGATATAGATCACGCATCGCCAGTTGTTCCGACTCGGTCAGCGGACGACGCCACGCCTGATCGGCAAACCGAATCGCCCCCTCGACCTGCACCGGTTCCGCGTCGACAAGCCGCTTGCGGAATTCCTCCGCACCACGCATGATCGGCTCACGCAACGGCTCCAGTCGCTTGTCACCATGCGGTGCGTTGGGGCCGTCCTGCGTCGAATATTCCCAAATCTGTTCAAAGGCGTCGACCAACGTCAGAGCATCGCGGCTGATGAAATGCAATTCCGCCCACAAGCGATCGAGCGTCGCGCGTTGTTCGTCATCGAGCATCAAACTCGACAGCCACGTGTCCTCGCGATGATACAACGTCAACGTCACCACTTCGTCGACGGGGACGATCGTCGTGTAGCAAACCGTGGCGGGGAACTGCACTCGGAAATCGTCGAATGCAGCTTCCAGTCGCTCGCGTGCCGCGCTGCCATCGTTCACCAATACGGGAGCCTCCAGCGCCATCGATGGCATGCTGGACGTCCAGGCTCCCTGAAGCTTTTCGGCGTTGTAAGCACTCGGACGCAAGCCGGTGATCGTCGGTTTGCTGGTGAGCACCTGCATTTGCACGCTCCCTTCGTCACCGCTGCTGGAATGCAGTCGTCCTTCGACAACGAACTCCGCACCGTCGATCAGCGACGCGGGCAGGCGGACTTCCACCAACGACGGTGCCTGCACGCACAAGCTGTTCGCGGCGACGTCATCGCCATCGGGATGCTTTCCAAAGAGTGCGGGATCGATGCCGTAATCAAACTTCGAACCGTCGTGATCCGTGGTCGTTTGCCTGCGGACTGTCGATGCCAGCAACGGCCCCGTGAACGACAGCAGCTCGCTATGCGTCATGCGATCGGGCGAATCGGCGGGAATCGAAGCGATATTTTGTTGCAGCAACTGTTGAACCTGAAGCGCGAGCTGCGAACGTTCATCGGCATCGTTCGTCCGCCGCCACTGCGCCAACAGCGATTGTGCGGGCAGGGCTGTGTTCGTTCCGGGGGATTCGGGTTCGCCAAAGAAATACCAGACATCGCGATTGCCGTGTCGATCGGCGTGCGGATTACCGGCCAAGATGTCGGGAACAATGTCCTTGGCCAAATCCCATTGTTTCTCAGCACCTTGAATCGTCAGATCGATTGCCGTCAGGTCGCAGACGTGGCTGCCATCCCCCGGACCGATCACCAGCGCGATCATGTCGCTGGCCCGCATCGAGACCTTCTCAAACCGTCCTGTGTCGCTGACTTCGTTCCCATTCGTGACCCCGTTGGCAAGTAACTCGCGCCGGTTGCCTCGACGTACCTCGATCGCCCACGTGACTCCATTTCCGCAGGCAGTATGCACATCCTGCACGCTGCCGGTGATCGTCACTTTGCCCGCTTCGGGAGAGCGCCAGCCGATGACCGACGACAGCGTCGGCGAAGGATGCGTGGCAACACTAAAGGGCTTCATCGTTCCTGGAATCTGCACCGTGGCGTCGGACGAATTCGCCAGCACGCTGTAGGCCTGCTCGCCGCTCCAACCTTTTATGAACTGGTAATCTCCCACCGCCTCGGTCTTGCCGGTCAGCAGCTCGCCGACGTTGAACTCGCCCGCCGCATGGCTTTCCAGACCGATGCCGAGATGCGTCAGCCAACCGGACAGCAACTCAGTATCGACAGCATGCTTATTCGCCAGCGTCGCGATATCGATTGGCGATTCCGCAATTTGCGCCTCGTGCGCCGCGGCAAGGCACTGCGACGCGGTCAACGCAATCGCCTCTCGCCGCTGCATCCACTGTCGCACGACGCCACGCAGATCCTTCAGCATCAAATCCGGACGTCCTGCGGAAACAATGCGTCCGTTTTCCCACAAGGCAAAGTCATGTTCGTGGCCATCCCCCGCATCCCCGGCCGACAGGTAAAGCAGAACGTCGCCGCCATCGGCGGGAGCGGCCAGCTTGAAACGAAATTCCTGTTGCCGCGTCAGCGGGGACACAGGTTCCATCCAAGCCTTCGGTCCGCCCACTTTGCCGATGTGGCCGATGTTGGTGAACCGAAACAACGATTGCTGCCACGGTTCGATATCGGCGACTGTCAATTCCCCGTTCCGCCACTTGGCGCGCAGCGAGTCGAGAATCAAGGACGGCTGCGGATCATGAAGCGTCGACCAGAGCAGCCCGAGATACTTCGCACTGAGGTTGCGATCACGGGCGACCGAAGCGATCGTCGTTTGCCCGTCGGTGAGAGCCTGCCGATGTTCGCTGACCGCGGTCAGGTATTTATCCAACGGAATGCGTCCGCCGTCATTGCTGACCACTCCCGTTCCACCGACCGACACCTTTTCATCGATGTTGACCGTGAACTGGTTGTAGAAATCGCGAATCTGGGCCAACGATTCGTTCGTCCAATCCCGTCGCGATGTCGATGGTGAAAAGCGAATGCCGTCAGGCAACAGCACGGCATGATCGGCAACACGTTTGGCGGCGTCCAGGTACTTGGTCAGCAACGATGGCGACATCACCAGCGCCGCACCGGCATTCGTAAACCCTTCGCCTGCCGCCCCGTCGACCGGAAATTCTCGGGCCGGATCAAGCGATCCGACGCCTGTCAGGTCGCGCAGCGTGTAAGTGTACTCGACGTTTGAAAGCCGCCGCAGCACAACCTCTCCCGGATCGCCCGCACTGTCTAGCGCCCATTGATCGAGCATCTCCCGCAGCGATTCTGTCAGCCGCCGCTTCAGTTCGGCAGGCAACTGCGGTTCCTCCTTCGGAGGCATCTCGCCATTGGCCAACTGTTCCAGAACCTGCTCCCAGACTTTGGGTTGACGGGCAGCGGTTTGCGAATTCACAAACGGTTCCAGGTCCAGTTCGCCCGCGTGCTGTTTCGTCGAGTGACAGTGGTTGCAGTATTGACGCAGCACCGGCTGGATCGACTGTTCAAATGCGTTTGCAGCATTTGCGGCCCTAGCGACGCACACGATCAAGAACAGGAAGCCGACCCGACAAGATAGGTTATTCATTGGATCCTCCAGGTGCCTTCATGGTGTTGACATATTCAGGCGATGTTCGACCCGCAAACATAAGGGCGTTGTTCTTCATGGTTTGCACAGCGGCCTAGTCTATGGCTAAGCAAGAATGTCCCGCACCACCTCACCCGCCACGTCGGTCAGTCGAAAGTCGCGGCCGTTGAAGCGGTAGGTGAGACGTTCGTGGTCGATTCCCAGCAGATGCAGAATGGTTGCGTGCAGATCGTTCACACCAACACGGTTTTCCACAGCTTTGTAACCGAATTCGTCGGAGGCACCGTATTGGACACCGCCCTTGATGCCTCCACCGGCCATCCACATCGTGAACGCGTTCGGATTATGGTCACGTCCCAGGCTGCCTTGTGAATCTGAAGTTCGTCCGAACTCGCCGCCCCAGATGACCAGAGTTTCGTCCAGCAGGCCTCGCTCCTTCAGGTCGGCCAGCAGTGCGCCGATCGGCTGATCGACACTCTTTGCCGCGATCCGATGGTTGGCACCAATGTCGTTGTGACCGTCCCAGGGTACGTCGGCCACGCCGCCACTGCCACCGTTGGTGCCTGCGTAAAGCTGCACGAAGCGAACGCCTCGTTCGACCAATCGCCGCGCGGTGATGCACTGTTTGGCGACCAACGCGGTCTCTTTCTGGTCGACACCGTATGCCTGATGAGTCGCCTCTGATTCCTGCGAAACATCCATCGCTTCGGGAGCCGCCGTCTGCATGCGATAAGCCAGCTCAAACGACTCCAGCCGCGCTGCCAGATCGGCTTCGTGCGGTCGCAATTGTTGATGCTTCGCATTCATTTCTTTCAGCACGTCCAACTGCGTACGCTGTTGAACTTCGGTCATCGTTTTCTGGCGCGCGAGGTTCGAGATGGGCGTGGCATTGCGGCCGTCAATGGCGGTCGGCTGATACATCTTTGGTAGAAAGCCGGGCGACCAAATCGGCTTGCCGCCACGCGGCATGTGACCGTGCAAAACGACAAACCCCGGCAGATTCTGGTTTTCCGTCCCCAAGCCATAGGTCACCCACGAACCGACAGACGGCCGCCCTTGCAGAAACATGCCCGAGTTCATTTCCAGCATGGCCGGCGTGTGGTTGTTCGACTGCGAATAACATGAATAGATAAACGCCATGTCGTCGACATGTTTGGCCATGTGGGGAAAGATTTCCGAAACGTAGGCTCCGGATTGCCCGTAGCGTTCGAACTTGAAAGGTGACTTAAGCAACTTCCCGCTGGTTGTAAAAAAGCCGGTCTTCGGGTCGGCTCCTTCAAGCCTTTGGCCGTCGCGTGCCTGAAGCTCCGGCTTGTAATCGAACGTATCCATGTGGGACGGGCTGCCCGGCATGAAGAGCCAAATAATCGACTTGGCCTTGGGGGCGAAGTGCGGTTGCCGAGCCTGCATCAGGCGAGCATTACCTTCCGCCGAGGCGCTCGAGACGATGCCTTCCCGCGAAAGCAAACTGGTCAGCGCCAAACTGCCACACCCCAGCCCGGCTGTGCGTAGGAAGTGACGTCGTGAATGAAAATCGAAAACGGATGCCTTGCTCATTGTCTCTGTCCTTTGCGGTGGCTGAAGGGTTTCGAAAGCGTCGGTGACCGTGGGCCAGTTGTGAGTGAACGTTCACGCCCCCAACGCTTGAGAGCTCGCTAATCCACGTAGACAAACTCATTTAAGCACAGCATCAATTGGCCGTAGTCTGCGAATGCGATGGCCATCGCATTCGCGTCGCTGCCGTAAGACTCCGCCTGCGTCTGGATAAAGGCGGTCATCGTCTGTAACTCGTTTTCTGACGGCGGGCGAGACAACGATCTCCAGAAGGTCGCTGCGACGATCTCCGTCGGAGTTGTCGCTCCTTCCTCTCGCACGCCTGCCATCATTTTCTCCGCGACTTGCCGAATCAACGGCGAGTTCATCATTGCCAACGCTTGCGGAGGAACCGTCGTCACGCCGCGATCGCCGATGCTTTGGAGCGTGTTTGGGGCATCAAACAATTGCAGCATCGGAATCAGATTGTCGCGTTTGACTGTCAGATAAACGCTTCGCCGCGGATCGTCGGTTTTCAGCGACCCCGGGCCGTGCATTTTCTTGTCCAGCGTTCCCCCGACGGCCAACAGGTTGTCGCGAATGATCTCCGCTTCCATCCGCAACGGTCGCCGACGCCACCAGAGTTGATTGTCGGGGTCGTGCTTCAATCCCGCGTGACTTTCCCAAACCTGCTGACGGTACACGGCGCTCATCACGATCCGCTTGTGAATCGGCTTCAGCTTCCACCCCCCTTCGATCAGTTTTCCGGCTAGATAATCGAGCAATTCCGGATGGGTCGGTGCTGCGCCCTGCGATCCGAAATCGCTCGGCGTCGCCACCAGTCCGACGCCGAAATGGTGCTGCCACAACCGATTCACCATCACGCGTGCCAACAGGACGCCCGCTCCATTTTCAACATCGGTTATCCAGTTCGCCAAAGCGATTCGAGGATGCCGGGTCGGCGACGATTCGATCGCCGGATCATCGCACAGCCAGTGCTTTTCGCCATGCTCCGAATTGGTCAACACTCGCGGAAACGCGGGCGTTGCCAATCCCGTTTTGGAATTTGAATTGCCTCGCGCCAGAAAATAAACCTTTCGCGTATCGGGGCCGAAGTTATACGTCGCGCCGTTACGGCGAGCCGCAAAGATCGGTGTGAGATCAGGCTGAGGCTGCTTGGCCAGGTGAGCTTTTTCCTCCTGATCGAGCCTTGCCCAGTCGGGATCGCGTGGTGCAAACCACTTCAACACTTTCTGTTTCTGAGCGTCGTTTCGTTCGTCGGGCATCAGAGCCAGGATGTCCAAAACCTCCCGCGGCGTCTGGGCACCTTTGGAACCGAAATAGAAACCCGACGGGCCTGCCCCGTTGACGATTTTGACCAGCAGTTGGTTGCGTCCGGCTTCTAGATTCAAGGTCAATAAATGCTGGTCTGGGGCAGCGCCTCCCATGGTCGGTTTGGCCAGCAATTCTTTCTTGTTTAGGAAAACCTTGATGCCGTCGTCACAGCCGAAGGAGACGTCGATCGGCATTTTGCCCGGCGATTCGATCACCCGAAACAGATAGTTCGCCGAATTGTCACCGGAGAGCGTATTGTGCACCGTGCCATCGACCCACTCGGGCTTTTCCAGCCACTTCAAGTCACCGACCTGTTTGTGGAGATCGACAGCTTTCTCGGGAGCATACTTCTCCTGGAAGGCCTTGTTGAAGTCGGCTCCAGCAAAGGGGCCCATATGATGCCAGTTGCCAAACTTTTCGGCCGCCGGCGCATCGTTCTTCGACGCCTCCCATTCCGCCAACCGGTCGGGCAGCGTTTCTTTTTCGAAAGTCGCCCGAGCGGTCAGAAACGGTTGATGCTGGGCTTTAAAAGCATCGAGCGCTCGCTTGGTTCCCGCCGGATCGGGATCCCAGTTGTAATCCTGAAATCCCGTCTCCGCAAAACTGGCAACGAGGCGGTAGTAATCGGTGTCTCCGATCGGATCGAACTTGTGGTCATGGCACCTGGCACAGCCGATCGTTAGCCCCAGCATCGCCGTCCCGAGGGTTCCGACGACATCATCAAGCTGTTCATAGCGACTGCGTTCACGTTCCTTCTGCGTTTGCTGCGAGGTAAACGGTCCGGCTGCCAGAAAGCCGGTTGCGGCCTGAGCCATGTAGTCCTGCGGGTCGATCAGATCGCCGGCAAGCTGCAGACGAACGAACTGGTCGTAGGGCATGTCCGCGTTGAAAGCCTTGATGACAAAATCGCGATAGTGGTAAGCCGCCGGTCGGTCTTTGTCGAAGGCGTATCCATTGCTTTCGGCGAAACGCGCCAAGTCCAGCCAATGCCGTGCCCAACGCTCACCATAATGCGGACCGTCAAGCAACTGGTCTACCAACTGCTCATAAGCCTGCGGAGAATCATCCGCAGCAAAGGCTTCCACCTGGGCCCTTTCCGGCGGCAGTCCCCACAGGTCAAAATAGAGTCGTCGAATCAGCGTGATTCGACTCGTCGCATCGCTCGGCGGAATGCTCGCCTGTTCAAGTTTTTTCACAATGAATCGGTCGATGTCGGTCTTGATCCATCCGGTCTGCTTTACCTCTGGCGGCGTTGTCTCCCGCAAGGGCTGAAACGACCAGAACTGTTTGCCCGCTTCGACGTCGATGTCCTGCGTTTCGATGACAGCAACTTCCCCTTCGCGCGGGTCGGGCGCGCCGTCTTCGATCCACTTGGCAAAGTCAGCGATCACGGCATCGGGCAGCTTCGACTTCGGCGGCATTTCGAACGACTCGTGCTTCAAAGCGCTGACCAGCAGACTCTCCTCCGGCTTGCCGGGCACAATCACCTCGCCACTTTCTCCACCCGCGAGCACACCGGCCCGCGTGTCGAGCAGCAAATCTCCCTTCAGCGATTTCGACTCCAGGGCTTTTGCCGAGTGGCAGCGATAGCAGTGCTCGATCAGTACCGGTCGAATCTTGGTTTCGAAGAACTGCAGATCCTGCGGGTCAACGTCGGCAGCCATCGCTTGCGGAGCAAGCGTCGAGATCATTGTCAGCAGCAGCATGCTGAGTACAGAATCTTTCATGGTGGGACCTGTCAAGGTTGACCTGGGCTGCCTTTGGGAGGATGTCAATCGCAGCGAGCAGCGAGCAGGGGGCGGGAAAGTTAGGGGGGAACAAGGCGGGGGCAGACCATTGAAGCTTAAGTCCTGAGCGTCGTCATTGCCACAATCCTCACCTGACGGAAAAGTCGATCTTCTTCACCGGCGACGCCCGCGACTACATGATAGACATCTGCGAGTCACCGTGCTTCCCATCCACAAAAGGGGACGCCCAAAAAAGGGGACGGGGGTCTTTTTTTTAAAAGACCCCCGTCCCCTTTTTTGGGCCGTGGTCAGCCTTGTGGTCCAATTGCCACTTGGATGGTGAATCAGATGGCACAAACGACACCAATCGCCTCGAAGAACACGACACAGACGAGTCTCGATCGGACAGCCGTTTACGACGTCGTTACATCGGTGCGACCATGAAATGCGTAGAATCTGGGCACGACTATCTTTTCTGCCACTGAGGACGCTACCATGCCTTTCGCTCACTTTCCTGATCCGTCGTTACGCTCTCCGCGAGGTTCCGGAACTTGGACCGCCAGCCGACTTGGGCTCGGCGCCTGCAGCGCCTTGCTTTTCTGGCTGCTTGCTGGGCCTGTCTGGGGGCAACAGCCCGAACCGCATCGGTTTGAACTGCAATCCGAACGCGTTGTCGTCTTCAAGGACGGCTACTGCTTGATCATTAAACGCGGCACCGCCACCACCGACGCTGCGGGCATGGCGTTCACCGAAGAAGTCCCCGATGCGGCGGTGCTGGGATCGTTTTGGGCATCGGCAACGAAAGGAAAAATCGAGTCAATGACGGCGGGGTGGCAAGATGTCGAGGATACCGCAAAGAAGGATTTGACCTGCACGCAAACGATTGACGTCGTGGCGGCAAACGTCGGCAAGAGCTGCGAATTTTTGATCAACCAAACGCGCGTGAAGGGGGAAATTCTGCAGGTCCTGACGATGCCCACCGAACAGGCGATCGACGACGGGTTGCAACGGTCGTTGCAACTGCAACGCGACCCGTTCTCCAGCTCTCTCCTTGCGGGCAGTGTGCCGACGATCCAACGTAATCAAGGTGATCAATTCGTCGTTCGTACGGAGACCGGCGACATGTTGGTTTCGGCAAGCTCCATTCAGCAATTGCTGATCGACGACATGAATACGACGCTGGAGCGGACGCTCCGCAAAAAGTCCCGTCAGAAGCGGCTGCGTTGGCAATTCGATGCTCCCAACCAACCGGTCGAGATCGTGCTGACCTACTTCCGGCCCGGCATCCGTTGGATTCCAACCTACCGCGTTGACTTGCAAGCTGCGGCGACTCCCGTAGATCCCGTCAACCCTGCAGCGAATGTGCAAACCAAAGCGACCAAGGGGCAGACCAGCCAACCAGCGGCAGCCAGCCTTGCCAACGTCAGCTTACAGGCAGAATTGATTAACGAAGCCGAGGACCTGATTGATGTTCCGATCGACGTCGTCGTCGGAGTACCGAACTTTCGCTTTCGCGACACCCCCAGTCCATTGGTGCTGGAAGCAAAGATGCGCAACGCACTGGCCTCCGCGGCACCGCAGTTGATGGGCCAGCAAGTCTCGAATCAGTTTTCCAACAGTATGTATTCCCAACGTTCCAGCGAGTCACGTGGCGGCTCGGGGATGATGGGACGCGAGGGAAATGAAGCCGCCATCGACATGCCCGCTGAACTTTCTGGGGAGAACTCCCAAGACCTGTTCGTCTATCACCTGCAACGCTTGACATTGAAAAAGGGCGAGCGTGCTTCGCTGCCGATTTTGACGACCAAAGTCCGCTACCGCGACGTCTATACTTGGGACATCCAATTGAAACATACGGAAACGTTCAGCCCCAGCGGTTCGACCGAACAGTCTCCTTTGGTGCTTTCGGAAAACAAGGTTTGGCGACAAGTCGAATTGATCAATGACACCCGCATGCCTTGGACGACCGGTGCGGCGATGTTTGTTGAAGGTAGCCAACCGCTCGCTCAAGAACTGTTGACCTACACATCACCTGGCAGCCAGTGCCGCATTCCTGTGACGGTCGCGGTCGATTTAAGAGGCCGCGTTGAGGACCGCGAAACGGGCCGCAAAGCAGAAAAGGTGCTCTGGCGTGGACACCATTACACACGCGTCGATGGCAAGATCGACATCGAGCTGGAGAATAACAAACAGGGGGCCGTACCGGTCGAGGTTCGCTTGCGGTTTGGCGGCAAAGCCGACTCGGCGACCGCAGACGGCACGATCCGGTTGAACAGCTTTCGCAATGAGGACTGGGACAACTATCGCGGCGAGCCCGCTGTGAACAACAGCAGTCAAGTGACTTGGAAAGCGACCGTTGCGTCTGGCGAATGCTTCCGGCCTGAAGTGAACTACCACTTCTACCTGCGGCACTGATCGTTTGCTTTCGGCACCCAGTATGTTTGATGGCCGCCGCGATCTCTCCCGCGGCACGAGAGAGATCGCTTGGCCAGGCGGCGTTGTTTGGCGGATACGATTGATCCGCACGTCACTCGGTTACTTCAATTCGCGAATACGAATATTGCGAAACCGGATATCGTTCGGTCGGCCATGGTCCTGCAGGCCGATGTAGCCTTCGAGTGGGCGATCAGAAACCGCCGTCTCGGCCAAATTGGTATCGATAATCGATTCACCGTTCAGGTCGACTTGCAGATGCGAGCCAACGCAGGTGACGACCATCCGGTTCCACTGATGTGGCGGACGCGACATGTTCTTCGACGCTCCCACGGCGCGGACAATGCCGCCATGATCGTGATGCGACATCTCGCCCTTCTTGCCCGTCGAATCCAGAATCTGGGCTTCGATGCCCTGCTCTACCGGGTCGTTGCGATCGGCCACGCGAAAGTACACGCCACTGTTGCCACCCGGCGGATAAGCGTATTCGAGATCCAGAACGAAGTCCTTGTACTTCTTTTCCGACCACAGGTAAGCGTCGTAGCGAGTCCAACCCTTTTCGCCATCGCGAGGCTGAATCAGCAACGAACCATCCTCTTGAGGCAACCAGTTTCCGGTCGTCGTCCAGTTGCTCAAGTCGCTGCCGTTGTAGAGCGTTTTGAAGTCCGACAAGTCACGCAACTGCAGGTTCCGCCAGCGGACTTCGTAAGGTCCCTGGCCGGCACCGATGCCATGCACCTGCAAACCGATGAAGCCTTCTCCGTGGGTTTTGAATTTCTCTTCATGCACCAGATCGGAAATAGGTTCGCCATTGATCCAGGTTTGAATCCGTGGCCCAAACGCCACGATGTGATAGTGATTCCACTCGCCGTCCTGAAAGGTTTGGTGCGACTTGCGATCGGCATCCGGTGTCATCCAGCCGCCTGCTGCTTCGCCGTAAACGTAACCCGCCATCCCATCGAGCGAGATCTCGACCTGGGGTCCATTGACCCGTGCTGTGGTCGTATCCCCTTCGGTCTGCGATCGAATCTGCACGCCTGAATTCAGCGCCGAATCGACCTTCACGTCGAACTTCAATTCAAAGTTACCGTATTTCTGATCGGTACACAAAAACGAGTTCGGGCTACCCTCGTTGGTTTTGCCAACAATCGCATCACCTTCCACGCGATACGTCGCCGTCCCATTACGCTGTGTCCAGCCCGACAAATCTTTGCCGTTAAACAGGTCTACAAATCCGACATCTTCACCAACCACGGTCGTCAACGGCATCACCGCCAATAACCATCCACAGCACCAAGTACGCAACATCACAAACTCCAAAAAGGGGACGGGGGTCTTTAATTGCTTTTTCCACGCTTGCGCGGTCGCCCACGCGGCCGCATCGTCGACCACAGTCCATGTTCGTCGGCTAAATTTTCAACCCAAGCTTTGTCTCCATAGGGCCGGCCGCGCTGCACACAGGTGCGGATGGTGGCCAGCTCCGCAGCGGAGAGTGGCTGGTTGACATGTTTGATCCAGTCCGCGCTGCGGCGGATAGGCCATGCAGTAAGGAGGCTCGGGTCTTTGTCTTCCTTGTTTGCCCAGCGGTACAGCGAACCGTACTGCCACTGCTCGGCTTGCTTCACTAACTTGGCACGCAGCGGGTTTCGCTCGACGTACCGACACATCGTCAAGAAGTGTTCGTCATCTTTGACCGGGAAACTCTTGAACCGCGATTGATAGAGATGCCCATCGCCGGCGGTCTTGTAGTGCGCATGATAGCGCTGCGTGTGCGTCGCAGTGACCCAGCGGAGCATCTTTCCCATCTGGCCATCCTGCAATGGACGCAGGATCATATGCCAATGATTGGGCATCAATGTGTAAGCCAAGATCTCTGCTTGGTAACGCTGCAAACCCTCGCCCAACACGCGCTCAAACGCGGCATAGTCTTCGGGTTTGCGAAAGATTAACTGCCGGGCATTACCACGGTTCAACGCATGGTAAATGCCCCCCGACAGGTCTAGTCGTTTCTGACGAGGCATCACTCTTGCCTTCAAAAAGAAAACTGCTGTGTGCCCCATCAGTGAAAAAGACCCCCGTCCCCTTTTTTAGGCGAAGGGTTTGGTTTTGCCGGGGACGGGGACTTCGTAGTTGCCGTTGGCGTCGGGCTTGATGGGAGCGTCCATGTCGAACGAGGTGAGCGCGTCGAAGTCTGCGAGCGACTGGCCGCTCTTCATCGCGTCGTCCCACTTGACGACTTGGCCGCTGTAGGTTGCCATCCGCCCGAGGATCGCCGTCATTGTGCTCTTCGCACCATACTCGGCTTCGTTGGGGACTTCGCCGGCACGCAATGCCGCGAACAGGTCGTAGTGCTCTTGTTGATGGCCTTTGCCGCTGGCTTCTTTGGCTTCGCTGCGGAACAACAGGTTGCCCTTGTTGTCGTACAGTTTGGCACCCGACAAGTCGGCAAACCCGGTCGTGCCATGGACATGCTCGGACACGCTGTTCCAACAACCGCGGATGTGACGGCACTGACTGAGCATCTTCGGTTTGTGCTCGCCGGCATAGGTGTACTCGACCATGTGGTGGTCAAAGATCTGACCGTTGTCGCTGCCATCACGGACTTCGCGGCCGCCTTGACCTTGGGCTTCGATTGGAAAGCCTTGCATGACCCAGTTGATCACGTCGAGGTTGTGAATGTGCTGCTCATTGATATGGTCGCCGCACAACCAGTTGAAGTAGTACCAATTGAAGGTCTGGTAAGCCAACTCGGTTTGCTCGGGCTTGCGGGGTCGAACCCACACGCCACCGCCGTTCCAATACGCGCGAGCCATCACGATGTCGCCGATGGCACCATTGTGAATGCGATCGATGATTTCGTTGTAGCGGAACTCGTGACGACGTTGCAGGCCGACCTGCACTGCCAGACCTTTCTCCTTGGCCAACTTGCCGACTTCCAGAACGCGGTTGACACCCGCTACGTCGGTGGCCACCGGTTTCTCCATGAAGACGTGCTTGCCGGCGTTGATGGCGGAATCGAAATGCAACGGACGAAAGCCCGGTGGCGTCGCCAGAATCACCACATCGCAGTCCGACTCCATGACGCCGCGATAGGCATCCAAGCCGGTGAACTGTTTGTCTTTGGGGACTTCGACCTTGTCAGGGTGTTGGCCTGTAATGGCTTTCAGACCTTCTGCCAATTGGAAATCAAACGCATCGGCCATCGCCACCAAGCGGACTTCGCCACCATCGGTATTGAGGGCTTGAATGGCGGCACCACGCCCGCGTCCACCACAGCCGACCAAGCCGATCTTGATGCGATCGCTGCCGAAGGCGTGTGCACCGCGAGCGACGCTGATATTTCCGGCGGTGACCGCTCCACCGGCCAGCAGCATGCTGGAGCCTTTGATGAAATTGCGTCGCGATGGGGAAGGACTCTCTTCGTTCTTGCCGGGGGTCTTCTGATCGTTATCCATGAGTGGATAGGCTCCTAAAAGCGGGTTCAAATTTGGGGGGTTGGTGACTCTACGAAGAAATAAACGTAACCGATAGCAAGGCTAGGTTCAATCAATCGCCCTTTCGGCCGGTCTTTGGTAGATCATTCTAACTTCGTTCGGCAGAAGAGCGGCATCGATCGCCAACTTTCCCGATCTCAAGCGGTCGCGCCTCCATTGCGGATTGTTAAGGCTTGCCACAACGCCAAAGGTCGTCCACCGGTGGGGAAAGCCCACCTGTAAGCGGTGGAACGCATCGCCGACCGCGCTTGACCGCGAAGTAACTCAGAGGCGGGCGGCGATTCGCACAGCCAGACGTTCGCACTGCTCGGAGTATGACCCGCCAAACAAATTTAGATGATTAAGCACATGGTAGAGCATGTAGAGTTCGGCACGTTCGCGCCATCCATCACGGAGCGGATAGGTGGCGTGGTAGGCGTCGTAAAAGACAAGCGGGCAATTGCCGAACAGTTCCAGCATGCCGAACTCCGCTTCACGGTCGCCTTGATAGACGGCGGGATCGATCAACACTGGGCGTTGGCGACTGTCGGTCAAGAAGTTACCACTCCAAAGATCGCCGTGCAGCAATGCGGGGGGCTCCGGCGAAACGACCAGCAACGGATGCAGCCCACCGATGATTTTCTCGACAGCGTCCTGCAAACGTTTCGTGGCACGGCGCTGGTCGACGGCGAGACGCAACTGGTACCCGAGTCGCAACTCCGCGAAAAACTCGCTCCATTGATGCCGCATCGCATTGGGCTGGGGGGTGGAGCCAATAAAGTTATCTCGGTGCCAGCCGAAACCGTTTTGTTGCGGCGACTGCCGATGCAACGCCGCTAATTGTCTTCCCAAGGCTTCGTAAGAGGCTTGGCTGGCGGAAGATGTCTCGATGAATTCGGAGAGCAAGAACGCCACGTGTGACTCGGGAACGGCACCGACGGCCCATACTCGGGGCACTCGAATCGTATTGCTGTTAGCCAAGGCCCGCAGCCCGTCGGCTTCCGCTTCGAGCAAACCGTAACGCTCCAGCGATTCCGTTTTGGCAAACAATCGCTGGCCATTATCGAGCGTCCAAATGGCGGTCTCTGAAATGCAACCGCCGGCGATCGGCGTTCGCGTCACTACATGCCGATCCGCCCTGTCAGCTTGCCGGAGCGCGATCAATTGCCACATTGATTCGTTGATCGGTTGCCGATTGAAAGACTACCCGGCCGAATCAAGCCCACCGGGCTATAGAAAGCACCGCAACTTCAAGATCACCGCCAAGGGCTTCGGGGGCTCTTGCCGAGCCTTCAAGAACCGAGCGTTCAAGAGCCACAACGCCACCAACGCCAGCCCACCGATGGCCGGGCGAGCGACTACATATCGCCCTCTTCGCGTTGATAGGGTTCCATGACCTTGGTGTTACGTTCGACACTAATGATTGTCGTCCGTTGACGCATTCCGTCGCGGCTGGTGGCGACCACCGGCAGGACCTGCCGCCGGTCCGGCAATTCCATCCGCAAGGTGAAGGTACCGTCTTCGTTCAGCTTGACCGGTTCTCCACCAAGCGAAACCGTGCTGCCTTGTGCCGTCGAACCATAGACGATCAGTTCGGCGTCGACCTCGAACGGCAATTCACGTTGCCGGCGAAGCGAGATATCGGCGGCGTCGCCCATCCGTTGCCCATCGGGCGTCGTCATCGGACGTCGCAAACGCTCTTCGAAGACTTCGCGAAGATCCTTCGCCGTGCCTTCGTTGTGGCCCCCGCTGAGCGAAAAGACTCGTTCGTAGTCTTCCGCGATATCTTGCCAATGGCCATCGATCGCGTCCGAAGTATTCGGCGCGGGTGACTCGATGATATTGCTGCGGCACAAAGCATAGAACCGTTGGTCCTCGCTTTCTCGGCCGACCACATATCCGACCACCACGCGATACCGCGTCGGTTCGCCGAGGATATCGATGTACCAATTGTTGACGCCGCCGTGGATTGGAATGTCTCGCACCTTTTGTTCGGCCGCATTGGCCGAAGCGTCGGTGATCGACACCAGCCGCAGTACCGGCTTGGCGGTGTGCCACAGTTCGCTCAAAGCGGCCTGCGCTCGCTGAACCGACGCGCGGGTTACTTCCCACGCTGCCTGCAGCCAAAACGCATCGCGGACCATCAAGATCGCGCGGTCTTTGGCGGGCTGAGGCGGCGCCGCTTGGGTGGCACCCGCTTTGTTGCCTGAAGCGGCTTTGCCACCGACCAAAACATGTACCGACAAGTCCTTCAGACGCTCTCGCATCATCTGTTTTTCGCGGAGCTTCTGCAGCGACGCAGGGGAGAGCTTGGATTTCTTAGGGGGCTCGGGGGCTGGCTTCCGCGCCGCTGGCTTGCGCCGCTTGGTCGACCGACTGGTCAGCGAAGACGACTTTACAGTCGGTTTCGAAGCCGCGGCCGGCTTGTCCTTCGCTGCCGATTTGGCTGCCCTCGGCGATTTAGAACGGACGGCTGGCTTGCTGACGGCCGACGCTTTTGATTCGCTCGCAGCCTTCCGCGAAGATCCACGGCTTTTGGTCGAACCATTCAGCTTGGGTGAAGACGCCTTCCCCTTCAAATCCTTCGCCGCCGGAGACGCCTTCTTTGAGGACGCTTTAGCAGAGGCCGCTTTGGAGCTCGGAGCCGCTTTGCGAGCCGAGGCGGCTTTGGCCGATCCGTTGGGAGCCGACTTCGAAGCCTTCCGGTTCGACTGACGCTGCACTTTTCGTAGCGCGTCGATCAATTCGTCTTTTCGCATCCCGTGCCAACCGGTGATCTCGTGCTGGCGTGCAAGATCGGCAAGGTCACGGCGGGTTTGCGTCTTCAGATCAGCGGTGGTTATCAAGGCGATGCTCCCAGTACGCTGCAGGCGGGGTCGAACGTTCGTCCGATCGCAGCGCATTCAATAGGTTGTTTACTACCCCTTCCTTGGCCGAAGCGGTCCTAGCGTGAGGACAATAAGCCGCAGGTGCGAAAGGCAAGTTACGATGGCTATCATCGCAACCGACCAATGGAAAAAGACCCTCCCTAGTCTCCTTACGGGGCGTTTCTTTCCTCACCTATTATGCCAAGGGAGCCCCATTTGATCTAGAGTTAAAATTAAAAAAACGCACCAAGGGCGCCGAACCCGGCGCTCTGAGGCTTTGCAAGCATTCCAGCGGGGGCTAGGTCTCCGTAAGTAAATACCCCTCCGGTGGCAGGTTGTGCCGTCGCAGTTTGCGTGTCCCCGCTAGCTTACGCAGTTGGTTCCTCGGGCACTGCCTGTCGGCTCGGGTCTCTTCGTTTTTTTAGGGCGCGAGTCGTCCGAGGAGTGCCGCTATGGTGCCGCTCCTTTATGCTTGAGTCGCATAGCCAGGGCCGACCGCATTCACCACCGGGCGAGCTTTGCCCCTTTGCCCTTGCCGGCTTCGCCCTCGCGCCAAACTTTACT
>Ga0209947_1000448_pt1 | contig 25801 bp, 19 predicted proteins | sample SalPonR2_B_D2_MG_FD_185706 | JGI IMG/M metagenome (GOLD analysis project Ga0209947, IMG submission 185706) | Salt pond soil microbial communities from South San Francisco under conditions of wetland restoration - Salt Pond MetaG R2_B_D2_MG... ...
GGAAGGTATCGAAAGCGCAGAGCAGCAGGCACAAAAAATTGTGCAGGAAGCTGAATCACGAGCTAAGCAAATTGTGTCGGATGCAGAAACAGAAGCCGACAAAATCACTCAAAAGGCCGAAGAGGATGCTCAGCGCCGCGAACAGACGGGGCGCCAAAGTCTGAAACAAGCCGGTCGCGATCTGCTTCTCAGCCTGGAAAAAAGGCTGCAGGCTCTGTTTGATACAGTAATTTACACCGAAAGTGCTGCGGCCTTGAAAGGGAAGCTTCTGCAAGGCACCATCAAACAGCTGATTGACCATTGGGATGAAGAAGTTGCAGATGTACAACTGCTGGTTGCCGAGGATGAGTTGCAGAACATTGAAAAGGGATTGCGCGATCAGCTTTCAGCGCAGTTAGCTAAGGGTATGGAACTGAAACCTCTTGCAAATGTAGATGCCGGTTTCCAGGTTGGCTATAAAGATGGTTCGGCATATTACAATTTCACCGCCGAAGGTGTAGCTGAAATTGTTTCCCAGTTTCTCAACCCTAAATTGGCCGAAATTTTGAAGGAAGCTGCAAAAGAAGCAAAAGAACAGGAGTAACACCGTGCGACAGTATTATTACGTGATCGCTACTCTCCCGCTTCTTCAGTTTGAAGATAAGCCTCCTCTTACTCTTGATGAGCTCTATTATTCCTGCCGAGGGAACATCGATACTGATGATCTAGAGCTCCTGGAGACAGTTTCTCTTGAACCGGGAAACGCCCATAAGAATGAACTTCTGAAAAAATGGTATACCTGGGAAACTTCCCTGCGGAATGAGCTTGTAAAACTCCGCAGTCAAAAGATCGGAGTTGAATCAGAGAAGTATAGACGCGAGGGTGAGGTGATCCCCGGTATCCCGGAAATGGCTCGAGAGGCGGCAAACCAGGATTCTCCACTTGCAGGTGAGGAGATACTCAATAAAGCACGGTGGACTTTTCTTGAAGAGCTTGAAGTTGGACATTATTTTGATTTGGTTAAATTGATGTTGTATGCACTCAAACTTGAGTTGCTTCATCGTAGAAGCAATTTTACTACCGAACAGGGAAGAGAGAAGTTTGAGCAAATTTATCAGCATATACGAAAAGATATTGAGTCGGCCTAGTAAACGGGCTTGCCAAAACGCTGAGTTATTCGGAGAACTTTCATGACAAAGACTACAGGCAAAGTTATAGGTGTTAACGGAAACATGGTCGCCGTAAAAGTAGAAGGCGACATTTCGTTAAATGAAGTTGGATATGTTAAAGTAGGCGATCAAAACCTGAAATCTGAGGTAATCAGAATCCAGGGGGATACCGCTGAAATGCAGGTATTTGAAATGACCACCGGCATCGGTGTCGACGATGAAGTCGAGTTTAGCGGGGAACTCCTGGCGGTTGAGCTAGGTCCCGGGCTGCTTACTCAAATTTACGACGGACTGCAGAATCCGTTACCCAAGCTGGCCGAAGAAGCTGGATTCTTTCTGCCCCGCGGTCTTTATATGAATGCCCTTCCTCGTGATACTAAATGGGATTTTACTCCTAAGGTTAAGGAAGGAGACACAGTGGCAGCCGCCGATACCCTCGGTACCGTTCCAGAGGGAATCTTTGAGCACCGTATCATGGTACCCTTTAATTTTTATGAAACTTATACCGTAAAAAAAATCGCCGAGAAAGGCGAGTATACGGTTGAGCAGGAAATGGCGGTACTTGAAGATTCAAAAGGCAATCAGCACTCAGTCAATATGATGTTTGAATGGCCGGTAAAACGGGCCATTAGTTCATATGAAGAGCGGCTGGAACCGGATACCTCAATGGTAACAAAGACAAGAATTATCGATACCTTCATTCCGGTTGCCCGGGGAGGTACCTACTGTATTCCCGGACCCTTTGGGGCAGGCAAAACAGTACTGCAGCAGGTTACCAGTCGTTATGCGGATGTGGATATTGTTATAATAGCCGCCTGCGGAGAGCGGGCTGGTGAGGTTGTAGAAACCCTGCGTGAGTTTCCTGAACTAATCGACCCCCGCACGGGACGCACCCTGATGGAACGAACAGTCATTATCGCCAACACCAGCTCTATGCCGGTCGCCGCCCGGGAGGCATCAGTGTATACCGCTGTAACCTTGGCTGAATATTACCGGCAGATGGGCCTGCACGTACTGCTGCTGGCCGACTCCACTTCTCGCTGGGCTCAGGCCATGCGTGAGATGTCGGGCCGCCTTGAGGAGATTCCCGGTGAGGAAGCTTTTCCTGCGTATCTTGAATCGGTTATTGCAGCCTTTTACGAACGAGCCGGTGTTGTCCGGCTGAAGGATGGATCCTTCGGTTCGGTTACTATCGGTGGAACGGTAAGTCCAGCGGGTGGTAACTTTGAAGAACCTGTAACCCAGGCAACCCTGAAAGTCGTCGGTGCCTTCCATGGACTCGATCGAGACCGTGCAGAGGCCCGTAAGTACCCTTCCATCCACCCATTAAACAGCTGGAGCAAGTATCCGGGGGTTGTGAATGCGAACAAGGTTGATTTTGCCAGAAGTGTTCTCTCGCGAGGCGATGAAGTCGGACAAATGATGAAGGTAGTCGGTGAAGAGGGTACCAGCCTGGAAGACTATATTGTGAACCTCAAATCTGAGTTTCTGGACGCAGTATATTTGCAACAGAACTCTTTTGATCCGGTGGATGCAGCGGTAAGTGTAGAGCGGCAGAACTACGTTTTCAATCAGCTGTATGATATTCTGGGTTCTATTCTCGAATTATCAGATAAAGAGGATGCACGGCATTTCTTTAACCAGCTGCGCCAGCATTTTATCGACTGGAATTACTCGGAGTGGGATTCGGATGAGTTCAAAGAGAACGAGAAAAAGATAAAAACCCTTCTTGAGCAGAAACAAACAGGCCTTATGGAAGAAGCAAAGCGGGCCAGAAAAGCAGCGGAGAGCAAGGAGAATAGCAATGCGTAAGATATACAGTAAAATCGAGAGGATTGCCGGTAATGTTATTACCGTTACCGCGGACAATGTGCGTTACGACGATCTGGCTGTAGTCAGCAGTAAATACGGCGATTCCCTTGCCAATGTTATCCGTCTAAACGGCGAAAAAGTCTCATTGCAGGTCTTTGCCGGCGGGCGGGGTATTTCAACCGGTGATGAAGTACGTTTTTTAGGCCACTCAATGCAGGTTTCTTTTTCTGAAGATCTCCTGGGACGCATTTTTACCGGAAGCGGTCGCCCACGAGATAACGGGCCTGAGCTTGACGAGAATATGATTCCCATTGGTGGCCCTTCGGTAAACCCGGCCAAGCGTATTATTCCCCGCAATATGATTCGCACCGGTATTCCCATGATTGATGTATTTAACTCCTTGGTAGAGAGCCAGAAACTACCAATTTTTTCCGTATCCGGTGAGCCTTATAACCCTCTTTTGTCTAGGATTGCAATGCAGGCCGAGGTTGATATGATCATCCTGGGCGGAATGGGACTTAAATACGACGATTACCTTTTCTTTAAGAATGCCCTGGAAGAGGGCGGGGCGATGAGCCGTACCATCTTCTTTGTACATACCGCTTCCGACCCTGTGGTTGAGTGCCTGCTGGTACCCGATATTTCGCTGGCAGTAGCCGAGCGCTTTGCCCTTGAGGGCAAGCGGGTGCTTGTACTACTGTCGGATATGACAAACTTTGCCGATGCAATGAAAGAGATCGCCATCACCATGGAACAGGTACCTTCCAACCGGGGGTACCCTGGAGACCTCTACAGCCAGTTGGCCTCGAGATACGAAAAGGCGGTCGACTTTGAGGGATCCGGTTCCATCACCATTCTGGCAGCCACCACCATGCCCGGTGATGATGTTACCCACCCGGTGCCTGATAATACCGGCTACATCACCGAAGGACAGTACTATCTGAGTAATGGTCGAATCGAACCTTTTGGTTCGCTCAGCCGTCTGAAACAGATGGTAAATAAGGACACCCGTGAAGACCACCGTTCCCTGATGGACGGAATGATACGTCTCTATGCAAACTACAAGGAATCCCTCGAGAAAAAATCGATGGGTTTTCGTATGACCGATTGGGACAATAAGCTGCTGAAATACGGGCAGATCTTTGAGGAACGGATGATGGATCTTTCGGTAAATATTCCACTCGAACAGGCCCTCGACCGAGGTTGGGAGATTATGGCGGAATGTTTCACCCCGGAAGAGACGGGCCTGCGGACTGGACTGTTACAACAGTTCTGGCCGAACAAAGAGGATCTTAAATAGATTATGGCGAAGGTTAAGCTAACAAAGAACGAACTAAAGAAACAGAAAGACTCCCTTAAGCGTTTTCAGCGGTACCTTCCGACTCTAATGCTCAAGAAACAGCAGTTGCAAATGGTAATTCGGCAGGTAGAGAGTAAGGTTCGTCAAATTGAGCAGGAACGCCGCACACTTCAGGAAGAGCTGGATAAATGGATTGCCGTTTTTGGTGAAGATATCGGTATGGAAAATCTGATCAAAGTAGAACGTATAGAAAGGGAAACCGGTAACATCGCTGGTGTAGATATACCGGTGTTCAAGAGTCTGGAATTGCAGGAAATACCCTACGACTTATTTACCATGCCCCTATGGACGGATAGAGGACTCGATGCGATAAAGAGGATTGCCGAACTCGATGCAAGAATAGACGTCTTAAAGCGACAAATTGAGCTTTTAAGCGATGAGTTACGGATTACCACTCAGCGGGTGAACCTATTTGAAAAGGTGATGATACCTGAGACGAAAGAGAATATCCGCAAAATACAAATTTATCTTGGCGACCAGCAGACAGCGGCAGTTGTCCGCGGGAAAATGGCCAAGAATAAAATCGAAAAGGTGAAATAGCCTATGATAGTAACAATGAAAAAGGTTTATCTGGTAGCTCAGGAATCTAAGCGTACCGAAACGCTTAAACGGCTGCGAGATATTGGAGTCCTTCACCTTGAAGAGATACAGGGACAGAGCGATGAACTCGATGACCTACAGAAAAAAAGGTCGCTCCTTGAACGATCACAGTTCATCCTTCCGGCCGATATATCTGTAGAGGAATCTAACGATCAGGCTGCTGACCAGGATATCGATACATCCCCTAAAAAGTCAGCGGACCACTACCTCTCCTCCAAGGATGTTGAGGAAGCTATCGAAATCGCCAAGCGAGTAGAACAGCAGCAGGAGCAAAAAAGCAGCCACCGTGAGTCCATCGATAAGTTAGTTCGCGAGATGGAGCGTGTGCAGCCCTTGGGCGACTTCGATCCACAGGATATCAGCAAGTTGCGGGAAAAGGGGCTTAACCTTCACTTGTTTATAGTCACCAAGGAAAAACGCAGTGAGTTTCCAGATGATATTACCAAATTCGAAGTCTATACCGAAAAATCAAGATCAATTATTGCTGCATTCGTAGAGGATGATTCTGATCTGGGAGAGAAATTTTCCGAGTTTGAATTACCCCAGCTCTCTTATTCTCAAATGGAGCAGGAACGTGCCGGGCATGCCAAGGAAATTGAACAGATAGATAATGAAATGATTAAATTGGCCAAGTATCGAAAATTACTTGAAAAGGCGCTAGTACAGATTGATCAGGATATTGAGTTTGAACAGGTAAGGTCCGGTCTGAATCAAGAAGATGAACTTATCTATTTAGGCGGGTTTGTACCGGAAAATAGAATAGACAAACTGAAAAAGGGTGCCGCTACTCATGGCTGGGCTCTTCTTATTCAAGATCCAGACCCTGAAGAGCCTATACCCACAAAGGTAGAAAATCCAAAAGCGGTAAAAATTGTAAAACCCGTATTGGATTTTCTTGGAACAATTCCCGGTTACTACGAATATGACATAAGTGCATACCTTCTATTTTTCCTCACCATATTTTTTGCAATGATCATAGGGGATGCCGGATACGGAACTCTACTTTTAGGGACTACTCTGTACACCGTGGTAAAGAAAAAACGAGCAGGGGAAGCACTTTCGGAAATGCAGAAGCTGATGCTGGTATTCGGCGGTGCAACTGTAATATGGGGCGCTTTAAGCGGAGTATGGTTTGGTTCTGTAACAATTTCTCAGATCCCGTTTTTTGCATGGCTTACCTACGAACCAATTTCCGGTTTCGGTGGAGAGGCCAGCATGCAGACCATCCAGCATCTCTGTTTTGTCATAGGTACTATCCAGTTGAGTATCGCCCATGTGTGGAACTTTTTGTACCGTTGGAAAAGAAACGACCGCCTAAAGGCAATTGCCGAACTCGGCTGGCTGTCGATGGTATTGGGTCTCTATTATGTGGTCTTGTACCTGGTTTTAGATCCCGAACAGTACCCGGTTCCACAGTTCAGCCTTTACATGATTTTTACTGGTCTTGCACTGGTGCTGTTACTGTCCGAACAGGAGGGTAATTTTTTCAAGGGAATTATTAAAGGGCTGGCAAACTTTATGCCGAAGGCCTTAGACTCAATATCAGCATTTTCTGATATTATTAGTTATATCCGCCTGTTTGCAGTTGGGCTTGCAACGGTAGAAATTGCAAAGAGTTTCAACTCAATGGCGGCAGATATGGGAAATACCGTGGTGGGCATAATCGGCGGAATAATTATTCTACTTATCGGACACGGGCTCAATATGGCGATGGCAGCGTTATCGGTGGTGGTACATGGAGTGCGGCTCAACTTGCTCGAGTTCTCCGGCCACCTGGGCATGGAGTGGACAGGGATTCCGTATGATCCCTTTCGCAATAGACAAGAAAAGTAATAAACTAGGAAAGAAGGAGAAACATAATGGATTTTGGACTGTTGGGAATTGGAGCGGCTCTAGCATTAGCCGCCTGTGGATCTGCTATTGGAGCCGGATCAGCCGGTATGGCAGCTGTTGGTGCCTGGAAAAAGTGTTTTGCTCAAAATAAACCGGCACCGTTTACCTTGATTGCGTTTGTCGGTGCACCTCTTACACAGACAATTTACGGTTATATTCTGATGAATACTCTGTATCAGGCTGCAGGTGACAACAGCCCCTGGCTTATCCTCGGAGCAGGTTTGTTTGGTGGTTTAGCGATGGGCTTTTCCGCCGCTTTTCAGGGTAAAGCCGGCGCCGCCGCATCGGATGCACTAGCAGAGACAGGGAAAGGATTTGGTAACTACATCATGGTACTTGGCCTGGTAGAAACTGTAGCCCTGTTTGTAATGGTATTTTTAATGGGCGTAGTATAGGCTGTTAATAAAGCTTGGAATAAATCGTTAAAGCGTACATAATCAATAATAAACAAGTTTTTTTCAAGGCGAAGCACTCAAAAAGGGTGTTTCGCCTTTTTAAATTTGGTATAGTAGTACCATGAACACACATAAGGTATTCATTGGAGATATTCCGATAGGCGGAGGTGCACCAGTAGCAGTGCAGACCATGTGGAAAGATCCGCTTACCCACAACCTGCAGCCTGTTGTAGACCAGCTGACACGGTTAAAACAGGTAGGATGTGCCTTTGTTCGCTTCGCCGTGCCGAATGAGGATGCGGCTCATCTGTTAATAGAGCTCGCCCATAAAAGCCCCCTACCTTTGGTTGCGGATATCCATTACGATTATCGCCTTGCTTTGCAGTGTATCCAAGGGGGCATAGATAAAATTAGAATCAACCCAGGCAATATCGGTGCGCGCTGGAAAGTAGACGAGGTGATAAGGGCGGCCGCCGATACAACGGTACCCATACGTGTAGGAGTAAACAGCGGGTCTCTACCGAAGAATCTAAGGCAGGAGAGGGATATCCCGCGGGCGATGGTCATCGCCGCAGAAATAGAGATGGAAGCCTTTCAGCAGCTTAACTACGAGAGTATTGTGTTTTCATTAAAAGCATCCGACATTAATACTACCGTGCATGCAAATGAACTGTTTGCCGAAAAATATCCATACCCACTTCACCTTGGAGTAACAGAGGCAGGTCCGCTCATTCCGGGAATTGTAAAGAGCAGTGTGGCCATGGTAAAACTGTTGGAAAAGGGTATCGGAGATACCCTCAGAGTAAGCCTTTCGGATACTCCAATGAATGAGGTTATCACCGGTATAGAGATATTAGGTGCCGCCGGTATGGGAATGAGCAGGCCGGCTATTATCTCTTGTCCACGATGCGGACGAGCTACCTTCGATACCCACAGTTTCGTAGAAAAATTGGCACCAGTGCTTTACAGTTTAGAGAAAAATATTACGGTTGCGATAATGGGCTGTGTGGTCAATGGTCCTGGCGAGGCTCGTCATGCGGACCTCGGTATTACCGGTGCGGGAAAAGAGATTATACTTTTTAAGCATGGCGAAATACTACGAAAAGTGAAAGAAGAGGAAGCCTTCGAAACGTTTGTAGAGGAGTTGGAAAAACTGTGAACCCACGACTGAAGTTGCTTGTAATCATCTGTAGTATAGCTGGTTTTATTTTTTTAAATATCTCTTTTCTATATAGCCAAGATAAGGCCTTGCCGCAATGGCTTAGGATGGAACAGGGTATTCAGAGATACGATGAGGGACAGTTAGGATCCGCTTTGTCCATTTTTAGAACAATTGCCGAAGATGACCCACAATATGCAAATGTACATATGTGGATCGGCCATGTATTTGCGGCTGAGGGTGAGTACAAAGCTGCGATGGCCAAATATGAAGACGCCTTATCCGATGAGTGCAATTTTTTCCCGGAATCCGAACGCATAAATGCCTATTACAGTTTAGCTGAAGTAACTCGTAGGCTTGAAGATTGGGAGAACTTGCATAAGCATCTTCAAGCAATTGTTGATGAAGCAGTGACAGCCCCCCTACCGGCAGGACGAGTTGAGGCAATGCAGAGGAAGTTTCTGGATGAAGGCCCCGATAAACTGTTGGAGCTTTACCGTATTAACGATAAACCGGTCCGCGCGGCCTATGAACAGCTTGGTATTCTATCTCTTCAGCAGGAGAATTACCCTAGTGCACTGAAGAACCTGCTCTTGTCTGTCACAACCTCCCTTTCTTTAGTTATAGAGGTTCTGCAAGAACGGGATCCTGAATATGCATTTATACAATATGAGATGAACCCCGGACTTGACCGTTTTTTTACACGCAATACCGCTTCACTGCTGAAAGAATCCAGGGATGTTCCGCAAATAGATGAGTACTTCAATTCAGTCGGTTTATATCGTCAACTCTACTTATTAGGCATGGCAATGCTGGGGAGCGATGCAGAGGAAGCGGCTAAAGAAATATGGACCCTCGTAGCGACGCATTCCGAAGCAGGAAAATGGGCAAATCTGTCGCGAAACCAGTTAGGTTCCCCGAGTTTGGAAGTACTAGCCACAGTGCTCCACTACAGGTAAATCCATGGATAAAATCATAATAAAGGGTGCTCGTCAGCATAACTTAAAAAATATTGATGTAGAGTTGCCCCGAGATGCGCTTATCGTGGTGTCGGGTATGAGTGGTTCAGGAAAGTCCTCTTTAGCCTTTGATACTATCTATGCTGAGGGTCAGCGTCGCTATGTAGAGTCTCTTTCATCATATGCACGTCAGTTTCTTGGACGAATGGAAAAGCCGGATATCGATTATATCGAGGGCTTGTCGCCGGCTATTTCGATTGAACAAAAAACTACCCATCGTAATCCGCGCTCCACGGTTGGCACGGTCACCGAGATATATGACTATTTTAGGTTACTGTGGGCGAGGGTGGGGCACCCGCACTGTCCCGTATGTGGTCGACCGATTCAAGAGCAGTCGGTTGACCAGATACTCGATACTATTCTTACCTTTCCCACCGGCACAAAACTTATGATTCTGGCGCCCCTGGTGCGTGGAAAAAAAGGGGAGCATCAGAAAATAATTGAGGATGCCCAGAAGGCTGGGTTTGTCCGAGTTCGTATCGACGGTAAAATTTACTCCTTAGATGAACAGATCCATCTTGAAAAAAAACAGAAGCATGATATTGATGTAGTGGTCGCACGAGTAAAAATTGATCCTGAATCTCGCAAACGGATTGCCGAGGCGGTAGAAACTGCTCTTGAGGTCGCTGATGGAACTCTGGTAGCCGTCAGTAAAACTAATGATGGAGAGCAGGAACACTTTTTTTCTCAGAAAAATGCCTGTCCAATCTGCGGTATAAGCCTGCCCGAGCTTCAGCCCAGTCTGTTCTCATTCAACAATCCCAACGGTGCATGCGAAACCTGTTCCGGTATTGGAGATACCCTGGAGTTTGACCCCGACCTGGTAGTTCCAGATAAACACCTATCTTTCAACCAGGGCGCTATTACAACCGCTAATCCCGAGGCTGCCTGGCACCGCAGCTGGTTTGAATCCTTAGCCGAACACTATAATTTTAGTCTTGATACACCCTTTAATGAACTACCTGAAGAAATTTACAACATTCTTCTTCATGGAAGCGATGATGAGATTCACGTGAGCTATGTCAGCGAACATCGTCAGGGTCGCTTTGAATACAACTCAAAGTTTAATGGGGTATTGAACGACCTTAAACGGCGCTATTTAGAGACCAAGTCAGATGGAGTAAAAAACTGGCTAGAACAATTTATGAGACAAAAAAAGTGTCCCACCTGCGGCGGACAACGTTTAAAACCGGAGGCTCTCGCGGTATATGTCGGCGGTGTTGATATCCACAGTGCAACTCTGATGGCCATCGACACCGCGTACGATTTTTTTAGCAGCATTTCTTTAGATGAAACTGAGCAGAAAATTTCCACACAGATTATGAAGGAAATTCTCAGCCGGCTAGAATTTATGAAAAGTGTGGGCCTTGAATACCTCACACTTGAACGCAAAGCCGCCACCCTCTCCGGAGGCGAGGCGCAGCGTATACGTCTTGCAACCCAGATAGGCTCCTCCCTGGTAGGGGTTCTGTATATTCTGGATGAACCGACGATTGGTCTGCACCAGCGGGATAATGAGCGCCTGATTGATACCTTAAAGCATCTTCGGGACCTCGGTAATACTTTGATTGTAGTAGAGCATGACGAAATGACCCTACGTACCGCCGACTATATAGTAGACCTTGGTCCAGGTGCGGGAATCCACGGAGGGTACATAATTGCACAAGGGAGTCTTCAGGATATTCTTCACAACGATGAAAGTTTAACAGGGAGATATTTAACCGGAAAAGAGAAGATTGAAGGTCCCTCTGCTCGCAGAACGGGTAAGGGGACTTCGCTTGTGTTAAGGGGTGCACAGGAACATAACTTGAAAAATATTGAGGTAGAGTTTCCACTGGGCAAGCTAATCGGCATTACCGGAGTCTCCGGTTCCGGAAAATCGACGCTCATGAACGACTTACTCTATCCGGCCCTGTCTAACCGGGTAGGAAGAACCCACCTTACAGAGGGTAGTTATTCCAGCCTCGACGGAGAGGAGCACGTTGATAAGATTATCAATATTGATCAGGCCCCTATCGGGAGGACGCCCCGCTCCAACCCGGCAACTTATGTAGGAATGTTCACCCCAATAAGAGAGTTATTTGCCGCTCTCCCTGAAGCAAAGGCTCGCGGGTATAAACCCGGACGTTTCTCTTTTAATGTAGCCGGCGGCCGCTGCGAACACTGTCATGGCGATGGTACAATTAAAATCGAGATGCACTTCTTACCTGATGTATATGTGACCTGCGATGTGTGTAAGGGTAAGCGGTTTAATCAGGAAACCCTTGATGTTCGTTATAAGGGAAAAAATATTCATGACATTTTAGAGTTGGACGTCGAGGAAGCCCGCAGTTTCTTTACAAAGATCCCTGCGGTTAAACGCAGGTTGGATACTCTGCATGCTGTTGGACTTGATTACATAAAGCTGGGTCAATCGGCGCTCACGCTCTCGGGAGGCGAGGCTCAGCGTGTTAAGCTTAGTCTTGAACTTTCAAAGCGCAGTACCGGAAAAACGCTTTATATACTTGATGAACCTACCACTGGCTTGCATTTTGCCGATGTAAAAAAGCTTATGGAAGTACTTCACGCATTGGTTGATCGTGGCAATACGGTAATATTGATCGAACATAATCTCGATGTAATTAAGCAGGCGGATCATGTGATTGATCTTGGCCCTGAGGGCGGCAAAAACGGTGGTCAAATAGTGGCAGCCGGAACGCCGGAAGAAATAGTGAGGGTAGAGCAGTCATATACGGGGCGTTTTTTACGGGATGTACTCTAAGCAGATGAAAGTAACACTCAAAATAATCCTCATATGTACTTTGATGCTGAGCATGTTGAGCTTGCAACTTTCTGCACAGACAGTTAGCACTAATACGGATACGGATACGGGCACGCGCTCGCCGGAAGACCTAATTAAAGAAACAATCTACCTCGATATTAACACCTCTAGCTACTATGAACTTCAAGAATGGCTGCAGAATCTCGATCTTCAGCAAAAAGGAAGTCGACAGGATTTAGAAAATCGCCTACTGGGATACTATCGCACTTTGTTCAGCGAGGTACCTCGCACAGGTTTCGATGAGCCCTCTTCCGATGCTTCAAAAAATGGTGTAAAAAACATCCAGATAGAATCGGCACAGGAATTAAATTACCTCCCTCAAGGGGAAGAACAAGCCATTATAGAGCTGGACGGCGGTGTTAGTTTGTACATGCGGGACAGCGAAGGCAATACTACCCATTCTGTTACCGCAAAAACTCTACTTTTTAATCAGCAAGAGAGCAGCATTACTGCGCAGGGCGGGGTCCTATACAAAATGGAACAGGGTGGATCCAACCAGGAATTTCAAGGTGAACAGATAAGCTTCAATATAGAGAATTACAGGGGTGTGTTTATCCGGGGGATGAGCAGTAGAGTAAGTGAAATCGAAGAGAATCAAATCAGTTTTTATTTTAAAGGCGGTTCCATTTACCGCATAAAAAGAGATGTTGTGCATCTAGAAAGTGGAATCATCAGCTCAAGCCGTATCGAAAGCCCCTATTACCACCTTTCCGCCGGGAATGTGTGGATTCTCGGATTAAATGAATGGGCCTTACAAAATGCTACCCTGTATGTGGGACATGTACCGATTCTCTATGTCCCTTTTTATTACCGTCCCGGTGCAGCCTTCGTGCTACACCCTTCAATTGGAGTCAAAACAGTTGAAGGGTATTATTTTCAGACAACTACTTATTTCCTCGGCCGACAACCGGAGGAGTTAGGAAAACAATCTTCCCTCTCATTCATGCAGGCATTAGACGAGGAAAAGCAGGAATACAATCAGGAGCTGCGCGGTTTCTTCTTACATAGCACCCGAGAAAAAGCCAAACCAAGCTGGGCCGAGAGCAGCGGCTCTTTTGGGAAATTGCAGGTTGACTATTACACTCGGTTGGGTCTGCTCACGGCCTTAAACCTTAAATTACGCAAGTTAGGGTGGATAGAAAAACTTGACTTACTGGCGGGAATCGGCCTCACCAACTATATATATCCCCTGGCTAATTATCCTGGTACCTACACCAGTTTCACTTTTGATCCAACTACTGAGCAATACAGCAGCATTCCACAACACACCTATTTTTTTGGAGCCGAATTACCCTTCCGTTTTAGTTTCGACCTGAAGCTGGAATATAAAAGAGACAATTTTCGTACAAGCTTGAATGCCCCCCTCTATACAGACCTTCAACTGCATGATCAGTTGCGAAACCGGAATGAAACTCTGGGATGGACCAAATTGCTTACCGGCGAAGAAATCCAGGAGATCAGCGATACCTCCGAATTTACAAACCCGAAGTACTACCAGCATACTACTTTCCGTTGGAGCTTAGTTGAAAAATCAGAGTATATTGATAGTTTTAATTTTAACAAAATTGATTCACGTTTAACACTTTCCCAAAATAAATTGGATGCTGACAAAGACAGTCTTAATCAAATAGGTTACTACTATCCTCAAACATTCACTCCCCTAGACGTTGGAATGAGTATACGGGGAACAGTGATTAGCGAAAAAAATAAGTCTGTGGAGAAGGAATATGCTAAAGATCCCTCTGACAAGAAAGATCCAGGCCTAACTGCTGAAGTAAGACCTCCATGGAATATCCCTGATGATAAAAAGTCCAGTGAACAGGATAGCTCGAAGTATAAGCTGCCCTCTCAGAGTGGTTCAATTCCTCTTCCTAAGAAGAAAGTACAACCGATGTTTGCACATAACATGCAATATGTCTTGAACCCAGGGCTGTCATACCATACCCAATATGATACATCCATCGAACAACCTGAAGAAGTTAACTTTTCTCCTCTCTACTCGTATGTATTTGCCGATGGAACAGCGAACATCAATTATGGGGTTGATCTATTTAGAAACTCACTCCAATTTGATCAGACCACTAAATTTCGTGGCCGCTACCGGGATCATTTTGCTGAAGCAGAAGGGTATGATTTAGAAAATCTCATTCAACAAGATAAATCGCTAAGCTATTTTTCAGTGTTTAGCATCTCTGATCTAAAATATTTTTTTTTGCTACAGCAACCGGGATTCACAAAATCATATACGCAGTATTCTATCGAAACCGAGTTATATCGTTATACTTATAACTCTGAGAACCGCAGTTTTGAACGAACTATTCCGGAATGGAATCCAGAAAGTATTCAAAACCACATTTCCAAAGTCCGATTTGTATATGACGGCTTGTTCGGACAGCAGTCGCTTTATACAATTTACAGGATGCCTCCGGAAATGCAACGAATTACCAGCGGAGTAAGTTTTGAATATAAGCTGTTGAAATCCTCCGCTGAAGGGGAATACACGGAATTGGATGATAAAACCTGGGAATTCGGTCCCCTCGCATTGAATAATCGCCTTACTTTCAACAAATCCAACACTCTGAGCCAAAATTTCACCCTTTTACATCCCACTGCTGGCCGTGATAGGAGTATTACAACTCTGGATCTGAACTTTTTTTCCAATTCTCTGGGTTTCTACGAACAATTTGAATGGAATTTAAGCACACGCATACCCGAAAAGAGTTTAACTAAGGTCAATTTCTGGTGGCTGACTGGTGCATTTGAAATGAGGAATACCGAAGGTTACACCTTTCAAGACGGTTGGCAGACAGATGATGAAGAGCGTTTTCAGGCGTACCAGCTGTCTGCTCAATTAAAAGTGCCTTTAGAACCTGAGCTGTTTTGGAAAGGCAGAATCACTTTTTCTTCAAACCTCAGTTCTATTTTGCAGTTAAACTTGCTAAGATATACTGACAGTATTCTCCAATTTTCCTGGGATACAAAGCTCAGAATTGCTGAGTTTTTAGATCTAAAATTCAATATAACCTCTTCTAATAGGACTATTTACAGGTACTTCCCCTCTTTTGTTGATGATCTTGAAGTCTCCAAGCTGAATGTAGTTGAGGATCTACTTAAATCTTTTAACTTTTTTAATACTGATGACCGTCTGGAATCTAATTTTAACCTGCATAACTTATCCTTTTCCCTTGTCCATTATATGCACGATTGGCAGCTCAATATGCAGTATAAGGGAAGCCCGGAATTGAACGAGGACAGGTACACATGGAGAAGCGAATTTAGTATATTCGTACAGTGGAACCCGGTTCCTGAAATTAAAAAGCAGATAGACGGCACTGATGAGGGCTTACAGTAATGCTTCTTTACAGTACTTGACGTAAGAAAGGAAGCATAGATACACTTCCCAAGGAGGCAACATTACTTGAGTAACAGTTTTACCATTGTACTTGACGATCAACATACATTAAAAGATATCTGCGGGGTACAGGATGAGAATCTAATAGCTCTAGAACACGCTCTGGAAGCCCGGATATTCACCAGAGGAAATGAGCTGATTTTAGATTCTGAAGATGCGGAAGTACAATCAGACTTTTCTGAAATAATTCGGCAGATTAAAGAACACCAACGTATAGGCCACACGCCGGATCCTGAACTGGTTAGAACTATTCATAAGACTGTGGCAGTAGAAAAAGAGGGAAAAGGCGACCTTTTAAAAGAACTCCATATTACCATACCGAGCAGTCCAAAGGTATTCCCCCGAAATATTCGCCAAGCCCAGTTTATAGAAGGAATGACAAACTACGATATTTGCTTTGCAATAGGGCCTGCCGGCACTGGAAAAACATATTTAGCGGTAGCTTATGCCCTGAAGGAGATCCTGGAGCGGCGAAAGAAAAAACTTATTCTCACCCGGCCAGTTGTAGAGGCAGGTGAAAGCCTAGGTTTTCTTCCGGGGGATTTAACTCAGAAGATAAGTCCCTACTTGCGACCTCTGTATGATGCAATGGACGATCTCCTGCCATTACAAGTTATTAACAAACTCGAAGAGAGTCGCATCATCGAGATTGCTCCACTGGCATATATGCGAGGACGTAGTTTAAAAGATAGTTATATTGTATTGGACGAAGCTCAAAATACGACCAAAGAACAGATGAAGATGTTTCTTACTAGAATTGGCGAGGGCTCGAAGGCCATTATTACCGGAGACGTGACTCAAATCGACCTTCCCAAATCTCAAAATTCAGGTTTACTTCACGCGCAGAAGGTACTACAGTCGGTGGAGGAAATCTTTTTCACCCATTTCAATTATCAGGATGTAGTGAGGAACCCTATCGTTAAAAAAATAGTACGAGCGTATGAGAATGAAAGTAAACGGTAATTCTATAAATAATATTACCGGATATACAAAAAGAAACCGCAGATTGCTTATTTTTATACTGCTCGCGTATGTACTGAATGTTGGTTTCCTCATCACCGGAACTCAAATACAGCTGCCACTATATAAACAGAAGCTGCGCAGCTTGGAGGTCGGACAAGTGGCGGACTTCCAGGTAAAAGCAGAAAGTGAAATTTTTTATGTCGATGACGAAAAGACAGAAGAGATAAAAGAACAACAGGCTTCTACCGTATTACCTGTGTATACAATCGAAGAAGCTAAGGTTTTGAATCTCATAAGCCATTTTGAAAGGTTTGCATCGTTTTACATGCAAAAAGGCCGAGATTTATCGCCTCAAGAACTGATTGAAGAGCTTTCAATGCGATTCCCCAATCGTTTCGGCACACAGGATATAGAAATTCTTGCAGACGCAGAGGAATTACCAGAGACTTTTCCCTTGATTGAAGAGGAACTGCGAACTTTGCTAGAGAATGGAATTTTTCCCTCCGACATTAAAACTGCACAGAAAGGGGGCGGAGTACTGCAGTTGTGGCACTGGAAGGGAGATGAAAAACTGCATGAAGAATATGCCCAGGAAAATATCACTACAGAAAACGAGATAAAAAGTGTAGCTCAACAGAAGTTAGCCTCATTTAATTTCGAAGGTGAAACAAAAGCAGCAGCGGTAATGCTATTGGGTAATTTTGCCGAACAAACCGCCTATTACAATGCCACCCTCACAACAGCCTTAAAGAATCAGGCTCGGCAGCAGATACAGCCAATTACCTATCACATTCAGAAGGGGGAACTCCTGATTTCGGAAGGTGACATTGTCAGCCACGAGGACTTGAGAAAGGTTGAGGCCTTGTTAGAAAAACGTCCTAAGCCGGACGTACAAGAGAGTATCGCAATTATTCTTTATATGGCGGGAATTTTCTTTTTGGCAATTATTATGTATAGGCCCCTTCTGCAGAGGAGCCGGCGGTTCTATCAGCACAGCAACATACTTCTCATTGCCTCGATTGTCTTCACCCTCAATATTTTTTTGGTGCTGACTTTTACCCTGATCCCCCCCGGAATTCCCGTTTCGATCGGCATATTCACCGCTTTAATAAGTATGCTGATAGCTACTCTCATCAGCCAACGAGTCGGGATAATATCTTCTCTGCTGCTGTCTTTGATCTTTTTTGCTATACCTGATATAGATATATATACTTTCATCTTTTCTTTTTTAGCAGGAATCACTGCTACCTATCTTATTCGCAACGCCGAAAAGAGAATTGATCTTGTTGCAGGAACCATAAAATTGGCCCTGGTAGTCGCGCTGATAACCGTGATAATTGGGCTGTTCCAGCAGCAAGATGCCGGTTGGTTTCTCAAAGCCGGAGGTTTTGGAATTATTCATGCCCTTATTACCGGGGCCTTAAATCTTGCACTATTGCCGGCCTTTGAACATCTTTTAAATGCTCCTACAGTATTCCGCTTACGAGAGCTATCAGATACTAATACCCCCTTATTTAAACGGATGATGACGGTAGCCGGCGGAACCTACAGCCACTCGATGGGGGTTGCAAATCTAGCTGAATCAGCCTGCCGCGAAATCGGAGCAAACCACCTTTTGGCACGGGTTGGGGCCTATTATCACGATATAGGAAAGATGGACCAACCCGATTACTTTATCGAAAATCAACAGGACAAAAATCGTCATGATGAAATTACTCCCAATCTTTCAGTAGCGGTTATCAAGTCGCATGTAAAAATCGGGAAAGAAAGGGCCAAAGAGTTAAAACTACCACCTGAGGTGGTAGAAATCGTATCGGATCATCACGGCAGTGACGTTATCAGCTACTTCTATCAGCAGGCTTTAAAAAAAGGTGGAAAAGCGGTGCCGGAAGAGTTCTCTTACAATGGAACTCCGCCGCGGTCAAAGGAGTCTGCAGTGGTGATGCTTGCGGATACTATCGAAGCACAGTCTAGAACAATCAAGAAACCCTCCGTACAGAAGTTTGAAAAAATGGTGTGGGATGCTATTATGCATAAAGTAAGCCGAAAGCAGATGAGTAATACAGAATTGAGTTTTCGGGATATAGAAATTATAAAAAATAGTTTTGTTCAGATACTGGCCGGCCAATTTCATAGCCGGATTGAATATCCTGATCAAAAGAGTTAAAGGTAAGTATGAGTACACTATGAACAGAGTAGAAGTAAGCATTGAAGGTATTGAGCCTCCTAACTGGCAGGATAATGCTGCTGAGTTTTGCAAACTGATTCTTAAAAAGCTGGATATTCATGGCTGGGAAGTTTCTTTGCTCTTCTGTGATGATAATTTTATGCAGTCTTTAAACCTTCAATACCGCAACAAGGACGAAGCGACAGACGTGCTGAGTTTTGCAGCTTTCGCGGATCAGCAGGAAAAAGATTTCGGCGATATTGCAGATTATGCTACAATCACAGCCGGAGACATAGTTATATCATTAGACACATTACAACGTCATTCACAGGAGTTTTCAGTCCCCCAAAATGAAGAGCTGAAACGCTTGTTGATTCATGGTATACTGCATTTGGCAGGAATGGATCATGATAGTAATTCACCGGAGGAAAAGATGCTCCAGAAGCAGGAAGAACTAATGAAGCAGATGACAGGAGAGACTATATTTTGAGTACCCCTTCTTTTTTCAAAAAGTTGTTTGGCATCTCAGGGCAGCAAAGCGATACTCAGGGTGATGACTACGATAGTCTCAATTTTGAAGAACAGGATATGATTCGCGGGGTAGTAACCCTTTCAGATACTACAGTGAAAGAGGTGATTGTTCCACGTATAGATGTAGAATTTGTAGCTATTGAATCAACCTTTAACGAGCTAATTGATACCCTGGGCGAGGGGGGCTACTCGAGGTTTCCCGTATACAAAGACACCATCGATAATGTGGTAGGTATCCTATATGTAAAGGATCTGCTGAAACAGGCAAAAAGCCAGGAAGATTTTAGTGTTGAAAAAATAATTAGACGTCCCTATTTTGTACCGGAGAGTAAGCGTCTGGATTCCCTTCTGCGTGAATTTAAACGGAGAAAGGTTCATATTGCCGTAGCTGTAGATGAGTATGGCGGGGTGTCGGGCATTGTCTGCTTAGAGGACATCATTGAAGAGATAGTAGGTGATATACAAGATGAGTTTGATAACGAGGTTGAAGATATTCTAGAGATCGGTGAGGGAACGTATTTGTGCGATGCTAGAGTTGATATTGAAGATCTAAATGAAAAACTCAGTCTGATGCTTCCTGAGGAAGATTTTGACACCTTAGGCGGCTTTGTTTTTGATATGTTTGGAAAAATTCCCGTAAAGTACGAAAAAGTTAAATACAGTGGTATCGATTTTATCATTCAGGAAATGGATGGACATAAAATAAAAACTGTAAAATTAGTAATTAAGGATAGCGACAGTGCCGCATAGATGCGGGAAAAGAAAAAAGATAGGCTGTGCTCTGAGTCTTTTAATCCTCAGTTGGATCTTTTTAGTGTCGGCTGTGAATCCGGCGGTAGAACTGTACCTGCAGGGTGAAGAACGGCTTCAATCCGGCGATGTGTATGGGGCAATTGATCTTTTCAAAGAATCCCTTTCTTATAATGCGGATTATGTTGGTCCGTTATACGGCCTTGGACAGGCTTATTTTAGACTGGAAGAATACGAGCAAGCCCTTGTATATATCCAGCAAGCGCGAAGACTCGACCGAAACAATACCAGCATCACAGCACTTGAAGGAAGAATCTATACCGGTCTGGGAAAGTATATAGAAGCGGAGAGAACTTTTAATAAAATTCTCGAAAGAGAGCCCCACAATCTCGATGCCCAGTTTGGAATGGCCGAGTTGCATGCTGCTATGGGTAGCGTCGAAAATGCGATTGCCGGTTATCGAAAGGCCTTAGAGTCGGATCCATACAACCGCCGAGGTTTGTTATCTGCAGCACTCTTGTACAGTGCCCAGAATAACCTTCAGGAGGCTGCCGAACTTATTCAAACAGCAGTCGACAGCTACCCGGAGGATCCGCGGGTGCACTCTATTGCCGCTGAGTATTACTTCAAAAGGGATAATCCCCGTAAAGCTGAAGAGCATGCCCATCAAGCACTTCAATTGGATTCTGAATCTGAAGATGCAATATACGTGCTTATACGAATATTGTTCGCACAAAACAGATTTACAGATGCCGTTAATGCGGTGGAAAAAAATATTAATATAGATCGTAACAATCCACTTTTATGGTACCTACGAGCTAACGCATATTGGAAAACCGGAGATCAGCAACGAGCTTTGGAGAGCTTTTATACTGCCTTAAGCCTTAAGCCAAGTGATGAAATTTCACGAATCGCTTTAGAAGAGTTTCTTGTGGACCGTTTCGCAGGGGATTCTCAAGAGAGAAAAAAGGCCGCTGATATAAGATTTGAGTACGGTGCTGCCTACGAACGGGATAACCGAATTGAACTTGCCCGACAAGAATACCGTCGGGGCTTGATGCTTCACCCTTACAGTCGTGAAGGAAGGCGGATGTATGCGGCTACTTTCAAGCGGTCCGATAACATTGGAAAATACCTTTCTATTTTGAAAGTACTTGAGACAGAGGGAAATACGAGCCAGGAAATACAAGATGAGATCGAAATATACACAAGCTTACGCGAAGAGAGTATTGCCCAATCGTGGAATGTTGATCAGTTTGCCATCGATCGCTACCGCTATAAAATAGCACTCTTTACTAATAATATCCAGTCACAGGTAATTCATATAGGGGCAGAGGAATATATAACAAGTTATATGCAAGGAATACTCCAAGGCAATGAGCATATAGATATCGTAGATACCGGTTCCGTAGAATCCTTCGCCGAGGCCTTTAGAAGAGCACGGGAAACAGATATTGATTATTTTATAGTCACTACTTATCGAGAAGGCGAAAGAGCCTTCAAAGGCTCTGCAACAGTGTATAATGGATCTACCGGGACCGTTATAAAAACTTTTAACAGTTTGCGTACTGGAAATAGACGGGTCAGTCAAGCTCTCATACGAATTGCAGGTACTTTCTCTGATAACTTGCCATTGCGGGGAAGGATTTACCGGAGACAGGCCGATACGGCCTTACTCGATGTGGGTGATTTCCAAGGAGTTTCTCCTGACAACCGATTTAATGTAATTCGCGGAGAAAATTTAGAGCTTGCGGATAACCAGTTTGCCTTAGAGTACGATGAGCGTTATATTCTAGGATACATAGAGATAAGCCGAATAGATGACCTTCTTTCAGAGGGTCAAGTGACCACAGATCAATTTTTTGATTTGATAAATCCCGGGGATGCGGTAATTCCTGAGAACAGCACTCACGAAGAAGCTGATGATGAAGAAAAAGCAGAGGCTTCCGAAAAGGGTTCTGATCTACGCGAATCCCCCGTAATTCCCTCGGAGATCTATAAATCGCTGCTCGAGATAGAGTGATTTATTGACATATATTTCCCTATATCATATAGTTTAGTCTCACAAAAAGATTTATAAGCTAGGAGGATAAGATGAAATTAGCAATTAATGGATTTGGAAGAATCGGAAGAAGCGTATTTAAGGTAGCTTTTGAACGTGATGATGTAGAGGTAGTTGCCATTAACGACATCACCGATGCAAAGACTCTTGCGCATCTGCTCAAGTATGATTCTAACTATGGCCCCTTTCCCTACAAAGTTGAAGTGAAGGAAGATGCAATTGTAGTTGGAGGAAAAGAGGTTAAGGTGCTGGCCGTCCGCGAGCCGAAGAATCTGCCCTGGAAAGATATGGGCGTAGATGTTGCTGTTGAATCAACCGGTATATTCCGCACAGCCTCCGGCCCCAAGGGCGGCTATAAGGACCACATCACAGCCGGTGCAAAAAAAGTTATTCTTACTGTTCCCGCAAAAGACAAAGTTGATAAAACTATTGTGCTTGGTGTGAACGACAGCGATATTTCCAATAGTGATGAGTCCGTGTCTAATGCATCCTGCACCACTAACTGTCTTGCTCCAGTAGCCAAGGTGCTTCACGACAGTTTTGGTATAGAAGAGGGGCTCATGACCACTACCCACGCATATACCTCCGACCAAAACCTGCAGGATGCTCCCCATAGCGATCTGCGTCGTGCACGTGCAGCTGCTCTTTCTATCATTCCTACCACTACCGGTGCCGCTAAGGCCGTGGGTCTGGTAATTCCCGAGCTCAACGGAAAACTAAACGGTATGGCTATGCGTATTCCCACACCAACCGGTTCCATTGTGGATTTGACTGTACAACTTAAGGGCGATCCTTCGGTTGAAGAGGTGAATGCGGCTATGAAGAAAGCTGCAGAAGGTCCCATGAAGGGAATTCTTGAATATACTGAAGACCCGATCGTCTCTGTCGATATTAAAGGCAACCCCCACTCATCAATTTTCGATGCCCAAAGTACCATGAAAATCGGAAAAGGGTTTTTTAAAGTACTGTCCTGGTACGACAACGAATGGGGCTACAGTAACCGTGTAGTTGACCTGGCCGCAAAACTCGTGTAAGGGGGCTTTTATGGCCGTGAAAACAGTAAAAGATATTGATCTAAAGGGAAAACGGGTCCTTGTAAGAGCGGATTTTAATGTCCCCCTCAAGGAAGGCGTAATTACCGATGATACTCGTATTAAAGCGGCCCTTCCAACGCTCCAGTATATACTGGAGCAGGAGGGTGCCTCACTGGTGTTAATGAGCCACCTCGGCCGACCCAAGGGCGAGGCGAAACCTGAGTTTAGCTTAGCTCCAATTGCCCAGCGTTTATCCGAGCTGCTCGACCGACCGGTTGAGATGGCGCCCGACTGTGTAGGTACTGAAACCACACAAATGGCTGAAAAGCTCAAACCGGGAGAAGTCCTGTTGCTCGAGAATGTGCGTTATCACGCCGGTGAAACTAAAAATGATGCCGAATTTGCGAAGAAACTCGCGAAAAACGGAGACATATTTGTAAATGATGCCTTTGGCACTGCCCATCGTGCCCATGCATCCACTGAAGGGGTTGCACATTTGCTTCCTTCTGCAGCAGGCTTTCTAATCGACAAGGAAGTACGTTTTTTTGAACACCTCCTATCGAATCCTGAAAAACCCTTTGTTGCTGTTATCGGCGGTGCGAAGGTATCAAGCAAAATCGGGGTTTTAGAAACTCTACTTGATAAATGTACGACCCTGGTAATCGGCGGAGCAATGTCATATACCTTTTTGAAGGCACAGGGACATTCTATTGGTAAATCGATGGTAGAAAATGATTATATCGATACGGCGAAATCTTTGCTTGAACGGGCGAAGCATGCGGGTATTCAGGTGCTCTTGCCGCTGGATCATATGGCAGGAAGTGCGTTCGATGAGAACACCGACCCTGTATATGTTGATGAAATAGATCTTCCGGATGAACTTATCGGACTTGATATCGGAATGAAAACCCTGGAGGCTTTGAAAGAAAGCATTTCAGAAGCCAATTCTCTGGTATGGAATGGGCCGATGGGAGTATTTGAGTTCGAGAACTTTGCGAAGGGAACGCTTGAGGTTGCGGAAATGGTTGCCGCTTGTAAGGGTACTACCGTTGTTGGTGGTGGAGATTCCGTCGCCGCCGTAAATAAATTTGGTTTTGCAGAAAAAATTGACCATGTTTCAACAGGGGGCGGAGCCAGTTTAGAGTTCCTAGAAGGTAAAAAATTGCCTGGTATCGCAGTTTTAAGTTCATAAACCGCTCTGCGACAGGCGAAACGACGAAAATAGAAAATAAGAGCAGCCGTTAAACGGTTGCATAATTGGGAGATTATATGCGAAAACCTTATATAGCTGGAAATTGGAAAATGCACAAAACCAGGGTCGAAGCCCGTGACGAAGCGGCGGATCTGGTGAAACAGTTAAAAGGAGTGAACCACAAGGTGATGATAGCTCCTTCCTTCACTTCACTTGGAGTAGTTGCCGATGTAGTTAAGGGCAGTAATGTAATACTAGGTGCCCAAAACATGGCCGCTGCAGAAGAAGGAGCCCATACAGGAGAAATTTCCCCGCTTATGTTGAAAGAGTGTGGGGTAGAAACAGTTATACTTGGACATTCTGAACGACGGCATGTATATGAAGAAACTGATCAACTTATTAACACTAAAGTAAAGTTAGCTTTACAACACGGTTTTGAAGTAATTCTGTGCATCGGGGAAACCCTTGAAGAGCGAGAAGCCAATCAGGCAGAGTCTGTAGTAAAAAAGCAGTTAAGTTCCGGATTGCAAGATGTAAAGAGTGACCAGCTCGAAAAGGTAGTAATTGCGTATGAACCGGTTTGGGCTATTGGGACCGGAAAAACCGCAACCCCTGAGGATGCTGATGCAATCCACAAAGTAGTACGCAAAGAGATTGAAAACTTGTACGATAATGCGGCAGCCGAACAAATGATTATTCAATACGGAGGTTCGGTTAAGCCTAAGAATATAGCATCGCTGATGGACAAAGAGAACATCGACGGTGCACTGGTTGGAGGTGCATCGTTAAAAACGGAGACCTTCGTACCTATTGTGAAATTTAATTAGTTTCGCATGCCGCTTAGCGGCAACCGAAACAACGAAAATAGCCGGATACGGCTATTTTCTTAATAGTAACTGGTAATGGAGTAACACTTATGGGATTTTTTGGTATTTTGCTCTTGGTAATCTTTGTTATTACCGCGCTTCTATTGATTGTGCTGGTGATGATTCAAGACGACCAAGGTGAAGGATTAGGCGGAATTTTCGGCGGTTCTAGCAGTACCGCATTTGGTTCTCGTTCAGGTAATATTCTTACGCGTGCTACCTCTGTATTAGGTGCGGTATTTTTATTAACTGCTTTCGGACTTGCATGGGTGAATAAGACTCCCGAAGGGGGCGATGTAATGGGCGCCGCCCGAGCAGAAGCAGCTCAAGAAAGCGAAGACTGGTGGAATGAGCCGGTGGAAGAATCGCCGGCATTGGACGAACAAGGCCAAGACGAACTACCTAGCACCTCAGAACAGTAAATCTCAGGGTGTCCCCTCTGCCTTTTAAGACGTCCTTTAGATTGAGGGGACACTTACTTATGTTCTTTCTGTTCTAATGTTCTAATGTTCTGTTCGAAAAATCCACATGCCCTCCGCGCATGGCTAGGAGTAATAATGAAAGTAGCAGTAGTATTTTTCGCAGGGAATAACCGCAAGCAGCTCGCTGAAACTGCC
>Ga0209947_1000449_pt1 | contig 25773 bp, 24 predicted proteins | sample SalPonR2_B_D2_MG_FD_185706 | JGI IMG/M metagenome (GOLD analysis project Ga0209947, IMG submission 185706) | Salt pond soil microbial communities from South San Francisco under conditions of wetland restoration - Salt Pond MetaG R2_B_D2_MG... ...
GGCACAACCCCGGGTTGGAACAGGTTCAGTGCGCACTTACCGGACAGCTGATGCCCCTGCCCACCGGGGGCATATTTGAACTCGAATTCGGCGACCAGGGCCGAATCCGTCTCGCCGCGCGCTTCGAACCCGACTGATTCATTGGGCTCGGCCCGACGGATTCAATACGTCGAGCCCGCCCGTTCCAGCACGCTCATCGCGTGAGAGATTCCACGTAGATCGCGGCCAGTTGCTCGAATCCGCGCGCATCCCCGTCGCTGAAGCGACCGGGCTTCGGGCTGTCGATATCGAACACGCCGATGACTTCGTTATCCAGGATCAGCGGCACCACGACCTCCGATCTCGAATTCGGATCACAGGCGATATGCCCCGCGAAAGCCTCGACGTCTTCGACCCGCTGCGTCTCGCGGCTGACCAGCGCCGCGCCGCAGACCCCTTTGCCCGGTGCAATGCGCACGCAGGCCGGCTGGCCCTGGAACGGCCCGACCACCAGTTCACCGTTTTCGACGAAATAGAATCCGGCCCAGTTGAGATCGGGAACGCTGTTGAATATCAGCGCGGCCAGGTTGGCGGCGTTGGCGATGCGGTGATTTTCGCCGGCCAGAAGCCCACGCGCCTGCTGCGCCAGACCATCCCACGACTCGAAAGCCTGTGCTTGAACAGAGCCCATTCTTGTTGCCTTCATTCAGGGTTTGTGAAAGACCAGGATGTGATTGTTGGCCGGCATGCGAAGTTCCGCGATTCGCTCCAGACCACACACCTCGCCCAGTTGGTCGAGTTGTTCGACATCGCGTATGCCCATACCCGGATCGCGCGCACGCAGGCTGGCGTCGAACTCGGCGTTGCTGGCTGCGTTGTGCCGGCCGTTGCGGGCAAACGGGCCGTAGAGCACGAACAGGCCATTCGAGTTCAACCGCGCCCCGACACCGGCAAACATGGCCTCGACGGCCGGGAAATGCATGATGTGCGCAGTGTTGGCCGAATACGCGGCGTCGAATTGTTCTTCCGGCCATTCGCCGGTCACGTCCAGCGCAAGCGGATGCCCGATGTTCGCAACACCGTGTCCTTCAAGTCCGGCCTGCAACGTGGGAAGCTCGTCTGGATGCTCGCTGGGCTGCCACTGCCACAGCGGCAGGGCCGGCGCGAAAAAGATCGCGTGCTGGCCGGTGCCCGAGCCGATCTCGAGCATGCGTCCGGACTTGGGCAGCCATGCGCGCAACACCTTGAGAATCGGTTCGCGATTGCGCTCGGCAGCCGGGGAACAGGGTCGATCTGTCATCGGGTCATTGTAAGTGTATCGGCCGCCGCCGGCGCCGCTGCAAAAACCGGGGCAGAAGCAAAAGCAGGACACGAAGAGCGCTAACCCGGGCTCATCCAATAAAAAGACCCGGGTCGTTTCCGGCCCGGGCCCTTGTTGTCCCGTGATTCGAATCAGTCGATGCGAATCTGGTCGTCCAGGATGTTGGGTGTGATGAAGATCAGCAGTTCACGCTTCTCGTCGGCTGTCGCCCGGCGACGGAAGAGCGTTCCCAGCACCGGCACGTCACCCAGGTACGGCACCTTGGTGGTGTTGAAGTTGCGTTCTTCCTGGAAGATGCCGCCGAGGACAACGGTCTGGCCGTTCTCGACCAGCACGCGCGTACCCAGTTCGCGAGTATCGATGGACGGCACCGAACCGCCGCGCCCCGTCTGGAAGATTTCACCCACCGTATCCTGCTTGATCGCAAGACTGAGCTGGACCCGGTTGTCGGGTGTGATCAGCGGCGTAACGCGAAGTTCGAGTACGGCTTCCTTGAATTCCACGTTCGTGGCGCCGGAGTTGGTGGCTTCCTCGAACGGAATCTCCACACCCTGCTGGATGAAGGCCTCGTTCTGGTTGGCCGTAATCACGCGCGGGGTCGAAATGACCTCGCCCTCACCCTGGGCCTCGAGGGCCGACAACTCCAGATCCAGCAGGTAGTTACTGGTCAGGAAGCTGATGCCGAATGCGCCGGCTGCGCTGGACACCGGCAGGTTCACGTTAAGGCGATCGGCCAGCGCCGGCACGGCAATGCCCTCGGTACCGACATCGACCGTACCGTCATCATTAAGGTCAGCGTCCGAGAGGAACGTCGGCCGACCGGGCCGCTGGCCAAGCAGTTGCCGGCGCGCCAGGCCCACGTTGCTCATGCGGTCGGTGGCCTCGCCAGAACCGCTGATCGAGATCAGATTGTTGCCGGCCTGCTGGGATCCGCTGACGCCGAAGCGAACGCCCAATTCGTGGTTGAAGCTGGAGCGCGCGATGACGATGCGCGATTCGATCAGCACCTGGCGAACGGGCCGGTCCAGCTCGACGACGAGTTCGCGCACCCGATCGATCTGCTCGGCGGTGTCCGTGACCAGAAGCGTGTTGGTGCGTTGGTCGATGGTGACCGAGCCGCGTTCGGAAAGCAGCCCGGCGCCGGGTCCTTCGCCCTCACTACCGACTGCAGTGGACGAACGGATCAGTTCGGACAATGCACTGGCATCGGCATAGCTGACCGGAATCATCACGGTGCGCAGCGGCTCGAGCGTCTGACGCTCGGCGCGCGCGCGCAGAATCTGCTGTTCGCGCGCGGCGATCTCGCCCTGCGGCGCGACCCAGCGCACGTTGCCCGACTCGCGCATGGCAAGGTTGCGGGTCTCGAGCACGATGTCCAGCGCCTGGTCCCACGGAACGTTGGTCAGGCGCAGCGTAAGGCTACCGCCGACAGAATCGGACACGACAATGTTGAGATCGGAAATATCGGCGATGAGCGACAACACCGAGCGCACTGGAATATCCTGGAAATTCAGTGTTATGCGTTCGCCCTCGTATTCGCGATCCTGGAAGAATTCCAGTTCGCGCGTCATGCGCGGCTCGAGATCCGGCTCGGTCACTTCGATGACCAGCTGGTTGTCGGTCTGGTAAGCGACGTGCTGATAGGCGCCTGAAATGTCGAGATTCAGGCGCACGTTGGCGCCGCGGATTTCCGGCGTGATCGTCCGGACCGGCGTGGCGAAGTCGGTCACGTCCAGTTGCTGCATCAGATCATCGGGCAGCGACGTGTCGTAAAGGTCGACGCGCAGCGCGGAGGCGCGCTCATCAACTGAAATGTCCACGCCCGGCCGGTCAAGCTGGATCAGCACGCGGCTTGCCCCATTCTCGCCTCGACGAAAATCGATTCCCTCGATCTCGTTCCGGTCACCGGAAGAGACGCCGCCGACACGTCCGGCCGAGCCGCCCGATTCGAGGCTCAGCACTACCTGATTGCCCTGCACATCGACGTCGTATCCTACGCTGCGCGAAAGGTCGACGACCAGACGCGTCCGACCACCGGAGGAAAGCGTCATGTAGCTTCTCACCGGGCCAACGCCCACGGGCACCTGGGCGGCAGCCACGTTCGAGGTGGTGTCGGTCAGTTCAAGCACGATTCTCGGTGGCTGATCGGTAGTGAATACCGTTGGTTCGCCGGGAGCCTCATCGGTGGACAGGATGAAGTTCAATCGAGTGCCGTCGTCGTTGACCTGGACATCGTTAACGACCGTGGCCGAAAGCGGACCGGCGAATAGCCAGATCGCACCGGCCAGAAGGGTCAGGATTCGCTTCGTGCGGTTCATAATCGGGCTCCCTGTTGAGTTCCCTTCATGGGTTTTCATAACTTGCATCCCCGTGCCAAATTCTTGTTTGTTCATAGCGTCCACCATCATCCCTGCTCGTCATCGTCGGGCAGCGCAATGCGCGCTTCGCGTTCCATCCAGCCTTCGGCCCCGTCGGGCACCAACTCCATCACTTCGATGGCGGTTGGCGTGACTTGCAGAATCCGGCCGTGGTTCTGTCCCAGGTAGTTGCCTTCGCTGACCCGATGAATCGTCTCCTCGGGGTCCGAGATCAGCCCGTAGGTGCGTTCACCGATGGAGATGGTGCCGACCATTTCAAGCGCATCGAGCGGAAAGCGCTCGAGAAACTCTCGCCGACGATCCGGATCTGGCCGCGGCCCGCTGCCGGCCGAAGCGGTTTCCTCCAGATCCGGGCGCGGGCTCAGGAATGGATCGCGCAGGTCGTAGGCGTCGTAAACGACCGGCTCAGGCGTTTGCACCTGCGGAAGAGGGTCGACCTCTCCCGCCGGGCGCGCCAGCGTTTGCTGCACCCATTGTTCGAGGTCCTGTTGGCCGCCGGTGCATCCTGCCAGCAGAGCCATGGAGAACATCGTGAGCATCATGATCCGGCGCATCAGGATTCTCCTTCCAGCAGTTGGCTGTCTTCGCCCTCGTCCAGGTAACGGTAAGTCGTAACCGTCCCCTCCATGCGCAGAATGCCGGGCCGGCCCTCAACCGGTTCCAGCGAGATATCCTGCATGGTCAGGATGACGACGCGCGACAGCGAAGCCACGCCGCTGACGAAATTACCAAACTGGTGATACTGCCCGGTCATGCGAATCGAGATGGGCTGTTCGGCGTAAAAATCCTGTATTTGTTCGGCACGCGGCTCGAACAGTTCGGTATCGATGCCGGCGGCCAATGCGGTCTGCGAAATGTCGACCAGCAGATCGGGCATCTCGGTCTTGCTCGGAAGCTGGCGCAGCAGCGTGCGCAGCATGGTGCGCATCTCGGACAACTGCCGTTCGTAGATTTCCAGCGAAGCCGCCTTGCGCTGCTTCTCCTGGAATTCCTGACGGAGCTGCGTTTCCTGACGCTCGTGGTTGGCCAGATCGGCGCGCTGATCCTTGATGACGAACCAATAGCCGGCGCCGATGATGAGCGCCGCCATGACGATCAGCAGAAACGCCTTGGCGCCGGGCGAGGCCCGGCCCAGGTCGTTGAAGTCGAGGTCGCGAATTTCCTGAAGATCCATTATTCTGCGGCCTCCGCTCCGGGCTGGGTTTCATCGTCGTCAACCGTCTCGGGTGGTGCAACCGTGGCGGCCACCGTAAACATGTATGGCATCTGCGAATCGGTCTCTTCGGTCTCGGCCTCGATGATTCTCAATTGCGGATTGTGCAAAACCATCGAAGCCTCCAAATTGCGCAAGTACGTCGAAACTCGCGCATTGGACTGACTGGTGCCGGTGATCGTGATCTGGTCGCCGACCTGGCGGGCATTGAGAAGCCGGATTCCCGTGGGCACCGTGCGCACGAGTTGGTCGAACAGCCGAACCATCAATGTCCTGTTGGCCTGGAGATCTTCGATAACCCGCTTGCGATCGAGCAGCCGGCTCCGCGTCTCGTCGAGTTGCTCGATGCGCGCGATCTGGCGGTCAAGCTTGGCGATCTCGGTATTGAGATAAGCATTACGCTGGTTCTGGTTGCTGATTTGCGCATCGAAGTAGCGGTTGACCGCGAATACGACCCCTGCCGCCGCAACGGCCGCAATCACCAGCAGGATCATGAAGTTGCGCTGTGCTTCGCGGCGCAATTCCTCGCGCCATGGCAATAGATTGATCTTGCGCATTATTCGACTCCCCGCAGTGCCAGGCCACTTGCCGTGACCAGCGATGGTCGTATCAGATCGAGCGAAGCCGCATTGATGCGCGGCGCCAGCTTGAGCCCCTTGAGCGGATCGGCCAATTCGGCATTCATGCCGAGCTCGGCGCTGACTGATTCGACGAGGCCCTCGGCTGTTGCTCCGCCACCGGCCAGGAACAGCGTGTTGATGCTGGAGTACTCGCGGCTGGACGAATAGAACTGCAGGGCCCGCCCAATCTGCTGGATGACGCTTTGACGGTAAGGTTCAAGAACTTCGTCGTCGAACCCGGCCGGTGGTTCCTCGCCGCGCTTCCAGAACTGTGCCTGGTCGGCGTCCAGCCCATAGCGGCGCATGGTTTCCTCGATCAGTTCCCGCCCGCCGAATGGATGATCGCGGTAGTAGATCGAACGGCCGTCACGAAGGACGTTGAGCGAAGCACGCACGTCGCCGATATCGAGCACCGCGATTACTGACGAGTCCGAAATACCGTCGCGCTTGCGAACCAGTTCGAAAGCGTTGGCAATCGCAAATGCCTCGACGTCTATGATCCGGGCTGTAAGCCCGGCAAGCTCGGCGACCGCTTCGCGCGTTTCGATGTTCTCGGTCTTGGATGCAGCCAGCAGCACCTCGGTAACGTCGGCGTTGCGCGCCGAGGGTCCAAGGATTTCGAAATCCAGGCTCACTTCATCTCGCGGGTAAGGAATGTACTGACCGGCTTCTATCTCGATCTGGCCCTCGATTTCTTCTTCTGCGAGGTCGCCTGGGAGATGGATGAGCTTGCTGATGACGGCCGATCCCGAAACGGCCATGGCACAATGTTTGGCCTTGGTACCACTGCGCTTGACCGCGCTTCGGATCGCCTCGCCGACTTCGTCGACATTGCTGATGCTGTGCTCTGCAAAAGCGCCTTCCGGCAGTGTCTCCACCGCGACATGTTCCACGCGATAAGTGGAACCTGCCTTGCTGAGTTGCAGCACCTTGACGCTGCTGGTGCCGATATCCACCCCGATCGTGGGCGGCGCGGATCGTTTGAAGATATTCAAGGCCGTTCCCCAATAGCTGCGATGGTTGTTTGTTGGTATCGCCCGTCACCGGGCAACGACTCGAGGCGTCGGTTCGCCACTCCCTCAAGGCCGACTTCGGTACTGCACTTCATCCCCGGACTCCTCTCGGTTCATTTTCTCAACGCCGGTCCGCCCCCCCAGTGTCGTGCTTCGAACCTTGCAATTCTTGGCAATCTCGACAAACGGATGCCGATAAAATGGATCGTTCAGCGAGTGCCGCGGTCCAATTTTCGGCTTTTGCCGGCCTTTCGGCAAGCATCGCTCCCGCGTCGATCGATCTCGGATGCAAGGTGTATCATACTCCATGCCACAAATAAAGTCTTTAATTAAGTTTTCTATCCGACTGTTTTTGCTCGGATTGGTCTTAGCAGTGATCGGATTCACAATACTGTGGCTGATTATCGTCCCATCACTCCCATCGGTCGACACCCTCAGGGACGTTGAACTGCAGGTGCCACTGCGAATTTATTCGGCCGACGACAGGCTGATCACGACCGTGGGCGAACAACGCCGTATTCCGCTGACGATAGACGAAATACCGCTCGCGCTCAAGCAGGCTTTCCTGGCCGCCGAGGACGACAACTTCTACGGCCACCCCGGTATCGACTGGCGCGGGACGCTGCGCGGCGTATTCGGCTACGTGCGCTATTTCGGCCAGCGTCGCGTACCGGGCGGCAGCACGATCACGCAACAGGTCGCGCGCAGGTTCTACCTGAGCAATGAGTTCTCGGTCACCCGCAAGGTGCGCGAGATATTCCTGGCAATGAAGATAGAGCGTGAACTTTCCAAGGATGAAATTCTCGAGCTCTATCTGAACAAGGAGTTTCTGGGTCACCGCGCTTACGGCGTCGGCGCCGCGGCACAGATCTATTACGGCAAGACCGTCGACGAACTCACGATCGCCGAGATGGCCATGATCGCGGGCTTGCCGCAGCGGCCTTCGGTAGTCAATCCCGTGACGAATCCCCGTTTCGCGCTGGACCGCCGCAACTACGTGCTCGACCGAATGCTGGCCGAAAGCTTCATAGATGCTAGCGAATACAAAACGGCCGTTGCCGAGCCCGACCGCGCCCGCCTGCACGGTCCGCAGGCGGAGTTGGACGCCCCCTGGATCGCCGAGATTGCGCGCCAGCAGGCCGTCGATCGGTTTGGCGCGAACGCGGCCTATACACGCGGCTACACCATCGTGACGACGGTCGAAAGCCGCCTGCAGCAGGCCGCGGACCGCGCCGTGCGCGAAGGACTGGACAATTACGACCGTCGGCACGGTTGGCGCGGCCCGGAGCGCGAACTCGATCCCGCGCTGCTGAACGACCGCCAGGCCCTGCTGGAGGAACTGGGTAACACGCGCACGGTGGGCGACCTGGAACCGGCCATCGTACTCACAGCCGGGCCGGAATCGGCCACGCTGCTGAACGACGACAGCCGCGACGTGGAACTCTCACTGGCCGATGTCGAATGGGCTCGTGAGCATCTCGGCCGGAACGCGCTGGGCACTCGGCCGGAGACGGTCGACAAAGTGCTGAATCCCGGCGACCTGGTCCGTCTGCGCGGCGGCGAGAACGGTCCGCGCCTGGCGCAGGTTCCGCAAGCCCAGGCGGCGCTTGTCTCACTCGAACCGGATACCGGCGCGGTGGTCGCGCTGGTCGGGGGGCTGGACTTCGGGGCCAGCCAGTTCAACCGCGCCACGCAGAGCAGGCGCCAGCCCGGCTCTGCTTTCAAGCCGTTTATTTATGCCGCGGCCATCGACAACGGCTACACGCCGGCCAGCCTGGTCAACGATGCACCGATCGTGTTCGACGATCCGTCGCAGGAACGCACCTGGAAGCCGATGAACTTCAGCGAAAGATTCTTCGGCCCGACCCGTCTGCGCGAGGCCATGATCCATTCGCGCAACCTGATCAGCGTCCGCCTGGTGATGGATATCGGTATCCAGCCCACTATCGACTACGTGACCGACTTCGGGTTCCAGCGCAGTCAGATTCCCAACGGCCCGTCGATGGCGCTGGGCTCGGCATCGATCACACCGATTGACCTGGCCGCGGCGTACGCCGTGTTTGCCAACGGCGGCTTCGACATTGACCCTTACTTCATCCACGCAATCATCGACGATCAGGATCGTGAGCTTCCGCTGCTGCCGCGGCCGCTGGCCTGTCGCGACTGCGGCGACGGCAACGGCTATGCCACCGACAACCGCGCGGGCAGGACCACCGGCTCCAGACCGGGAGCGCTTGGCAGCTTGCAGAGAGAAGCGCCTCGCGAGCTCGAGCTTGGCCTGGACACCCCGGCAGGCGACGATGATTCAACCGACGGCGGCGGCCAGGACGAACGTTTGGCCGGCGATGAAACACCCGAAGAGCTTCATGGACCGCCGATTCCCGTCTACGCCGCACGCGTCGTCAAGCCGCAGACGGCCTGGCTGATCCGTTCGATGATGGGCGACGTGATCACCTCGGGCACCGGCCGCCGGGCACTCGCGCTCGGACGCGACGACCTGGCCGGCAAGACCGGCACCACCAACGACCAGCGCGATACCTGGTTCTCCGGCTTCAACGACGCGCTGGTGACAACGGTCTGGGTGGGTCTGGACAGCAATGAATCGCTCGGCGAATACGAACAGGGCGGCCGCACCGCGCTGCCGATCTGGGTCGATTACATGCAGGCCGCGCTGGACGGTGTGCCTGAACAGGCCGACCCCGTGCCGATCGGCATCGTCGAGGCCAGCATCGATCCGAACAGCGGCCTGCGCGTGCGTCCCGGCACGCCGGGTGCGGTTCGGGAGTGGTTCCCGGCCGACAATCTGCCGCCGCTGAAGAACCAGGAAAGCGAACAGGTCGAAGACGAGACCGACCCCTACGAAATTTTCTGATCCGCATCAGGAAGACACTGCGCCGCGTCGGGTGGCGCGTCCGACATCAAGGAGCTTGGTCATGCCGACAAGGGGAGATCGCCAGAATGACCGCATCCGCCAGGAGGTCGCGGCCGAGGCGGCGCGCATCCTGGCCACCGAAGGACAGCGAAACTACGGGCAGGCGAAACAGAAAGCGGCCCACAGGCTGGGGCTTTCAGGCCGCTCGAGCCTGCCGTCCAACACCGAGGTGGAAGCCGAACTCAAGCGCTACCAGGCCATGTACGGAGGCGAGGCGCTGATCGACGACCTGACCGAAAAGCGCCGGGCCGCGCTGGAAGCCATGAAATTCTTCCGCCGATTCCGCCCCAAGCTGGTCGGACCGGTGCTGGAAGGCACCTCGGACCAGTATTCGCGGATCTCGCTTCACGTTTTCTGCGAAACGGAAGACGAGGTGATCGCGTTCCTGCTCTCGCACAACATCCGCTTCGAACAGGAGACCCGCCGGATCCGCTGGCACGACAACAGCTACCGCGACCTCGAGCTGGTGGTAATCGAGGCCGACGGGCAGTGTTTCGAACTTGGCCTGATGGCCGGCAGCAGCTGGAAGCAGCCCCCGCCCGACCCGGTCGACGGCCGCGCCCAAAGACGCGCCGGTACCCAGGAAATCGAACGCCTCATCAACGAACCGGACCTATAGAACCCGAGCACCGCCGCACGCCGCCAGGCGCCCGCGCAAGTCATTGATTGAAAGACCGCTTGAAAACGCAGCGAGCGGGTGGCTGACGGTGGCCGCCTGGGATGCTGCAAGGAATGTCTTCCACGGAAAAACGCTGCTAAACGTCGCGAGCGCGCGCCTGACGGTGGCCGCCGGCGCGCAGAAACCGGAGTGTACGATTCTGTACACGAGGATTTCGAGCACCGCCGGACGCCGTCAGGCGCGTGCTCGCGGCGTTTATCAGCGTTTTTGGATGGGGGTGTAGTTTCGCTCGGTCGGCCCCGTGTAGACCTGTCGCGGGCGCCCGATGCGGGTCGGGTTGGCTGCCTGCTCCAGCCACTGGCTGACCCAGCCAACGGTGCGGCCGATCGCAAACATCGCGGTGAACATCGACGTCGGAATGCCCAGCGCCTTGTAGATGAGGCCCGAGTAGAAGTCGACGTTCGGATACAGCTTGCGCTCGACGAAGTAATCGTCTTCCAGCGCGATCCGCTCGAGTTCCATGGCCAGATCCAGCAACTCGTCCTTCTTGCCAAGCTCCGCCAGCACCTCGTGGCACTGCTTGCGAATGATGGTCGCGCGCGGGTCATAATTCTTGTAGACCCGGTGCCCGAAGCCCATCAGGCGGAAGGAATCGTTCTTGTCCTTGGCCTTGTCGACGAACTTCGGCACATTGTCGACCGACCCGATCTGATTGAGCATGTTCAGCACCGCCTCGTTGGCGCCGCCGTGCGCCGGCCCCCAGAGTGCGGCAATGCCGGCGGCCACGCAGGCATAGGGATTGGCACCGGTGGAGGCCACCAGCCGCACGGTGGAAGTCGACGCATTCTGCTCGTGGTCGGCGTGCAGGATGAACAGCAGGTCCAGTGCCTTGGCCGCAACCGGGTTGATCTCGTACGGCTCGGCCGGCACCGAGAACATCATGTGCAGGAAACGGTCGCTGTAGGGCAGCGAATTTTTCGGGTAAGCGCTGGGCCAGCCCATCGAATGCCGGTAAGCGGCCGCGGCCACTGTCGGCATCTTGGCGATCAGCCGCTTGGCGGCCAGTTCGCGCTGTTCGGCGTCATTGACGTCGAGCTTGTCATGATAGAACGCGGCCATGGAGCCGACCACACCCGACAGAATGGCCATCGGATGAGCGTTGTAGTGGAAGCCCTGCATGAAGGTGTTGAGCTTCTCGTGCACCATCGTGTGATAGGTGATGTCGCGCTCGAACCCGGCAAACTGGTCGCGACCCGGCAGGTCGCCATAGAGCAGCGTGTAGGCCACTTCGAGAAACGAGGAATTCTCGGCCAGTTGCTCGATCGGGTAGCCGCGGTAGCGCAGGATGCCCTTTTCACCATCGATGAAGGTGATGTCGCTCTTGCAGCTTGCGGTTGTGCCGTAACCGGGATCGAACGTGAAGTAGCCCAGCTCCTTGTGCAGGCTGCTGATGTCCAGCGTCGGATCGCCTTCCGAACCGGAGACGACGGGGAGGTCCAGCGATTTGCCGGATTCAGGATCACTTAGATTCAGTTTACGATCGGACACGGCACAACTCCTGGCAGTCTGCAACAGGCTGAGCCGGAAGTCGGAAAATCGTTGAGCAATTCCGAATGCTTGCCGACAGGCCTGTCGCCATGGGTTCGGCCGCAACCATACGGCTGCGTATATTCAGTATGTCACAATTCGCGGCCATTGCTGACCGCGCGCTGCCGGCGTTACTTGCTCTTGCCGTAACGCTGCTTGAACCGGTCGACACGACCGCCGGAATCGACGATCTTGTGCTGGCCGGTGTAGAACGGGTGCGACTTGCTCGACACTTCTACCTTGACCAGCGGGTATTCGTTGCCGTCTTCCCACTTGATGGTATCGCGGGTCTGGATTGTCGAGCGAGTCTTGAACGAGAAGTCGCTGGACAGGTCCTGGAAGACGACTTCGCGATATTCGGGATGGATTTCAGCCTTCATTTGGGCGCACCTGATGCTTGGTGGAAAGTCAGCCCTCTATTATGGTCGAACAGGCGCCCAAATACAACAACAACCCGCCTCCGATCCCGCTCGTCCAGAATCGGCGGCCGATTCAGGGCGCTTTCCCCCGCTCCTCGAGAAAATCGCGCGGTTCTCCCCGCTCATTGAGCAACCCGATCCAGGGCGGTGGTCCGGACAGCAGGCGCGAGATTTCCCTTGCCGATACCGGGTGCATGAACAGGAACCCCTGGCCCAGGTCGCAGCCGTATCGACGCAGAAGTTCCAGCTGGCCGGCCTGCTCGATGCCCTCGGCAACAGCCTTCAACGCAAGCGCGTGTGACAGGTCGCAAATGGTGCGCGTGATGGCCTGATCGTCGGCATCGTCCTGGATGCCGCGGATGAAACCCTGATCGATCTTGATCGTGGAAATCGGGAAGTTCTTTATGTAGGCCAGCGACGAGTAACCAATGCCGAAGTCGTCGACGACGATAGGCATGCCGATTTCATCGAGTTGCTCCAGCACGTCGCGATTGCGCACCAGGTTTTCGATCAGAACTTGTTCGGTGATTTCCAGGTGCAGTTGATCGGGCGAAATCCGGTGCTGGTGCAGCAAGACACTCAGATCGCGCACGAATTCGGCCTCGCGAAACTGCGCGCCCGAAATGTTGACCGCCAGCCACGGGGCATTGTCGAATTTCTTCTGCCAGCCGGCCAGATCGCCCACCGCGCGCGACAGCGCGTACTGGCTCAGACGATGCACGACGCCGGTCTCCTCGGCAACGCGAATGAAATCCCGCGGCGGGACGTTGTAGCCATCCTTGTGCGGCCAGCGCATCAGCGCCTCGACGCCGCAGATTTCAAGCGTTTCCAGATCGACGATCGGCTGATAGGCAATGCGGAACTGCTCCTGGTCCAGTGCCTCCCGAATGTCCCTGCTCAAGTGCAGCCGGTACTCGACCTGGGCGAACATTTCCGGGGTAAACATGGCGTGCTGATTGCGACCGAGCTGCTTGGCCCGGAAAAGTGCTGCGTCGGCGTTCTGGATCAGCTCGCCCGCCGACGCGGACGACGATTCGAGGAACGCCAGGCCAATGCTGGCGCTGACGAACAGCTGGTGCTCCTCGATCTTGAAGGCCTCGTCGAGGGCACCGAGCAAGCGGTCGGCCAGGCGCGTGATGCGTTCACTGTCGCGACGCTGGGCCACGACCAGGTATTCGTCGCCGCCAAGCCGGCCCAGCAGATCTTCGTCCTCGAGTTCGCGTGCAAGCCGGTCGGGTATCTGGCGCAAAAGTTCGTCGCCCAGATGGTGACCCAGCGTCTCGTTGATATCCTTGAACTGGTCGAGATCGATGAAGAACACCGCAAGCCTGTGCCCTTCGTCGACTGCGCCGATAGCCTGCTCCAGATGTCGCAGCATGCCCTGCCGGTTGGGCAGCCCGGTCAGAGAGTCGTGGGTGATCAGGAACTGGAGCTCGCGCTCGGCGAGCTCGCGATCCCGAATCTCGTTCTTGAGACTCCGGTTCGCACCCGACAGAACGCGCGCCTGGCGCGCGGCGGCCATGGCCAGCAAGGCGGCGATCACCAGCAGTACCGCCATCAGGCTGCCGAAAACCAGTATGAACTGCGGCAGAACGCTATGCATCTGATTGGCTGTTTCGGGCCGAAGCGCCACATCGATTCTGAGCTCGCTGCTTCCGTTGCCGAGCTGGAATGCCAGGGTTCGCCGAAATGCCGAATCGGTCGTTTCCGCGGCCTCGAGGCCCGGGATGGCAAACCTGACGCCACCAAAATCACCCGACAACATGACATCCCGCAAGTAGAAGCCGGTGAGCATGGCACGGATGGAATCCGGCACCAGCATGACCGCTGCCAACCAGTTGACGATCTCGTCATCGACCACCACCGGCGTCATGAACAGCAGTGCCGGCTCTGGCGTGACCGCGCCCAGCGGCTCCAGCGCAACGGTGTTGGCTGGCGTAGGCTGTCGCGCCAATCGCGCACGGGCCCGGGCACTTAGCGGAAACACTTCGCCGACGGCGATGCTCTCTCCGGCGCCGCCCTGGATCCAGCGCACGGAGAAGTCGCCATCGAGTACGGCGAGCAGTTCGTAATAGGGATGATCGGCGATCAGCGCAGCCGCATCGGACTGCCATGCCGCCTGATCGAAGGGACCGTCGAAGGCCAGCCGCGTGGCCATGCGGCTCTGGATCGCGCCGTGCTGCCCCGCGCTATCGAGCAGATCCGTCTCGATGTGGGTCGCGATCGAATCGAAGTATCGCGCGATATCGCGCTCTTCGGCCTGCCTGAAAGTTCGGCTGAGCATGATGGTGGCCACCAGCAGCAATACCAGCAGAACAGCGGCGATCAGCCATGGCACTCTGCCGGACGCGCTGTAGAGAATGTGACGTCGGGAACGGTTCATGGGTCATTCGCTTGCACGGCCGCGAATTTCACGCGGGCGCGTCTGCCTGAGCGCCTGGAGTGTGGAGCAACCTCTGTCGAGTATAGCTCAACCCGCCCACGGTGCCATAATGCGCAGCATGATCAAGAGGCCAGCACAGGCGCTTGCGGCAGGTATCTGTATCGCGGTGATTGTTCAGGAGAGCACCTGGCTCGCCTTCAATGTGCTCGATCCGAGACAATCCCTGAACCATGCTTTGGCCGATGCGCCATTATCCGACGGCTGGTTGCTGCCCCTGCTGCTCGCCTGGACGGCAGGCGGTATGTTCGGCGGACTGATGGCGACACTAGTCGGGCGCAGCCGCTTGAGCGGGCACGCGACCGGGCTGTTTCTTTCGCTCTCGGCTGCGCTGCTGACATGGATTTCGCTGCCGGGCGCCGGCGCTTTTCTTGTCATTGCCGCGACACCCAGCATTGGAAGCGCGCTGGGCACATGGCTGGGGCTGGGACTCGCCGCCGACAACAGCGAACGGTACCTGCCCACCAGCGTTGTTACACTCCGCTCCGGTTTTTGACTGACCTGGCAACCGACAAAACAAATGCAATGGATCGATATCGGCTGCAATCTGGGCCACGAAAGTTTTGACCGAGACCGGCGCGAAGTTCTCGAACGCGCCGGGGACGCCGGCGTTGCGCAACTGGTGTTGACCGGCGCATCGGTGGCCGGCAGCGAGCGCGCGCTGGAATTGGCGCGACAGAACACGGACCGCCTGCGCGCCACCGCCGGGGTACACCCGCACCTGGCCGCCGAGGTGGACGACGACGCCATTGCACGCCTGGAGCAATTGCACGCCGACGCATTGATCGCGGCGGTAGGCGAATGCGGACTCGACTACTTCCGGGACATCTCGCCACGCCCTGTTCAACAACGTGCTTTCGAGCGGCAACTGGCGCTGGCCGAGGCATCCGGCAAGCCGGTGTTCCTGCACCAGCGTGATGCACACGATGATTTCCGCGCAATGCTCGCCGAGTTTCGGGACCGCCTGGGTCCGGTCGTGGTGCACTGCTTCACCGATACCCGCCGCGCGATGTTCGACTACCTTGACCTTGACTGCCACATCGGCGTCACCGGCTGGATCTGCGACGAACGCCGCGGCGGGCCACTGAAGGAAATCGTGACCGAGATTCCGGCTGATCGCCTGATGCTGGAAACGGATGCACCCTATCTGAAACCGCGCAACCTCAGACCAAAGGCACGCACGCATCGCAACGAGCCGTGCTGGCTGCCTTGGATCGGGGGGACGGTGGCGGCGCTGAGAGGCATATCGCCGGAGACGCTGGCCACGCAGACCAGCGCCAATGCAAGAAAATTCTTCGATTTGCCCGACGCCCCGACAACGGCCTCGTGATAACGGCCTATCCGGCGGCGCGGGCCGCCGCAATTGTCGAGACTGTCAGGCCGTTTCGGGCGTGATGATGGTGGTCAGCGCACGCAGCCGCTTGTGCTGCATCTTGAGCCGGAATTCCAGTTCCTTGAGCGAGGTACGCAGTTCGGTCTGGTGCCAGCGATCGCGCAGCACCTCCGCCCCGTTTTCAACCTTGCGCATCTGGATCGCCTGCCACTCGCCGATGGTGTCGCGGAACTGCTGGTACTCGCGCTCGAACAGCTCGCGCCAGCTTTCCTGCACGCCTTCACCTTCGGCGCGCTGCCTGAGCTTCGCGAATTCCAGCATCAGCCGGGCCCGCTGGATGCGGAACCAGGGCGTGCGCTTGCGCTCGGTGACCATGCCGGTCCACGCCAGCGTGTTGATGAGCCACTTCGAAGGATCATACTGCCACCAGCGAATGCCGTTGCGGTAGTCGGCCTGGAACGCGTGATGATAGTTGTGATAACCCTCGCCCCAGGTCACCAGCGCAACCAGGCCGTTGTCGACAGCGGTGTTTTCTTCGCTGTAAGGGCGCTTGCCCCAGGTATGGGCCAGCGAGTTGATGAAGAACGTGAAGTGGTGGCTGACCACCAGGCGCAAAACCCCGGCCAGCAGCAGCATGCCGAGGATATCGCCGGTCATCCAACCCAGAACCAGCGGAATACCCAGGTTCATGGTCCAGACCAGCTTCCAGTAATTTCGGTGCTGCCACATGACGATCGGGTCGCGCTCGAGATCCCTGACCTGCGAGAAGTCGATTTCACTGGTCGGCCAAGCGCGCAGCATCCAGCCGATATGAGCGTGCCAGAAACCGGACTTGATCGAATGCGGATCGCGCTCGACATCGTCGACATGGCGGTGATGAATGCGGTGTCGCGCGGCCCAGACGTAGATGCTGTTCTGCAGCGCCATGCCGCCGAAAAGCGCCAGGGCCAGGCGAACCGGCCAGCGCGCCTTGAAGGTGCGGTGAGACCACATCCGGTGATAACCGGTAGTGATACTCATGCCGCCCAGCATCAGCAGCACGGCGAACGCGATCCAGGCAATGCTGCTGTAGCCGTTAAAGACGCCCCACAACGGTACCGCGGTCACGGCCAGCACGTTGAACAGCGTAAAGAAGAAAGTGTTGCCCCAGAGAAGGGCTGGCTTGGGATCGGTCTTCAATAAATCGGTTTTCATAGATTGGAATGGCCCGGGTCGGGCGGTGCGGGAGGCCGCTCACTCGCGGCCGAAAAAACGGATGGAAAGCGGATAGGGCCACACTTCCCCGTCATTAGCCTTGATGGCGCCGATGATGGGGAAAATCAAGGCCAGCAGGCCGAGCACCCAGATCAGGATGAAGCCGACCAGAATCAGCATCAGCACGAAGCAGATCACGGCGTAGATGATGGCACTGAGCAGCCAGTTGACGACCACGTGCCAGTGAGGCTCCAGCCCCGGCACGTCGTCCTTCTTGACCAGGTAGATCACGACCGGCACCACCAGCCCGCCGAACGGGATGATGAGACCCGCCAGCAGCGACAGATGCAGCAGGGTGGACCAAAGCCGGAGCTCCTTTTCGGCTTCGGGCGAAGTTTGGGGGGACTCGATCGGATCGTATTCGCTCATGACTCGTCTACCTCGTCGTCGCGACGCTGATGTTGTCAATACCGATAATGTTGGCCGCATCCAGCACCGTGACCAGGGAATTGGTGTCGGCATCCGGGTGCGAGGCGATGATCAGTGGCGCCTTCGGCTGTTGCGCACGCTCGCGCTCCAGATTGGCGCGCACCGCATTCTCGCTGACCTCTCGCTTGTTGACCGTAATCTGACTCAACGAATCGATTTCGACCAGGATCTGGCCGACGTCCTGCTCGACCTGCTGCTTGTCGCTTTGTTGCGGCCGCGAAATATCCAGACCCTTTTCGCGCACGAAGGATGTGGTCACGATGAAGAAAATCAGCATGATGAACACCACATCGAGCATCGGCGTGATGTTGATTTCGGCTTCGTCTTCCGGGCGAGCGCGTCTGCGCATTGTCAGTCAATCTTTTCAGCAATCATTGCCAGCCCAAGAGAATACCGCAGCCGAGACGCCAGTGCCACCCCATAGCTTCTTTCCAGCGGCCCGGTCATTGGCCCGACGCTACCGGTTTTATTGTTTTTTCGGTCTCGGCCAGTCCGGGATCGAGCGAGAACGCGCGCGGGCCACGGTAAGTGCGTCGGCCGGCGCCTCGGCGGTCACTACGCTGCCGGCCCCCACGGTGGCGCGTGCACCGATCTTCACCGGCGCCACCAGCGCCGAGTTCGAGCCGATGAACGCATCCTCGCCTATGGTTGTGCGGTGCTTGTTGGCGCCGTCGTAGTTGCACGTGATGGTCCCGGCACCCAGGTTGGCGCGCGCGCCGATTTCAGCGTCTCCAACGTAGCTGAGATGGTTGGCCTTGGCACCCTCGCCGAATACCGCATTCTTGCTCTCGACGAAGTTACCGATGCGCACCCCGGCGGCCAGCACTGTGCCGGGCCTCAACCGGGCAAACGGTCCCACGGTGCAGGCACCGGTGGTCCGAGCGCCTTCGACGACGCAGTAGGGTTGCAGTCGAGTGCCGGCGGCCAGCCGGGCATCGCGAACCACACAACCCACGCCAACGACCACGCCGTCGGCCAGCGACACATTGCCTTCCAGCACCGCGCCGGGTTCGACGACCACGTCGCGACCGGCCGAAACGCGACCGCGAACCTGCACCGAGCCGGGGTCGGGCATGCGCACACCGGCGTCCATCAGTTCGCCGCGTGCGCGACGCTGCAACGCGCATTCCAGGTCCGCCAGCTGGCGCATGTTGTTGGCGCCCAGCGTTTCTTCGGGATCGTTGCAGCACATCGCCGCCACCGGGGTGCCGTCGCCGGCGGCCAGGCCGATGCAATCGGTCAGGTAATACTCACCCTGGGCGTTGTCGTTGCCGACGCGGGCCAGCCAAGCGACCAGCCGGTCGGCGTCGGCGGCCAATACGCCGCTGTTCACCTCGGTAATGCAGGCCTCGGCATCGCTGGCATCGCGCTGCTCGCGAATGCCGACGACGCGGCCTTCCGCGTCGCGGAGGATGCGGCCATAGCCGTGCGGATCCGGCGCCTGGAAGCTGAGCACTGCAAGCGGCGCGTCGAGCGCTGCGAATGCGGCCAGCGTCGCGCTTCGCACCAGCGGCATATCACCCGGCAGCACGATCACGCGGGCCGACTCCGGAATATCGCGCATGGCCTGCTGCACCGCGTGTCCGGTCCCGAGCCGCTCTTGCTGAGCCACGCTTGCGAGCCGGGCGTCGTCGAACGATCCGAGCATTGCCGAGACCTGGCCGGCGCCGTGGCCGATGACCACGTGCACCCGCGCCGGATCCAATGCGAGCGCGGCCGACAAGAGATGCGCCAGCATGGGCCGGCCGGCGATCGGCTGGAGAACCTTGGGCAAGCTGGAATTCATCCGCTTGCCTTCGCCCGCGGCCAGTACGACCAGGTGCAGGGGCTTGTGTTTCATCAAAGCTTCTCTTCCGCTGCGGCAATACCCCAAGCATAGCCGGTAGGTAACGGAAGTGCATACTAATGTACCCGGGAGACGGACGACCAGCGAGTCAACGAACTGGCCGCCCGAATGATCGCCCTCGCTTCAGCCTTCGTCGTCTGCCTCGCTGCCGCCGGACATGGACTGGAACTGGCTGGCCAGGTCGTCGAAATCGACGCCGCTGAATGCATCGCCGCTGCCGATCAGCTTGCCGATGACAACCGGATCGATATCACCGTAGATGTTGGCGAACACGGCCGTATCGTCACCGTCCAGCACCATCAGGACGAGACCTTCGACGAAATTTTCGGATTCATTGAGGAACAGATCGACGTGGGAGTCTCCGTCGCGCACTTCCATCGCGGGCGTCCAGCCGGCGTTGCTCAGGTCGCCGACAGTCTGCTCGACCTGGCCAAGGGCGCCGGAGGTGTCGACGTCCTCGAACACCATCAGGCGAAGCCCGGAGATCGAGTCGATGATGCCCGCCAGCTCGGCGTTGCTGCCGCGAAAGCTCTCGGCAAAGCCTTTCATCATGGCCGGGCCGAAGTTCAGGTTCACCTTGGGGGTGACGCCGATGGCTTCGCCGATCGGCTTGAGATCCACCTGGCCGATGTCGCTTGACTGGGCGAATGCCGTGGAGCTCAGCAGCACGGTCGAAAACAACAAGGTACGGAATGCATTGTTCATTTCAGTTTCTCCTTTCATGGTCATTTGGTCATTTTGGTCGTTTGGTTGGTTGGTCGTTTAGTCGTTTCGAAAAGACAAAGCGACGAAACGACGAAAAGGCTTATCCAGAACGGTCGGGCCGTTCGAAATACGGCCGAACGTATCCGGCATACGGCAGCTCGGCCAGCCCGAGGTCGGGGATGACGAGACTCTCCCGTACTTCCCGGCCGGCCAGCACTCCGGCGCGCTTTCCGGTGCGATTGATGGTGTCGAACGCCAACTGCAGCTCGGCCAGGTCACGCGCCGTCGGGGTGACGATGGACGGAGACCTTGCCGGCGACTGCAGCACCAACGTCACCACCACCGCGCCCACCAGGGCCGCCGCGATGCCCAGCAGCCATGGACCACGCTGCTCTGCAAGCGCGGTGCGGCGCGCTCGCGCCTTGACGCCTTCCGGAAGCTCGGCAGCACCGAGTCCGGCCAGTTCATGCTTCAGTGCCCGATCGGCGGCCAGCTCGGGATCGCGCGGGGTGATGCGGTTGTTCTCCAACGCGATTGCGCGTTCGAGATCCCGCTCGAATGAATCAGGCGACTTGTGCATCGGATTCCTCCTCGAGACGGCACCGCAACTGGCGGCGCGCCCTGAACGTGTAGACCTTGACCTGGTTTTCGGAAAGTTCGAGCGTGGCTGCCACCGTGGCGACGTCGAGTTCCTGGATGTCGCGCAGTATCAGCAGCGAGCGCGCCGGCTCCGGCATGTCGGCCAAGGCCGCGCGCAGCTCTCGGGCCCGCTCGCCGCTGGCGAATTCATCGCCCGGCCCGGTGACGTTGCCCGGTCCCAGCGCCTCGTTCTCGCTCGCCACCAGCTGCAGCAGGCCGCGAGTTCGCGTGCGGCCACGAAGAATGTCCAGGCAGGCATTGCGGGTACAGGTGATCAACCACGGCAATTCCCGGCCTGCGTGCAGCCCTTCGATGCTGCGCCAGAGCTTGACCAGCGTTTCCTGGGCCACGTCCTCGGCTTCGTCGTCGCGCCCCAGCATCAGACGGGCCAGTTGGTAAAGCCGGCTGCCGTGCTGATCAACGAGTTGTTCGAATCGACGCTTCATACCCATATATACGGGGGACCTGGCCGAAGGTTACAGCCCGGCGGAAACTTTTTTGCGAGCGAAGCGGGTTGGCGATCGGCTGGCGGGACGGGAGTCTGCAGAACGGGGATTGTGCGTAGCTTGTGCGCGGGCGCGAAACCCGAGCGGAATCAGCCGTTTCGACGGCTGCCCGCGCCGGGGCGTGTCTTGCACACCAGGTCGCCAGTATGGTCGGCGACGTGCATTGGAACGGCACCTGCCGGGGAGCGTGCTCCCGCATCGGCCCGATGACCGGCGAACCGCACCTGGTCGAGCAACTGCCGACGAGCGATCTGCCGGCGATACCAGCGATCGAACATTCGAGACAACATTGCGGTGGCATTCATGGGTTTGCTGCTCCGGGTGTGCTTACTTGCTAGACGCATGAAACACCCCGAAGGTTACGTGCTTATGAAAATATTTTTTTTACGCAACCCCACTTCCACGCGTTCCAGCGCATCGATCAACGTCAGTGCGCGCGCTCCCAGTCCTTGCCCGCGCCGGGCATCTCGGTGACGTCGAACCGTTGCTCGACCATGTCCTCGATTCGCAGCAGATAAGCGGCGTAAAGGCCTTCCCGGCCGGAATCAGTGGCCTGATTCGAATCCGTCGGCGAAGATCGGCGGCTGCAGAGGCTGCTGGCTGATCGAGACCGTGCCGAAGAACTCGTTTTCATTCGCGGTCGTCGTCTCGCGAATCTCCAGGCGGTCGAAGGGCACCTGCGTCCACACGCCGATGTAGTTCTGTTCGGGTAGCTGATCGGTTTGAAACTGAAACTGGCCGATGGTCGTATCGCCCTCCTTGACGGTCACGTCGAAGGTGGACGGCGTGCTGCCGCCCGATGCGTCGTCGAAATCGATGCCCATTGCAAACGTGAAACCTGCCGCCATCGCAATGTCGAGGTCCTCTTTGTCATTGAGCGCAAGCTCGATATCGTTATCGTCCGGGAAATCGGGCGGAAAATCGCTGAAAAAGAGGCTGGAGGGCGCGACCGCATCGAACGTGATCTGGCCACTTGGGAACGGCTCGGGGGGCTGATTGACTGCGCTGTAGGGCGCACTTGCCACGCTCGCACCGGTTGCGCTCAAAAACTGCTCGCGGTCGCTAAAGAAAAGAAGGCCGGTGACCGGTGACGGACCAAAGACCACGTAGCTTCCGCCGGCACTGTAATTGGCATCGGGATCGGCGCGACTGGCGCCGACGATCACATGGTCAAGGCCGTCGCCGTTGACTTCGCCGGTGCCGGCGGCTTTAGAGTGGATCTAATGCGCGCTATCCCAATCCTTCCCGTCCCCCGCCTCGACCAGCAGCTCCACGTCCAGCTCGGCGGCGGCGCTCATGCGTTCGATCACGCCTTTGCGCACATCCTCCAGCGCCTCGTTTCCGACCTCCAGCACCAGCTCGTCGTGCACCTGCATGACCAGCCGGGCTTCGACGGCGTCGGATTCGATCCAGTGGTCGACGTCGATCATCGCGCGCTTGATGATGTCGGCGGCGGTGCCCTGTAATGGGGCGTTGATGGCAGCGCGTTCTGCGGCCTGCTGACGCTGGCGGTTGCGCGAATTGATCTCGGGCAACCACAGCCGGCGGCCGGCCAGCGTCTCGACGAAACCCTGACTTTTAGCCAGCTTGCGCGTGGAGTCCATGAACTCACGCACGCCCGGATAACGGGCAAAGTAGCGGTCGATGTACTCGGCCGCGGTGGTGCGGTCGATTTCGAGCTGGCGTGCCAGACCCCAGGCGCTCATACCGTACATCAGGCCGAAGTTGATCGCCTTGGCCGAGCGGCGCTGCTCGCCGGTGACCTGAGCGAGCCCGACGCCGAAAACTTCCGAGGCGGTGGCGCGGTGGATGTCCTCGCGGTCGGCGAAGGCCTTGAGCAGGCGTTCGTCGCCGGACATGTGCGCCATGATCCTGAGCTCGACCTGCGAGTAGTCGGCCGCGACGATACACCAGCCTTCCGGTGCGACGAACGCCTTGCGGATGCGCCGGCCCTCCTCGGTGCGAATGGGGATGTTCTGCAGATTTGGGTCGGTGGACGACAGTCGGCCGGTGGCGGTCGTGGCCTGATGGTAATGGGTATGCACCCGGCCGGTGTCGGCGCGGATCTTTTCCGGCAACCGATCGGTATAGGTGCTCTTGAGCTTGGAAAGCCCCCGCTGCTCGAGGATAAGCGCCGGCAGCGCGTGCTCGGCCGCCAGCTCCTGCAATACGTCCTCGGCGGTCGACGGCTGGCCCTTGGGAGTCTTGCGCACCACCGGAATCTCGAGGCGCTCGAACAGGATTTCCTGCAGCTGCTTGGGCGAGCCCAGGTTGAACTCGCCGCCAGCGGCCTCCCAGGCACGCTTTTCCAGGCTCTCCAGCTTTTCGGCGATCTCGGCGCTCTGGACTGCCAGTTGATCCCGGTCCACCAGCACGCCGCGCGCCTCCATGCGGGCCAGCACCTCGATCAGAGGAACTTCCAGCTCTTCGTAGACTTTCCGGACGCCTGGATACTTGCTGACCTCCGGCCACAGTTTCCGGTGCAGCGCCAGGCAGACCTCCGCGTCTTCGCCGGCATAGTTCGCTGCCTGAGCCACCGGCACCTGGTCGAACGCAATCTGCTGCTTGCCCTTGCCGGCGATCTGCTCGTAGGTGGTCGTCTGGCGGCCCAGGTAGCGCGCGGCCAACGAGTCCATGTCGTGACGCGTGGCCGTGGCGTTGTAGCAGTAGGACTCCAGCATCGTGTCGTGGCGAATGCCGGCAAGCTTCAGCCCGGCGCGGCGCAGCACGTTGAGATCGTACTTGGCGTGTTGAGCGAGCTTGGGACGATCGGGGTCGGCCAGCACACCTGCCAGGGCATCGACCGCCTCGTCACGGTCGAACTCGTTGTCCTGGTCGGCGTGCGCGACCGGAACGTACCAGGCTTTGCCCGGCTCTACCGAGAACGCGAACCCGACCAGGTCGGCATCGAGCGGCTCGAGGCTGGTGGTTTCGGTATCGAATGCGATGAGCTCGGCCGACTCCAGGGCCGCGACCAGGTTCTCGAGCGCCTTGCGCGTGGTGACGGTCTCGACTTCCAGCACACCGGCCTCGGGCTCTCGACCCGCCTCGGCGTCGGCATCGCCGATCTGGCGCAGCCAGGTCGTGAAGCCGAAACGCTTCAGCAACTCGACAAGCCGGTCCGGATCCGGGCTGCCGGCCGCGAGGTCGTCGATCATGAAGTCCAGTTCCACGTCTTCTTTCAGCGTCACCAGTTCGCGCGACAATGGCAGCTGATCGAGTGCATTTCGAAGATTTTCGCCGATCTTGCCGCCGATCTCGTCAGCGTTCTTGATAATCGAATCGAGATCGCCGTATTTGTTCAACCACTTGGCCGCGGTTTTGGGGCCGACCTTCTCGACGCCCGGGATGTTGTCAGAGGTGTCGCCGGTCAGCGCCAGCAGGTCGCCCACCAGTTCGGGCCCCACACCGAACTTGTCGACCACCGCATCGGGATCGTAGCGCTTTTCCTGCATGCTGTCTTCCAGCACCACGCCGTCGCCGACCAGTTGCGCCAGATCCTTGTCGCCCGACGAGATCAGCACCGGCAGTCCATCGGCCTGGGCCTGGCGCGCCAGCGTGGCGATCACGTCGTCGGCCTCCACACCAGCCACGCGCACCCGCTTGACCCCCAGCGCGTCGATCAGTTCGTCCAGCGGCTCGAGCTGGGTGCGCAGGTCGTCGGGCATGGGCGGACGGTTGGCCTTGTAATCAGCGAACGATTCGTGGCGGAAATTCTTGCCGGGCGCATCGAAGATAACCGCCAGGTAATCAGGGCGGTGCTGTTCGATCAGGCGGCGGACCATGTTGGCCACGCCGAAGACCGCGCCGGTCGGCAGTCCTTCGCCGCTGGTCAGGCTGGGCAGCGCATGAAAAGCGCGATACAGGTACGAAGATCCATCGATGAGGCAAAGCGTTTCGGGCTTGCTTTTGTTCATAAAGAGTCGTTCATGTAATGCTGCGGTCGTGAATCGGGTCGTCTATGATACGCCCAAGGGGCTGACCGTTCGACGGTGGGCCTGGTTTGATGAACGGCAGGCCGATCCCGCGTTCGATATCAGGATCGGGGCGCGATCCGCTTCCACACGATTCTCGAATCGAAACACAGCCCCTTCGGCATTTTCGAAACCCGCGGACAACGGGAGACTGCAATGAATCTAAAGACAATCAGAGGCTCGCGCTGGCGGCATTGCTGGTCTCCGGCACCGCGCTGGCTCAGGAAACAGCACGCGAGGATGCGCCACCGCCGCCGCCGATTCGCGAACCACTCCCACCCAAGGTTTCCGATCCCGACGAAAAGATCGAGCCTCAGGTTCGCATTCGACGCGAGGAAGACCGCACTGTCGAGGAATACGTCACCGCAAGCGGCAAGGTCTACATGGTACGCATCAAACCCGCCGTCGGACCCGCCTATTACATGATCGACACCACAGGCGACGGCATTCTGAACATCGAGCACGAGCGGTTCGAGCCGGTGAAGCCGGTCTACTGGAAGATTTTCGAGTGGTAACCGGGAAATGCCGGCAGAACTACTGCGCGGGCGCCTGACAGCGTCCGGCGG
>Ga0209947_1000451_pt1 | contig 25669 bp, 27 predicted proteins | sample SalPonR2_B_D2_MG_FD_185706 | JGI IMG/M metagenome (GOLD analysis project Ga0209947, IMG submission 185706) | Salt pond soil microbial communities from South San Francisco under conditions of wetland restoration - Salt Pond MetaG R2_B_D2_MG... ...
AGCCGGCTGATGGCGGCGCGCAGGTTGGTGATCTTCACGCCCGCCGGGTTGTAGAAGGCGGAATTGGCCATCGCCAGGATGCGCGACATCAGCACGGGCTCCAGGCTCACCACGTCGGCGACGCGCTCGGCGGTGCAGTCACCGTCCTCCAGCGCCTCGCGGATCTTGATTACCACGTCCGGGAACGACGGCAGCTTGATCTCCTTGCGGGTCAGCTCGTCCGCCAGCATCTGGACGAAGCGGAAATATTCGGCACTCGACATCTCTTCTTACTCCAGTCAGGACACCCGGTGGACGGCCGCAGCCTCGCCCCGGTGTCGGTTACCATGCAGCCGCACGAACAGGTCGGCCTCACCGCGGGTGAGTCCGCAGCGGCTCACCAGATCGTCCGGCGCCGCTCCGCCGCCCACCAGCCGCAGGGCCTCGCCGTAGCGCTGGCCGCCGGCTCCGCCCGCCCCTGCGGGTGCAGGGGCCTGCGCGGCAGCCGCGGACAGTCTCTCCAGTTGCCTCTCCAATTGCCTCTCCAATTGCTCCAGACGCCTTCCGTTCTCGTCGAGACGCTTCAGCACCGCCTGGCCCAGGACATCGTCGGCCTGCCCCTCCGGTTCCAGCGGCAGCGGCTCGCGGCGGGGCTCGCCCCGCAGGATCGCCGCCACGGCGAACAGAATCAGGGCATTGGAGAATGCCAGCACATAGATCACATTGATTTCGCTAATGAAGTCCATCACGCATACTCATCGATAATTGAACCGTTATCCTTGTTCGAATTCTCATTTTTTTCCTCGCGCTCAGATTCTGCGTCGTCGTCCCTGCGCGGGCGTTTCGGCGTATCCGGATTCACCGGCTTGAGCGGCCGGGAGGGCGCGATGGGATACACGTCGCTTATCCTGCCGCCGCCGCTGCCTATCGCCATCGCTACGACCACGGCTACGCCCTCTCGTCCTGCAGCCGTGCACGCAGCCGCAGCAGCGCCTGGCTGTGGATCTGGCTGACCCGCGACTCGGTGACGTCGAGTACCGTGCCGATCTCCCTCAGATTCAGCTCCTGGTGGTAGTACAGGGACAGCACCAGCTGCTCGCGCTCGGGCAGACCACGTATGGCTTCGGCCAGCCGGCCGCGCATCTCGGTGGCCTGGGCCCGTTCCTCGGGGCCGGGCTGGCCCTCCGCCGGAACCTCCAGCGGCTCCTGCAGGGTCGTGAAGGGCTGCTCCAGGCTGAACAGGCGGCAGCTCGCCGCATCGCGCAGCACCTCGTGGTAGTCGTCCAGCGAGATGCCGAGCTCCCGGGCCACCTCGGCATCTTCGGCCGCCGCGCCGGTGGCCGCTTCCACCCGCTGGATGGCCTCCACGATCTGCCGATGGCGCTGATGCACCGAGCGCGGCGTCCAGTCGGACTTGCGCACCTCGTCCAGCATCGCGCCGCGGATGCGGATGCCGGCGTAGGTATCGAAACTGGCGCCCCGGGACGCATCGAAATTGCCCGCCGCCTCGATCAGGCCCATGAGTCCGGCCTGCATGAGATCGTCCAGCTCCACCGAGGCCGGCAACCGGGCCACGAGGTGATGCGCGATACGCTTGACCAGCACCAGGTGCTGCTCCACGAAATCGTCGGTCACGACGCGCCGATCGTCTGCGAGCTGGCTGTAGGTCATCCGGCGAGACTCCCCGCTGCCGTCAGGTCCCGGCCCAACAGGGACTCGAAGAAGAACGCGAGCCCGCCCGGCGCCTGCGCCGCCGCGGGCCAGCGGTCCACGGCATCCGCGATGCGGCGGAAGGCGAGTGCCGCCCGGCTGGCCGGATAGGCTTCCACCACGGCCACCTGCTGCTGCACGGCGCGGCGCAGCGTGTCGTCCGCCGGCACGTTGCCGAGGTGCTGCAGCACGACGTCCAGATAGCGGTCCGCCACCCGTTCGATCTTCCGGAACAGCAGCCGCCCATTGGCATCGGAGCGGGTCATGTTGGTCAGCACCTGGAAGCGGCCCACGCCGTAGTCGCGGCTCAGCACCTTGATCATGGCGTAGGCGTCGGTGATGGAAGCCGGCTCGTCGCAGACCACGACCACCGCATGCTGGGCCGCCTGGGTGAATCGGAGCACGTTGTCGGACAGTCCGGCCGCCGTGTCGATCACCAGCACCTCCGGCGGACAGGCGAGGTCGCCGAACGCACGGATGATCTCGCCCTGGGCCGCCGGCGCGAGATCCGTCATGGCCTTGTCGCCGGAGGCGGCCGGCACGATCGACAGGCCGCGGGGGCCGCGCACGATGGTGCTCTCCAGGTCGGTCTCGCCCGAGATCACGTGCTGCAGGTTGTAGCGCGGCTGCAGGCCGAACAGCACGTCCACGTTGGCGAGGCCCAGATCGGCGTCCAGCAGCATGACGTTGCGCTGGAAGGAGGCCAGCGCAACGGCCAGGTTGGCCGAGACGTTGGTCTTGCCGACGCCGCCCTTGCCGCTGGTGACCGCGATCACCTTCACCGGCGCGCCGGCGAGCGCCCGTTTCATGTCCCGCGCCTGGGTGTGTTCAAGAGAGCGCATCGGTACCGCCTCCGAACCGCTGGGCCATGACCTCTTCCGAGACCTCCGCTTCGCTGCGGCGCATGCACTCGACGGCCTGGGTGGCGATCCACAGCCGCTTGGCGTCCGCAAGGTAGAAGTCCTGGGGCACCGACTGACCGTCTGCGATGTAGACCAGCGGCAGGCGGTGGCGGATGAGCACCCCCAGTGCGCAGCCGAGCTGGGCGGCCTCGTCGATCTTGGTCAGCGCGCAGCCGGCGAGCGGCAGCTGGCCGAAGCGCCGCACGGCCTCGTCCAGGGAGGCTTCCTGGGCCGTGGCGGACAAGGTCAGGAATACCTCGATCGGCGTCCCCTCGATCTTCAGTGCCGCGAGCTGATCGGCCAGGCGCACGTCGCGCTGATTCATGCCGGTGGTATCGATCAGCACCAGATCCATGGAACCCAGACGCTGCAGCAGCGCAGCGAGTGCCTCGCCGTCTTCGGCCACGTACATGCGGGCACCCAGGATGCGCGCGTAGGTGGCGAGCTGTTCCTCGGCACCGATGCGGTAGCAGTCCGTGGTGACCAGCGCGATGCCCTCGGCGCCGTGACGCATGGCGTAGCGGGCCGCGAGCTTGGCGATGGTGGTGGTCTTGCCCACCCCGGTCGGGCCGACGAAGGCGGCGATGCCGCCGCTCTCGAGAAGCCGGTCCTCCGTCATCGGCAGCGTCTCCGCCAGAATCCGCAGCGGCAGCTGCCAGGCGTGTTCGCCCGCATCCCCATCCTCCAGCTGCTCGGCGATGGGTGCGGCCACGTCCGGCGCCACGCCGATACGGCTCAGGTTCCTCAGCACCTGGGCGCGTCCGGGCCGCCGGCGCGAGTAGTCGTTCCAGGCGAGGCTGGAGAGCTGGGACTCCAGCAGCTCGCGCAGCCCGCGGATGTCCGAGTGGACGGCGTCGAGGGCCGGGCTCCCCTCGGCGACGGCCGGAGTCTCCGCTGCCGGATGCTCGGCCAGGTCGGCGAGCGCGCGGTGCACGAGCGGCCCGGCGGGCGTCTCGTCCTCCCGGAAGGGCTTCATGTCCTCCCCGGCACGGGCCCCGGGCGCCTGCGCCGCGGCGTCCTGGGCCGACGGCGCGGCCGCGGTGGCGGCGCTGCCGGCTTCTGCGCGAAGGCTGCCGAGCGCTTCGCGTATCAGTGCCTCGTCGTAGTCCAGCGCGGCGATGATCTCCACGCCGTCGGCCACGCGGCTGTTCGAGAGGATCACCGCATCGGGGCCCTGCTCCTCCCGCACCCGGCGGAGCGCCTGGCGCATGTCCGGTGCTACGAATCGCTTGATCTTCATAGTGGGTTCCTCAGCTCAGGCGGCCGGTCAGTTGCCGACGGCACCGACCATCCTTATCTGTTTGTCTTCGGGGATCTCGTTGTAGGCGAGCACGTGCAGGTTGCGGATGCCGCGCATGAGCTTCGCGAGCCACGGCCGGATGCCCGGCGCCACCAGCAGCACCGCCGGCTCACCGGCCGCCTCCTGGCGTTCCGCGTTCTCGGACAGCACCCGGTGGATCCGCTCCACGAGGCCGGGCTCCAGGCCGGCGGTGGCGCCGTTGCGGGTGGACTCGGTGAGCAGCTGCTCGAGTTCCGGCTCCAGGGTGAGCACCGGCAGCTCCTCGCGCATGCCGGCGACGCCCTGCACGATGGAGCGGCCCAGCGCGACGCGCGCCGCCGCCACCAGCTGCTCCGGCTCCTGGGTCTTGGGACCCTGCTCCGTGAGGGTCTCGGCGATGCGGCGGATATTGCGCACCGGGATGTTCTCGGCGAGCAGCATCTGCAGCACCCTGACCACGGTGGCCATGGGCAGCGTCTTCGGCGTCAGTTCTTCCACCAGCTTCGGCGCGGTCTCGCCCAGCTTGTCCAGCAGCTGCTGGGCTTCCTCGTGGCCCAGCAGCTCGGCGGCATGGGTGGACAGGATCTGGCTGATGTGGGTGGCCACGACGGTGCTCGCATCCACCACGGTGTAACCGAGCATCTGCGCCTCCTCGTTCTGGGACGGGTCGATCCACACCGCCTGCATCCCGAACGCCGGGTCCTTCGTGGCGATGCCCTGCAGCTCGCCGAAGACCTGGCCAGGGTTGATCGCCAGTTCCTTGTCCATGTGCACCTCGCCCTCGCCCACGGGCACGCCCATGAGCGAGATGCGGTAGCCCACCGGCGCCAGATCCAGGTTGTCCCGGATGTGCACGGCCGGGATCAGGAAGCCGAGTTCCTCCGTGAGCTTCTTGCGCACGCCCTTGATGCGGGAGACCAGCGGGCCGCCCCGGTTCCGGTCCACCAGCGGGATCAGTCGGTAGCCCACTTCCAGGCCGACGGTATCCACGGGCGAGACGTCGTCCCAGCTGAGTTCCTTCGGCTGGCTCGGCTGCTCCGGCTCGGCCGATTCCTCGGCGGGCTCGGCAGCCTCCGGCGAACGCCGGGCGGAGCGCCAGGCACCGTAGCCGGCGCCGGCCGCCAGCGTCAGGAAGGCGAAGTTCGGCATGCCGGGAATGAGGCCGAGGGTGAGCATCACCCCCGCCGTCACACCCAGCACGCGGGGGTCGCCGAAAATCTGGGACAGCATCTGCCGCGCCATGTCCTGGGGCTTGGAGACGCGGGTGATGATCACGGCCACGGCGGTGGAGAGCAGCAGCGAGGGAATCTGCGCCACCAGGCCGTCGCCGATGGTGAGCAGCGTGTAGTTCTGCATGGCCGCGGACAGGCCCATGTCGTGGCGCACCGTGCCGATCACCAGGCCGCCGATGATGTTGATGAACAGGATCAGGATGCCGGCGATGGCGTCGCCGCGGACGAATTTGCTCGAGCCGTCCATCGCGCCGTAGAAGTCGGCCTCCTCGCGGACCTCCTGGCGGCGCTGGCGGGCCTCGTTCTGGTCGATCAGGCCGGCGTTCATGTCCGCGTCGATGGCCATCTGCTTGCCGGGCATGGAGTCCAGGGTGAAGCGGGCGGTCACCTCGGAGACGCGCCCGGCGCCCTTGGTGACGACCACGAAGTTGATGATCACCAGGATCGAGAAGACGACCAGGCCGACGGCGTAGTCGCCGCCGATGACGAAGTTGCCGAAGGCCTCGATGACCCGTCCTGCGGCGCCCGTGCCGGTATGGCCCTCCAGAAGCACCACCCGGGTGGAGGCGATGTTCAGCGCGAGCCGGAGCAGGGTCACGATCAGCAGCACCGTCGGGAACACGGCGAATTCCAGCGGACGCTGCACGTAGACCACCGTCAGCAGGATCGCCAGCGACAGCGCGATATTGAAGGTGAACAGCGTATCCAGCGCGAACGGATGCATGGGCACGATCATCATGCCGAGCATCGTCAGCATGAGGAGCGGCACGCCCAGCCCGCGGCCGAAGCGGGCGAATCCGTTCACTGCAGCGACACTTGCCACGTTCTACTCTCCTGTCACGAGCGCCGTACGGGCCCGGTGAAAAGACTCTCGTCCACGTCCGGCTCCGGCGCTTCGGGCGCCTCGGCGGCGGGACCGTCGAAATCCCTGAGCTGGAAGATGTAGGCCAGCACCTGGGCGACGGCCGTATACAGCGCCGCGGGGATCTCCTGTCCGATGCGGGTGCTCGCGTACAGCGCGCGGGCCAGCGGCGGCGCCGAGAACAGCGGCACGTCGTGCTGCTCGCCGAGTGCGCGGATGCGCGCCGCGATCAGGTCCCGGCCCTTGGCGACCACCCGGGGCGCCGACATGCGCCCGGAATCCCAGGCCAGCGCCACGGCGTAATGAGTGGGGTTGGTGATGATCACGGCCGCCTCCGGCACCGCCTCCATCATGCGGCGCGTCGCCACCTCCTGCTGCAGCTGGCGGATGCGCTGGCGCACCTCCGGCCGGCCCTCGGTGTCTTTCTGCTCGTCGCGCACTTCCTGGCGCGTCATGCGCAGCTTCTTGGCGTGATCCCAGAGCTGGAACGGCACGTCGACCGCCGCGATAACCAGCAGCGACGCGCTCAGGATGATCAGCGACTGCACCAGCAGTTCGGCGGCACCGCCGAGCGCGGCACCGGGGGTCTGGGTGCCCAGACCCAGAAGCCGGTCGGCGCTCAGCCAGAGCCAGATCACGGCCGCCGTCGCGACCACCGCGAACTTGGCCACGGCCTTCAGCAGTTCGTTCAGGCTCTTCATGCTGAAGATGCGCTTCACGCCCTTGATGACGCTCAGGCGCTCGCCCTTGAAGGCGATGGCCTCAACGCTGAAGGCCCAGCCGCCCAGTGCCACCGAACTCAGCAGCGCGGCGGCGACCACCACCATGAAGAACGGCGCCAGCGCGCCGACGGCCGCCACGCCGGCCTCGGCCAGCGCCTGCGGCCCGTAGGCCGCATCCATGATCTTGGCCCGCTCGGTGACCAGCGCGCCCGTGAAGCCGTCGACGATGCCGCCGCCGATCGGCCCGGCCAGCACCGCCAGCGCGGCGGAGCCGCACAGCATCACGCCGGTGGTGGTGAGTTCCTTCGAACGGGCGACATCACCTTTCTTGCGCGCGTCCTCGCGGCGCTTCGGTGTCGCTTGTTCCGTTTTCTCCTGGAACTGTTCCTGCTGTCCGCTCATGGCCTCAGTTCGCTCCCACCAATGCGCGCGTCATCTCCAGCGATTGCGCCAACAGCCGCGTGAAGCCCGAGGTCAGGCTGTCCATGGACAGCAGCAGCACGAAGAAGCCGAGCAGCATCGACACCGGAAAACCCACGGCGAAAAGGTTCAGCGTTGGCGCGGCCCGGCTCATCACGCCGAAGGCCAGGTTCACCACCAGCAGAGCCGTGATGCCCGGCAGCGCCACCGTCAGCGCACCCACGAACAGGTACGCCGTCCATTCGAGCAGGCCGCCGAGCCCGTCCCGCGTGAGCCCGCCGCTGCCCACGGGCAGGCTGTGGAAGCTGTCTGCGAGCACCTGGATCATCACCAGGTGCCCGTCCAGCGCCAGGAAGACCAGCGTGGTCAGCATCAGGAAGAACTGGGACAGCACCGGCACGTTCACGCCGCGCTGCTGGTCCACCAGCACTGCGAAACCGAGGCCCATGCTCATGGCGATGTTCTGGGCGCCCAGCACCACGGCGTCGAATATCAGCTGCACGCAGAAGCCCATGGCGACGCCGATCGCAATCTCGTGAAAGACCGTGATCACGATGGCCGGCTCCAGCAGGCGCTCCGTGGGCGGCAGCGGCACCACCGGCGCGATCACCGCCGACAACGCCAGCGCCAGCAGGATGCGCACCCGCTTCGGCACCAGCCCGCCGCCCAGCGAGGGCATCGCCATCAGCATGGCGGAGATGCGGATCAGCGGCCAGAGATAGGGCAGCAGCGTGTCCGTGACGACCGGTATGAGCGTATTCACCTTGCTTCCCGTGCATGGCTCACCCGATGATCCCGGGGATGTCGGTGATCAGGCGGCGCGTGAAGTCGATGATGACGCTGAGCATCCAGGGACCGGCCACCGACAGCGCGACGACCAGCATCAGCAGTTTCGGGATGAACGACAGGGTCATCTCGTTGATCTGGGTGGCGGCCTGGATCATGCCCACCAGCAGACCCACGGCCAGCGCCGAGAGCAGCAGCGGCGAGGCGAGCAGTATCGTCACCCAGAGGGCCTGCTGTCCGATGGTGGTGACTGTCTCGGGGGTCATGGGCGCATCCTCAGACGTAGAAACTCGAGGCCAGCGTGCCGAGCACCATGGCCCAGCCGTCCACCAGCACGAACAGCATGATCTTGAACGGCAGCGAGATGAGCATGGGCGAGAGCATCATCATGCCCATCGACATCAGCACGCTGGAGACCACCAGGTCGATGATCAGGAACGGTATGAACACCAGGAAGCCGATCTGGAAGGCCGTCTTCAGCTCGCTGACGATGAAGCTCGGCACGAGCACCGAGGTGGGTACGTCGGCCGCCGAGGCGAAATCGGTCCGTCCGGCGATGCCGGCGAACAGCGCGATGTCGTCCTCGCGGGTCTGGTGCAGCATGAACTCGCGCAGCGGCTCCATGCCGGCGCTCAGCGCCACCTCCGCGCTCACCTCGCCGTCGATGTACGGCTTCGCGGCTTCGTCGTAGATGCGGTCGAGCACCGGCGTCATCACGAAGAACGTCATGAACAGGGCGATGCCGATCAGCACCTGGTTTGGCGGCGTCTGCGCAGTGCCCAGTGCCTGGCGCAGGATCGAGAGCACGATGATCATCCGCACGAAGGCACTCATGGACAGCAGCCCCGCCGGCAGCAGGGTGAGCAGCGTCATCAGCACCAGTATCTGGATGCTGAGGCTGTAGCTCTCGCCGGCGCCTGCGGTCGAGCCGTTCACCGAGTCGTTCATCGAGTCCGCCGCCGCGGCGATGACGTCGGCCGCCGTCGCCTCGTTCGCGAAACCGGTGACCGGGGCGGCGACCAGCACGGCGAACGCCATAGCCATAGCCATCGCCATCGCGAGTGCCAGCGCCGCCCGATGTATCGACACTGCCATGGAGCGGCGCTTCATGACCCCTCCCTCGTTGTGCCCGCCACCGCGGCGCGCAGACGCGCGGTGAAGCTGCGCTCGTCGTCGCCGGACGCCGGAGCGAGCGGCACGACCGGCTTCTCGGGCACCAGCAGCGTGTTCATGCCGCCGGGCGAGATGCCCACCACCACCTGCTGCTCGCCCACCTGCAGCAGCACCACCTTCTCCTTGGCGCCGAGCGGCTGGGCCGCCAGCACCCGGAAGTGGCCGTTGCGCGCGGCGCGCAGCCCCTGGGAGCGGCTGTAGATCCAGCCGAACAGCAGGATGGCGCCGATCACCAGCAGCAGATTCATGCTCATGCTGAGCAGTTCCGTCCCCGACAGCGGCGAGGGCATCGGCGCCGGCTTGCCATCGCCGGCCGCCAGCACCGGGACCGCGACGAGCCACAGCACCGCGGCTGCGACGATCGTCCGGACCGGGCGTGCCTGGACCTGCGGTATGACGGGGCGGATCTCCATGCGTTCGACTCCCTGCCGGCTCAATTCAGCTTGCGGATGCGTTCGCTGGGGCTGACGACGTCCGTCAGGCGCACGCCGAACTTGTCGTTCACCACCACGATCTCGCCGTGCGCCACGAGGGTGCCGTTCACCAGCACGTCCATGGGCTCGCCGGCGGGCCGGTCGAGTTCGATGATCGAGCCTTCCACCAGGCGCATCAGGTCGCGGATGCTGATCCTGGTGTTGCCCACCCGCAGCGACACGGTGACGGGCACGTCCAGGACCAGGTCCAGCTTGATATCCGCGCTGTCGGCCGGCAGGCTCGACGCCCCTTTCTCGAAGCGGTCCGGCGAGTACTGCTCGCCGGTCTCGGCCGCGGGCGGTGCTGCCTGGTCTTCCGCCGCCTCGGCGCCGGTGTTTTCCGTGTTCTCACTCATGATGCTTCCTCTTGCTCTCAGTCCTTGCGGGCGGCGACCCAGACGCCGGTCCGCACTGCATTGCGTCCCCGCGACAGGCCGAACTCGCCCTGGAGTACGGGCGTGTCGCCGACGCTGAGCGTCACCGTCTTCGGGGAGTTGATGGGGATGATGTCGCCGGGGGCGAGACGGGCCACGTCGCCCAGCGAGAGTTCGTTGTCGCCGATGCCGGTCGTCAGCTCCACGACGGAGGCGAGCACGTGCTCCTTCCACATCCCGGACCAGACCTCGTCCTGGGCGTCGCCGCCGGAGCGCTCGGCGCCGTCGAGGCTGTCGAAGACGGGCAGGATGGTCTCGAGCGGCAGGATGAGCTGGATACGGCCGCTGGACTCGCCCGGCTCCACGCCGAACTCGCACTTCACCACCGGATCGTTCGGCGCCGCGACCTGCAGCTGCTGCAGATCCGATTCGGTCTGCACGATCTCGGGCTCGAGTTCGAGCACCGGCCGCCACACCTCCTTCATGTTCTCGAGGAAGCGGCTCATGACGATCTCGCTGATGCGCACTTCGCCCGGCGTGTAGGTCTCGCGGTCGCTCCGGCACTCGTTGCCGTTGGCGCCGCCGAAGTAGCGGTCGACCAGCGCATTGATCAGCGGCGGGTCGAGGAACATCAGGGCCGGGCCGGTCAGCGGCTTCATGCCCAGCAGCATCAGCAGCGGCGGCGTCGGGAAGCCGTCGCAGACGGTCTCGAAGCGCAGCGTCTCGATGGTCCGCGTCACCACCCGGGTCTCCACCCGCAGCTGGCGCATCAGGGTGCGCTCCATGCGGCGGGCGAGCTGACGATTGAGATGATCCAGCCGGGGCAGGCTGCCGCGGCGGATCTGGTTGCGGGCGGGGATCTCGTAGTCGTAGACCTCCGCGTCCAGCGGGCCGGTGTCCGTCTGGACCTCGACCTTGCCGGACGACACCCCGTCCATGAGGGCGTCCATTTCGTCCTGGCTGAGTACCTTTTCGCTCATCGGCTTACTGCACCACCAGCGTCGTGAAGTAGACTTCCCGGACGCCGGGCTCGCCGATGCGCTCGCTGAGGATGCCCTGCACCTCGGACAGGACGTCGTCCAGCATCCGCTCCTTGCCGGAACGGGTGGTCGCCGTCTCGTAGTCGTAACCGCCGAGCAGCAGCAACAGGTTGTTGCGAATGACCGCGTCGTGCTCCTTGAACGCATCGACGATGCGCTGCTCGCGAGTCATGAACTCCAGGCTGACCTGCATGAAATGGCGCTGGCCGACTTCGCCGCCGAAGTTGACGGTGAGCGGGGGGTGCAGGCCGACGTAGAGGGCCGGACCCTCCTCCTGCGCGGCCTCGTTGGTCTCTTCGCCGGCTTCGGCGGCTTCCTCCGACGAGAACATGCCGGACATGAAACCGCCGACGGCGAGTCCCACCACCAGCAGCGCGACGGCGCCGCCGATAATCAACAGCTTCGACCCCTTGCCCTTGGGCGCGGCCTCCTGGCCGTCCGGGGTCTCGTTCTGTTCGTCTGCCATCGACATCACTCCTGTAGAAACCACAGGAGTGGATGCAAGGCGCGTGCCAACGGGACTCAGTCGATTAAGTTAATGTTTCTATTGATTTTAATTTCAGCCGCGTCGGATTTCCGTCGCCGGGAAATTGGCGCCGGCGTCAACGATCCAGCGACGGGCGTCAGACATAGGTATCGATCAGCCCGCGCCCGGCCGGGCCGGAACGCACCGGTGTCTCGGCCACCGCCTCGGCATCCGCGGCGCCGCTCACGGCGGACCCCGGCGCCGTCTCGCCGCCGGCGGCGGTGCCGGCCTCGTCACCGCCCCGGTGCGTGTCCGCGCCCTGGCCGGAGACATCGGCGCCGGCCAGCGCGAGGCCCGAACCGCTGAACATCTCCCGCAGTCTCGGCAACGCCTGCTCCAGGGCCTCCCGGGTCACCGCGTGCTGGGCGGTGAAAGTGATGTTCGCCCCGTCCTCGCCCACGCTGACGTCGACGGAGATCGGGCCGAGGTGGGCGGGATTGAGCCTGATCTGGGCCCGATCCAGCTTCTGACCGGCCATCCAGACCACCCGCTCGGCCACCTGGTCGGCGAATTCCGGCGTTCCCGGCGGCGACGGCAGCATGAACACCGGGCGGTCGGCCGCCGAGGTCTGGGATGCCGTCGTCAGGCCGAGGGTCGAGAGGAATCCGGCGCCGTCCGTGCGGGCCAGCGCCTCGGGCGCCGGGCGACCCCGGTCGCCGGACGAGCCGCCCCCGTCACGGGTCAGATCCGCCATGGCCTGACGGAGGCCGGCCATGGCCTCGATCCCGGGCGGAGCGGCCTGCAGCCCCGGCGCGGATGCCTGAACTGCCGACCCGTTCGCAACGGTCGCCGCCGGCAGCCCCGGCGGGCCCGCCGGCTGGCCGTTCAGGCCCGTCAGACCGGCGGATGGATTGCCGCCGCCGACCCCACCGTTGGCCGCGCTATCGCCTCCCGTTGCCGCCCCGGGCAATCCCGGCGGTGCCGGAACTCCCGCTGACCCGGGGGGAAGCGGCCCCGCAGAGCCGCCGGTCAGGGCACCGCCCCATTCCGGCATGCGGTAACCGGCGGGCAATGCCTTCAATGCATCGGCGGGCGCGGGCGCCAACGGGCCCTGCCAGGCATCCGCCGATCCCGGGGCGATCCGGCCACCGGACACGGAGACCGCGTCAGCGCTCGTGGCAGACCCGTCCAGCGGCGGTAGCAACAGAGCCAGCCCCCCGGATCGCGTCTCGAGCGGCGCGGCCGGAAATTCCAGTTCGAGGTCGGGGAGCAGGTCCGCCCGCAGCGGCGCGCCGCCGGACTCGGCGGCGCCGTCCACGCCCTCCGCAGCCCGCCCGGCGATCCCGTTGCCGGCAATCCGGCCCAGTCCGCTCGCCGCCGTCGAAGTGCCGTTCGCCTCGCCGCCGAGGCGGGCCGCGGCCTGCTCGAGCATCTGCCGGGTGGAGACCGCCGCCGGATCCCGGACGCTGGCGGGGAACGGATTCCCCGGCTTCCCGTCCCCGGCAGCCCCGGGCGGCAAGCCGTTGCCGTGCGGGCGGAAGCCGCTTGCCGTCGAGCCGGGAGCGGCGGAGTCTGCCGGTGCCGGAATCCGGAAGGGCGTGCCGGCCGACGGGTCGGCGGCCGCAGCGCGCAGTTTCACGGGGCCTGAGCCCGTCGCGAAGCCCTCACCGGGCCGCATGTTCAGCATGTTTTCGATCAAGGGACCGCTCCCGTCTCGTGTTATCCACCGGGACAGGAGCAAGAAGCGTGCCAGGCTCTAGTCTTCACCGAACACCTGTCGCGGCCGCGCTTCGGCATCGACGGCCCGCTGCTCGCGACGCTCCTCCTCCCGGAGTTCGTTGCGGCGGTAGCGGTCGATGATGCGATCCAGCGACTCGAGCCGCTGACGCTTCACCTGCCATTGCCGGCGCAGGTCGTCCCGGCGCCGGCGCCAGTCGGCGATGATGCCCTCCTGCATCACGATCGCCTGGTTCAGCCGGTCCAGGAACAGCCGGTAGTCCCGCCACCGGCTCGAACCCAAGGCTTCGCTCTCGCGGCTCTTCGCCGCGTATTCCTCGCGGTGCTGCCGCAGTTCCTGCAACCGGCCGATCTGCTCCTGGAGCGTCCGTTGGGCCCTGCCCAGGTCGCGGGAGAGGTCCTGCTCCTCGGCACTGGCCACGTCGTGCACGGGTTGCATGCGGGTGGAGCGCTTGTTCGCCATGTCAGTTTCCTCCGCCGGCGGCGGCGGCATCGCCACCATCGCCACCATCGCCACCATCGCCACCATAGGCCGGCACCGGCTCCGTGCCGGTCTGCTCCGCCGGCAGCAGGTTGTCCAGCATTTTGAGGCTGGTCGCCATGTCCACGCGCTGCTCGAAGTCCTGGCGCAGGAACTCGATCATGGCCGGCCAGACGCCGATGGCCTCGTCGACGCGCCGGTCCGAGCCCCGCTGGTAAGCGCCCACCGCGATCAGGTCGCGGTTGTGCTGGTAGGTGGCGTAGATCTGGCGGAAACGGCTCACCTGGGCCAACTGGTCCTTCGGCGTTATCTGGTGCATCGCCCGGCTCACCGAGGCCTCGACGTCGATGGCCGGATACAGGCCGGATTCCGCGAGCTGACGGGACAGCACGATGTGGCCGTCCAGGATGGCGCGGGCGGCATCCGCGATGGGGTCGTTATGGTCGTCGCCTTCGGTCAGCACGGTGTAGAGCGCCGTAATCGAGCCCTCGCCGCTCGCGCCGTTGCCGGCGCGCTCCACCAGCTGGGGCAGCTTGGCGAAGACCGACGGCGGATAGCCCTTGGTGGCGGGCGGCTCGCCGATGGCCAGCGCGATCTCCCGCTGCGCCTGGGCGAAACGGGTCAGCGAGTCCATGAGCAGCAGCACCTGCAGCCCCTGGTCGCGGAAATATTCCGCGATGGCGGTGCAGAGCCAGGCGCCGTGCAGGCGCATGAGCGGCGTGTCGTCCGCCGGCGTCGCCACCACCACCGAACGGGCCAGGCCCTCCTCGCCCAGCGTGGAGTCCACGAACTCCTTCACCTCACGGCCCCGCTCGCCGATCATCCCGACCACCACCACGTCGGCGTTGGTGTAGCGGGTCATCATGCCGAGCAGCATGCTCTTGCCGACGCCGCTGCCGGCGAACAGGCCCATGCGCTGACCGCGTCCCACGGTCAGCAGCGCGTTGATGGAGCGCACGCCCACGTCGAGCGGCTCGGTGATCCGGCGGCGCTCCAGCGGATTCATGCGGGTGCCCGTCAGCGGCACCCGGTCGCTGGCCCGCGGCGCCGGCAGCCCGTCCAGGGGACGGCCGCGCCCGTCGAGCACACGCCCCAGCAGCTCGGTGCCGGCGGCCACTTCCCGCACGCCCGGCGACGGAATCACCCGCGCGTCGGGCGCGATGCCGTGGATGTGGCCGGTCGGCATCAGGTAGAGACTCTCGCCGGCGAATCCCACCACCTCCGTCTCCACCGTATGCCCGTCCAGCGAGACCACGTCGCAGCGGCCGCCTACCGCGGCCTGGCAGCCCTCCGCCTCCAGCGTGAGGCCCACCGTGCGCCGCAGCGTTCCCTCCACCACCATCGGCGGCGCGTTCTCGATGCGACCCTGGTAGTGGCGCAGGCGCTCGGCCCAGCGGGCGGAGCGGTTCGCGGACGGTACGGCCGTTCCGGCACCGCCGCTCATGCGCGCTCGTCCTCGATCAGGCCCGCCAGCGTGCGGTTCAGACGGCTCTCCACCGTAGCGTCGATGCGCGATTTCTCGGCCTTCACCAGGCAGCCGCCCCGGGTAACGAGCGGGTCCTCGGTGAGCCGCCACGGCCGCTCTTCCTCGGCGACCGTGAGGGCCTCACGGACCAGCGTCGCGTCCTCGGGATGCAGCTGCACCTCGATGCTGCGGCTGGCCACCGGCAGCATGCGCAGCGCGTCCCGGACCACCCCGATGACGTGCCCGGGGTCACTCTGCAGCTCACGCCGCAGCAGCTGGCGCACGGCCAGCGTCACGAGGCGCAGCACCTGTTGTTCCACCTCGTCGTCGAGTTCCTCGAAGGGCTTGCACAGCGCGCCGAGCAGCGACTGCAGCCTGGCCGCACGCTCGCCCACCTCGTCGGCACCGGCCTGCACGCCTTCCTCGTAACCCTGGCGCCAGGCCTCTTCGTAGGCCTCCCGCTGCAGGGTCTCCAGCCGGCTCGCCGTGACCAGGCCCTCGTCGCCGATGTCGGGCTGCTGCCAGCGGGTGGCCGCCTTGTCCGTCGCGGACTCAGACATACTCCTCTCCGCTGGTGCCGAGATCGAGCTCGCCGGCGTCGGCCATGCGGCGCGCGACGGTGAGGATCTCGCGCTGGGCGGTCTCCACCTCGCTCACGCGCACCGGCCCCTTGACCTCCAGGTCCTCGCGCAGGAGCTGGCCGGCGCGCTTCGACATGTTGCCGAATATCTTCTCCTGCATGGCCTGATCCGTGCCCTTCAGCGCCAGCACCAGCAGTTCGTTGGACACCTCGCGCAGCAGCGCCTGTATCCCCCGGTCGTCCACCGAGAGCAGGCTCTCGAACATGAACATCTTCTCCGAGATGCGCTGGCCCAGCGATTCGCTCTGCTCGTTGATGTAGCCCAGGATGGAATCGCCGTCCTGGGGCGTCAGCGCGTTCAGGATGTCGGCGGCCACCTTGTCGCCGCCGATCTTGGCCGTGGCGGTGCGCTCGCCCATGTTCGCCTTCTTCTCGATCAGCGCCTCGATCTCGGCCAGCGCGCTTTGCTGGACGTCGTCGAGCTTGGCCACCCGCATGACGACCTCGCTGCGGATCTCCTCCGGCAGCAGCTCCACCACGTGGGCGGCCTGGTCCGCATCGAGATAGGCGAGCACGATGGCGATGATCTGCGGATGCTCGTCGGAGATCATCTCCGCCACGGATTCCGAACTCATCCACTTCAGCGCTTCCAGCCCGCTCGCGTCCTCGCCGATGAGGATGCGGTCGATGAACGCGTCGGCCTTGGACTCGCCGAAGGCATTCACGAGCACCTTGCGGATGTAGGCCTCGGTGCCGACGCCGAGGGAGGTCTCCTCTTCGACGACGGAGACGAAGTGGTTCAGCACATTGTCGGCGGCGTCCCTGGAGACGTCCTTCATCTGCGCCATGGCCACGCCCAGACGCTGCACCTCGCGGGCGCTCATGTGCTTCAGCACCTGGGAGGCCTCGGCCTCGCCCAGGGTCATCAGCAGCACCGCGGCGCGTTCGGTGCCGGAGTAATTCGGCTGCTCAGACATCCTCTGCTACCCATTTCTTCACGACCTGGGCCACCCGGCCCGGGTCATAGGTGGTGATATTTCTCGCCGCGGCGATCTTCTGCTCGTAGCTCAGCTGCGGCTGGTGCTGCTGCGCGGGAGCGCCGAGGGCTCCCGCGCCTCCCGCCGCGGCGAGTTGGGGCGTCGACTGCTGGTGGCTCTGCACGATGCCGCGCAGCATCGGGCGCAGGACGCCGAAGCCGAGTGCCAGCACCAGCAGCGCGCCCAGCACCTGACGGCCGATCGCGAGCACCTGGGGCTGCTGCCAGATCGGCGGGCCTTCCGGCTCGGCGACGTCGGGGGCCGGCTGGAACGGCGCATTGATCAGCTGCACCGAGTCGCCGCGCGCCTCGTCGAAACCGACCGCTTCCTTCACCAGGGCGGTCATGCGGGCGATGTCCTGCTCGCCCAGACTGGCGGCGCCGGCGGCCTCGCCGTCCCCGGCCTCGCCGGCCGCACCGGCCGCGGCGACGTCGTCGATCAGCACGGCGACGGACAGCCGGCGGATGGCGCCCGTGGGCGCGATCACCCGGCTCACCGTCTTGTCCACCTCGAAGTTGCGTGTGGCCTCGCGGGAGGTATTCATGGCGCTGGCGGCCGTGGCCTCGCCTTGCTGCGGCGCCACGCCGCCGGCCTCGGGCGGCTGGTTGCTGAGCGCTCCCGGGACGCCCTGGGCCGCATCGGAGCCGCCGCTGCGCTGGCGCTCGCTGACGGTCTCGCTGCGCACCACCGTGCTTTCGGGGTCGTAGTTCTCCCGCGTCTCTTCCTTCACCGTGAAGTCGATATCGGCGACCACCTGGGCGCGGACGTTGCCGGCGCCGACCAGCGGCGTCAGCAGGTCGACGATACGCTCCCGATAGCTCTGCTCCACCGTTCGCGTGTGCTCGAACTGGGTGGCGGTCAGCGCGTAGCCGTTGCGCTCGCCGTTGGAGCTCAGCATGCGCCCGTGCTGGTCGATGAGCGTGACGTCTTTCGCCATGAGATTCGGCACGCTGGAGGCCACCAGGTGCACGATGGCATCCGCCTGCTCGGGTTCGAGCTGGCGTCCGCCGTAGAGGCTCAGCATCACGGAAGCGCTGGCGCCTTCCCGGTCACGCACGAACGCGGTCTGCTTCGGCACGGCGAGATGCACGCGGGCCTCCTGCACCGAACGCACGTTGCGGATGGTGCGCGCGAGTTCGGTCTCCAGCGCGTGCTGATAGCGGGCGTTCTCCATGAACTGGCTGACGCCGAAGCCCTGGGGCTCGTTGATCATCTCCAGGCCCATGCCGGTGCCTTCCGGCAGCCCGTTCGCCGCCAGCTCCAGGCGGGCGTCGTGCACCCGTGCGTCGGGCACCATGACCGCGCCGGTGCCCGGATCCAGCCGGAAGTCGATGCCGGCGGTGCGCAGGGCCTCGACCACCTGGCTCCTGTCCCGCTCTGCCAGATCGCCGTACAACTGGGTGTAGGCCGGCGACTGCGACCACAGGAACAGGGCGATGCCGATGGCCACGCTGCCCGCGACGCCCACCAGCAGCAGGACCTGGCGCACGGCGGGTATGCGCATCACGCCGGCGAAGTCCAGGTGGGACGCCGCGGCGAAGCGATTCTCGATCGGAGGATTATTTTCCATAGGGCTTTACCATCAACGAAACCATCAACCTCACACCGGCATGTTCATGATGTCCTGGTAGGCGCTGACCAGCTTGTTGCGCACCTCGGTCACCGCCTGGAAGGCCAGCCCGGACTTCTGCCGGGCGAGCATGACGTCGACGAGGCTCGTGTTCGGATCGCCCGCCTCGAAGCGCGCGGCCAGATCGCCGGACTCCGCCTGCGCCTCGTTGACCGCCTTCAGCGTGTTCTGCAGGACATCGCCGAATTCGGGGCGACCGGTCGGCGGCGGCTGCACGGACTCGGGCTGCAGGCCCGGGCTCATCGCGCGGATCTGCTCCAGCAGTTGTTCGGGTCGGATCGTATTCATGGCTCTCTACCTGTGACTGTCGCGACGGCCGCGCTCAGGCGACCTCCCGATTTCCATTGCCAATGCCATTGCCATTGCCGCCGGGAACGTCGACCCCGGCCTCGCGCATCTTCGCCAGCTTGTAGCGCAGGGTCCTGGCGCTGATGCCGAGACGCTCGGCGGCGAACTTGCGGCTGCCGTCGCCTTCGCGCAGTGCCTCCAGGATCAGCTGTTGCTCGCGCTGCCAGAGGTCGTCCTGCAGATCCCCGTCGGCGGCAGCGCCGGGCGCGGCGATGTGCCCGCCGTCCTCGAAGATCAGGTCGTCTGCGTCGATGGTGTCGGCCGCCGTCATGATCAGGGTGCGCTGCACCAGGTTCTCCAGTTCGCGCACGTTGCCGGGCCAGTGGTGGCCGGCGAGCTTCTGTTCCGCCGCCGGGGTCAGCGCGGGCACGCACCGCATCCCCGCCGCATAGTGTTCCAGCGCATTCACGACCAGCGGCAGGATGTCGCCCCGGCGCTCGCGCAGCGGGGGGATGTTCAGCGGGAAGACGTTCAGGCGATAGAACAGGTCCTCGCGGAACCGCCCCTCCTGTACCTGGGAGCGCAGATCCCGGTTGGTGGTCGCGAGCACGCGCACGTCCAGCGGGATGGTGCGTCGGCCGCCGATGCGCTCGACCTCGCGCTCCTGCAGCACGCGCAGGAGCTTTGCCTGCAGGCCCAGTGCCATCTCCGAGATCTCGTCCAGCAGCAGCGTGCCGCCCTGGGCCTGCTCGAACTTGCCCGGGCTCGCGCTGGTGGCGCCGGTGAAAGCGCCCTTCTCGTGACCGAACAGGACGGCCTCCAGCATGTTCTCGGGGATGGCCGCGCAGTTGATGGCGACGAAAGGCGCGCCCGCCCGGGGCGAGCACCGGTGGATGTAGCGGGCGAACACTTCCTTGCCGGTGCCGCTCTCGCCGCTGATGGTCACGGTGGCCTCGCTGGCGGCAACGCGCTCGGCCACCTTCAGCAGCACCCGGGTCGTCGGGTCGCCGGTCACCGGGCCGTTGCCGCCCGGCGTGGCGCGGACGTGGCGGCCTACCGTCTCGATCAGTTCGCGCGCCTCGAACGGCTTCACCAGGTAATAGGCCGCGCCGAGGCGCATGGCCTCGACCGCCTTCTCGATGGTGCCGTAGGCCGTCATCAGCACCACCGGCAGGCTGGCGTGACTGCGCCGCAGCGCTTCCAGCAACGCCACCCCGTCCATCGGTTCCATCTGAACGTCGCTGACCACCAGATCGACGGAGTCGCGCTCGAGCCGCGTGAGTGCGCTCTCGCCGCAGTCGGCCGTGACCACGTCGTGGCCGGCCGCCTCCAGCGTCGCGGTCAGCGCCTCGCGCAGATCGGCGTCGTCTTCGACGATCATCACACGGGTCGCGCGGCTTTCGCTCATGGGTTGCTCCTGAATTCGGTGAGGCGGGCACCGGCCGCGGCCGCGTCGCCCGCCCGGGCGAAGCCTGTCCGGCTCGCGAGCGGCGGCTGGCCGGCCACGGCGGGCAGGCGCAAAAGGAAGGTGGCCCCGTCGCCGTGGTTCTCCACGGAGACGCTGCCGCCGTGGGCGCCGGCGACCGAGCGCACCACGGCCAGGCCGAGCCCGGTGCCCTGACGGCGGGTAGTGAAGAACGGCTCGAAGATACGGTCCCTCAGGGCCTCGTCGACGCCCGGCCCGTTGTCGGTCACGGTGAGCCAGATCTCGCCGGCGTCCGTGCGCGCGGCGCCGAGTTCCACCCGCGCTGTGTCGCCCGCCATCTGCAGGGCGTTCTGCACCAGGTTGGTGAGCGCGCCCGCCAGCGCAGGGCGATTGCCGCTCATCGTGAGGCCCGGCTCGGCCATCACCACCGTTACCACGGCTGCCGCGGGAACGCCCGGCGTGTGCGGCGCAGCGGCCTCGGCCACGTCCTCCAGCAGCGCGGCCACGGGGAATCGCTCGGCCGTACCCCGGCCGCCGCCGGCGAACACGACCATGTCGTTGATCATCTGCTCGAGTTCACGCAGCTTGGCGATGGCGCGGCCGGCGAAGCGGCGCGTCAGCGCGGGCTCGGTGGCGCCCTGCTCGATCTGGGACACGTACAGCAGCGCCGAGGCGAGCGGCGTGCGGATCTGGTGCGCGAGACGCGCGGTCATCTCACCCATGCTGGAGAGCCGGCTCTGGCGCTCGGCCGTCTCTTGCAGGCGCCGGGTCTCCGTCACGTCGGTGAGCAGCAGGATCTCGCCCGGCTCCGGGCGGAGCGGACGGCGCGACAGCGCCAGCCAGCGTCCGTCGGGCAACCGGAGTTCGCCGGCCGAATCGCGCACCGCGCCGAATTCCCGCTCCACGACTTCGGACCAGGTCAGGCCGATCAGGGGACGGCCCAGCACCTCGACGGCGCGGTTGTTGCACTCGACGATGATGCCGTCCCCGTCCAGCACGATCACCGCGCCCGGCAGCGACTCGAGCAACAGTGCCAGCCGGTTGCCGAGCCGTTCCTTCTCCAGCAGCTGCTCCATGCGCCCGGAGCGCGCCTCGGCGAGTTGCCGGTTCAGCGTCAGCACCTCGCGCTGCAGCGCGCGGTAGACCGCCTCGAGACCGGCGCGGCGCGCATCCGCGGCTGCGTCGATCTCGGGTCCGGCACTGGCTTTCGCTTCACTCGTCAATCCGCTGCTCCGTCCTGTTCGCCCTGCCAACTCGACCATTCCGTCATTCTGGTCCGTGGGGCCCCTGCCGGATCTTTGGCGGAGCCGTGCATCCGCCGGTCCCGGTCCAGGGTCCGGTCTTATCCAAGCAAGTCTTATGCCAACTTGGATTAGGTTCTAAAACAGAGAGTTACGCGGACGCCGCCGATCGGCCGGCGTCAATTTCCCGACGGGGCGTCGGTATTCAGGCCGTGCTTGCGCAGTTTTTCGACGAGGGTGGTGCGCTGCATGTTCAGCCGGCGCGCGGCTTGCGCCACGGTGCCGCCCGCCTCGCGCATGGCGCGGGTGATCAGCCGGACCTCGATGTCGGCCAGGTAGGAACGCAGGTCCAGACCGTCGCCCGCCAGATCCGGCGACGGCGGCGACGACGCTCCCGCGCCGGCTGCGGGCCTTGCCCGGCGGTACTTCTCGGGCAGATCGTCCAGGCCGATCACGCCGGAGGGATGCAGGATGGCGAGACGCTCGACCAGATTGCCCAGCTCGCGGACGTTGCCCGGCCACGGATAGACAGACAGCGCCTCCATGGCCTCCGTCGTGAGGCGAAAGCCGTCGCCGCCCTCCGGCGACCGGGCGACCATGAGTTCATCGAGCAGTGACGGCAGGTCGTCCGCCCGCTTCCTGAGCGGCGGCATCTCGATCGGGAAGACATTGATGCGGTAATAAAGGTCCTCGCGGAACTCGCCCGCCTCGATGGCGGCGCGCAGGTCGCGGTGAGTGGCGCAGACGATCCGGCAGCGGCATTCCAGCGAGTCGGCCCCTCCCACCCGCTCGAAGCGGCGCTCCTGCAGCACGCGCAGGAGTTTCACCTGCATGGCCAGGCTCATATCGCCGATCTCGTCCAGAAACAGAGTGCCCGCGCCGGCGAGCTCGAAGCGGCCGGGGCGGGACTTCACCGCGCCGGTGAACGCGCCCTTCTCGTGGCCGAAGAGCTCGCTCTCCAGCAACTCCGGAGGGATCGCCCCGCAATTGACCGGGACGAAGGGCTGGTTCCGCCGCGGCGACAGGTCGTGGATGGTACGCGCCACCAGCTCCTTGCCCGTGCCGGACTCGCCGGTGACCAGCACGCTGGTATCGAAATCCGCCACTTGCTCGATCGCGTGGCGCACGGCCTGGATGTCGGCGGAACTGCCCGTGAGGCGCTGGCGACGGTCGCCGTCGCCGTAGCGCCTCGCCCGCTGGAGCAGACGATTGAGCTCGGAGCGGCGCATGCTGGCGGCCAGCGGCCAGACCGGATGCCCGGTCAACTCAGCGGGCGGCTCGCCGTCCCCGCCGTCGTTCAGCATGAGGAAGGGGATCTTGCGCCGGGCGGAGAGGAGCGAGCGGATCAGGGCCGGCAGAGCGTTATCGTCATTGACGTCGTCACCGGCATCGCCGAGCAGCACCGCGGTCCATTCGTCGTCCGCTCCGGTAGTCCGATCGGCTGCCACTGCCTTGCAGCCCAGATATTCGAGCCGGTTCAGCAGGGATGCGCGGCGCTCCGCGTCCTGCTCGACCACCAGTATGCGACTGACCGTATTCTCGTTCTTGTTGTCGCTCACGCCCTGTATGGCTCCTCGGTTTCGCACGCGGGATGATACAGGGTCGGCAGGGTAATGGGTTCGCCGCCGCCGGCGTCGTGACGCCGGTCACAATTCGGCAGCTTATGTGAAATCAAGCCTCGGTGGGGTCGAGCGAGTCGGCCGAGCTGGCCGAGCTGGCAATAGTGCGACGGCTCTGGCGATTCTGGCCACCGTAGGCGTGTACCGCCTTGCGGCCGTTATCGAGCTGACGCAGCTCTGCCGCGACGGCGTCGCGGGCCTTGCGCGCCAGGGCCAGGATCTCGCCGTCCTGTTCGAGCAGCCGGCGCAGCTCGTCCGCATGATGCGCCGCGCGTGGACCGGCGAGAAGCCCGCGCACCAGGCCGTCGCGCGCGGTCAATGCCGCTTCCACGGCCTCCCACTCGCCCTGCCCGGCGCAGCGGCGCATCTCGTCGGTGAGTGATTCGATTTCGGCGAGCGCTCGCTTCACACAGCGCCCCCGGCGGTGGCGGCGCCGGCCCGGTCGGCCACCTGATCGGCCACCTGGTCGGCAATGGCCTCCCAGGCGCTCTTGATCTCGCGCACCAGCGAGGCGACCTCGTTCAGCGCGGAGGGGTCGTCATGCAGCTGCGCGTGCAGCAGCCGACGGGACATGTAGTCGTAGAGCGCGGCCAGATTGGAGGCGATGTCGCCGCCTTTATCGCCGTCCAGGCTGACCCGCAGCCCGTCGACGATGGAGATGGCCTTGCCGATGTGCTGCCCCTTGCCCGCGGCATCGCCGCGCTCCACGTGGCCCCGGGCGATGGCGATCCTCGCCAGCAGGCGGTCCAGCATGAGCTGAATCAGCTGGTAGGGGTTCGCGTCGGCCACCTCCTGCTCGACGTGCATCTTCTGGTAATCACGGAGTGCGTTGGGACCGGCTGCGTAAGTCATCTGCTGTGTGTCCTCTGGTTCTCTGGTCGGCCCCGCCTCGGGGCCTCCTTCCGGGGATATCTGACCTAGGAGTCCTTGCCCGGCGTGGGCAGGTTGGCGAGCTGCTGCGCGAGGAAGCTGCTGGTGTTGTTGAGCTGGCTCACGAGCGAGTCGAGCGCGTTGAACTGGCGCAGCAGCCGCGTCTCCAGCGCCTCCAGGCGCCGGTTCAGGGACTCGCGCTGTTCCTCGATACGATCGATGCGATTGTTCAGGCCTTCCGTGCGCGTCTCGATGGCGCCGTCGTCGGACAGTGCCCGGTCGACCCGGTCGAACAGGCGCACCGCGAATCCGTCCTCGGCGGCGAACAGCCGGCCGACGTCCTGGAAGTTGGTGCCCAGCGCCTCGTCCAGCCGGGTGTCGTCGACGGCGAGCTTGCCATCGATCTGCAGGCTCACACCGATCTCCGCCAGCGTGCCGAACGGGCTCTGACTGTTGCCGGCGGGCGTGGAGAACTCTCGGCGCAGCTGTGCCTCGAGCCCGCGCAGCGTGGCGTCGCCGAGCAGCGGTCCGCCCTGCTGCGTCTCCTGGTTGTAGCTGGTCAGCGAACCGACCGTGTCGACGAGCTCGTTATAGCTCTCGACGAAATCCGTGATCGTGGAGCGGACCGCGGCCACGTCGTACTCGATGACTGCGTCGTTCGTCTCGCCCGGCGCGGCGCCGAGCAGATCGATGGAGACGCCGTCGATGGCGCCGTTGACCGTATTGGTCTCACTGTAGACGTCGAAGCCGTCGATGCGCACCTGCGCGTCCTGCGCCGCCTGGGACTGGGTCAGCGAACCCGTGCCGGCGGCTGCGTCGTAGGTGAGTGCCGCGAGGCCGCCGTCGCCGCCGGCCTGGCTCACCGAGACCTCGCGGGACGCGCCCGTCCTGGTGCCCGAGAGGATCAGGTAGCTACCTGCCTCGGCGTTGACTATGGTCGCGCTGACGCCGGCGTTGTCCACGGCGGCATTAATGGCATCGCGGATGCCGGCCAGCGTGTTGTTCTCTTCGGTGATCTCGACGTCGAAGCTCAGTGCGCCCACGCCGATCGTGAGTGTGCCGGTGCCCACCACGGCATCGGAGTCGGCGAAGGCCCCGGAGGTCAGTTTCGCCGCCTCGGCCAGCTGCACCACCTCGACGGAGTAGCTCGCGGGTATCGCGGTCTCGTCCGGGACCACCGCGAACAGCTCTTCGTTGCCGGAGCTCGCCTTCCGGGTCAGCAGCGAGTTCAGCGACTTCATGCCGTCGAGCTGGTCGCGGAAATCGGACAGGGCGGACTTCAGCGTGCCGTAGGCGGAAAGCTCCGACTGCGCCCTCGCCTCCTGCCGTGCGAAGCGCTGCTGAGCCGGCTGGCCCTCGGCCGCGACCAGCTGCTCGACGATGCCGCCGACGTCCAGTCCCGACCCGATGCCCGTGGAGGTGATGCTCGCCATGTCAGTCGCTACCCGTTCCTGCTACTTCGTGTGTGTCTGGTGGGCCGGCTTGCTCCGGTCCGCTCCCTGATTCAATTACCGCAATCCAAGAAGCGTGCCAGTTCAGGCCCGGCTGTCGCTCGACGAGCGGTCCAGCTCAGGCAGCAACTCCCCCCAGGGGATGGAACGGACCAGTTCGCCGGTTTTCGAATCCGTAACCCGCACCGTTGCGGGATTTTCGCTGTAGTCGACGGCGAAGCGCAGATACATGCCGGAGCGGATGCTGCCGCTGTTCAGCTGATGCACTGCAAGCTCCAGCTGGCGCCGCACGTCCCGTGGCGCGGAGAACGGCAAGGTCGTGCCTGCCGCCGGCGCCTCGTTGCCGCCGTGGAGATCCGCCTCGCCGGTCGTTGCCGGCCGAATGACGGGATGGGCCTGGTAGCCGGCGTCATGCGTTCTCATGCT
>Ga0209947_1000452_pt1 | contig 25661 bp, 21 predicted proteins | sample SalPonR2_B_D2_MG_FD_185706 | JGI IMG/M metagenome (GOLD analysis project Ga0209947, IMG submission 185706) | Salt pond soil microbial communities from South San Francisco under conditions of wetland restoration - Salt Pond MetaG R2_B_D2_MG... ...
GGCCCGTTTGTCGCTTGTGACGCAGTGCCTGCTGGTTTGGTGGCATTGCCAGGCTGAACGGTAGAGCGTTGGAAGTTGCCAACACGGACCAACACCTGCAATTCTCCAGTTGCCACTCCGGGGATTGGAGCCCTGGGGATTGCTGGCCCGGTGTCCGGGTCAGCGAGCTCCCCTTGGTGCGTTTCTTCCGCTGTCGCCCACGCTCCGAACGTCTGCGTTACCGGTTGGGGATAAGGCAACGGGGCCGCTTGGAACCAGCCATTGTCGGGACGCACATAACGCGTCGTCAGCAACCGCTCTCGTTCGATCTGAGCGCGTGCTTCGCGACGTCGATATTCAAAACGCTGCCCTGGTGGGGCGAAGGGAATCGCGTTCCGCCAATAGTCGGCTTCGCTGCCACCGTCGTAGATCACGTAGATCAAGGTTTTATTGCCGCTGCTTAACCAGTCCTCGAACCACGCCGTTTCCGCGCCACGAATCCCCGTGGAATCGGACGGAGTCCAAACCATGGCATCCAAACGCAGCATCCGCTCGCCCAATCGCGAAAGCGTTCGGGATTCCCAGCCAGCATCATGAAAGGACTCGCGTAACGCCCCAAAACCATTGATGCTGTTGTATCCCGATCGACCATGCGAGTCGCCGTAGCCGGTCTCCAGCGAAGTGCCTCGCGAGCAACCGACCAGCAGCAGCGCCACCAGCAACAGGCTAAGTGTCGATGTATTGCGAATCATACCACGGTCTCCCGAGTCTGCCGGAGAAGGCTTTCCAGTTGGCTGTTCTGTTCCCAAAGAAACTGAAACCTCTCCGGTGCAACTGCATGTTTCCCGAAATAGGACGCTTCGAAGGTTTCGACCGTAGCTCGCAAAATGTCCCCCGGTTGTCCGTGCGCGTTGGCTTCGCGGATATAGCTGCGATTGGTTTTACCGCGAGCCAGTCGCAGTATTTGATGGCGGTCAAGTTGCAACAACTGATGCCCGAATAGGCAAATAATCGCCCGCTCTAGGTCTCCGCTGCGCATGCTCCGTTCCGCTTCGCCCCGCATGTCAGTCCCCTGCTGCCGAACTTCGACCGGCAGTTGCTCCATTCGCTCGGCCAGCTCTTCTTCGCTAAAGCGGCTATCGCGACCGGCGCCGCGCCGTTGGCCGATTTCCAATTCGTTATCGGCTTGAGAGAAGAAATAGATCAGCAAGCCGATGACCAGCGCCGCCCCCACTCCCATCATGGTCCAGCCCAGGAAGTTGCCAGCCGACCCAAAGCCCGACCCGAAACCTCCTCCACCACCCCCTCCACCTGTCGTGGTGGAGCGTCGTATCTTTTTGGGCTTCGGGCGCCAGCGACTATCGCGGTTCTCCACATCTTGGGCCGACTCCTTCACCGTGACCGGACGCAGGCGACCCGTTTCGCTATCGTACCAGGGCGTATCGGGAATCGGAGGCGCCACCTCAGGCGTCTGAGCAGCCTCGGGCGTCTGAGCAGCCACGGGCGACGCATCGCTCGCAAACGCTACGGAAAAAGCGAGCGATAAAATGAGCAAGACGCAATGGGTGCCTCGTCGGAGGCGTCCCCACGGCTCGATGCTCGGCGGTTTGTCGGCGCGCGGCCGGAGGCAAAGAGGCATCAGGCGGCTTCCTCCGCGGCCGGAGGCGTCAAGGCCGGCGACTGTTCGCTGCCAAACTGCCGCAGCGCTTCGGCGCGAACCGCCAACTCCACTTCCCAACCTTCCAGGCGAATACGAGCGTCCAGGTAACCCAAAAACCGCATGAAGATGCTCAGTCCCGCCACAATCCACATCGCTAGTGGCACCCATACCAGCAGCACATCGGGAATCAGTAGCGATTGAATCTGCAACGTCCAATTCACCTGCGTCGTCAAGATCCCGCGTGCCGACATGATGCCAAAGAAAACGCTTAGTGCCAAAGCGGTGACGATCAGCGAGACCATCAGAAACCGCCCCAACAGGTCCCCGGCGATCGGAGAGTGCAACAAGCTACTACGTCGCGAGGCGGTGATCGCTCCAGGCGTACGACTGCGCAGCGGGCAGCGCTCGAGCAACAAGATTTCGGGGGCAAAGGGGCGGAACGCACGGAGCCCCATCGCCCACAGTACGACCACAACCAGCCAAAAGACTTCGCGGCCCGGCGCGAAGTCGCCGCCCCAGTTGGTGGCTAAGACCGCCATCGCGACCAACGGTCCTCGCCAAAACCCCAGCACAACCAACACCGGCGCCCACACCTCTCGGCAAGCTTGGATCACGGCGCGCCAAGGCGGTCGCTCTTCAAAGACCGCTTGGCCGATGTAAAACGTGGTGAACATGCCTGCCAACGGTGTCTGCAAAAAAATCAACGCCGCCATCAACCAAACGTAACGGGCACGCTCGTAGTACGTCTGCTCATCGAAGATCCCATCCCGGGCTTCGGTGATCGGAATCAAACCGATCAACAAGAAATTCAGGATCGCCCATGGCAACGCGCCCAACGTGAAACCGACGATCAAGGCGCCGGGATAGCGACGTACCAACAACAGTGACAGGTCGCCGATTTCGGCCAAGCTACGCGCGCGGACTTTGACGTGGGTGCGGTCCAGTTGCATCGCTAGGTGGGCTCCCCGCGAGGAAAGCCGAGCACGACAAAGTAGAACATCAATACGCCTGAAGAACCGATCGCCCAAGCCGCTTTGAGTGGATAAACCAGCGGACTCGGGGAGATAAATCCTTCGGTGAAAGCCGCTAGAAAGAACATGATTGCCGCCGCCACCATGATCGGCACCGCACGCAAGGCATTGATTCGCAGGGAATCGAGCCGCGTCATCCCTTCGGTTCGGAACAGGCCCATTCCCAATCGCAGCCCCGCACCGGCGGACAATGCGATCGCGGTCAGTTCAAACGGACCGTGGGCGGTCACGAAGATGCAAAACGTATCGCCACCCTGCACCCCTTCCCTCGCCATGTACCCGAAACTCGCACCCAACTTGACGGCGTTGTCGCACAAAATAAATAGGCATGGAATCAGCAAGATGCCGAATGCAAAACAGCGCAGCCCGATCCCCGTATTGTGCTTGATGTAAAATCCTGCCATCACGATATAGTGACTGAAGTTGCCATCGAGACCTTGCTGAAAATTGGTCTCCATCTGTTCCAACTGCGCCGCCCCCACCATGTCCTCGGCATAGGTCGGAAACCGCTCTTCGTTGTAAGCCAGAAAAGCCGACAGCGAAAACAGGCCAAAGAACAACACGGCGGCAATCCGGACGCAAGGATCGGAAAAGATCTGCCGCGGTGCGTCGATAAAGATCACGTTGAACCAAGACTGCGGATCAAACCGCTCACTACGATACAACCGGCTGTGTGCGCGTCCCACCAAGCGGTGCAGGTAAGTCACCGTGCCGGGCGGCAACTGGTACGAGTTCGCTAGTGCGAGGTCAGCACAAGCGGCGCGGTACAGGGCACCAAACCGAGCCGCGTCTTCGGGTTTGACAAAGCCATCACACAATCGCTCCAATTCGGTCCATTGCGTACGGCGTTTCTCCACCAAGGTGGCGACATTCACAGCGTCTCTCCCTGATCGGGTGTCTCGGGCGCCGGCGGCTGATCGGCAGACGCAACCGCACGATCAGTGGGCTCCATCGACGGCACGACCGCCGCGGCCCGCGCGGTGCCGCGGGGCTGCATCTCGGCGGGCGGCGCCGCTACGAGCGAGGCACGAGCCATATCCTTTCGCAACGGACTGAACCCCGCCAATGCACCTATTTCGCCCGGCTCTTGATTGTCCGCGGCAAGGAACGTTTGGTAATACAAAGCATACATCAATAAGTCGGGATCAATGTCGGGCCGAAATTCGAAGCGATCGATCAATGGAGTGGTTAGATGACGTGCAACCTCTCGGCGTCGTGGGGGAGTTAGGTACGCCCGCCGCTCGGCATAGGCCGCCAAAGTTCGCGCCATGCTCTGCGTCACTCGATAGTCTCCCGGAATGTAAGCCGCCAACGCGGGAACCCGTGCGTCGTCGACACGAGCCACCGGCAACCGCCAGCTCTTCTCGTCGACCACCACCATCGTCCCCGCGGCTAAATCCCCCAATCGCTGCATGCGACGCGTGAAAATCACCGCCAACAGGCCTATGATAGCCGTTGGAATCATCAACACCGGTGCAATCTCGGATTCGGCTTGCGGCAAGGCTGCATACGGAGCAATGTCGGAAACGCGCAGCAAATTTCGGATCGTGGCCTGCATCCCCGACAACGGCCGCCCATCCACGCTAATGACTCGCAATCCACAAGCCCATTTGCCGATCGTGCGACCGTTAAAGTAGGTCTCGCACAGCGCCCCGTAGAACCACCCGAACACAAACCAGATGATCAACGCCACAAAAACCCACATGGAAACCAGGGTTCCTGACAACGTGGCGGAAAACACCAGCAAACCAAAAAAGACCAACAACACCAGCACTCCGGTATAAAGTGCCACGTCCAATGCGTATGCGGGCAGCCGCCGAAATGGTCCCGCCAACTGATATTCGAACGCGATATTCTCCGGCGTTACGACTTCGGTCGTCGTATCGAGCGGCGTCGCGTCTGCCATGAAGCTAGTTGCCAGGGTGCGAGGAAAAGGTTAACGCAGAGCACCCCAATGGCTTAAAAAGCCCCGAGTACTCTGACTGATTATCTACCCTGCTGGGGGTGACGGCAAGCAGGCCCACACCGCGATGAAAGCAGGATATAATCCTTCGCTCTGTCGCCGTTCCTTCGCTCTGTCGCCGTAACGAACGGTCGTTTCACGCCGTTCCGTAATCACTACAATACCACGTGCGGACGCTCCTGCGACTCCCCGACTACCCCGCCCCGCCCCCTTCCGTGTTCTGCAAAGGTTCCTTTCCATGAAGCCACTCGGCGTGCCGCATCGACTGCGGTTTTTGTTGCGATCTTCCGTGATCGGTTGTTTCCTGTTCCTGACGGTCGCTACCCAGAACCATGGTTCGGCTCAGACGTTCGACAACCCCGATGCCGCGGCAGCGAACGAGGACTTCGCGGTGCAGGGCGAGTACGCGGGCAATCAACGAGGCTTGCAGGTCGTCGCACGAGGATCGGGCGAGTTCGAAATCGTCATCTTCGAGGGCGGTTTGCCAGGTGCGGGCTGGGATCGCGTCAATCCTCGGCGTATCGATGGAGATGCCGACACGGTGGCTGATCTGGTCGAATCGATGGAGCTGAAGAAGGTCGAACGGACCAGTCCGACTCTCGGCGCAGCGCCGCCGGAGGATGCTGTGGTGCTATTCGATGGCACCGCTGCCAGCCTGAACGATCACTGGAAACCTGGCGCAAAGATCACTGCCGATGGTCTACTGCAGCAAGGCGCAACGTCGACCGATACGTTTCACGATTACACCCTGCACGCCGAGTTTCGCACGCCGTTTATGCCAGCAGCCCGCGGTCAAGGTCGCGGCAACAGCGGCATCTATCATCAAGGCCGCTACGAGACCCAGGTGCTCGATTCGTTTGGTTTGAAAGGGGAAAACAATGAGTCCGGCGGGATCTATACTGTCCGCGCTCCCGACTTGAACATGTGCTTGCCCCCGTTGCAGTGGCAAACCTACGATGTCGACTTCACCGCGCCGCGGTTCGATGACAGCGGCAAGAAAATCTCCGATGCACGGCTCACCGTGCGGCTGAACGGCGTTGTGGTTCAACCCGATGTGGCGGCACCCCGTACGACGACCGCCGCGCCGCTGCGGGAATCGGCTCAGCCCGGGCCGATCTATATCCAAGACCACGGCAATCCGGTTCGCTACCGAAACATTTGGGTCCTTCCTCGCGACGCAGAAAAAGAAGCTCGCCGGCCGCGGGTGCCCGGTTTTGAGCGGCTCTATGCAGCGGGTACCGGGGATGCCGTCGAAGCCGGCCACTTGCTGATTTCGTCGCTCGCTTGCAACGCCTGCCATGCGGGAGATTCCGCATTGCCTACCAAACAAGGCCCCAACTTGACCAATGTGGCGACTCGGGTTCGTGCCGATCACCTACTGGCTATGATCGCGGATCCGCACCGCACCAAGCCCGGCACAACCATGCCAGATCCTTGGTCAGGAACCTCGGAGGCCGATCAAGATCGCTTGTCGCGTGCCATCGCCAGCTACCTCAAAGGCAACGCTTCGGTGAACGATCGACCGGGTGACACCAAAGCCGCCCAGCGCGGCGACGCGCTCTATCACTCCATCGGCTGTGTCGCCTGCCACGATTCCATGCAGGACAAAGCTCCCAAACTGGCCACCTCCGTGCCGCTGGGTAACCTCTCGCAAAAATACACGCTCGATTCGCTGACGCAGTTCTTGCTCGATCCTCACGCCGTCCGCGCCGGAGGCCGCATGCCCAAACTGGTCGCCGACGGCGCCGAAGCTCGCGACGTGGCTTGTTATCTGCTGCGCGATATCGTTTTGGTCCCCGGTGGCGAAAGCTTCACCTATAAGCTTTACAAAGGCAGTTGGGACAAACTGCCCGTGTTTGCCGACCTCGAGCCTGCCGAATCGGGAATGGCGAAAAGCCTCGACGTGATGGCCTACGGCTTGAAGGAAAACTTTGGCTTGGTTTTTGAAACCTATCTGCCGGTCTCCACTCCGGGAGAATTCACCTTCACCATCGGTAGCGACGACGGCAGTCGCTTGCTGGTCAATGACAAGGCGGTCGTCACGCACGATGGGATCCACCCCCACTCCAATCGATCGGGCAAGGTCAAGCTGCCTGCGGGAACGCATAAACTGACGATCGAGTATTTCGAGAAAACGGGCGAGGAGTCGCTGGCTGTCAGCGTGGACGGGCCCGACATGGGCGGTGCCGAATTGTCGGCTCTGGTTACCAGCGACCCAGAAGGCAAGAAGCAACTGGAACTGGTGCCTTCGACGTTCGTCGCCGATGCGTCGTTGATGGCTGAGGGTGCAGCGGCCTTTGCCTCGCAAGGCTGCGTGAATTGTCACCAACTCGATCGTGATGGTGCCGCGCCGAAAACGATGCACAAGCCGCTCGTAGAACTCGCCAGCGTCGCCACTCAAGGCTGCTTGTCCGAATCGCCAGCCGAGGGACTGCCTAACTACGAACTCTCGCCGACGCAGCGTTCCGCGATCGTCGCGGCATTGACCGCAGCTGATCAAGTAATCCCACCAGCCACGCAGACGCGGTTGACGCTCGCTGCGATGAACTGCGTCGCCTGTCACGAACGTGATGGAGTCGGCGGCCCTGAAACGGTTCGCGAGGCTTGGTTCCAAACGACGACTCCTGAAATGGGGAATGAAGGCCGCTTGCCGCCGACCCTCACCGGCGCGGGCGACAAGCTGAACGATGCTTACGTCGCTTTGATCTTGGATAACGGTGCCAACGAACGGCCTTACATGAAAACCCGTATGCCAGCGTTTCGCTACGAACCGCTCAAGGCACTGCATGCCCACATCAATGATCTTGATCGCCGCACCGAAGTCACTATCCCTGACGACGCAAAATCGCCTACGTTAACGATCTCCAACGGAAGAAAATTGATCGGCGAGAAAGGCCTCTCCTGCGTTAAGTGCCACACTTACGATGGCGTTGGTGTCGAGGGCATCCGGGCTCTCGACGCGCTCAAGATGCCCCAGCGATTGCGTGAGGACTGGTTCCATCGCTACTTGATGGACCCGCAAAAGTATCGTCCGGGCACGCGCATGCCGGTCAGCTTTGTCGATGGCAAATCGGCGATCACCGATATCTACGACGGCGATCCGGCTCGTCAGATCGACGCGATGTGGAAATACTTGTCGGCGGAAAAACCCAAGCCGCCGCAAGGTTTGATTCAGGGGGCCATCGTCCTGACGCCGCAAAAGCGACCGATCATCTACCGTAACTTCCTGACCGATGTCAGCCCGCGGGGAATCGCTGTCGGCTACCCAGAAGGTGTCAACATGGCCTGGGATGCCCACACGATGGGGCTGGTCAAAATGTGGCAAAACGATTTTATCGATGCGAGTAAGCATTGGGTGGGGCGCGGTCCAGGTAACCAAGCTCCGCTCGGTGACGCGGTGGTGTTCGTCGATCGGCACTCGCCGTTCGCGGTGCTCCCTACGGCCGATGCACCATGGCCCAAACAGCCGGCTCGCGAGCAAGGTGCCAAGTTCCTCGGCTACCGGCTGAATGAACTCGGTCAGCCGATCTTCCGGTACGCGATCGCTGGTAACGCGATCGAGGAGTTCTGCCAACCGCTCGGTGGCCAGCCCCAGCAGCGCGGCTTTCAGCGCACCTGGACCGTTACCGCCGATCAACCAACCAACGACCGCACCCTGCGACTCGCTGCCGGTCAAATCGCTCCCCAGCCCGATGGCAGTTACCGCGTCAGTGGTGGCCCGCTTGTCACCGTGGCAGGAGATACCAAACCGAAGCTGGTGGATGTCGATGGAGGCCAAGAGTTGCGATGGAATCTACCCAAAGCCAACAACGTCACCGTCTCCGCAACCTTCCAGTGGTAAGCAACTCGCACCCGCCTGTTTCATCTAACTCTCTCCTCCGAAACACGTTCAATCCCATGTCCGCAATCAAAGTCAAAACCTTGCGATCCTTTCTGCTCGTCGCCTGCATGGCTGCATCGTCGGTTGGGTCGGCCCTGCTTGCCGCCGATCCGACAGAGAACGACTACTACACGATCACGCCGCTGGAAGTGCCCGCCGACGTGGTCTTGGAAGTCGGTGGTTTTCAAATGATGCCCGACGGTCGCTTGGCGATTTCTTCACGTCGTGGCGAAATCTGGATGGTCGATCAACCGCTCGCCAAAACCGTTCCCGCGAAGAATTTCAAACGCTTCGCACACGGTCTGCATGAACCGCTCAGCCTGGACTACGAAGACGGCTGGCTGGTTGTGACCCAACGCCCCGAGATGACGCGGGTCAAGGATAGCGATGGAGACGGGGTCGCTGACCTCTTTGAAACGATCAACGACGAATGGGGTATCAGTGGTGATTATCACGAATACGCGTTTGGCTCCAAAGCCGACGCGGAAGGAAACCGCTGGGTGGTGCTCTGCCTGACCGGTTCTTTCAGCAGTCAAGTTCCCTATCGAGGCTGGTGCGTTCGCATCACTCCGGATGGCAAAATGATCCCGACAACCAGTGGCGTGCGGTCGCCCGGGGGTATCGGACGCAATGCGGTGGGAGACATCTTTTACACCGACAACCAAGGACCCTGGAACGGTGCGTGCGGGCTGAAGCATCTGATCCCGGGCAAGTTCGTTGGTCATCCCGGTGGCTTCAAATGGTACGAGTTGGCTGAGGCAACGATGGGCAAGCAACCGCAGACGCCGCTGTCCGATAGTCGCATCATGACCGAAGCTAAAAAGATTGCCGAACTGGAACCGCCCGCAATCTTGTTTCCCTATCCAGAAATGGGCCAGTCCTCATCGGGTATCTCCTGCGATGTGACCGGTGGCAAGTTCGGGCCTTTCGAAGGCCAACTGTTTGTCGCCGATCAAGGTCACAGCACGATCATGCGTGTCTTCCTGGAAAAGGTCCAAGGCCACTACCAAGGCGCGGTCTTTCCCTTCCGCTCGGGCTTCGGTTCGGGCAATGTCGGCGTGGAGTTGACCGAATCGGGTGCGATGTTTGTTGGCGGAACCAATCGTGGCTGGGGCTCGCGCGGCCGCCAACCGTTCGCCGTGGAACGACTCGATTGGACAGGGAAACTTCCGTTCGAGATCCACGAAATGCACGCCGTGCCGGGAGGCTTCCAACTCGACTTTACCCAGCCCGTAACGGCGGACTCAGCAACCGACCTGGCCAGCTACGAGATCTCGACCTACACCTATATCTACCGCGAACAATACGGCAGCCCCGCGGTCGACAAGACCACGCCGACCATCAAGTCGGCCACCGTCAGCAACAACGGCACTTCCGTCACGTTGCAGGTCGAAGGCCTGCAAGAAGGCCACGTGCACGACCTGAATTGCAAGGGAATCCGCAACGCGGATGGCCAACCCTTGTTGCACAGCAAAGCCTACTACACGCTGAATTATCTGCCGTAGCAACCGCCGCTACGATCGAAGTTTCGACTGTCCTCTCGTTTTAAGCGTCGCCAATGTTCCGACCGCCGCTGTTGCTTTCGCTGCTTGCTCCGGTTGGTGCGGTCTGGATTCTGCTCTTCAATTCGCTTGGAGCCGATCCATGGCTGGCGGAATTCGGGCGGTTGCTCGATCCGGAATATTCGGCGGGTTTTCCCAGCAAGCATGCTGTCGGCGGAATCGGCTGGCTGTTGGTTGGTTTAGGTGTCTTGAATTCGGCGCTGATTCGAGAGCCTGCTGCCGCAAGTGCAAAGGTGGTGCGTCTCTTGGCGGCCGTTGCGTTCTTAATCGCGGGGGTTTCCATTGGGGTCGGTGCGTGGCGACTGAACGCTAGTTTTACCCTTCTGGCAACGGCCGCGGTCATGGAGCCCGCGGTATTTCAACAAGGCGTTGCGACGGCGAAGCTCTGGCTGATGTTTGGATGGTCTTGCGTCGTCGGTGGTGCGATTCTGATGTTTGTCGCGGACTATCTTTCGATGGCAACACGTTCGGCCGCGACAAGGTTTTCTTTTCTATCGCTCAGCTCCTTCGTGGCTGCCTGCTGCTGCCTGATTTTCCTGCTGGCCGGTTTCTGGAGTGAAATTTCGACCCTGCAGCTAACCAACGCCGTTGCTCAGCCACCGATCGAGCCAGCACGCTTGGCAGGCGGCGCAATCGGGCTGATTCGATCCGAACTGTTGACTGCGATAGGGATATTCGCGGGCGGCTGCGCTCTCGGGTTATCGGGCGGTCCATCGGTCTCGAACATCGTTTCAGTGCAGCGAAATGACGATGCGGTCGAGATGTCTGGCTCTCCATCCGCGACCGAGAACTGTTGAACGCGGGGTGGTGATGAGTTTACTGCACGGTTCCAGTCGTCCCGCCGAGGACTGTGGTCCGCCACACCACCACCCCCTCAGCGTTGACTCGCAGCCACAATGGAACGTCCGCTCCTTTGTCCGACTAGATGTGCGTTGTATCCCCCCATGCCCAGTCCACAGCCTCGATTCACCCGCGCCGAACTCGACCGCATCATCATGATGGCGTGGGAGGATCGCACCAGCTTCGACGCGATCGGCCTCCAGTTTGGCTTAACGCCCGGTGAAGTGATCAAACTAATGCGTCGCGAAATGACTGCGAACTCGTTCAAAATGTGGCGCAAGAGAACGCATGGTCGAGCGACCAAACACGAATCCCGCTTTGCCGCTGCCAACCCTGGCGGTCAAACCCGGCGTTTCCGAGCCCCTTCGCAGCGCGGCTGAAAACATCCTGTTCTCAAACGCGATCACAAGCCGTGCCCCAGACACCCGCGGCAAGTGGGGAACGGCAGCCAGGATTCTCCTGCAGGCCGGCAACCGCTAGTCTGCATCTTTGCAGCGGCGCGATTGTGCACCATTCAGCTACCTCGCCAACTCGCTGCCTTCCGCTTCGCTTCCCTTGCACCGGACACGATCTATGTGGGTACATGCCGCTTGCTCGCTCGAATTCAAGATTCCGGTTCCCACGCCCTTCTTGCTAATGCTGCGTCCTCGCAGTGGCGTCCAGCAGTGGATCGCGCGCGAACAGTACGCTTTGATACCGAGCGTCCCGGCGGTGGAGTTCACCGACCCGTTTGGTAATCTATGTCAGCGTTTAGTCGCACCGCAGGGTTCTTTCTCCATCCGTACCTCCGCAGACATCGAAGCCGCGGAAGCCGCAGATGCTGCGCCAGGCGCCCCCTTTGTCGAAGTGCAACAACTGCCGATCGAAACACTGCCGTTCCTGCTTCCCAGTCGGTACTGTGAATCCGATCGCTTCAGCGAAATGGCGTCGTCGATCGTCGCCGGCTGGGCACCGGGCTATGACCAATGCACCGCGATCGTCGATTACATTCGCAGCCAATTGCAATACGTCCCCGGTAGTGGCGAGCAGATTATCAGCGCGGGCGAAGTCAACCAGAAGTCTCAGGCCGTCTGTCGCGACTTGGCCCACCTGGGGATCGCGCTTTGTCGCGCCCTTTGCATTCCTGCTCGAATGGTGGTCGGCTACCTCGCGACGCTTCAGCCGATGGACTTGCATGCCTGGTTCGAAGCCTACGTCGGTGGGCGTTGGTACACCTTTGATCCCACTCAAGACACCTTACATGGTGCCCGTGTCGCCATCGCCTACGGTCGCGATGCCGCCGATGTCGCAGTCTACAACCAGTTCGGCGATCCAGTGGAGTTACTCCAAATGCTTGTCACCGTCGATCAGCTCTCCGCACCACCCTATTGAGACAACGAACCACAGAACAACGCAGAAGCGGGCGCCTTCACGCCACGAAAACCATCTCGCCCCGGCGCTGCAATTATGGCCGGCAATACGCCCGATTTGGTTCCAGCTCACACGCCTCGCGCGAGCGTTCGTCTTAATGGCAAACAAAGTCCGTTCAGACCACCGCCTACGGACTGGTCCGCTTGCCACTGAACCGCAGCCCGGCCTGCTCCAACGTCAACGCCTGCGTTTTTCCCTCTTTCGCTTCGCCAAAGACGATCGCCGCCGGCACAATCTTGTAAGCAAACTCGGTTTCGGATGTCGCAAAGATCGGCAATGAAGGTTGATTTCCCAGCTTTGCCATTAAACCGTCATCCACACGTTCGACCACCATCACGCCCAAGCCCTTCAGTTGATAGCTGCCGACGTGGCGATCGAGCACTTCCGCAGTCAGCTTCACCAGCTCGAGATCGGGCAAGCGGGCAGCCCGGAATGTGGTTCCGTTTTGCGTATGCTTTGCCGCCACCGTCTTGTTTTGCTCATCCTGCAAAAACTCGACCTGCGCATCGACCACTTTCCAGAAAAACCTTGTCGGACTCATCGGATAGATCGCGTGCCGTGGTTGCCCCGTCAACTGCGCATACAGTTGGCCCTCTTCCAACGTGACTTCCATCACAGCCGATTGATAGTCGTATCGACCAACATATTCTTGCAGAACTTTCTCCGTCACCGACGCGTCGACGACGTATTCGGGAACAGGATCCATTTTGTCGCCGAACAGCATTTCAGCGATCTGCTCGGAAAGCTTTCCGGTTGAGATGGCAAATGGCATCGCGTTGTGCAGCGTCACAATGCTGAGGTCGACACTGGGGTAATAAGCGAGGTGGCTTGAAAATCCATTCAGCCCACCGCCGTGAGAGATCCGAGCGAGCCCGCGCTGGTCATCGATAAACCAACCGTAACCGTAACGCGTGTTCTCCGAACCGATCATGTTTGGCTTCCATGCCGCCCGCACCGATTCCTGATTCAAGACCTTGCCGGCATGAAAAGCTCGCATCCAGGTCTCCAAATCGGCAGCCGTTGAATACAAGGCGCCGGCACCTCCGGCTTGAGACATATCCCAATTCAACGCCTTCTCATAACCGTTCCCGGTGAACGTGTACCCGTAAGCTTCATGCTTGATGATTTCGTTTGCCCGATGAACACCGGTATCGCTCATCTTCAACGGCGCGAAGAACGCCTCTTCAAGGTAAGTTTCAAAAGATTTCCCAGAAAGCTTGGCGACGATCTGCCCCAACAAAAAGTAACCCGAGTTGTTGTAGGCAAACTTGCTCCCGGGATCGAACTCCAACGGCAGATCTTTGAACCTCGCGATCAGTTCTTCAGCAGAAACGGCAAGCTGAACCGTCGCAAGGAACTCGGGCGAATTGGTATACGACGGAATCCCCGAGGTATGATTCAGCAACTGCTCCATCGTGATTCGGTCTCCGTTGGGAAATTCCGGAAGCACGCTGGAGAGGCTATCCGAAACGCTCAGCTTCCCTTCTTCTTGAAGCTTCAGAATGGCTGCAGCCGTAATGTTCTTGGTGATCGAGCCGATGCGAAACTTGGTCTGCGGTGTGACCGGTACAGCATGAGCCAAATCTGCCAAGCCATACCCTTCGTCGATCAATAACTCGTCGCCCACACTCACCCGCAACGCTAAACCGGGCCCCTCCACGGACATCCGTTCGGCGACCAACGCTCGCACAGCATCCGCTTTGGTCGCCAGGGTTGCCTCTTCGCTTCGTCCCGGCGCCGCTGTGATAAGAAACAATAAACCAAGGGTGCACAGCATCCTGAGAACTGGTTTCGATCGTCGCTGCAAGTCGTGGCCAAACATCCGAATGCCTCCTTTACGAACAAGCGTGATGTACTCTCCAACAAGACCTAAATGATAACCATTCATGGCCCGATCTCCGCCTCTATCGCCAAATCTCTAAAAAAGACCCCCGTCCCCTTTTTTGTGGTACCAGCGGTTTAGGGTTTGGGGTGGGATGCCCAGGTGGTAGGCAGTCAGGCAGGTTAGGTTGGTGAGCGTGGTTCGGAAAATGCCTAGCTTGTCCCAGCGGCGGGCCGAGGTTTGAATGCTCGACCGAGCTTGACCGATGGTGCCTTCCCGACGGAGCCTGCGGCAAAGCTCGACGTCTTCCATCAAGGGCCAATTGGGAAACCCGCCGATGCGGTAAAAACGTTCGGCACCCACAAAGATTGCTTGATCGCCATATGGCAGTTGAAGCAGTCGGGAGCGCAGGTTGACCGCCTTTTCGATCCATCGCAATCCGAATCGATGACTGTCGATCTCCAACCGAAAGGCTCCGGCAATGGCACCCCTTTCCAGCACGCGCCGCACCTGTCGCGGAAAGTCTTCTGGCAACCGCGAATCGGCATGCAAAAACAGCAACACGTCACCACTGGCCAGTGCCGCGCCTGCGTTCATCTGACGGCCTCGGCCTCGACCAGCACGGAAAACTTTAGCTTCAACGAGCCCCGCTTTCATACGCTCCGCTACCAAACGACTAGCGATGCCCACGGTATCATCCTCGCTGCCACCATCGGCGACAATCACTTCGACATCGTCAATGCATAACAGTGGTTCAAGGGTCGCCGCGATCTGTGAAGCTTCGTTGAATGTCGGCACGACGATGGAGATCCGACCCAAACGTGCCGGAGGCAACACGTTGGCGAAATCGTCGCCCAGACGTCGCAGCACCAACAAGTCCTCGGGCTCGTCGACGTCACTCAACGCGGGCAGCCGTTTCATGGTCAAGCCGGCTGCGTTCGTTTTTTCAATCGTCTGTGCGAGCACGTGCTCCGTCCCCCAGTCGACATCGCTGAACAACGTAGGGGCCGCGGCCCGAAGGCCGATCAGGTAGTATCCACCATCGAGCGCCGGGCCGATTACCACGTCGGCTTCGGTTAACGCTGCCTGCGCCTGACTCAAAATCTGACAGTTCAGATCGGGGCAGTCCGAACCGATTACCAGCACGCTCTCCGCTCCTTCGGCAAAGGCGGTCTGACAGGCTTTCTCAAGTCGCTGCCCTAAATCTCCTTCATCTTGACGCCGATACTGAGCTGTGTTTCCGAACAGCGCTTCCATCAATGGTCGATCGCCACCGGCAAAGCGAACTTCTATATCGCAGTGGGCCTCCCCGCCGTGCCGAAGTGCGGTCTCGAGCGTTCGCTTCGTCAACTGAGTCTGCACCTCTGCCGCACGCTCAGGTCCGAGGGCTGGAATCAAACGCGTTTTTGTTACGCCGGCTTCGGGATAACGAGTAAAGACAATCACGCGGTGCGGTTGTGCAAAGGAAGGCCGCTGCCGCTGCGGCAAGGCATGTTCTATCGGGCTCATCGGCGCATTCCTAACCGGCTTTTCCGTTTACGTAGGCGATCGTCAAAGGTTGTTCAGGAGCATCGAAGATCCGTTGGCCGCTACCATGTTCAATCAGCGAACCCGCCCCACCAGCGGCCCAGAAAAAGGCGGCGTAGTCGGCAATCCGGCGAGCCTGCTGCAGGTTGTGCGTCACGACGACAATCGTATATCGGCCGCGAAAACTGGTCAGCAATTCTTCGACAACCCTGCTGGCAATCGGATCGAGCGCACTGCAAGGTTCGTCGAGCAGCAACACTTCGGGTCGCAAGGCAATCGCACGGGCGATACAGAGCCGTTGCTGTTGGCCACCGGAGAGTGACAAGGCCGACGCGTCGAGCCGATCTTTGACTTCTTCCCACAATCCAACCTCACGCAACACCGTTTCCACAATGGCAGTCCGTTCCTGTCGGCTGCGAACGCCATGCTCTTTTAACGGCATCTCGATGTTTTTTCGGATCGACAGCGGAAATGGGTTGGGCTTTTGGAAAATCATGCCGACGTTGCGTCGCAGGGACGTCACGTCTTTCGTCGCTCGTACATCGAGTGACCCGATGGTAATGCGACCTGCCACGCGACAGCCAGGGATCAAGTCGGTCAGCCGATTCAAGCTGCTCAGGAAAGTCGTTTTGCCGCAGCCCGACGGTCCGATCAGCGCCGTTACGCATCCGCGGTGAATGGTCAAAGAGACTCCCGCCAACACCTGTTTGGAACCGTAATAAACCGCCAAGTCCTGCACATCGATCCATGGTTGTGGAACACAGCACGGCGGTCCCGCTTCGACCGGACCTAGGGTGGCTCCCGCTTCCGGTTCATCAGGCACTTCGGATTTTTCGGCGTTCATCGTTTCAGCTTAGGAGGTGGAAGCAGTGTGTCGCAAGTAACGCTGCCCGACATAGCTGACGATGATGTTGATCACCAGCAACATCAGAATCAAAATCAATGCCGCACCGTAGGCTTGCTGATCGCCTCCGGCAACATTCATGGAAAGATCAAAAATGTGCACCGACAACACGCGGCCTGAATCGAATAGCGAGCCCGGCATGCGATCGACGTAGCCGCTGGTGAAAATCAATGCCGCCGTCTCGGCGAGTGCTCGGCCAATCCCTAGCACCAACCCGACAACGATGCCTGGGACCGCGGCGGGCAAAACCAATCGCCACAAGGTCATCGTACGTGAGATCCCCAGTGCCGCGGCGCCGCTGCGATACTCTCTCGGCACGGCACGAATTCCCTCTTCCGTTGCCCGAATTAAAATTGGCAACACCATACAGGCCAGCGTCAGCCCACCGGAAAGAATCGAGAAACCAAGCCCCAGGGTGATGCAAAAGAATGCGTTACCGAACAGTCCAAACACGATCGACGGCACGCCTGCCAAGACATCCAAGCTGCGCCGCACCAAACGTGCAAACCAGTTCTCCGTCTGAGTCACCTCGGCTAACAGGACCGCCGTGCCAACTCCCAACGGAACCGCTGCCACAATCGCAACACCCAGCACAAGCAATGTCGAAACGATGATCGGCGCGATGCCTCCCTCGCGACCGGCATTCCGCGGCGACTCCGTCAAAAAGGTCCATGACAGCGACGGCAATCCTTGCACCACAATGTCGGCAATGATCCATAAAAACAGACCGCTCACGATCGCTGCAACCGACCAGACAGCAGTGGCCAGCAGCAATCCTGGGATCGTAGTCAGAGCCGACGCCGCGCCGAATTGTGGACGAGCGGACAGTCCGGATAGGTCCAATCCGTCCTTCGAACGCGCCTCAGGGGAGTTGCTGTCAGGCACGTGCGCCTCCTCGGCCAAGCCGGTCCGCGGCAGCGACTAATACGATCACCATCCCCATCAACAACAGGCCACAGACGAATAAGGCACCGCGATGATCGCCCATTGCGTACGCCATCTCCAGCGCAATGTTGGCGGTGATCGTGCGGACCGGTTGGAACAAGCTGTCAGGAGTCTGCACGACGTTGCCGGCAACCATCAGGACCGCCATCGTTTCTCCGATCGCTCGTCCCGTGCCGAGAATGATCGCAGTGAACAATCCCGATCGACTTGCCGGCAGGGCGACGCTGAGGATGAACCGCGGCCGCGACAATCCGAGCGCGGCAGCGGCATGAAGATGCTCGATCGGCAAACTCTGAAAGGCGGCGCTGGCGAACAAACCGATCGTGGGAACGATCATCATCGACAACACAATCACCGCCGCCAACAGACTCGGGCCAGGAGGTTGCCACTGCGCAATTAACGGCACCAGCACGGTCAGGCCCCACAACCCATAGACGACCGAAGGAATCCCCGCCAGCAATTCAATGATCTTTGCAAAAACGACCCCCAGCCACCGCGGAGCGTAGTAGTGCGAAAAGATCGCCGCTGCGATTCCCACCGGAGCGGCCACCAACACCGCACCGGCCGTCGTCAATAGTGTCGCGACGATCATCGGCACGAGATTAAACTGTCCGCCTTCGGCGCCGGAACTCGGATGCCAAGTTGCATCCCCCAAGAAGCGATCGATCCCGACACGGCTGATTGTGGGCAACGATTCGCGCAACAGAAAGCCAAGGATCATCAGCACGACGCTCGCGGTCAACACGCCACAGCCACGCAGTCCCCAGGTGAGCAAAAAATCACGGCGCGACGGGAACAAAATACTGCTCCTTGATCGTCGAGTGCATTGCGGCCGAACGTGCGAATTGGATCAGCTCGCCAGCGATTCCCACCGGCACCGAGGCCCCCTCGGGCAGCGAAGAACTTGCCCTGGGGAAGACGAGGTTCAAGGGGCGCGAGAGCGGAAAGCTGCCGTTTTGAACGTTCTCTATCGAAGCTGTCACGCCACCAAGCGGTAGCAGCCGAATCGGCACTCCAGCAGCGGCATCGTATTCGGCCGTCCCGATCGATACATAACCAATCGCGTCCACACTACCGGCAACCGTTTTCACACCTTGCTCGTTATCACCGATCACCACATCGGGCACGATGTCGCGATTCTCCAAGCCAAAGTGCTTGACGAATAGTTCCAGCGTCGATCGGCCTTCGGCTTTGTGGACCACGGTGATCGGTGCATCGTTTCCGCCAACTTCTTTCCAGTTCTCGATCGAGCCCCGATAAATCCCCACGATCTGCTCGTCACTCAGCGAAGCAATCGGATTATCGCGGTGGACGATCATTGCGATCCCGTCTCGGGCAATCGTAATGGCGATCAAGTCCTGTTCATCGGGCTTCAGGGCTCGCGAGACCATGCCGATATCCGCCAAACCGCGACGGGCGTCGGCCACCCCGCGCGACGAGCCACCACTTTGAACATCGACGCGCGTGCCGGGCTGCGTCTGCTCGAATCGCTTACCAATTTCGCTCATCAATGGCGCCACGGTGCTGGAACCGGTCAACACCAATTCTCGGTCCGCCCCCCCGGAGCTTCTTAAGCCACAGCCCACCACCAGTCCAAGGCCAGCGACAACGCCGATCAAACCGAGCGGCAACATGGTCAATCGCCAACGCGAAAGCACACAAAAAAATCGACCGCAAAATGGTGGCTGGCTATTCATGGTGTTGCTCCCGAAGCATCGATGTCGAGGACACGCCCCGCTGCCAAAGGACGCAAAAGCCGCAAGTCGCATTGTATCGCAAGCCGACGAACATGACGAACATGCGATTCCCGGAAGGAAACCAATGGGATTGGACGCCGCCATACGCAAAACGATTGCCGCGGTTGCCTGCGAGCAACAACGGAATGCCGCGTGGACGAAATGTCCTTACATCCGACTTGCGCCCAGCATGGAAAATACTCGCCGACGGTCCGCCCCGAATAGAAGACGGGCCGTTGTGCAAAACCTAACAACAAAAATCAGCGATAACCAAGAAACTGTTGTCACGCGGTCGGCAACAGATCCATCGCCTGCGGCCGTAGAGTCCAAGTTAAGTGCGGTCGCCACGTCCGAAGGTATGGGGCACTACTTCCGGACGTGACGAAACCGCACCGCAACGGGATGCGAAGTATTGCTTGACTTGGTCGACAAGCAGGTACTCAGGAGTCATCCGGTAAATGAGCCGCCTTGGCGATAGCAGCGGTTCCTGCGTTCAACCGGAGCTAGCGCCAAACGGCTAAGCAGAGTTCTGTGGAATGATTCCTGCTAACCTGCCTAGAGCGAGCTCCTAACGTGTGCCCGAACCACCGGACATCGGCGCATTGCGGCTTCCCGAACCGCTCGGTGCGGAGTAACTGGGCGTTGGAGAGGGATAATTCGGCACGGCTTGCCTGGTACCCGACCCTTGGTGGCTAGGCTGGCCATAGACAGGCGCGTCGGAATAGCTGGACGCTGCGTGGCCGGCTGACGGCGCGTGGCAACTGCCGTTGGAACAAGAACCGCTGGAGCAGTGTCCTGGGTGGCGACACCCCGCCGTTGCAAACAAGCCGACCACAGCGGCGGCGAAGAAAGTCGATTGATAGAGCCTTGTTCTCAACATGGGTGTCCTTACTCATTTTTTAGTTGGACCGATTCGGGGAGAAACATCCCATGTCTCATCGGCGGTTTGCCGCCCGCCGTCTGGTGAGCTGTCTCACAAAGCAAAACCCTTTTTTCCGAATCGCTGTCGCAACGTCCTGAGATCATCCATCGTGGGCCCACGTCACGCCCCCTGGTAAAATCAATCGATCTGCGGCTCTACTTGCCCACGTTCCAACGCTGCAGAAAGCCGAGCACCCGTTTGCTGGTGGGCGTCAGCCGAGTGCGATTGAATTGGTCGCCCAGTTTGCGGATCGCTTCGGCTTGCGTGGGATAGGGATGGATGGTGGCACCGATCTTGGCCAGCCCAATTCCTTGCGTGATCGCCATGGTGAGCTGCGGAATCATGTCACCGGCGTGCTGGGCGACGATCGTCGCTCCGAGGATCGTATCGGTCCCTGCCTTGGTGACCACTTTTACAAAACCATCCTCTTCGCCTTCCAAAATTGCACGGTCGACATCGCTGAAGTGCTGGATGTACGTGTCGATTGCGATGCCTTGCTCCTTTGCATCGTGTTCATACAGCCCCACGTGGGCAATCTCCGGCGAGGTATAAGTGGCCCAAGGAATGACTAAGTCACTCATCTTTTTTTTGCCGAACGGCCCGACTGCGAATAACGCGTTCTGGATCACGATCCGCGCCATAAAGTCGGCCGCGTGGGTAAACTGATACTTGGAACAAATATCTCCGGCGGCGTAAATTTTGGGGTTAGTCGTCTGCATCCAGTCGTTTACTTTCACCCCCTGTTTATCAAAGTCGACTCCTACGGCATCTAGATTCAGGTGCTCGACATTCGGCGCGCGACCAACGGCGACCAGCAATTGATCCACCGGCTCGTCATACTGTCTTCCCTGCGATTCGACCGTCAATCGAATTCCGTTCTCGTTCTTGATCCGAAGTTCTCGACCGCAGCACAGCAGTCGAACGCCGTCGCGTTCCATTCGTTTTTGCACGATGCCAGCCGCGTCGCGATCCTCTTTGGTCAAAATGCCATCCGCCGTTTCGACAAGAAACACTTCCGCGCCGAGACTGGCGAACGACTGCGCCATTTCGCACCCAATCGGACCGGCACCGATAATCCCCAACCGTTTTGGCAATTCGGTCAGCGAAAAGAGCGATTCATTCGTCAAGTAATCGACTTCATCGAGCCCCGGAATCGGCGGTGCAGCCGCGCGAGCCCCGGTCGCAATCAGTGCCCGCTTGAAGGTTAACCGTTGACCGCCCACATCGATCGTTTGAGAGTCAATAAAGCGAGCTTGACCGAAAAAAACATCGGCACCCAGGTCACGGAAGCGACCAGCGGAATCGTTGTGACTGATCCTTGCCCGCAGGCGCCGCATGCGCTCCATCACGGCGGCAAAGTCGACTTGCACCCCAGCGGGAACACGTACACCAAAGCCGCCTGCATGTTTGACAGCCGCGGCGTAACGCGCCGAACTGATGACTCCTTTCGATGGCACGCAGCCGACGTTCAAGCAGTCGCCTCCCATCAGTTCGCGTTCAATCAACGCGACGCGAGCCCCCAGTCCCGCCGCGCCGGCTGCGGCAACCAGCCCCGCCGTACCCGCTCCGATCACAACCAAATGGTACGGTAGGCTGGGGTTCGGCGCGTTCCAAATAGGCGGATGAACATTCATCTCCAGACGCTGGTTGTGCTCGTCATGCGGCTGCAACTGGATCAGATCCGCAACGTTGGAGACGGCGCCGGAAGTCTGGAGGCTCATGAAAATTCCTTGCAAACAATTGGAGTGTTTCGTGGTGACCTGGAGTGTCTCGTGGTGGTCGACGATGGTTAACGAGGCCGCTTATTTTGTCGGCTGTTCAGGCTCCAGTCATACGGCAGCCACCGCAGCGCCGGCACGGAACCGGCATCGAAGACCTTGCGCAGCGATGGCGAGTAACGTGCGGCAAACGCGGGCACGCTGCCGGCGGTCTGCTCAAAATCGTCTCCATACCAGTTGTACAATTTTGTCAGTCGCAAGGTTGGTGGATCCCGTGCGAACTGGAACCAAGTCTCGTGCTGATGCACATATTCGGTCTGTTCCCGCAGTTGATCCTCCAGGCGACTGGCATCGTAAGCTTCGTTCCTTAGCGGCGGACAGCCGACCGCGGCACAGACCAACGCAAAGTGTACACGCGGTTCAGCGAAATTCGGCCGAATCTGCTCGTGTTCGATTTGGTTCAAGCTCCACGTTTGGCCGCCAACAATCCACCGCTCCGCATCCCAACGCTGCAACTCGGCGATGTCCATGATGGAGTCAACCGGCCAATGATCCAGAATCAGCTTCAGCGTCGCGGCGTTGTAACCGTTGATCAACAAGGCGAGCTTCTCGTTCCGCCCGAGCTGGTCAAATGGGGCGTCGGCGACGGTGGCGAGATAGTCGTCAAGCTGGTCTTCCTCTCCCTGCAAAGCTGCGTAGTCGACCCAGCCATCTCGATCCACATGCTGTTGCAGTAACTGATTCAGTAAAGCATGGTCGACCTTGCTGCTCGACGTGCTGCCTGCGTACGCTTCCTGCATCTCGACCTGAGGCGGACCGAACAGGCTAGCCAATTTGCTCTCGATGTCGCCGGCGTTCCATCGCACATAAGCCGCTGCGGCCACCAACACGATGGCGACTACGGCCAGCATCACGGTTCGCCGCAGGCTCGGTGCCGGCTTGTCATGCGTCACCTCCTCGACCGTGCTGGTTGCCAAATCGCCTTGATTGGATTCGTCGACTTGTTCCTTTAGTTTGCGGTTCGCCAATCGCGTCACATACACGGTGACCACGACGGTCGCCAGCAAGCCAACCGCCAGCATCGCCCATTCGGCTACCGAACGCTGGCGTTCCCCACCGATCGCGGCTCCGGTGACGTGCCCAATGTAAACGTAGAGAAACGTTCCGGGCAGCATCGCGATCCAACTGGTCACCGCATACGGCCAAAACTTGATCGGCGTCAGCCCATACAAATAGTTCTGCAGGTTGAAAGGGATCGCCGGCGACAAACGCAACAGGCCGACAATCTTCCAACCACCCTCGGCAATCGCGCGGTCGATCGCGCCAAAGTGACGGTTACCTTGCGCCAACTTGGCAACCTTCTCCCGTGCTCCATATCGAGCAATCAAAAACGCCGCACAAGCTCCTAACGTGGAACCAATCGAAACGGTGACGGTGCCGAGGGCCAAGCCGAAAATCGCCCCCGCGACGAAAGTCAAAATCGTCCCAGGCACAAACAGCACCGTGGCGACAACGTACAGCAACGCCAATACAACCGGCCCCCAAACACCCAGCCCACCAATCCAATCTTTCATCGCCGACATCGCTTGATCAAACGGCAGCGAGCGGAGCATCGTCACCAAAGCTCCGACGATCAACAGCATCGAAATGAAGCGGATGATCGACCCCCACTGCAAACCTCGCGACCGTGGCTCCGGTTTGCCAACCGGCGAAGTCGACTCGGTGGCACCCGCTGCGGGCTGTGGGTGCGATTTTTCCATGTCGTTGGCCATTGAACTCACTGCTCGAGGGACGATATCCAGGACGTTTGTTAAGAGAGACGCAGAAGTTACTTATTCCTTGCAACATTTTTCACTGCTCCGACGCTCGTCGTCTCATGAAGCGTGACCAGACGAAGTTAAGCCAGCAAATCAACAAACCGGCTATAAATCTTCGGCTGTGGCACGTCTGTGAGTTGGAGCACAGACGTTCGGGCCAACAATGACGAATCCAGGGACCGAAGGTCGATCGAGTGTAGCCGTGTCGCGCACGTTCCAGCGACGGACGGTCTCTCTTCGAGCGCCAGCCGTAAACGTTTCGTTCTGCTTTCTAAATTGAGAAACCGAGTGATGAACCGCCAAGATAAAAATCCGGAACATGTTTGGCACCCCTGTGCCCCCGGCACCATCGGGCAACTTCATCGCCAGCAGCTAGCCAAGCGGACGCTTCCGGCGGCGATGTGGAGAGGCAGTGCGGTGCTTCTGACGCTGCTGGTGATGGGGTTGGGATGGCATCTTACCGCCAACGTTGGCCCCGCGGCACCGGCAGGCGATCCGCTTGGCGGGGTGACCTGCCAGCAAGTCCAAGACCACCTGCCGAAGTCTAAACTGCAAGTCCTCGAGCCGGCCATGGGGAACGAAAAAGGGTCAGGAGCCGAAAAGGAAGCTTAGGCAAGATTGGGTGGGCGTTCACAAAAAAAGAATGAGCAAGCCGGGTTCTGACAAGATGCAGCTTCCTTGATGGGGTTTCTTTTTTAGCGGCTGTTTGCCGGGGTTCGATGCGACTGGGACCGCGGCGGCGTGTGAGAGGTTGCGAGCGGTTTCGATACGGCCGTGTCACTTGCAGCGCCGGTGCGAGGACTTGTTTTGCCGCCGCGAGCCGGGGGTTTATCGTCTTCGCCGCGCCGGCGCAGCAGGCAGGCGAGCGGCAGAAGCATTGCCGGGGACGATAGCCCGGAGAGCGACAGAAGAATTGCCGGGGACGTAAGTCCCCGGAAAATAGATGAAAGGCAGTGAAAGCCCAGAGGGCGGCAGATGTTCGTAACATTTTGTTTCGCTCTCTGGGCTATGGGACGCAACCCTACCTATCCGTTGGCTGACGCCAACGGCAAAGATGTGTCGCCCGCTGGGCTAAAGATCTGAATGGGCAAGAGGTTTGTGTCCCCGGTTGGACTCGTAACATCTTGTTTCGCTCTCCGAGCTAGGGGACGCGATCCTATTAATAAAGCAGAAAGCGCGTAGCGGCCTGCCGGGAAAAAGGCACGTTAGCAAGGGCGTCTGCGGAGCAACGGTTCCGACGGCAGCGGCAGCCGATCGCCGTGTCGACACCAAGCGGTTAGACGTGCCAAGCAGAGGTGAAGGGGCGGTCAGGGACTTCCTCCCGCTTTTGACTTGCCTCTGCCTGCGGTGATCGCGTCGAAGACTTGGCCGGGACGTAGCGGTTCGTCACTGTGCATCACCAAGTCGTACAGATCATCGGGCAGCACCCGCACGACGGTCATCAATCCTTTGACGCCCATGTGCCAGTTCGAACGCATCCCGCGTACCGCCCGTCGCCCGTCGATCTTTTTCATTTCCTCTTTAGTGAAACCCTGGGACTGCATCATCTGTGGGTAACCTGGTACGGAAAACCCTGGATCGTGGTGGGGGAATTTCACTTGCGGCCGCGATTGCAAGCCATCGCGATAACGCTCTACTTCGACACCTTCTCGGATGCGTGGCCCTACCTGCCGCACCATATGATTCATCATGTGATGCACCATGTGACAATGCATAATCCAATCGCCCGGATTGAAGGCGATGAACTCGAAATCGGTGGCTTGGGCGACAGCGATCAGTTCGGTATTTCGAGGGATCCACGCCGTCTTCGGAATCCGCGTCCCTTCATGACCGGTCTTCCAGAAAGTGTGGCCGTGTAGATGAACGGGATGATGTTGCATGGGACTGAAGTCGAGGATCCGAATCCGCACACGCTCGCCATGTTTGCAGACCAGCGGAGTCGTGT
>Ga0209947_1000453_pt1 | contig 25646 bp, 21 predicted proteins | sample SalPonR2_B_D2_MG_FD_185706 | JGI IMG/M metagenome (GOLD analysis project Ga0209947, IMG submission 185706) | Salt pond soil microbial communities from South San Francisco under conditions of wetland restoration - Salt Pond MetaG R2_B_D2_MG... ...
GTCGGACAGTTTCGTGAGCGCAGAGATCGAGCAGTTGCAGGGCATGGCGACGGTCGTGCCGCCGATCTTCTTCGCCATCTCGGCCTTCCTCGTGGGCATGGTCATGAGCCGGATCGTGGCGCTCGACCGATCCGAGATCGGGCTGCTGAAGGCGCTGGGATATTCCGATGTCGAGGTCTGCCTGCACTACCTGCTGCTCGCCGCGATGATCGCGGTCCTCGGCGTGGCGATCGGATGCGGAATGGGCACGATCCTTGCGCGCACGATGGCGTGGCAATACGCGCGGTTCTTCGATTTCCCCTACCTGATCTTCCGCGTGCCGACCTGGGTCTACGCGGTCTCGGGGCTCGCGGCGCTCCTGACGACGATGCTGGGCGCGGCGCGGGCCGCGCTGATGGCCGCGCGTCTTGCGCCGGCCGTCGCGATGCAGCCGCCCGCCCCGCCCATGTTCCGTCGCACCGCGATCGACCGGCTGATGGCGGCACTGCGGCTGCGACAGACCACGATCATGGTGCTGCGCAGCCTGATCCGCTGGCCCGTCCGCAGTGTCCTGACGGCGGCGGGGCTGGGGGCCGCGACCTCGTCGATCATCGCGGCGGGCTTCATGAACGGCTCGCTCAACCACATCATCGACCTCGCCTTCAACCAGTCCTACCGGGGCGATGCGATGATCCTCTTTTCCCAGGACATGCCGCGCGATGCGTTGCCCGAGATCGCGCGCCTGCCCGGCGTTATCCAGGTGGAACCGCAGCAGTTCCACGCCGCAATTCTGCGCAACGGCCCGCGCGAGAAACGCGTCTCGCTCGAGGCGCGGCCGCCCGACGCCACGCTCAGCCGCGTGATCGGCGCCGACGGGTCGGCCATCACGGCCCCGCCCGGCGGTATCCTGCTGTCCGAGCGCCTTGCCGGGGATCTGGAGCTTGGCGTGGGCGACACGGTGGAGGTGGAGTTCATGACCGGAAGGCGCGAGACCCACGCGCTGACCGTCACCGGCCTCGTGGAACAGTATCTCGGCCTCGGCGCCTATGCCGATATCGACTTTCTCGACCGGCAGTTCCGGCGCGTGCCGCAGATGTCGGTGGTCAATGTCCTGATCGACCCCGATGGGCTGCCCGACCTGCACGCGGCCCTGCAGGACACGCCGGCGCTGTCGGGTCTGATCATGATGACGGAGAACCGGCGCGCCTTCGAGGACACGATCAGCCAGAACATCGTGGTGGTGAACGGGATCTATGCCGCGATCGCCATCCTGATCACGATCGGCGTGGCCTATAACGGCGCGCGCATCCAGCTGAGCGAACGGGCGCGCGAACTGGCGAGCCTGCGCATCCTCGGCTTCAGCCGGGCCGAGGTGTCCTCGGTGCTGCTGGGCGAGACGATGCTGCTTGCGATTCTCGCTCAGCCGATGGGCTGGGTGATGGGCGCGTGGATCGCCACCGCCCTGTCGAACAGCTTTTCGTCGGATCTCTACGCGATCCCGCTGGTGCTGGAGCCCGGGATCTTCGCACGCGCGAGCCTCATCGTCCTGGCCACGAGCCTTGTCTCGGTCCTGCTGGTGCGGCGCCGGATCGACCGGATGGATCTGGTCGCCGTCATGAAAACGAGGGAGTGAGTTCGATGGTTTGGAACACACGGACCGTGGGTCTGGCGCTGGCCGGCGTCGCGCTGATCGGGGGGCTTGCCTATGTCGGCTTCCGTGACGATCCGGTGCCGGTGGACCTTGTCACGGTGGAGCGCGGTCCCCTGCGTGTCACCATAGACGCCGACGGTCAGACGCGGATCCGCGAGATCTACGAGGTTGCCAGCCCCATCGCCGGCACCGCGCGCCGCGCGCCCGTTTCCATCGGCGACCCGGTGGTCGCGGGAGAGACCGTCGTGGCGCGGGTAGAGCCGCTCAGCCCATCGCTGCTGGACGCGCGCAGCCGGGCGCAGGCCCGGGCCAGCGTGGCCGAGGCGCGCGCCGCCCTCGACGTGGCGCGCTCCGAACTGCGCCGGGCCGAGGAAGAAGAGACCTTCGCCCGCCTCCAGTTCGACCGCACCCGGACGCTGATGGATCGTGGCGTCACCACCGTCACGCAGATGGAGACCGCATCCCAGAGCCTAGCGGTGGCCGAGGCCGCCGTGGCCGCCGCACAGTCGCGCGTGGCGATGTCCGAGGGCGCGCTCGAGCGCGCCGAAGCCACGCTTGTGCAGCCGGACGGCGGCGCGGCGCAGACCGAGGATTGCTGCGTCGAGCTTCGCGCGCCCAGCGACGGGGTCGTTCTGTCCATCGCGACCATCTCCGAGCACCCGGTGCAGGCCGGCGCGCCGCTGGTGACCGTGGGCGATCCGGCAGACCTCGAGATCGTGGCCGATCTTTTGTCCTCGGACGCCGTACGCATCGGTCCGGGCACGCGCGCCATCGTCGAGCGCTGGGGCGGGCCCGATCCGCTTCAGGCCGTGCTGACCCGGATCGAACCGGCGGCGATCACGCGGGTTTCTGCGCTGGGCATCGAGGAACAGCGCGTCGATGCGATCTTCGAGATCGAGACCCCGCCCGGGGAAAGGCCGGGGCTCGGCCACGGTTTCGCGGTCTTCCTGCGCATCGTGGAATGGGAAAGCGACGACGCGCTTCAGGTACCCCTGGGCGCGCTGTTCCGGCGGGGCGAGGATTGGGCGGTCTTCGTGGCCGAGGACGGCGTGGCGCGCGAGCGCACCGTCACGCTGGGCGAGCGCGCCGCGCGACGGGCGCAGATCCTCGACGGGCTGGAGGACGGCGTGCGGATAGTGACCCATCCCAGCGACACCGTCGCTGACGGGGTGACGATCATGGACCGCAGCGCGTTTTGAGAATGCTGAACAAGACCTTTAGAAGTGTCCTGCTTTTCAGATCAGCGGCAGCGCCCGGACAACGAGCTCGTCGACATCGTCATCGTGACCGGCCGCGACATGGCTCTTCAGCTCCGTCCGCATCTCCGGGCCCCAGAAATCCTTGAGATGCGCCGCCACGCGCTCGGCCTGATCCGTTCCCGGCTGGCTGGCGAAGAACGTGGCGATCTGGTTGGCCATGCGCACGAGTTTCTCAGGCGACATCGCTTTCGCTCTCCATGATCCTGTGGGGGTGACAGAAAACCTCGACCTGCGCGCCGCGCGCGAAGGCGGCCAGCGTGATGCCCGCCTGCTCGGCCAGCCGCAGCGCATGCGCGGTGGGCGCGGAGACCGAGACGATGGTTCCCACGCCCGCCATCGCTGCCTTCTGGACGATGTCCACGGAAACACGGCTGGTCATGACGAAGGCGCCACCGGTCGCGGCGACAGCATCGCGTGCCAGCGCCCCGATCAACTTGTCGAGCGCGTTGTGCCGGCCAACATCCTCCCGCGCGTGGGTGATCCCCTGCCCCGGTTGAAGGAAACCCGCCGCGTGGACTGCGCGCGTCAGGTCATGCATCGGCTGATGGGCGCGCAAGCCGTCGCCCGCCCCGGCGATCTCGGCCACGTCGAAGCGTGCGCCCTCCGGCACCTCGGGCAAGGGACGCATCGCTTGCGCAAGGCTGTCGATCCCGCAGAGCCCGCAGCCCACGGGGCCCAGCATCGCGCGCCGACGATCGCCAAGCGCCTCCGCCAGCGTGTCCGAAACCCAGAGCCGCGCCTCGATCCCTCCCTCGATCTCGAGCGCCTCGACGCTCTCGATCTCGGCGAGGCGTTCCACGATCCCCTCGCTCAACGCGAAACCCACCGCGAAATCCTCGATATCGGCCGGACTGGCCATCATGACGGCTTGCGTGGAGCCGTTCACGGTGATGGCGACCGGCGTCTCCTCGGGAAGCGCGCGCGTGATCTCCCGCCGTTCGGCGCCCAGATGGGCCAGCCCCCGGGCGCCGGTGGCCACCCGCGCGATATCCGCCCGCCCGGTCATTCCGCCGCCGGAAGCACCCGCCGCGCGCGTTCCGCCTGCGCGGCGTAGTTCTTCTGCCAGTCCGTGGGCCCGTTCGAGAGCGAAACCTGCACCGCCGTCACCTTGTATTCCGGGCAGTTCGTCGCCCAGTCCGAGTAATCCGTGGTGATGACATTGGCCTGCGTGCCGGGATGGTGGAACGTGGTGTAGACCACGCCCGGGCTCACCCGGTCCGTCAGCGTCGCGCGCAGCGCGGTCTCGCCCGAACGCGAGGCGAGCCTGACCCAATCGCCCTCCTTGATGCCGCGCACCTCCGCGTCATGGGGATGGACCTCGAGCACGTCCTCCTGATGCCACACGGTGTTCTCGGTGCGCCGCGTCTGCGCGCCCACGTTGTACTGGCTGAGGATGCGCCCGGTGGTCAGCAGCAGCGGAAAGCGCGGGCCGGTGCGCTCGTCCGTGGCCACGTATTCGGTGATCATCAGACGGCCCTTGCCACGCACGAACCCGTCCACATGCATGATGGGCGAGCCCTCGGGCGTCGCGTCGTTGCAGGGCCACTGGACGGAGCCGACTTCTTCCAGAAGATCGTAAGTCACACCGGCGAAGGAGGGCGTGGTGGCGGCGATCTCCTCCATGATCTGCGCGGGATGCGTGTAATGCCAATCGGCCCCCATGGCGCGGGCGAGCATCTGGGTGATCTCCCAGTCGGCATAGCCGTTTTTCGGCGCCATGACCTTGCGCACGCGGTTGATCCGCCGCTCGGCATTGGTGAAGGTCCCGTCCTTTTCGAGAAAGGTGGAGCCCGGCAGGAACACATGCGCGTAATTCGCGGTCTCGTTCAGGAAGAGGTCGTGGACGATCACGCACTCCATCGCCGCGAGGCCGGCCGCCACGTGTTTCGTGTCGGGATCGGACTGCAGGATATCCTCGCCCTGGCAGTAGAGTCCCTTGAACTGCCCGCCCACAGCGGCATCGAGCATGTTGGGAATGCGCAGCCCCGGCTCGGGGTCGATTTCCACGCCCCAGGCGTTCTCGAAGATCGCGCGCACATCGGCGTTCTTGACGTGGCGATAGCCCGGCAGCTCATGGGGAAAGCTCCCCATGTCGCAGGAGCCCTGCACGTTGTTCTGCCCGCGGAGCGGGTTCACCCCCACCCCGTCGCGTCCGATATTGCCGGTCAGCATGGCGAGGTTGGCGATGCCCATGACGGTGGTGGAGCCCTGGCTGTGCTCCGTCACGCCAAGCCCGTAGTAGATCGCGCCATTGCCACCGGTCGCGTAAAGCCGCGCCGCCGCGCGGAGCTCTTCCGCGGAAACGCCGGTCTGCATCTCGGTCATCTCGGGGGAGTGGCGCACGTCCGAGACGAACTCGGCATATTCCTCGAACTCGTCCCAGTCGCAGCGCTCGCGGAGGAAGGCCTCGTCATAAAGCTTCTCGGTCACGATCACATGGGCGAGCGCCGTGACGACGGCCACGTTCGTTCCGGGCCGCAACGTCAGGTGATGGGCCGCCGCCACATGCGCCGATTTCACCAGGTCGATCCGGCGCGGGTCGATCACGATCAGCTTCGCGCCCGCCCGCAGGCGTTTCTTGAGGCGGGAGGCGAAGACGGGGTGGCCATCGGTCGGGTTGGCGCCGATCACCACGACCACGTCGGCCTCCATCACGCTGTCGAAATCCTGCGTGCCCGCCGAGGTGCCGAAGGTCTGACCGAGGCCATAGCCCGTCGGTGAATGGCAGACCCGCGCGCAGGTGTCGGTGTTGTTGTTTCGGAACACGGCGCGCGTCAGCTTCTGGACGAGGTAGGTCTCTTCGTTGGTGCAACGGCTCGAGGTGATGACACCGACCGACTTGCGCCCGTGGCGGTCCTGGATGCGCTTGAGGCGGCCTGCGGCGAAATCCATCGCCTCCTCCCAGGTGACCTCGCGCCACGGTTCGTCGATGGTGTCGCGGATCATCGGGTTCAGGATGCGCTCGGCGTGGTTGGCGTAGCCCCAGGCGAAGCGGCCCTTCACGCAGGAATGGCCCCGGTTCGCCTTGCCGTGCTTGTAGGGCACCATGCGCACCAACTCGTCGCCATTGAGCTCGGCCTTGAAGGAACAGCCCACGCCGCAATAGGCACAGGTGGTCACGACCGAGCGCGTGGGCGTGCCGAGCTCGATCACCGACTTCTCCTGCAACGTCGCGGTCGGGCAGGCCTGCACGCAGGCGCCGCAGCTGACGCAATCGGAGGACAGGAAATCGTCGCCCGGCCCACCCGCGCTCACCCGGCTGTCGAACCCACGGCCCTCGATCGTCAGCGCGAAGGTGCCCTGCACCTCCTCGCAAGCGCGCACGCAACGGCTGCAGACGATGCATTTCGACGGGTCGTAGGTGAAATAGGGGTTGCTGTCGTCCTTCGCGATCCATTCCGGGTTCGCCTGACCCGAGGTATCGCGCGCCCGGAAATGGTTGGCGAGCCCGGTCTCGGGCGGCGCCTCGTAGCGCACATCGCGCAGGCCCACGACACCGGCCATGTCCTGCAACTCGCAATCGCCGTTGGCGGCACAGGTCAGGCAGTCGAGCGGGTGGTCGGAGATATAAAGCTCCATGACGCCCTTGCGGACCTTCTTCACCTTCTCGGCCTGGGTATGAACGACCATCCCCTCGGCCACCGGCGTCGTGCAGGAGGCCGGCGTGCCGCGCCGTCCCTCGATCTCGACCACGCAAAGGCGGCAGGAGCCGAAGGCCTCCACGCTGTCGGTGGCGCAAAGCTTGGGCACCTGGATTCCGGCCTCGGCGGCCGCGCGCATCACCGAGGTGCCCTCGGGCACGGTCACGTCGATGCCGTCGATGCTGAGCGTGACGGGCGCGCCGACCTTGGCGGGCGTGCCCATGTCGCGGTCATCGGTGGGAATGACGAAATCCCTCATGATCGGGGCCCCCCGGTTGTCATCTCATCTTCATCTTTCCAAAAATACGCAAGCGCCGACGGCGCCGGAAAACGCACGTTTTCCGTCCGTTTTTCTAACGAAAAACGGTTCATTCCGCCGCCTCCCGCGCAGGCGCGAATTCCTCGGGAAACTGGCGCAGCGCGCTCATCACAGGATAAGGGGTAAAGCCGCCCAGCGCGCAGAGCGATCCGTCCTTCATCGTGTCGCACAGATCGATCAGAAGTTCCGTTGCCGCGCCGTCGCCCGCGCGGATCCGGTCGAGCGTCTCGACGCCACGCACCGCGCCGATACGGCAGGGCGTGCATTTTCCACAGCTCTCGATGGCGCAGAACTCCATCGCGAAGCGCGCCAATCCCAGCATGTCCGCGGTGTCGTCGAAGATCACGACGCCGGCATGACCGATCAGCCCGCCCGCCCCGTCGAATTCCTCGTACCCCAGCGCGGTGTCGAATTTCGCGGTCCCGAAATAGGCGCCCAGCGGCCCGCCCACCTGCACCGCCTTCACGGGGCGTCCGCTCGCGGTTCCGCCGCAGACGTCCTCGACCAGCTGCCCCAGCGACATGCCGAAGGCCGTTTCGAAAAGCCCGCCATGTTTCACGTTGCCCGCAATCTGGAACGGCATGGTCCCGCGCGACCGGCCTTGCCCGAACGCCGCGTAATGGGCGGCGCCCTTCTCGAAGATCACCGGCACGGTGGCGAGCGAAATCACGTTGTTGACCACGGTCGGGCGGCCAAGGAACCCCTCGAGCGCGGGCAGCGGCGGTTTCGCCCGCACGACGCCGCGCTTGCCCTCGAGCGAGTTCAGAAGCGAGGTCTCCTCGCCGCAGACATAGGCCCCCGCACCCACGCGAACCTCCATGTCGAAGGTGCGGCCCGAACCCAGAACATCACCCAGCACACCGGCGTCGCGTGCGATCTCGACGGCGCGCTGCATCACCTCGATGGCATCGGGGTATTCCGAGCGCAGGTAGACATAGCCCTGCTCCGCCCCGACGGCGATGCCCGCGATGGCCATCCCCTCGATCAGCGTGAAGGGATCGCCCTCCATCAGCATACGGTCGGCGAAGGTGCCGCTGTCGCCCTCGTCGGCGTTGCAGACGATGTATTTGCGGGGGCTGGGCGCCGTGCGCACCGTCTCCCACTTGATGCCGGTGGGAAAGCCTGCGCCGCCGCGGCCGCGCAGACCGCTGTCTTTCACCTCCTCGACCACGGCGGCGGCGTCCATGCCGAGCGCGCGGCGAAGGCCCACAAGCCCGCCATGGGCCTCGTAATCGGCAAGGTCCAGCGGATCGATCCGCCCCACGCGGGCGAAGGTCAGACGGTCCTGGCGGGCAAAGAACGGGATCTCCTCGACCGGGCCGAGACCCTCGAGCGATCCGTCGAAGAGCGCCGCGGCATCCGTGGGCGCGAAGGGGCCGTAGCCGTGGCGCACGCCGCCCTGTTCCACCTCGACCAGCGGCTCCAGCCAGATCATGCCGCGCGTGCCGGTGCGGACGATCTCGACCGAAAGGCCCCGTGCCCCGGCCTCGGCCATGATCGCGCGCACGACATCCTCGGCGCCAAGCGCCTTGGCGGCGGCATCGCGGGGGACGTAGATTTTCATGGCGCGACCTCCGCCACCAGCGCCTCGGCACGGACGCGGCCGCGCACGGCGCCGTCGACCATCGCCGCGGGCCCGCAGGCGCAGAGCCCGAGGCAGTAGACCGGCTCGACCGTCACGCGGCCGTCCGGCGTGGTCTCACCCCAGCCGACGCCCAGCATGCCCAGCACGCGGCCGGACAGCGCCTCGGCACCCACGGCCTGACAGGCCTCGGAGCGGCAGATCTTGACCACGTGGCGCCCGGTGGGCGCGTTGCGGAAATCGTGATAGAAACTGATGACGCCGTGAAGCTCCGCCCGCGTGATGTTGAGCGCGGCGCAGATGGGCGCATGCGCGACGGCGGGCACATGGCCGAACGCCTCCTGTAGATCGTGCAACATCGGCAAAAGCGGACCCTCGCGCCCCGAATGGAGCGCGAGGATCGCTTCGACCTCACCGAGGTCGGGGTCTGCATGCGTGTCTGGCGGCAGGGTCTGGCTGGCAGGCATCTGCTTGCTCCGGTCGTCGTCTGCCCCGGACCCTGCAAGAAACTTCATCGCCATTCAATATCGCTGTTCCGTCAGTTGATTGAAAAACTGAATGAAACACGGGCGACGTTTCGCACGTCTCAAGCGACCGATTTGGCCGTTTTGGCGAGTTTTCCGGCCTGCGCGAGCAGCGCCTCGAGCACCGGCGTATGCGGCTCGCGATGCGGCGCGATCAGGCCCACGGTGTGCTCCGCTGTCTGATCGGCCATCGGGCGCACGCACAGATCCGGTGCGGTGGCCAGAATCTCGGCCATGTCGGAGGGCAGGATCGTCAGCCAGTCGCCCTCCCGCACATGGGCGGCCAGCACGAGGGTGGAGTTGCTTTCGACCTGCGCATCCGGCGTGACGCCAGCGGCCATGAAGTTCTGGTTGATGATGCGCCGGTTCTGCATGTCCGGCGTCAGCAGGCAGAGCCGCCGCCCCTCCAGCGCGCCCCATGCCACACGCTCGTGTCCCGCGAGATCGCTGTCGGCACGGCAGACCAGCACGTAGCGTTCGCGGTAGATCGGCACGGTCACGACCCGGCCCAGCGGTTCGTTGTCCAGATAGGACAGGCCCGCGTCGATATCGAGGTTCTCCATCATCGCGAGGATCTCGGCCGAGGTCCGCGACAGGATCGAGAAGCGCACGTTGGGATGCGCCTCGGCGAACCGCGCCGAAAGAGTCGCGGCCCAGGTCAGTGCGGTGGGGATCACCGCAATGCGGATATGCCCCGAAAGACCGTGGCGGGCGGCGCGCATTTCCTCGCGGAAGGTGCGGGCGTCCGACACGAGGCTGCGCGCCCAGACCAGCGCGCGCTGCCCCTCCGGCGTCAGCCCGCCGTAGCGATGGCCGCGGAAGATCAACTTCACGCCGAGGCTGTCCTCCAGCTGGCGGATGCCCGTCGAGAGCGTCGGCTGGGTGATGCCGAGGCTTTCGGCAGCCCGGCCAAAGTGCTCTTCCTTCGCCACGGCGAGGAACATTTCGAGTTTCGAGATCATGCCGCGATCTTGCGATGATCGCGCGGGAATTCAATTGAAAAAATCAATCATATGGCGCCGGTTTTCCTCTCCACCCATTTGACCCGTGTCAAGGTGCGCGCCCCCGGAGCGCTTCAGGGTCGTTGCAGATGCATTGGCTTTTTTGTGCCGGGAGACCGACCGATGACCGAACAGGGGAAGATCATGACCAGCGACAGCCTCATCTGGCTCGAAGACCTGCGGCGCGAGGACGTGGCCAAGGTGGGGGGCAAGAACTCCTCGCTGGGCGAGATGATCTCGACACTCGCGGCCAAGGGGATAAAGGTGCCCGGCGGTTTCGCCACCACCTCGGACGCCTACCGCGCCTTCGTGGAGGCCAACGACCTCGGCGCGGTCATCCGCGAGAAGATGGAGGCGCTCGACGAGCATCGCATCACCCTGCGAGAGGCCGGCACAGCGATCCGCAAGGCTTTCGAGGCCGGTGAGTTTCCCGAGCACATCGCCGCCGATATCAGGCAGGCCTATGCCCAGATGTCCGCCCGTGCGGGTCAGGAGGAGCTGTCGGTCGCCGTCCGCTCCTCGGCCACGGCCGAGGATCTGCCCGACGCCAGTTTCGCCGGCCAGCAGGAGACGTTCCTGAACGTCGTGGGCGCCAAGGCGCTGATGGCCGCCTGTCGGCGCTGCTATGCCTCGCTGTTCACCGACCGGGCGATCACCTACCGCAACCTCAATGGCTTCGACCACCTCGACGTGGCACTGTCGATCGGGGTGCAGCAGATGGTGCGTTCCGACATGTCGTCCTCGGGCGTGATGTTCTCGATCGACACCGAGACGGGCTTTGACAAGTTCGTGCTGATCACCGGGGCGTGGGGCCTTGGCGAGAATGTCGTGCAGGGCGCGGTCGATCCCGACGAGTTCCAGGTCTTCAAGCCGTTCCTCGACAATCCGGATCTCTCGCCCATCGTGGCGCGCGATCTCGGCGCGAAGGAGATCAAGATGATCTACGGCGCGCCCGGCGAGGCGATGACGCGCAACGTGCCGACCTCGAAGAAGGAGCGCGGACAGTTCACCCTTACCGATGCCGAGGTGCTGGACCTGGCGCGGATGGCCAAGACCATCGAGGACCATTACGGCCTGCCGATGGATATGGAATGGGCCAAGGACGGCATCACCGGGGAGCTCTTCATCGTGCAGGCCCGGCCCGAGACGGTGCAGTCCCGCAAGAGCAGCCATGTCCTGCAATCCTACACCGTCACGCCCGCGGGTCCCGAGGTTCTCAATGGTCTGCCGGTCGGCGGTGCTGCCGCGACCGGACGCGCCTGCCTGATCCAATCGCCCGCCGATATGGACAAGTTCGTGGACGGCTCGATCCTCGTGACCTCGATCACGGACCCGGACTGGGTGCCGATCATGAAACGTGCGGCGGCCATCGTCACGGACCATGGCGGCCGCACGTCCCATGCCGCCATCGTCAGCCGCGAACTGGGCCTGCCGGCCATCGTGGGCACCGGTACCGCGACGCACGACCTGCATGACGGGCAGGACCTGACGGTGGACTGCACCGACAGCCGGGGCATCATCTACGAGGGCATCGGCGAGATCACGACCGAGGATGTGAGCCTCGACGACATCCCCGAGACCAGAACCAAGGTGATGCTGAACGTGGCCGATCCGGGATCGACCACGCGCTGGTGGCGCCTGCCCGCCGACGGCGTGGGGCTGGCGCGGATGGAATTCCTCGTCTCCAATGTCATCCGGGCGCATCCCTTGGCGCTGCTGAACTTCGACGACCTGCCCGAGGACGAAACGAAAGAGGCCATCGCCAAGCTCACGCGGGGCTTCGACAACAAGTCGGACTATTTCGTGGATACGCTCGCGCGCGGCCTCGGTCGGATCGCGGCGGTCTGGTACCCGAACCCGGTCATCGTGCGGCTGTCGGACTTCAAGTCGAACGAATATGCAGAGCTTCTGGGCGGCCAGCGGTACGAGCCGGACGAGGAAAACCCGATGATCGGCCTGCGCGGTGCGGCGCGGTATTACTCCGACTTCTACCGCGACGCCTTCGCGCTGGAATGCAAGGCGCTGAAATATCTGCGCGAGGAGATGGGTTTCGACAACATCACCATCATGGTGCCCTTCTGCCGCTCACCCGAGGAAGCCGACCGCGTGATCGCAGTGATGGCCGAGCACGGGCTGGAGCGCGGCAAGAACGGCCTGCAACTCTATGTCATGACGGAGATACCGTCGAACGTGATCCGGGCCGAGGAATTCGCCGAGCGCTTCGACGGCTTCTCCATCGGCTCGAACGACCTGACGCAGCTGACACTTGGCATCGACCGCGACAGCGGGGAGTTGTCGGACCTGTTCCAGGAGCGGGACCCGGCGGTTCTGTGGATGATCGAACAGGCCATCGCCAAGGCGCGGGCCACTGGTTCCAAGATCGGGCTTTGCGGTCAGGCGCCATCGAACGATCCGGAATTCGCGCGGCTTCTGGTCAAGGCCGGCATCCATTCCATTTCGGTCACGCCCGACAGCTTCCTTGACGTGAAGCAGAACGTCGCGGCGGCGGAGGCGGACGACGCATAGTCCAATGGCGCGGGGCCAGGGCGGCCCTGCGCCCGACGGACCGGAACACCGGCCCCGGTATCTTCCCCGGCCTTTCATTGTCAATGCAAGTAGTTTGACCTGAGTCATTTTCCCGCCCGCCACTGACCCGCACAGTGACGGCGGGAGGATGGACGATGACACAGGATGGCGAGACGACGCTGTCCGGTGCCGCTGCCGCAAGGCAGTCCGGCGCGCGGGCGGAGCATCAGGAGGGATCGGGCGAGGCCTGGGTCGAGGCAAGGCGCCTGATCGACGGCTGGAAGGGCGGCGTCAACATCGCCCATGAAGCGCTGGACCGGCACGTGACCGCGGGCCATGGCGGCGATCTGGCGATCCGCTGGCTGGGCAAGTCGGGCGAACGGCGCGACCTGACCTATGCCGACCTCACGGCGGAGGCCGGCCGCTTCGCCAATGTGCTGAAGGACCACGGACTGCAGCCCGGCGACAGTGTCTTCGCAATGGCCGGCCGTGTGCCCGAGCTTTACGCTGCGGCCCTCGGCACGCTGAAGGCCGGGATGATCTTCACGCCGCTTTTCTCCGCCTTCGGGCCGGAACCGGTGCGCACGCGCATGGAAATCGGCAGCGCCAATGTGCTGGTCACCACGGAAAGCATCTATCGCCGCAAGATCGCGCCTTGGGCGGGCGAGATCCCGACACTGAAGCTGATCCTGATCATCGGCGACGCGGCGCCAGAGGGCTGCGTCGCGCTCGGTCCCGCCATGGCCGCCGCTTCGCCCGCGTTCGAGACCGTGGCCACCGCACCCGATGATCCCGCGCTCATCCACTTCACCTCCGGCACCACTGGCAAGCCCAAGGGCGCGGTCCATGTCCACAACGCCGTTCTCTACCACGCCTATTCGGGGCGCAAGGCGCTGGGGCTGGGGCCGGGCGTGAAATACTGGTGCACCGCTGATCCGGGCTGGGTCACCGGCACCTCCTACGGGATCATCGCGCCCTTGGTGAACCGTGTCACGATGCTGATCGACGAGGCGGAATTCGACCTCGACCGCTGGTATTCCACCGTTCAGGACGAAAGGGTCGAGGTCTGGTATTCCGCCCCCACCGCGATCCGCATGATGATGCGCGAAGGCGCCGAGGCCGCCGCGCCCTACGACTTCTCGTCGCTGGCATTCCTGGCCAGCGTGGGCGAGCCGCTGAACCCCGAGGCCGTGGTCTGGAGCGAGCAGGTCTTTGGCCAGCCCTTCCACGACAACTGGTGGCAGACCGAGACCGGCGGCATCATGATCGCCAACCGTCCGGGCATGCAGGTCAAGCCGGGGTCCATGGGCCAGCCGCTGCCGGGTATCGAGGCCGGGATCGTCGAGCGCGAGGACGGCACCCTGCGCGAACTGTCCCCGGGCGAGATCGGGGAGCTTGCCCTGCGCCCCGGCTGGCCGTCGATGATGCGCGCATACCTCAACGAACAGGCGCGCTACGACAAGTGTTTCGTCGATGGCTGGTACCTGTCGGGCGACCTCGCGATGCGCGACGCCGACGGGTATTTCTGGTTCGTGGGCCGCGCCGACGACCTGATCAAGACGTCGGGCCATCTGATCGGCCCTTTCGAGGTCGAAAGCGCGCTGATCGAACACGACGCGGTGGCCGAGGCCGGCGTGATCGGCGTGCCGGACGAGACCGCGGGCGAGATCGTGAAGGCCTATGTCACGCTGAACCCCGGCGTCACACCCTCCGAAGGGCTGGAACGCGACATCCGCGGCCATGCCCGCAAGAGGCTCGGCCCCGCCGTCGCCCCCCGCGAGGTCGTGTTCCGCAAGACGCTGCCCAAGACCCGATCGGGCAAGATCATGCGCCGCCTGCTCAAGGCGCGCGAACTGGGCCTGCCCGAAGGTGACATTTCCACGCTGGAGACCGACGAGACATGAGTGTTATCGACAAACCCCGCCTCGACCGGGCCCACGTGCTCGACCTTCTGGCTCACATGATCCGCATTCGCCGCTTCGAGGACAAATGCGCCGAGCTTTACACCCGGCAGAAGATCCGCGGCTTCCTGCATCTCTATGACGGGGAGGAGGCGATCGCGGCGGGCGTCATCCCGGTCCTGAAGGACACGGACCGGATCGTCGCCACCTATCGGGAGCATGGCCATGCGCTGGCGCGCGGCGTGCCGATGGCGTCGGTCATGGCCGAGATGTACGGCAAGGCCAATGGCTGTTCCGGCGGGCGCGGCGGGTCGATGCACATTTTCGACGCCGCGACGAATTTCTACGGCGGCAACGCCATCGTGGGCGGCGGCCTGCCGCTGGCCGGGGGCCTCGCGCTGGCCGACCGGATGCGGGGCGAGGCTAATGTCACCGCCTGTTTCTTCGGCGAGGGCGCCGTGGCCGAGGGCGAATTCCACGAGACGATGAACCTCGCCGAGCTGTGGGACCTGCCGGTACTGTTTGTCTGCGAGAATAACCTCTACGCCATGGGATCGGCCATCGCACGGACGGAATCGCAGACCGAAATCTTCGAGAAAGCCGCCGCCTACGGCATCGAGGCCGAACGCGTCGACGGCATGGACGTGGTCGCCGTGGAGGCCGCCGCGCGTCGCGCCATCGCCCGCATCCGCGAAACCGGGCGGCCGCATTTCCTCGAATGCGCCACCTACCGGTTCCGCGCGCATTCCATGTTCGACGCGCAGCTTTACCGCGAGAAGGACGAGGTGGCGGAGTGGCGCGACAAAGGGCCCATCGTCCGCTTCCAGGGCTGGCTTCTGGAAAACGGCCTGATCCACCAGTCCGACGTGGACGAGATCGAGACCCGCGTCGCCGCCGAGATCGCGGAGGCCGTGGACACCGCCGAAGCGGGCGCGTGGGAGCCGGTCGAAACCCTCACGCATCACGTTCGGGGCCCGCAACCCGAGCCGCCAGAGCCCCACGCACCCAGCGGCAAGATAGTGGAGACGACCTATCGCGAGGCGGTCAAACAGGCGATCTGCGACGCGATGGAGCGGGACGACCGCGTTTTTCTCATGGGCGAGGATGTCGGCGCCTATGGCGGATGCTACGCGGTGTCGAAGGGTCTGATGGACCAGTTCGGCGAGGACCGCATCCGCGACACGCCGCTCAGCGAGTCGGGATTCACCGGCGCGGGTATCGGTGCTGCGGCGGCGGGGCTGCGGCCCATCGTGGAGCTGATGACGGTCAATTTCAGCCTGCTCGCGCTCGACCAGATCATGAACACGGCCGCCACGATCCGGCACATGTCGGGCGGACAGTTCGGCGTGCCCATGGTGATCCGCATGGCCACCGGCGCCGGCAAGCAGCTGGCCGCGCAGCATTCCCACAGCCTCGAGGGCTGGTACGCGCATATCCCCGGCCTCAAGGTGCTGGCACCCGCAACGCTGGAGGATGCGCGGGGGATGCTCTGGACGGCCCTTCAGGACCCCGACCCGGTGCTGATCTTCGAGAACGTCATGCTTTACAACATGAGCGGGCAGATCGACGAGAATGCGGGACCAGTGGACATCACCAAGGCCGCGATCCGGCGGGAGGGCAAGGACCTGAGCCTCATCACCTATGGCGGCTCGCTCTTCAAGACGCTGGAGGCGGCCGAGGAACTGGCGAAGGACGGCATCGAGGCCGAGGTGATCGACCTGCGCACGCTGCGTCCACTGGATGACGCCACGATCCTCGCCTCGCTCGGCAAGACCCGCCGCGCGGTGATCGTGGATGAGGGCTGGCGCACGGGCTCTCTCTCGGCCGAGATCGTGGCGCGGATCATGGAGGGCGGGTTCTGGTCGCTCGATGGCCCCGTGTCCCGCGTTTGTTCCGAGGAAGTGCCGATCCCCTACCCCGCGCATCTGGAACAGGCGTCGATCCCTCAGGTGGACAGGATCATCGCCGCCGCCCGCGTGCAGATGGGCCGCTGAGATGGGCGTCTTCGTCATGCCCTCGCTTGGCGCGGACATGGAGGCGGGCAAGCTGGTCGAATGGCTGGTGAAACCCGGCGACACCGTCCATCGCGGCGACGTGGTGGCCGTGGTCGAGACCCAGAAGGGCGCGATCGAGATCGAGATCTTCCAGGACGGCGTGGTGCATGACCTGCTGGCGGATCTCGGCCGGGAGCTTCCGGTTGGCGCGCCGCTGGCCACGGTTCTGGCCGATGGCGAGGCGCCCCCTGAGACGGCCGACACACCAGAACCCGAGGCCCCCGCCCCGGCGACCGAACCGGAACCGGAGCCCGCGCATGCGGAAGCAGCCGCCGCCGCGCCTGCATCGCCGCCACCATCCGCCGCCACCGACGGTGCGCTGCGCGTCTCGCCCGCCGCGCGGCAACTGGCCGCCGAGAAGGGCGTCGAGCTGTCCGAGCTCAAGGGCAGCGGGCCGGGCGGCGCGATCCTGCTCTCCGACGTGGAAAACGCCGCGCCGGGCGCACCCGCGAATACCGGTGCGCCCGCGAAAAAGGCCTCCCCCATGGAAGAGATGCGCAAGGCCATCGCCGCCGCGATGACGCGGTCCAAGCGGACGATCCCGCATTTCTACCTGACCGAGACGATCGACGTGGACCACGCCATCGACTTCCTCGAGACCCGCAACGCGGATGTCCCGCCGGGGGAGCGCGTGCTTCTGGGCGCGATCCTCGTGCGCGCGGCCACCGTCGCGGCCGCAAAGGTCAAGGAGCTGAACGGCCACTATCTCGACGACAAGGGCTTCGCGCCCGCCGACATGGTGAACCCCGGCGTCGCCATCGCACTGCGTGGCGGCGGGCTGGTCGCGCCCGCGCTGATGGATGCGGGCGCCATGAGCCTCGCCGAGACCATGGCGGGCATGCGCGACCTCGTGACCCGCGCCCGCGCGGGACGGCTGCGCGGCTCGGAGATGACGCAAGGCACGATCACCGTCTCCAGCCTCGGCGAGACGGGGGCCGAGGCCATGGCCGGCGTGATCTTTCCGCCGCAAGTGGCGCTTGTGGGCATCGGCGCGCCAAAGCTGCGGCCCTGGGTCGTGGATGGCGCGGTCGTCCCGCGCCGCGTCCTGAGTGTGACGGTTTCGGCCGATCACCGCGTCAGCGACGGTCGCCAGGTCGCCCGCTTCATCGCCGAATTCGCCAGATGCGTCCAGACACCGGAGGAGTTATGACCAGCAACGACATTCGCGCCATCTATCTCGAGGAGCTGTTGCGCGTAGCACCCGACCTCGACGCCGAAACCATCGGCGATGACGACCATATCCAGGACGATCTCGAGCTCGACTCGATGGATGTCCTGAACCTCGTGGCGGCGCTGCACGAGAGGCTGGGCATCGACATCCCCGAAAAGGACTATCCCGAGATCGCCACGCTGAGCCGGGCGGTGAGCTACCTGTCGAAAGCCGCCTGAGCCCTGACCGACGCAGCCCCCGCTGCCGGCCGCCTTGCGGTCCGTCCGCAAATCCCTATGCTGCGTCGCGGAAATCCGTGAGGGCAGACCCGCGACGGCACAGTGCAGCGCTGCCCGGTCCATTTCCAAAGGAACAATTCGCATCGCTGCGCCGGACCCGCTAGGAGCGGTCGCCGGGAAAGGATAATTGATGTTTTCTCTGCACGCCTATCGCGATGAATGGCTGCGCAACGTCCGGGGCGACCTGCTGGCCGGTCTGGTGGTGGCGCTAGCGCTCATCCCCGAGGCCATCGCCTTTTCCATCATCGCAGGGGTCGACCCGAAGGTGGGCCTGTATGCTTCCTTCTCGATCGCTGTCATCACCGCGATCACCGGGGGACGGCCCGGCATGATCTCGGCCGCCACGGCCGCGACGGCGGTCCTGATGGTGACGCTGGTGCGCGACCACGGGCTGCAATACCTGCTGGCCGCGACCGTGCTGGCGGGGCTTTTGCAGATCGGCGCGGGCGTGCTGCGCCTCGGCTTCGTCATGCGCTACGTGTCGAAATCGGTGATGACGGGTTTCGTCAACGCGCTGGCGATCCTGATATTCATGGCGCAGCTGCCCGAACTGGACCCCAGGGACGTGACGTGGCTGACCTATGTCCTTGTCGCAGCCGGGCTTGCGATCATCTATCTCTTCCCGCTCCTGACCACGGCGATCCCTTCGCCGCTGGTGACCATCGTTGTCCTGACGGCGCTGGTCTTCGCGCTGGGGCTCGACGTGCGCACCGTGGGCGACATGGGCGCCCTGCCCGACACGCTGCCCGTCTTCCTGATCCCCGACATCCCGCTCAATTTCGAGACGCTGGCGATCATCTTTCCCTATTCCGTCGCGGTCGCCGTCGTGGGCCTGCTGGAAAGCCTGATGACGCAGAACATCGTCGACGACCTGACCGACACCAAGTCGAACCGGAACCAGGAATGCGTGGGCCAGGGCCTTGCCAACACCGCGACTGGTTTCATCGGCGGCATGGCGGGCTGTGCGATGATCGGCCAGTCCATCATCAACGTGAAATCGGGGGGGCGGGGGCGGCTTTCATCCTTCACGGCGGGGGTCGTGCTCCTGATCCTGGTGGTGGGCTTGGGCGATCTGGTCAGCATTATTCCCATGCCCGCGCTGGTGGCGATCATGATCATGGTCTCGATCGGCACCTTCTCGTGGTCCTCGATCAAGAACCTCGCCGTGCATCCCCGGTCCTCCTCCATCGTGATGCTCGCGACGGTGGTGACCGTGGTCTATACCCACAACCTCGCCATCGGCGTGCTGGTGGGCGTGCTCTTGTCGGGCATCTTCTTTGCCGGCAAGATCGCACAGCTTTTCACCGTTCGCACGGAGATCAGCCCCGATGGCCGCGTACGCACTTACCACGTCGAAGGTCAGCTGTTCTACGGATCGGTCGAGGATTTCATGGATGCCTTCGACTTCAAGGAAGCCGCCGAACGCGTCGTGATCGATGTCAGCCGCGCGCATATCTGGGATATCAGCTCGGTACAGGCACTGGACATGGCGATCCTGAAATTCCGCCGCGACGGGGCCGAGGTCGAGGTCGTGGGCATGAACGAGGCGACCGAGACGCTGGTCGACCGGCTGGCCGTGCACGACAAGCCCGGCGCCATGGACAAGCTGATGGACCATTGAGGGGGATCCGACCATGACAGACAAGATCATCGCGCTGGTGGACGGCTCCATCTATTCCGAAAGCGTCTGCCACCACGCCGCCTGGATCGCGCAACGCACCGAGGCGCCAGTCGAACTGATCCACGTTCTGGGCCGCCGCGAGGCGCCCGGAAAGGCCGACCTCTCCGGCGCGATCCGGCTGGGGGCGCGCACCCAACTGATGGAGGAGCTGGCCGAGCTTGACGCGCAGCGGGCCAAGCTGGTCAGCCACCGGGGCCGCGCGATCCTGGAAGATGCGCGCGCCATCGTCGACCAGGATGGCGTGACCGACATCACCACCCGCCTGCGCCATGGCGATGTGGTCGAGGCCATCGGCGAGGTCGAGGGCGAGGCCCGCGTCATCGTCGTCGGCAAGCGTGGCGAGGCGGCGGATTTCGCCAAGGGGCATCTGGGCTCGAACCTCGAACGGATCGTGCGCGCGGCGCACCGGCCCGTTTTCGTCGCCGCCCGCGCCTTCAGGCCCATCGACAGCGTGCTTGTGGCCTATGATGGCGGTGCGTCGGCGATGAAGGCCGTGGACCACATCGCGCGCAGCCCGCTGTTCCAGGGGCTCGCCGTCGCCGTGGTGACCGTTGGCAGCGAGACGCCCGCGATCCGAAAGGGCCTCGAGGACGCCAAGGCACTCCTGAAAGCCGCGGGGATCGAGGCCGAGACGCGCATCGTGCCGGGGCAGCCCGAAACCGAGCTGGGCAAGATGGTGGAGGAGGAGGGCTTTGGCACGGTCGTCATGGGCGCCTATGGCCACAGCCGCATCCGAAGCCTTGTCATCGGATCGACGACGACCGAGATGGTCCGGTCGTGCAAGGTGCCCGTGGTCCTGATGCGCTGAGGCGCGGCAGGCGGATCAGATGAACCAGCGTACGACCGCAAGCGCCCCGCGCTTCCACGGCACGCGATGGCTGACGCCCGTCTCGGCCGAGATGCGCGCGCGGTTTTCGAGATACCACTCGAAGTTGCGGATCAGCGCGTCCTCGTTCGAGTAGCGCGGCGCGTAGCCCAGCACGTCCCGTGCACGGTCGATCCCAACGTAACTGTCCGTCCCGGCGGTCTCGTAGATCCACTTGTAAAGCGGCGAGAGGTGCATCGCCTCCAGCGCGCGCAGGGTCCAGATCGCCGGCGCTTCCGGCAGGCCGATGACGCGTTTGCCATGGCCCGCCCGGTCCAGCACCGCCTGAAAGCTCTGCCTGAGGGACCCGAACCGTTCCGCGCCGATGTTGAAGACCGAATTGGCGCGCGAGGGATCGGCGAAGGCGCTGGCGGTGACGGCCGCGCACAGGTCCTCCACGTCAAGGAGCTGGTAGCGGTTGTTCCCTTGCCCCAGCACCGGGAAGTTGTGGCCCGTCGCGGCGAAATCGTAGAGCAGTTCGAACGCGCCCAGCCGCTCGGGGCCGACGAAGCTTTTCGGCCTGAGGACCGGCACAATCGGGCCCTTGTCGCGGTATTCGGCGCAGACCGCCTCGGCCTCGACCTTCGACGCGCCGTAGGGGCCGACACCGGTCAGCGGATCGTCCTCGACAAGCGGGTGGTGATCGGGAATGCCGTAGACCGCGGTCGAGGAGATGTGGACGAAACGCTCCGTCCCGCGCTGCCGGGCCGCCTCGAGCATCATCCGCGTGCCATCGACATTGGTGGAGCGGATCTCGGCCGGGTCGGCCAGCGGCAGCGCCGCGGCGCAATGCACGACGATGTCGATATCGGCAAAGGCGCGATCGTGCAGCGACACGTCCCGGATGTCGCCCTGCAGCACGTCGATCCGCGCGGCCTCGGGATAGGCGAAAGGCGCGATGTCGTAGCTACGGACGGAATGGCCCCTGTCCAGCAGGTGGCGCACGAGGTTGATCCCCATGAACCCCGCTCCGCCGGTCACGAGGAACCGTTTGCCTTGCGCCTCTGCGATCGCGTCCGTGTGCGACGCTGTGGCCGATCCCTCCCGCCCGGTCACGACGACGCGCCGTCGTCGCCGTCTCCGACCCGCCGACGCATCGCGTCGATCACGGCGCGACGTACGTCGGAGGGCTGTTCCTCCAGCGCCTCGGTCAGGTGGCGCAGGTCGCGCCGGACCCGGTGCAGGTGGTCCAGCAGCGTCAGCACCGTGGGCAGCGCGTCGTTGGGCAGCGCCATGTCCTTGCGCAACTCGCACAGCAGATAAACCCGGGCGATATCGACCTCGTCGAAGACCGGGCCCGCCTCGCCCACGGCAGGACGCACCCAGCCCTCCCGGACCCATAGCCGCAATTCGCGGAGCGTGATCCGCTCCACCCGTCCGACCACATCGCGTTCGCCGAGGCTCATGTCATCCTCCCGAGATCTGCGCGCGGATCGAAATCAGAGGCCGCGCGCCAGCGCTCCGCAACATCGCGCATGTCATCATCGATTGTCTTGGGCAGCACGATCTTCAACCGCACCATCTGGTCGCCGGCGGTCTTGCCGCGCGAGATGCCTTTGCCCTTCAGGCGTAGCCGCTGGCCCGATGAGGCGCCCTTGGGGATCGTCATCGCCACCGCGCCATGAACGGTCGGCACGTCGACCCGTGCGCCAAGGACGGCTTCGTCGAAGGTGATCGGCAGCTCCATCTCGATATCGTCGCCGTCGCGGCTGAACACCGGGTGTGGCTTGACCGAGATCGTCACCAGCGCGTCGCCCGGTGGCCCCTCGCCACGGCCCGGCCCACCCTTGCCGCGCAGCCGCAGCGTCTGGCCGTCGCGCACGCCCGCCGGAACGGTCAGTTCGATCGGCTTGCCGTCGGGCATGGTCACGGCGCGCTTCGCCCCTCGGGCGGCGTCCATGAACTCCACCTCGAGGTGATAGCGCATGTCGGGACCGCGGGCATGGACCTCCCGAAACCCTTCGCCGCCCCCGCCGCGCCGGCCGAAGAGCTCCGAGAAAAGGTCCGAAAGGTCCTCCTCCCCGCCGGGACCGGAGCCGCCGAAGCCCTCGAAGCCGGGTCCGCCGTCGTAGCGGCGGCCCTGCTCCTGCCCGGCATAATCACGGTAGTACTGGCGCTGCGGCCGTTCCTGCCCCGACGCGTCGATCTCGCCCGCATCGAACCGCCGCCGTTTCTCGGGGTCGCGCAACAGGTCATAGGCCGAAGACACCGCCTGAAACTCGGCCTGCTTGCCCGGATCGTCGGGGTGCAGATCGGGGTGCAGCGATTTCGCAAGCCGTCGGTAGGCCTTCTTGATCTCGTCCTGCGAGGCGTCCTTCGACACGCCGAGAACCTTGTAGGGATCGTCTTTCAGATCGGGCATGCCTGACCTTCAATCCTCATGCCCCGACACCCGAACCAAGCCAGCCCACGATATCCTTCGCGGGCGTGGCCCCGGCGCGACGACCGATCTCGCGCCCGCCACGAAACGCCACCAGCAGCGGGATGCCGCGAATGGCGTAACGGTTGCCGGCCTCGGGGAAGGCTTCGGTATCGAGTTTGGCGAAGCGGGCGCGGCCCTTGAGCTCGCGCGCGGCCTTGGCGAATTCCGGCGCCATCATGCGGCAAGGACCGCACCAAGCGGCCCAGAAGTCCACCACAAGCGGCAGTTCGTCGAGCTTTTCGGCCTTTTTCAGCACGTCGAGCGACACCTCCACCGGCGTCTCCGGCACCAGCCGAGCGCCACAGGTGCCGCACTTCGGACCCGAGGCCAGACGGGCCTCCGGCACCCGGTTCGCCTGACCACAGGCCAGACAGGCAAGCTTGATACTCATTGGTGACCCTCCTCGCTCGCATCCGTCGCGCGGCAGACCCAGAAGCCGGGGCTGCCGCGCTCGAGTCCGGACTTTATCAGGTCCGGACGCCACGAGGATTGCGTTCGATCAAGTCGGCAAGGCCGTCGGAACACATCTCATGTGGGCAGGATCGGGACCGCCGTCGCGGCGCGATCGCGCCACCAGTCGACACTGCGCATTTCCTGCAGCCGCGAGGCGGTGCGCGCGAATTCGAACGTACCCTCGCCCTCCGGGTTTGGATCGCAGGTCTCCGTCGCGGCCGAGATTGTCGGCGACGTCCTGAAGCGCGTCTATCGCGCGCTGCTGTTCGGGGTCGAAGCGGATGTCGTCGGCCTCGACCTTGCGCCGGCAGGTCGAGGTCGGACCGGCCGCCGTCATCCGCCTTTCGCGGGCTCGGGCACAAGCAGGATCTGCGTGACGGCCCGAGGGGTTCGGCGGTAATGGGTGGCGAGCAATTCGCAGCTGCGCTTGACATCGCGCTCCAGCACCGCCTCGAGCAGTTCCTTGTGTTCGCGTGCGATTTCCTTGTGCACCGCGCTGCCTGCCTTGGCGATAACCGCCCGGCGGTAGCGTTCGCATTTGCTGGCCAGCGCCTCGCGGGTGCGCAGCAGCCATCGCGACCGGCAGCCCGACAGGATCGCGGCGTGGAAATCGGCATTCGCCCTTTCCCAGCGGTCGATGTCGTCGGACGCGCCGGAAAGAAGCTGGGAATCCCATTTGCCGATGATGTAGCCAGCGGCCACGACGCTGGCCTCCCATTCGTCGCTCGCATGTTCGATGGACAGGCGAAGCGCCGCCTGTTCGATGGCGATGCGGGCGATGTTGAGATCCTCGAACTCCTCGACCGTCAGCGGCGCTACCTGAAACCCCCGCCCCCCGCGTGCAAGCACAAGCCCCTCGCCGGTAAGCCGCTGAAGGGTTTCGCGCAGGGGCGTCGGGCCGATTCCGTAGGTGCGGCTCATGCGGTCGATGCGCAGCAGTTCCCCCGGCTCCCGCTTGCCCGAGATAATATCGTCCTTGAGCGCGTCATAGGTGCTTTCGACCGTGGAGAGGCCCATTGCCGGCCTGTCCTGTTCCCCCGACCAGACCGTTCCGTTTTCCGTAGACATCACCACGCTCCGTTCCAATTCCAGCTCACGCAGACGCCATGTTCCCTTGGCGCGTGGACCATTGGCCCCGGGGCCCGATCACCTCGGCGCCGGTCGCGTCACCTTGTCTTATCCGGGTCCGCTCTAAACGATTTAAGACTACGCTTTCAGGTTTCGTCGTTCTTTCGCAAATTTGTCGCATAAAATGTTGCATGCGCCTGCGCCCGCGGTTCAGGCGAGAATGGCCGCGACCGCCGCGATGGAAAACTCCGCCGTCAGCGCCTTTTCGTCATCGCGCCAGCGGAACACACCGCCCCGTCCTCGACCCGCAGCCCGGCCATGTCGGGGATGCGCGCCAGTCCGGCGAGCTTGCTCGGCATGGCAAGGCGCGCCTTCATGGTCGGGCTCAGCGTCTGGCCGCCGGCCAGCGGCAGCGCCCCGTCGTCGGTCAGATGCTCCAGCGCCTCTTCAAGCGTCTTTGGCATCACCAGATCGAATGCGTACGTTTCGATGGCTCCTGTCTGGCGCGATCACTTCGCGGCATAGGCCGGCGCCAATTGCCCGGATGCGTCGAGCGCGGTGTGTTCGGCTGGCGCGATGCCGTGACAGACGTCGAGTGCCCAGAGCAAAAGGGTCGCGACCAGCACGGCAAGCAGACGACGCCCACCGACGAGAACCGCCGCGCCACGAAGCGCCCGACCAGCCAGCGCGACAGGCCGGATTGCGGGACGCTGGCGCTGAGAATGGCCCCGGCGAAGATCAGCCAGAAGGCCGAAGTGGCGAAGCCCGGGAACACGACGGCCGGCGCATGGCCAGCCAGCGTGACCGCGCCGAGCATGAACAGCAGCCCGGCAAACGCCTCGGGCAGGACGCCAGGCGCCCGGAAGCCGATCGCCATGACCACCAGCGGCACGCTGCGCGCGATGGGGTCGGGCGCGCCGGTCGCTTGCATCCAGACCGCGAGGGCGACACAGACGGCAAGGATCCCTCCGGCACGCACGCCCGGGTACTGCATGAATCCAGGAAGTCGCCGTGTTGGCGCCTCGGTCGTGCCTGTCAGGCGCTCCTCGACGTGTTGTCGGCGTCGTCGCCGTCCCCGAAACGGGCCTGGAAGGCGTCGAAGACCTGGCCCGCGAGTTTGCCCGCCACACCACCAAGCGCGCGGACCGGCGGCCTGCACGCCCTCCTCCCGCATCATGCCACGCACCCACATGGCGGCGGTCTGCTGGTATTCCGGCACGCCCACGTCGCGCTCCTTGAGGTCCCCGAGCGACGAGATGCCTGCATCGGCG
>Ga0209947_1000457_pt1 | contig 25571 bp, 27 predicted proteins | sample SalPonR2_B_D2_MG_FD_185706 | JGI IMG/M metagenome (GOLD analysis project Ga0209947, IMG submission 185706) | Salt pond soil microbial communities from South San Francisco under conditions of wetland restoration - Salt Pond MetaG R2_B_D2_MG... ...
TGGCAAAGTAAAAAGTTCAAGATCAAGGCGCGCAAAATCCCGAGGAATGCAGCGTACTTAGCTGTACGTGAAATTCCGAGGGATGCAGCGCAACACAGATATTGGACTTTTTACGAAGCCATCAATTAAATAATAAGAATATAGGCTACAGAAGTCCAATTTCTGATACAGATTTAATGAAACTTTTAAACTCTCTGCTGCAGAGGTTAGTGGCGTACTAAAGGTTCTGTTCATCCTAATGACCACGTGAACCTTGTATTGAGAACTATCGCCCTCAGCATTGCCAGGGTGGCAAACGACATCAGGTGGTTGGCTTCGGGTCCCAGCTGCAGCCTTGGGGAGATCAACCTTCCGGAGGTTCAGCCCGGCTCTTCTATCATGGCCGGAAAAGTAAACCCTGTTATTCCCGAAGCTGTCTTACAGATGTAGGGAGGGGAGGATGTCAAATAGGCGGCGAAATAGTAACAAGCACCCTCATGTCGGTTTCTGCACGGATTGCATGGGGCTCGCTGATATCAGAAATCAGAACGTCTCCTTGTAATGCCTTTATGCTAGCGTTTTCTGCACCCAGGAATTCGCCTCGGCCTTCAAGTACCGTAATGCTGAGCTGCCCATCGAAGTCGTGGGAGTGCATTGGCAGCTCCTGGCCGGCCTTGAAATTAAAATTAATGACCCTGAAGTAAGGCGAGTCGTGTACCAGCAGTTTTTTATACTGCTTTTCAGAAAAATCGTTTTCATTGAAAACTTCCACTTTCTTGATCATTTTTTTTACCTCCGGGTTAATGTATCTTGATTATTGAATGCCTGTTCCGGGGTACGGCTTTTTTTCTTCATCGACATGGATCCAGCAGCAGGCATGATTCAGCAACTTTAAAAATGCAAGATTCCGGCCTAAGATTCTGCATAAGTAAAAAAAAAGAAGGACCAAGGCCGCCCGCCGTTAGGCCCCTATTTCACTAAAACCTCTGTTTGCCTCTTTTAGGGTTAAGTCCAACCGGACAGGACATTTTCCTGCGGGATTGGACATGTTTTCCTTTAACTGGAGAGGTTAAGGATTATTCCTTCAGAAAAACCGTGACACCAATGAAGTTAAATCACTAATATTCCACAAAAAAAAGTCAAGATGTGTTCTTTGGCATGCTTTTTGTTTCATTATTACAAAACAGTTAAGACCGGATCTTGAAAAAACTGTTGAGAAAGGATCTCTGACAGTAAGGCGCCTGTCAGAGATGCTGCGCACAGATTACGGACTAATAAGCGAGGATGAAGTTGAAACCTTATATTATGCTAAAACGGGCATATGAAGTTCCAGATGCGGCGGATGGGTTACGCATCCTTGTGGATCGGATGTGGCCCAGGGGCGTATTCAGGCGCAATGCTAAAATCGATTTTTGGGCCAAGCACGTAGCCCCTTCAAATGATCTGCGCAAGTGGTATGGCCACGATCCTAAAAAATGGGAGGATTTCAAGAAGAATTATTTCAATGAGCTCGATGAAAATGCTGAATCAGTTAGTGAACTCTTGGACCGCATCTGTAGACGACAGACAACAACTTTTGTCTACAGTTCAAAAGAGAAGGAACTGAATAATGCAGCAGCGCTTAAGGAATATATCGAACAGAAAACAGAGTGCCAAAAATGAGTTGTGGCTCGGCATATTGAAAAATGAGGAGAAATCATGCAGGTACGCGGACCTTTAATGATTGAGCACCGGTTGATTGAGCGGCTGGTTGATCGAATCAACAGGGAATTAAAACAGATTGAAACGAGAAATCGCACAGACCCTGTTCTTATCGATATGTTTGTGGATTTTATAAAAACCTATGCCGACTGGACTCACCACGGTAAAGAAGAAAATATATATTTTAAAAAGCTCTTCGAAAAATCCATGGGAAACGAAGATAACCGTGTAATGAATGAATTGATCGAAGAGCACAAATTTGGCCGAAAAATTACCAACGAACTTGTGGATGCCAACATCAGATATCTGAATGGCGATTTATCTGCATTAATTGAAATTTCAGCCAAGCTTCATACATTAGCCGAATTTTATCCCAGGCATATAGAAAAAGAGGATAAGATTTTTTTCCCGGCTGCCCAGAAGTATTTTTCAGAGGCGGAAGAACTGGCCATGCTCGATTCTTTCTGGGACTTTGATCAGAAGATGATCCATGAAAAATACGAGTCAATAGCTAGGGATATTGAAAACAGATAAATTTTCGCCTTTGCAGAGAACTGACCTAAGGGCTCAGAAAAACAAAATACTGATGGCAAAGTAAAAAGTCCAATATCTGTGTGGCGCTTCCGTCCCTCGGAATTTCACGTACAGCTAAGTACGCTGCATTCCTCGGGATTTTGCGCGCCTTGATCTTGAACTTTTTACTTTGCCATCCTAAAATCGACTTTTTACGAGATTGTCAAAATTAAATCTTTAAAAAATTAAAACGCTCAGCTTAACACCTTTATTATACCTGCTGAAAGGCAGGCAAGTAAAGGAAATATACGGGTGGTTGGATTTATAATAATTTTAATCCGAAAAAGGGGTTATTTATCCCCGGGAGGAATGCAATGACTGAAATTACATTAAAAGGTAAACCGGTTAATACATACGGCAGCCTGCCCGAGATAGGCAGTCCTGCACCGGACTTCTTGCTTACAGGAACAGACTTTAAGGATTTTTCTCTATCGGAGTTCAGGGGCAGGAACCTGGTCTTAAACATTTTTGTAAGCGTTGAAACTCCGGTCTGTGCGGAATCGGTAAGGCGGTTTAACAATGCTGTAACAAGATACGAAAATACAGAAGTGCTCTGCATATCGCGGGACCTGCCTTTTGCACATGTCAGGTTTAATACCGACGAAGGCATTGAAAACGTGATTTCGTTATCCGAACTGCGAAGCATGGACTTCGGAAGGGACTATGGCCTTCGCATGACGGACGGCTCAATGGCGGGGCTGCTGGCAAGGGCAATTGTGATTGCAGATAAAGAAGGGAAAGTTGTCTATACTCAGCTTGTTCCTGAGGTAACCGAAGAGCCTGACTATGACAACGCGCTAAACCATCTGGAAGGCTCAAAAATCGGATCCGGGCAGGCAGCAGTAGGCGGAACGACGGTCTCATATGATGCTGAAGTCTGTGCCAAGGCGCCTGAGTTTTCCGAGCATCACCGGTTTTCCGATGATGACGAGGCCTGTGACGACGGGCGTAGCGGAAGAATATGAGCTGTTGGTCCAAGGGAGTTGGGGTAGCATTGCTGCGAGCCAGGGATTATATTAAATTTATCTTTAACTCACTATAACCATATGTCTTGCGGGATGGGGTTGTTACGTTAATAAGGGGGCCTGATGGGCCGGGAAAAAAAACTTATAAAGAGATAGGGCAAAGGTATCCCGATTATACTGTGTACCGGTTTTAATGGGACGGTTGACAGGGACAAGGCCAGAGAGGAAGGGGTCAGGCAATTCCTCATGAGGCCTTTTAATACCGAAGAAATGGCCCGGATCATCAGGCGGATAATAGAATCATAATACCTGCTGCAGTTTTTATAATGACCGATATACTTATCATAGATGATGATCAGCTCATCTGCTCCACATTATCCAATGTAGTGAGAGACATGGGTTATACCCCTGCCTGTGCTTTTACCCGCAAAGAAGGGCTTGAGACGGCCTATTCCCGTTCTTTTGACGTGGTGCTTCTTGATGTGCGGCTGCCTGACGGAAGCGGGCTGGATATATTGCCTGATATCCAGAGAACGCCCTCAAATCCGGAGGTGATTATCCTCACGGGTTTCGGGGATGTTGATGGTGCGGAGCTTGCTATTAAGCACGGCGCCTGGGACTATTTAGAGAAAAGCGCTTCCATCGACGAAATCCACCTTCCGCTTGAGCGGGCACTTCAGTACCGAAGGGAGCGCCGATCCAAGGCCAGGCCCACAGCGCTTGATCTTGAGGATATTGTAGGAAGTCACCCCAAGATGAAGGAATGCCTGGACCTTTTGGCCCAGGCCGCCTCCAGCGATGCGAATGTGCTGGTCTGCGGCGAAACCGGCACGGGCAAGGAGCTTTTTTCGCTGGCTATTCATCGGAACAGCCCGCGCGCTGACAAAAGTTTTGTGGTTGTCGATTGCGCCGCCCTTCCTGAGACCATTGTTGAAAGCGAGCTTTTCGGCCACGAAAAAGGGGCTTTTACAGGTGCTGACAAATCAAAGACAGGGCTCATCAAGCAGGCTGACAAAGGTACGCTTTTTCTCGACGAAGTAAGCGAGCTCCCTTTCTCTATCCAGGCATCCTTCCTGAGGGCAATCCAGGAGAGGCGGTTCAGGCCGGTGGGAAGCGTAAGAGAGACTGAGAGCGACTTCAGGCTGATAGCTGCCTCTAACCGGGACCTTGATGACATGGCAGGAAAAGGGGAGTTCCGCAAGGATCTTTTATACCGGCTTTCAGCCTTCAGGATTGTCCTGCCTCCTTTGAGGGAGCGTCCTGAGGACATAAAGGAACTAGCTTATCATTACCTGACAAGAGTTTCAAAGCGGCACGGAAAAGATATTAAGGGATTTTCATCAGAATTCCTTGAAACCCTTCTCGAATATGATTGGCCCGGCAACGTGCGGGAGCTGATCCACGCGATTGAGCGTGCTGTTGCAATTGCAGGCGAAAGGCCCACATTATTCTCCAATTATTTGCCCCCGGAGATCCGCATCAAGGTAAAGCGCAGCCAGGTAGGAGAGGAGGAAAAGGAGGAGGGTGAACTTCTACAATTTGCTGATTCACAGCAGGAAAATCCTCTTCCCACTCTTCAGGAACGGCGGGAGGCCGCTGTTAATGAGGCAGAAAGGCAGTATCTTAAAGAACTCATAGCCTATACCAAGGGCAGCATCAATGAGGCCTGCAGGATCTCGGGCCTCTCCCGTTCGCGTTTGTATGGTATTTTAAAGAAGCACTCCATTTCTCCAAAAAGTTGAATTCTTCCTATAAGGTTCTGGCACAATCTCATCTCCAAATCCAATAGCCACCTGAATATTTATCCGAGCGTTGCCGAGGAAGCCCTGAATGCGGACACGCACGCCTTCATATAAGGTGTCCTCAACGATTCTTTCAGCATTCACGGTCTCTTGGTTAAAATACATGCCATCTTCTTCAACTACCACTTCACAGGCCCCTTTTATGGCGGCAACAATCGTCTCCAAACTATTGTCAATTTTGCCGAGAAGATCGATATCCATTGTGGGCCGTGTCCACTGCCCTCTCCATACCGAAAACATGAGGGCCCCTTTTAGGAAAAACTGATCCGCATAAGGAGACATGGAAAGTCTGTAAAGAAACCGCTCAATTGCGTAATGCTGCAAAAGCTCATTAAATGGTCGTGAAGACTTTCTGGCCTTGTTGAGAAGCCGCTGATGCACCGATGCAGAGACGTTTTTGAGATTTTCCGTATTCATAAAAGCGCCTCCAGATAAGGGCGTATAATCCTGTTTACCCGGCAAATGGCCGCATAATGCATGAGCGCCTCCAGATCAACCTGTTTGCGTTCTTTGTAAAAGCGAATCGCTTCAATTGCTGTATCCAACCCCATCCTGTTTCTGAATTTGAAGCAATTGGCCAGTGTCTTTTCCGGACTGTAGATGCGCACTGCAAAACCGTCAAGGTCATGGATTTCCACTCCCTCGGTATACGCCTGCCCAGAGAACCGATAGGTTCTAATCGGTGGGTATTCCAAACGAGGCTCCTCCGCTCCGTACGGAAGCGCAACATGCACTTCATGGGGAATTTGGGTGGTAAGTCCATGAAAAGACAGTGCGGAAATAAGGCAGATAACTCCTGCAGAAACCCGGGCTGAGACACCTACTAAATCGGGATTGCCCAATGGCTGGTTGCCTGCAAGACGATACAGCCCCCGGCTCATCCTTTCTATAACGCCCGAATCACGCAAAGCGTAAAGTGTTCCGGGATGGATGCCTGCGCGAAGTGCTTGTGCCGTGCGCAGCACACCCCCGTGATCCTTAAAAATCTCAACCGCCCTGTCAAAACGGGAACCTTTGCTGGCAATGTTTTTGGATGGCATGACAATAAAATCTATATTAATTCATATCTATAGGTAAAATTATCAAGCAACTTGAAAATGTCAACACATTATTTTGATGTAAACGAAGAAGCAATTTTCATTGTCTGCGATAAGTATATTGAAAAATCTTGAGCACACCACAAAACGAATAATTGAAGATCTGGAAGTTAATTCCGCTTGAAATTATATGCCTTCTCAGGCCAGCCGGCATTAAAAATCGATTTTCCTGCGATTATCATATTGTGGATATTTTTGTGGATCTTTACAGTGATCGGTAATGATTTTTGATGATTTATAATGACAAAAGGCAGAAAGTGGCGTTTTTTTTAAGTATTCATAATTATTTGTTATTTCTGTCAAAATTGGCCATTTCGTACGGATGGGGGCATGGGTTCGACTCCCGCCGCCTTCACCATGTTATTTTATATAATTTCAATATGTTATAAGATATACCCGCATCTCTAACCCGCAACCAATTTTATAATCCATTAAAATCAAAATATTAGAAAATAGATCCCCTCTCTTGGCCCTCAGGGTCCATTTCTGATAGAAATTTGTTTTAAAGCCGCATACAGTGATAAATATCCCTGATTGTGGTCAAACTTATTTCCTGAAGGATATCTTTTCTATTTAAAAAACCTATGATATTTAAGAGTAATCCAAGTTTCCTTGACTATGAGCCATGCGTTTTTTAAATGTTCTATTGTATTTATGAGCGATAACAAGATACGGGAGGATTCGCCAGACGAATTTATTTCCAGATATTTGGCAAGTATGTAGCCTGAGATTTTGGAATGTATCTTTTGTCGCATAACATCACATATCACTTAATATACGGACCCGTACAATAACTGGTTAGGCTTCAAAAACGAATCGAGGAAAACAAATTTGGAATATAAAGTATTGCTTACGGTATTTACCGCTGTATTCATCGCTGAACTTGGAGACAAAACTCAATTAGCCACAATGTTATTTGCCGCAGATAAAGAAGTAAGCAAGCTGACTGTATTTGTCGGGGCTTCGTTAGCGTTAGTTTTGGCTTCAGGTATCGGTGTTCTCGCTGGCGGCATCATTTCGCAATATATCAGTGAGAAACATCTGCATTACATTGCGGGAATTGGCTTCATAGGCATAGGTATATGGACACTGTTAAAAGCATAAAGCCTAACAAAGATTTCCGACCGGACTGCCGTCAGCTTGTATTTGGCCTCAATATCACCGATGACGGCCATGTGCCTTTAACCTTCAATCTTTTTGACGGCAACCAGGCTGACGACACTACCCATATCCCCAACTGGGAAGAGCTGAGACAGATGCCGGGCCGGGTCGACTTTATCTATATAGCCGACTGCAAGCTTTGCAGCGAAGACAACCTGGATCATATCCATATCAATGGCGGTTTTTTCATAACCGTGGTGCCCAAGAACCGCTCCATACTAAAGCCTTTTCAGCAACAGCTCGAAAACGGCGAAGTTGACTGGCAGCTGGCTATAGCGTCGCCGACAATCGCAAGCCGTCTAAACAGCACAGCTTCTATACATTTGAGGTCGGCCCCACAGAAAAAGGCTATCGGCTCATCTGGGTCTTGAGCACGGCCAAAGCCGAACAGGATCAAAAGACCCGAGAGCGCCGGCTTGATAAAGCAGAAACCGAATTAGCCGAACTTGCCGGCAAGCTCAACCGCTACAAACTCAAAACCCGCAAGCAAATCGAGGCCGCGGTCGCTAAGGCGATAAAAAATACCAAAGGCTTATTCGATATCGAAATCCTCGAGCACAAAGACACTTACCCGAAAAAAGTCGGTGCCGGCAAGCCCGGGCCGAACAGCATTTACAAAGAGCACACGGAAATCACATATGAACTCAAATGACAAAGAAACCAAGCCGCTATTGACAAGCAGGCCCTGGCCGACGGAACGTTTCCATTAATTACCAATACGAAAGAGAAGTGCGCTGAAGTCCTTCGTATCTATAATTAAAAACTTTTATCTTTAATCATGCGAAATGGTGAAGGCGGCGGGAGTCGAACCCATGAGGGTTTACAGCAATTATAATATTAATTAATAAATATTACAGATAATTAAATAAATATTAAAAAAGCATTTTTTTCTGCCTTTGTCATTATTTATCATTATGCATCATTTGACGTCATTATGTTTGGCCACAATAATATGTAAGCAGCAGAAGGGCGTCATTCACTGCAAAGTTCAATCATTTTTTCTATTCTTGAAATGATTAAATCAACTCGCGCTTGACTTGCTGAATCCGGAGGCAAATGACCGGGCAATGCCTCTATGAAATTTTGATTTTTCAATAAACCTGCCAGACGATCCTTGAGATACTGTTTCAATTCAGTTTCAGCACCTTTTCCCTCTTCAATAATTTCTGGCCGGCCATCTAAGACGGAAATGATGTCTTCCATATCCAGGCTTAATAAAAAAGCCCCTTCTCCCCGTCCATCGAAAGCTTCAAATTTTGTAGCAAGGAAATAAGGGGCCGGCAAAATACGTATTTTAGCTCCCGAAGGGAGGTTAATCCATTTGGATGCACCAAATGCCGGGGAATACCAACTATTGCCAAAACCAAGGATATCGGAAGCAGTCGGCATAACATCTAAAATTATACTTTCCTGCATCCATCTGCATATGGGTGCCCCTGGACTGGCATCCTCGATAAATCCTCGGGCGCGGAGTTTTTCCGATAATGCATGATAGTTTACAAGCGATGAGACCTCCACCAATACATCCACATCAATGGTTGCCCGTATTGGATTTGCTCCAGGATCAGTGATAAGCAGGCCGGTAGCGCACCCACCGATAAATACCATTTCATCTGCCAGCGACCCCAATAGCAATAAGGCATTTTCAAGGATTTCAATGTTCGGATGTGATTTTATGGTCATTTGCCGAACCTGCGTTTGATTTCTTTGATGGCCAGTTCCCGTTCTCTTGCCCGTCCGCCCCTGATTGCATCAACCAGCACCAGTAGTTCATATAATGCTTTATCGTTTCGGGCGGCCTTGGGGACGGATTTATACAATGGTGAAAAAGATGAACCCCGCGTTTCTCCCATCGGATCCGGCCAAACGGGCTGTGGTTCATCAGTTCCAGCAAGAAGGGCCTTTAGCGGGTCTACTGCATAAATCGTTGGTATGCCGCGCGTCATTTCGCCTCGTTCCGGAACGAAAACATATTTTATGCCGTGAATGATAAATTCTTCAAGAGCACTTCGGTTGGCCTGAATGCCATCTCCAATGGCGATAGCCAAATGCACCCGTAAGGCGCGCTTAACAGCCGCATGCACTTCTGACGGGCTCATGCCGAGTTTCACTGCCAGTTGATTATACGTCCACTGCGCCTCTTTTATCGAAATCAGTTTGAGCATGACCAAAATGTCTTGGGGCTTTAAAAGCATTGCTCTTGATCCCTAAATCTTTATATTTTCTATTCGCAATTCGCGAATTAAGAATATCTGGCATCATCCTTAATGTCAACAAGCTTTTTAAGAAACAACGGCACAGGTGTTTAGAATTAAGGGCTATCAAAAGAGGTATGGAAGGGTTCAATAGGGTATTATCGGACCAGAAAATACGCTATGGCCAATTTATACTACCCCAATAAAATTCGGAATCGACTTCAAATTGGCAAAAATGATTTTGGTCTCAGAAGAAAAACGGATGCGGGATAGCTTGTAAAAATCCTTAGAAAATGAAAGCAAATCTGCAATATTAGGCGCAATTTGGCCACAATTTTGTGCGTCGAATTTTGCCGACCGTTTACCGACTATTTGGATTTTATAAACTCCTTCCTTTCAGTAAAAATCACTGTGAAACAAACAAAAAATTTGAATATTTTTATGCCGCAAAATTAAGTAACTCAAGAGAAACGCCTTTTTCGTATTCGGCTTCAGCATACTTTAATAATTTTTCATTGGTTTCCGAAGAAATATATTCTTCACCACAATTCTCGCAAATATCTGCCGGTACTTGTTTAAAAACAAGGGTCATTTGATCTCGCTCAAGTACAACAGTGGTATAGCTTTTTTGGGTCATCCCGTTTCTACAAATTGCGCATTTCATTTAAATCCTCCGTTTATAATCCTCTGACCATAAATTGGGATCCGGCTCATAGGCGGTAATAATGATCAGTTGTTGATCTTCAATGTTAATAGCGGCCACAACATGCAAAGGTTTGCCTTTTGCTGTTTTCCCATTTATAAGCACACTGGGCAGAGGGTCGTTATGACAACCCAAAATTGACCAGGTGTGATAACGCAAATTTGACCACCCCCATGTTAGTTTTTGGGGATCAGGTATCTGCCCTTGGCCAGCCATGGCATCCATCGGACCGCCGAAGACGTCATGGATGACATGCGGCATTTGCATTATGTATTAACCCTGAGAAAAAAGGATCGTAAACCGACCCGGCAGATGGAGACGCCCAGTAAGACCCAGGCTGAAGTCCTATCCGCGTTCAGTCACCGGGTGGACGCCGGTGGGGTCTTACAGCCTGTGTCGGCATAAAGGCCCGCCAAACGGCAATACGCGGCTTTTTTTGCCGCCTATCTCCGAAACTCCTGTTAGACCATGAACTTTATATTGAAAAACAGATAGGTATTTGACGATTTTGCTAAATTATAAACCAAGGTCCATCTTGAGCAACATTTAATATCTTATCTAGTGATCTCATCCATTCATTAAAGTATTTGATTATTTTTTCATCCTCATTGGCGTGGATTAAAGAAAATCCGAGATTTTTGGTTAAATGTAGTCTGGCTTTTTGCCCGTCAAAGATGCTGACATTTTGATCTATTTCTGAATATAAGGGTATTGTCATGGAAAAATTTTCCAAAGTGTTCTTTTGGTACTGGTTTGGATTTTTTGTTATTTGAGGTACTATGGTGTAAGCACAGAATTTGCTGGGGGCAAACTGTTTTGTCCAGGGATTATAAACAAAATACTTGATTGTTCTTTTCTTCCAAATTTCCTGGCACCGTTCTTTATTTATATCGAGATTCCAATTACGTAAATTAAGGTAGACTTCGAAAGGGTTTGCTGCAAAATGAATCTTGCTTCCTTTAAGATTTGCTAGTGATTCAGAAATAAGGGCAATTCTGTTAATTTCAGGTTCCACTTCTATTTTAATATTTCTGATTTGCTCCAGGGACATATGGTTCAGTCTTTTGATCTCTTTTGCTTCTAATTGTGGTAAGAGGGTTGTCTGAAATGCCGTTATTCCTGTGTGACGCATCAAAGCTATTGTGCTGGCGCCCAAATTGCTTCGCCCCCGGGCAACATGGTTGCTACACATGGAAATAAATACATTGTTTGGCGAAAAAGGTTGAAACAGGCAGGAAGTGGCAAATTTTGTATGATTCGCAACTGGATCAGCACGACTGATTTCAAATTCGATCCAATATCGAAGCGATCCATCTTCTTTTTCAAGAAGTAAATCTACTCTGGGTGAAAAGCCTAAGGTTTGTTCAAGGTCAGCGGATAATAACTTGAACTCGGCTTTTACATTCATACCCCAGGGTTGTATTCTTTCTATTTCTTCCTGCAGTATTTTTGCTAAATTTCCCAATGCCTACACCCTGTATTAATACAAAAATTTAAATATTTATAATAAATTCCAGAGGTAAATAAAAGAAAAAACTGTTGTGCTTATGAAAGAGCCTCCGTTTTGGAATTGAATGAGTTGTTTGAGGAAATGGTTTTTGATTTGTTTATAGTGTTGGGCGATGATGACACCTGGTTGGCGAGATATCCGGAGTGTTGAGCTCTGAACTCCTATACTAAAACTTTTTTCAGATTGTAATAGAGGGTTAACAGAAACAAAGCAATATAAAGCGTATCACAGATGTAATATTAGAGGGTTTTTACCAACCGAATTTTAATAGACTAATTTTTTTTAATTTTGAATAATAAAATGGTGGAGGCGGCGGGAGTCGAACCCGCGTCCGGCAACATTCCACAATGGCGTCTACATACTTAGCCTGAAGCCTTGTTTGAATTGGTTCTAATATCCAACAAGTTTTTAAACAATTGGTAAGTCAGCTTTTATAAAGATATATTTTTATAAGTTCCTACCAGAATTGTATCTTCAGCCATCTGCCAAATAACCCATCTTTAGCCCATTTTTTCAATTTGGATAGCAAGTTTGGACAGTAAGTGTCAAGATGAATGACGAATTATCCTTTGGAGTATGCTTGACATAACTTTCAATATATATTACGAAAATCGATAATCTTCATACGTTAATATCTGCCATTTGCTGTTTTCTTTGGGAGATCCGATGACTTCAATTTGTATAGTGGCAAGTCTCCACCACATTCGTTGGCTTATCGCTTTCCTTCTTTTGTCTCTTTCAATCTCTGCCTCCTCTTGGTCCTGGGAAACCACAGTCGACAAAGTCCATGATGGAGACACAATCGAGGTAAGACGCAAGGGCCGTGAGATAGACATCCGCTTCTACGGCATTGACTGTCCAGAAAAAGACCAGCCATACGGCATTAAAGTAAAGCGATTTGTTCAGAAGATAGTCAATGGCAGAACCGTTGATATCGTTCCATCCGGTCAAGACAGGTATGGCAGGGTCATTGGTCTTGTCTATGTAAATGGCAAGATCCTGAATGAAGCACTTATCATTAACGGCCTTGCTTGGGTTTACGACAGATACTGCCACAAGCGCATTTGTGATAAGTGGGACAGGCTTGAGAGGAACGCTCGACAAGCTGATGTCGGCCTTTGGTCAGACCCAAATCCGATTGCTCCATGGGATTGGCGGCATGGGGGACGTACTTCAGGTTCCTCAAGGAAATCCAAAGACAAGGACTGTAGCGACTTCAGGACACAAGCAGAAGCCCAAAGATTCTTTGATGCTCATGGCCCGGGAGACCCGCACAGGCTGGATGCGGATGCGGACGGGGTGCCTTGTGAGGGGTTGCCGTGAGATAAGATTTTTATAAATTTCTAAAAATAAACATTAATCACTAATTTCATAATGCAAGCTGCTTAGACCCAATAATACATGAAAAAGGCTTATTAAAGAGGATCAGCAATGAAAGATATCCCATTAGGCTTAAGACATTCATTGGAATCAGGTGAATGCGTTTTGTTTGTCGGATCTGGAATAGGTGATAATTTGAAAGCGTTAGACGGAGGAAGTCTACCAACTGGTTATACAATGGCAAAGGAGCTTGCAGATGAATATAAGATTGAAGCAAAAGAATATAAATTGCCTGACATCTCCAAACTCATAGAAATTCGAAAAGGAAGACCAGAGCTCATGGCATTTTTAAAAAGAAGACTCGAAATTCTTGAACCCGATGAAACTATGAAATGGATATGCTCGGTTAAATGGAAAGCTATTTATACTACCAATTATGATAATGGGATACAAAAGGCATATGATGCTGTTGCTAATCCAAAGCAAAATTACATAACTATTACTGCTACTTCTGAAGTTACTCCTTATGATACAAGATTCGATTTGCCAATCTTCCATCTCCATGGAGCTCTTTTTGGCACTGGCAAACCAGAGATTGTTATTACCAATGATGATTACACAAAGTTCAAAGAAAAAAGAAGGATGTTATTTGAGCTATTAAAGCATGACTTCTCAACATCAAATTTCCTATACATTGGCTACGCAAATTTAGACTTGGATTGGCAACTAGTTTTAAATGAAATAGAAGAAGAGTTTTATCCATCTGAAATGCCCGATTCATATAGAGTAGCCCCTGAGACAGATGATGTCTATAGAGAAATATTAGAAGACAAGCGAATTTATACATTAGATATGGATTGTGATGAATTTGTAACAAGAGCTACAGCCGAATTGAACATAAGTGACGCAGACACTCAGCGCATGGAAAAATATATACATATTATACCTTCTGAGCTTTATACTTCTTTTAATAAAAATCCAGCTGCGACTATTCGACTCACTTCTTCATGGGAATATATCAATCAAGCGCCTTTTGGAGACAGGCCTAATACAGAGCTTTTTTTAAAGGGTGATAGACCAAATTGGGCTTTAATAGGTGCGAAGAAATATTTTACGAGAGATTTAGAGGATGAGCTATACGATGTATTACTGGATTATGCAACAAGCACTAAGCCCTCTACCAAAGCTTTAAATATATTGGCTCCTGCTGGTTACGGGACAACAACGCTTCTAATGACTCTAGCTGGTGCGTTGGTACGAGAGAGGGCTGGATCAATATATATGCTTAAACCTGGAAGACAAATAATCGTTGGAGATATAGAATATGCGGTTGATATCTCAGAAGGTCCCATATTTTTCTTTGTCGACAACGCAGCAGATGAAATTGAAAATATTAAAAACAGTATACAACGATTGAAAGAAGTCAATAAAGCGGCCCTTTTTGTGCTTGGTGAGAGACTAAATGAATGGCGTCAATCTTCAAATTCAGTAATCGGCAAGGAATTCCAGATTGAACCTCTTTCAGATCCAGAAATTTATAGGCTTTTGGATTTCTTAGGAGAAAATTCAGCATTAAATAAACTCGAACCATTATCGCCAGATTTACAATTTGCAGCTGTAAAAAAGAATTACAATAAAGAGCTTTTAGTTGCTATGCGTGAAGCTACTGAGGATAAAAGGTTTGATGCAATTTTAGAAGACGAATATAGAAGTATCCAAAATGAAAAGGCTCAATATGCTTATTTGATTGTTTGTTGTTTTTCTCTTCATGGAGCGTATATCAGAGAAAATTTGTTGGCCAATTTGTTAGGCTTAAATTTTGCCGAACTTCACATGGAAATTGGTGATAATACAGAAGGAATTCTTTTTTATGACGAAATTGATCCTGGGAGAAGGATTGATGGAGTTAGAACAAGACACAGAAACATTGCTGAAGTTGTTTGGTTAAGATGTGGGAGCCAGGCACAAAAGAGTGAAATAATACAAAATACACTAAACTCTCTGAACTTAAATTATAATATTGATGCAAAAGCATTTGAATCCTTTTATAGGTCAGACGAATTAATCGATTCCATAAACACATTAGATGCGAAAACCACGTTTTTTGAAAAAGCTTGTAAAAAAGATCCTGATAGTCCCTATGTACGTCAACATTACGCAAGAATGTTCTTAAGGGAAGAGAAACTAGATGCTGCTTTATCTCAAATTGAAACAGCCTTAAACAAAAACAGCACAGTCAAAATTTTATATCACACAAAAGGGTTAATACTTGCAAAAATCACTCTTCAGAATGAAAGCACAGACATCGCTAGAAGAAGATTGGCACAATCGGAGAATAATTTTAGAAAAGGGATTTCATTAAACCCAAGAAATAACTACTGTTATAAAGACCTTGCAGAGTTATATTTGAATTGGGCAAAAAGGCTTGAAGATGAAAAAGAAATTTCAGAATACATTGAAAAAGCAGAATCTATTATTAGTGAAGGTTTAAAAGAAGTTCGCAATAAAGAAGCCCTTTGGATAGTATCGGCAGAGATACAGAAATTTTTAGGTGACAATCCTAGGTACATACGATTTATGCAACAAGCTATAGCTGACGCTCCTCAAAGCATTATAGGACGATATCTGTTGGGAAGAACATTCCGAAAAAATGGTGATTATAGCAAGGCCATAGAAATTCTTGAACCAGTTATTTTTAACCATCCAGAGGAGTTTAGATCTTATGTAGAGTATGCCTTATCGCTTTATCTCTCTGGAGAAACTTATAAAAGATGTACTGCCATATTGTTTCAAAGCACATTATACGGTTACCATGACCCACGATTTTTAGCGACTTTGGGTGGTATGCTATTCATGGACGGTGAATTTTCCGAAGCTAATAAAGTCTTTGAGGAATCAAATAAAAGAAATTTTTCTGTGGCAGAACTTAATTCAATACAATTTATACCTATAGAACCTATTAAAAGAGAGAAATATCAGGAATTGAATGGCACTGTGGTCCATGTAAGGGCTGGATATTGCTTAATTGAAGTGCCAGGTTACCCAAAGCCTTTTCTATGTCCTGGCTCGAAGTATAAGGGCATTTTAATGGAAAATAATTTAAAACTCACAATCTCAATCGGTTTTACAGCAAAAGGTCCAATCGCAATTTATCCTAAAAAACTTTGAAGCATCTTTCTCAAAGCAAAGTACCGCTGCGAAAAACAACTTAAAAGCTATTAAAGATATTCAAAATTCTTTAGCAGACTTAGTTGTGTTAAGGCTTAATCAGCCGCATAATTATTACAAAAAAAAATCAATGTAATAGTCAAATGAATGAGTTAAAACAGAAATTAAGACAATTCGCGAAAGCAAGGGATTGGGAACAGTTTCATTCCCCAAAGAACCTTGCGATGGCTTTAAGTGTAGAAGTGGCAGAAATCATGGAGCATTTTCAGTGGCTTACCCAGGAGGAAAGCAAAAATCTTACTGGTGAAAAGCTTGAACAGATTAGACATGAACTTGGCGATATCTTAATTTTTTTGGTCCGACTTTCTGACACTCTGGGAATTGATCCAATAATAGCTGCTAATGATAAAATAAAAATAAATGAAAAGAAATATCCAGCAGACACTGTCAGAGGAAGTGCAAAAAAATATTCTGAATACGAGTAGCGGGACAGATATTCTTTAATGATATGGATTTGAAATAAATGATTGTTTATAAAGCGACAAAAAAAGAATTCACGCAAGATGTTTTTGCTAATAGCATAGCTGATAAGATTCTGAGTGTATATCAGAAGATGTTAGGTAGAACTACGAGTTCAAGCGAAATTTCGTCATGGAAGAACTCCATGCAATACATGAACAATATTCTTTTGTTATCAAAGATACCTGATAATACTGGTGTTTCTATTGAATATAAAATTCCGCAGTCATCTAAAAGAATTGATTTTATTGTTACAGGTAAAGATGAACAAAAAGATGACATTGCCATCATAGTGGAACTAAAACAGTGGTCTAATGTAAAAAAAACCCAAAAAGATGCTGTAGTGCGAACTTACATCGGGAGCGGAGAGCGAGAAATTGAACACCCTTCTTATCAAGCATGGACTTATGCAGCATTATTAGAAGATTTTAATGAAGCAATAAGAAAAGACAGCATTCAACTTAAACCTTGCGCCTATCTTCATAATTGCGAATCATATGATGTCATCAACCATTCATTTTATCATCAACACACTTCAAAAGCCCCCTCCTTCTTAAAACGGGATTCAGCAAGATTATCCGATTTTATAAGGAATTTTATCAAGTACGGTGATTCAGATAAAATAATGTACCGTATTGAGAATGGAAAAATAAAGCCATCTAAAAACCTTGCGGACAAGCTTGAATCTCTACTAAGCGGCAATCCTGAATTTTTAATGATTGATGACCAAAAGGTTGTTTATGAGACAGTTTTATACACAGCGAATCAATGTACTGCCAAAAATGAAAAACATGTAATAATTGTAGACGGTGGTCCAGGAACCGGCAAGTCAGTAATTGCAATAAATCTTTTGGTGGAATTGACCAGAAGGAGACTTGTGGCCCAGTATGTAACAAAAAATGCCGCCCCTCGTACTGTATATGAAAGCAAACTAACAGGCACATTCACGAGAACTCATATTGGCAATTTATTTAAAAGCTCAGGAGATTACACCTCTTGTGAAGAAAATGTTTGTGATGTTCTGATTGTCGATGAGGCACATCGATTAAATGAAAAGTCAGGTTTCTACCAGAACCTTGGTGAAAATCAGATTAAAGAAATTATTCAAACCGCAAAGCTCAGCATATTTTTCATAGATGAAAAACAACAAGTTACCTATAAAGACATCGGGGATAAAATTGAAATATGTTCTTGGGCAGAGGAATTGAATGTAGAAGTCCAAGAAATGAAGCTGTCTTCGCAATTTCGCTGCAACGGTTCAGATATTTATCTGTCTTGGATAGATTATGCCTTGCAGATTGAAGAAACTTTTACCGAAGACTTGGGTAGATTTAATTACGAATTTCAGGTCTTAGACTCCCCTCATGACCTCAAGGATATCATTTATCGAAAGAACAAATACAACAACAAGGCCCGATTGGTTGCTGGATATTGTTGGAATTGGATTACAAAAAAGAAGTCTGCCCCCGACTTATATGACATAGAAATCAAAGAACACAATTTTGAAGCAAAGTGGAACTTGGCGAATGATGGGAATTTATGGATTTTAAAACCTGAGTCAGTCAGTGAAATTGGTTGTATTCATACGTGCCAAGGGCTGGAACTTGATTACATAGGTGTTATTATTGGCCCTGACTTGATTTGCAGGGATGGGCGATTACTCACTGTCCCAGAAAAGCGTGCAAGAACTGATGCTTCACTAAATGGATACAAAAAGCAATTGAAAACCAACCCCGATTCAGCTCGACAAAAAGCAGACAGACTAATAAGGAATACCTATCGAACTCTAATGACTAGGGGACAGAAGGGGTGTTATATTTTCTGCACGGATGCTGAAACAAATGAGTATTTTAAAAACTTATCTCAAAAATTTCAAGCTCCTATTGAGGAGGATACCACAAATACAGAGGATATAAAGATAAGAAGGGAAGATAAATATCCTGGATTGCCTTTTCCCCTTCTCGATAGAAACGAGGTAAAGCCTTTTATTAATGCCGTGCCGATTTATGATTTGCAAAATAACACTGAACCATCTGCCATTGAAAAAGATACCGAAAAATGCGATTGGATCTCATTGCCAGCATATCTCAACTATAGCCCTAATTTATTCGTTATTCAGGTAATTGGTAACTCAATGAACAAGCGTATTACAAACGGAGCTTGGTGCCTTTTCGAGAAATCATCGGAGGATGAATGCCAGGGTCAAATAGTACTGGCTTATCACCCAGAAATTTATGACGAAGACCTTGGTGGGAAATTTACAGTTAAAAAATTCTCCTGCGAAAAGCTATTATTAGGTGACAACTCAAGAGAATATAGAAAAATAGTTCTTGAACCAGATACCACATCCCCTGGTTATGAGAAGTTTATTATAAGTGACAATGAATCAGATGAGTTTAAGATTATCGGAAAATTCATCGTAGCATTTTAAATGCATGAAAGTAATTTATAAAATAACATATCCAAACGGGAAAATATACATTGGTAAAGATTTGACTGACACAATAAGCTATTTTGGTAGCCCTGACTCGGAACTTATTGAAAGGGACTTTACAAAAGAAGATAGACGTGATTTCACTGTCAGAAAAGAAATCTTGTTCGAATTTAATGATGAAACACCGACTGAAGAAGTAAATAAAAAAGAGGTTGAACTAATAAGATTTTACAATTCGAACGACCCACAAATTGGATATAACCGCTGGCCTAAATTTCAAAAGCGATAGAAATGGAGACAAATTGCATCAAGATACCCAAAAGATGATTGATAAAGTTGAGCAAAGGACCGGATATAAGGTCTCTGTCGGCTCAGGTTCTGATTTTTCCGGTTATGCCCAGATGATAACAGCTACGCCTCAGAATCCTATACATGTAATCAATGTAAACCAGAATTATTCACATATCGGTGATTATGTCGTTGCGCTTCAATGCGCCATGATTCTTGCCAAATGGACAGACCCGAAAAAAATTCCCAATTTCGTGGTAAATGAAGAAAAAGCTAATTACCAAATTGACAAATGCGCCAATAATAAAAAGCTTGCCAGTATCCCTTCTGATACTGCTCAGCAATTTGCTAAGACCATTGTTAAAGGATTGATTCATCAGCTCTTATCGCTTCCAATTGAAATGATAGCAATAGATATATGCAGAAAAGAATGCCCAAATCTTAACAACATAATGAAGACCGCTCTTAATAATGAGATTCAGGAACTTCATCAGAGCCTTGAACCCAGAATAAAACAAATGACACCCGAAGATATTTTTGAAAAAAATGCGGCAATGAATGCGGCGTTCACATTAAATTGGTCGAGAATATCAGGGGACGAACATATACTGGTTCCCTTCAAGACAGTTGAAGTCCTTGACAAAGGGCGAGAGCTTTTGAAAGTATACGATGACATCGCCAAGACGGATGCCCAAAGATATACAAAAATTGTGGACGGATGGGCGGATAAGCTTAAAATGAACACCTTATATACTTGGAAATTCAGGGACGAAACTAATGACGCTTGATCCCATAAAATTTGCTTTTGAACTTTCAGAATTACCTGAAAACTACAAAAATCTATCCAGCACCGAACTCAATGGAGCTGTGTCTTCTTTTTTCTCGAAATATTTTAGAGAGATGGGAGGAGAAGCGACAGTTGATATTCAAAATGATTATGTAATAGTTCAATGGTTCCCGAATTCACTATCAGATACAGAAAATGCAATTCAGGAAGCTATTGACCTTCTTAATCAGGGGAAAATTTCTCAAGGCGAGGCAATGCTTGCTGCTCTTTGTAAAAGATTCCCAGATAATCCAACTATTCTTTATAATTACGGGATGATTCTGAGTGAAAAAGGGCAGCTGGAGGAAGCAATCGATATGCTGAGCAGGCTTACTGAAATCGATCCCGAAGCTAATCGGGCATGGAACGCCCTTGCCGTTGCGCATTTTCGAGCCGGAAAAAGAACGGAAGCCATCTCTGAATTGAAGAAAAGCTATCAGCTTAATTCGGAAGACCCCTATACCTTGCGCAATCTGGGCGGATTGCTTGCCAAAGAATCGACAGAGCAAGCCCACCCCTATCTTGAGAAAGCCGCAAGTCTTCTTCCTGATGATCCACAAGCTCAATATGGTTATGGAAAGTGCCTTAAAGATTTAGGACATTATGATGAAGCTGATCCTGTTTTAAAAAAAGTCATTGAACTGTCGCCATACAGCGATGTTGCCGAACGTGCCAAGGAAGACAGGAATGAAATTGCAAGCATCAAAATGAAAAGCAAGGCTGGTTCAGAACCCAGAATGGATGCTGTGATGTATTGCTTTGCGGCACTTGAAAAGTTTAATGAAATGGACGATAAAAAGAAACAAGCTGTAACATATGAAATAGCCATGCTCGGCCGAAATGGATTTGACTTAGAAGATTCGGAGCAAAAGTACACCCTTAATTCTTTGCCGGGTAAATTTACAGGAATGCAACTGGTATCTTATATGTTTGTCGGTTTGAAGGAATTAGATCCGAATCTTGATCCAGGTATTAATCTTGAGGACGAATATAATTTAGCCTTGGAGATGTTTAATAAAAAGACCTATAGCTGATAGAAGTCATGAGAAAATACATCCATGAAAGCCGAATTCTCATACTTTAACTGCGGAGACCAACTCAAAAAGACCCTTGTGACTGAAATTAATGAAGTCGAAACTATAGTAGGTACCATCAAATGGGATAAATCATTTCAATTTTCCGCAAATGGCAGAACATATGAGCATCAAACTGCCTATAATAAAGCATTTGATCATGAATTCAACAGCCGGGGATGGGAAACACAGCCAACACTTCGAGACACGCCAAAATTAATAGGGGATTTCCGCAAAGGACTTGTATTTGTTGAGGTGCAATTCGGAAACAGTTCGACCCTGTATCGGGATTATTATAAATTTCAGTATGGATTAGCCAACGGGCTTCTGTCCCTTGCTGTTCTGATAGTGCCTACATTACCGGGGGAGTTCTTCCCGACAAGACCTGCAAGCGTCCAGAACATGGCTGAATATTCGGTAGCGCATACTTGCTTGACCATACTGCCAATTAATGTACCAACGATGCTGGTGGGGTTGTTGCCTGAAAATTGAGGTTTTTTGAATTCATTCTGTAGCTATAACCTTGAGACTATCAATGTAGTAAGGATTACTTCCATGTATTACTACTCTATTAAACGAATTGTATTTTTTATCGTTTGCTGATACTTCACAAAGTTTTTTGCCCACTTTGTCATATAGAAACAGCGAAAATTTGCCATCCGATTTCGAATAAAAATAGAAATTGAACCATTGATTTAATGGTAAATTATCACAAAAAATTTTATCGCTTATTATATTTCCACGGCCCCCATCTCTTCTTTCAATACAAATTACATTATTGTCATGCCCTATGCTTAAACCATAACCATTGAAAGAATTATCTTCTATTGCTAGTCTATCTGCTTTTCCTCCCGAGGAAGTTGGTTTGAGTCGATAAATCCAACCTGAAAAAACAAAATTTAAATTTATTGATTTTTCAAATAGTTAAAAACCGCCATGCGGGTCGCTATTGTCTGATACTTTAAGACAAAAATCACCAATTAAAGGCTTTATGTCATTAGATTTTGATATCTTACCTTTTTCATAATTTTCCCAACCTTCCCAATCTTGAAAAGTTCCCTGATGTAAAGGCAGGGGCTATTCATACAGCTATCCAGTTGGCCTGGAGCATCGTTGAGGACATGTTCTTTGATGATGAACAAGAATTGGCGCAAATAGAAGACACTGATTAATAATTATGAAGCCCATTTAGAGAGTGCCTCTTTATGGGCTTTTGTTAGTTGCTTGTGCCAATTTTATATTTCTCAAATAAAAAATAAAATTATATTTAATTCAAAATTTTGTTTTTATTCCCAAAATGGCACAGAAATTGTCGTTAAATTCTTTGGCAGTGGCGAGAGACCATTCCGCGCATCCAGCTCCTAAACATCTATATGGAAACCAAGTCATTGTACCTTCAGCCATTTCAATAAGTTGATTTGGGTTAAAATGCTTTTTTAGTTTGCTTTCAAGTTTGTCGTGTGGACCTGTTTCATTGTCCCATTCCGGTTTGAAATGTATCAATGCATTTCTCAGGTCAATTAGTAGTTTGGCAGATTGAAAGGGTTCAGCTTTTTTATCCATAGGCTCTTTACCTGCGGCCGTTAGTGCGACCTGATATTTTTTTAAAGTACTATATTTTTTTTCTTCATGCCACAATTTGTCTAAAATAAGAAATTGTTCATTCGATAGTGTAGGTAAGTTCTTTTTATCTCTATCGATTGCTTTCTGATAAAATTCATTAATTGATGCTTCAAGCGCCGAACATGCTTGAATAACTGAAGAAAGCGCATAACTCGCAGATAATCTCCATCTTGGTTGAGGCCAAGCGAGGTGACTTTCTTCCGTCTCAATTTGTTGACAAAAACCAGCAAAGAATGCGCATGCATCAATGTGCAGTTTTGAAAGAGATGACTTTACTCGTCCCTTTCCGACTGAATTCATATGAACCTCAATTTTCATTTGGGATATCTTTTCTATTATTATCTCTCTTGCCGGTCCCTGGACCAGCTATGTTAGATGATATTCCTTTTTTGTTTACATTGGGTTGTCAGGAAAAAATTTAAAAAATAGAGAGTTCAGATTTTTTATTTTAAATGTTTTAATGTCTCGTATTTTAGAGATACATTGTCAGCTTCAACAACTTTAAATCTAGCATTTTTATATCCAATAATTTTGGTGTCTGTAAGGTCATATTTTATTTCCTGGGAAAAAGCTGGCCGAGCCATATTATCTATGAATTCTCGATAAAGAATAGAGATTGTGTTGCCTGATTTGCCAGTGTAAACAAGTTCTCTATTAAAACTATCATCTGACCACACTTCTTTTTTTATTACTTCGTAAGCGATTTTGTCGTTGGGTATTGGTTGTATGCGGCACTTCCCAGAGTATTTTTGTATTAGAAAAATAGCTGCTTTTGATTGATCGTTATATAGAAAGATGCCACCATCGACATATTGAGTACTGCCAATCGCATCTACGCTAATGGTAATTTTATTTTCAGCAGAGAAAAATTGTCCCTGCCCATTTTGTTTAGTTAATTTCAACTCTCCTTTATGAACATGAAATCTGTTATCAAATCCATTAAACTTCCCGACATAAAATAAGTCATTTTTTAAAATAAGCGTGGGGATTATTTGTTTTTTGTAGGTCGAAACAATGCTTTCACCTATATTTACTTTTGAAATACCTTCAATAGGGGGCTTTTTGATTATTTCAGTCTTATAATCAACATGAACTCCAGATGATACTTGTTTTGAAGTGGTTGCGCATCCAAGAAAAAAAACAATTGCAAAAATAAGGAGCCATTTAAATTTCATAATTCGATCTCCTTACAATAAATTTTTCTTCATTTTCTCCTATGAATTTTCAGAATCACCGCCCTAAAATCAATAAACATTTGAAATAAAGCAACCCCCACCGCCTCCACCTCCATCGTCATCTGAATCTCCATTATCATCGTTAATTTCTTGATCATCAATTGAATACGCCCAAACTGGAGAATCAGCTTTAAAGTTATGTTTTTGGTATAAGATATTGTTATTTTTAGTATTATATAAAGTAATTGATCTTAGCAAGCCAGTTATTTCATAGAGTCGGTATTCTTCAATATAAGGCACTTCTACCCTTTTAGAGTAGGCCACACCTTTTGGAAAACCGTATTTGAAATCATCAACATTATAAACATATTTAAACTCATACCCTTGTATTAAAGCCAAATTTTCTCTTATTTCTTTAGCTTTCTCTACCGACAAATTGAGCTTAATCGGTTCTAATGTTTTTTTAAAAGGAGTGTAATAATAGCTCAATTTGTATTTGTCATCACCCAATCCGCCTTTATCTTCAACTGTATAAATATTGCTAAAGGTTAACTGTTTTGTTTCTGCATTATAATTACTATCTGAATTTATATTATTATCTAAAAAAAAATATATTGGCAATTCGTCATAAAAATTACTGACTCTCTCTATATATTCCTCTTTGGTTTCGTATTCATCTTTAGCCTCAACGTCTTTGAATTGATTATAAATATTATCTAACTCGTAGGGTTTTGTGATTGGTTGGTTAGATAGTGGTAACGTTTCTTCGGAAGGACTATTGTCTTCCTTTAAGTCCCAAAATCTTACTCTAAAGCATTGCCTGTAATCATCATAATCACCAGTAGCGATTACAGTTCCATCTGATTTAAGGCCGACAGTATAATCACATGTTGTCGTTATATCATGAATATCACTCCAATTATCCAAATCACACTGACCGTATTTATTAAACCCCACGGCAACAACTGTGCCATCATTTTTTATGCCTACAGTATGCAAGGATTTACTACTTATTTTTGCAATATTATTCCAGCTTTCTACATTACATTGCCCATACTCATTGTGGCCAACCGCAACAACTGTGCCATCATACTTGAGTCCCACGGTATGAAAAGCTCCAGCACTGATTTGCTGAATGTTCGACCATGAATAAACATTGCATTGCCCGTTGAAATTATCACCAGTAGCCATAACTGTTCCATCAGATTTAAGTCCAACAACATGCTCAGAACCAACTGATATTTGGATTATATCGTTCCATTCATTAACTTCGATAGGGTAGTTTACCCCATAAACATTGGATACTACTGTCCCATCGGATTTTAAACCAACTGTTGGTTTTCTTTTTAAATAGACTTTTATTTGCTGATTATATTGAACAGTTGGATAAATTTCCGGATTATTTTAAGCCGGGGATATTTCAGCTTGGCATAAAATATCCCCGACAACAAGTTTTTGG
>Ga0209947_1000458_pt1 | contig 25571 bp, 20 predicted proteins | sample SalPonR2_B_D2_MG_FD_185706 | JGI IMG/M metagenome (GOLD analysis project Ga0209947, IMG submission 185706) | Salt pond soil microbial communities from South San Francisco under conditions of wetland restoration - Salt Pond MetaG R2_B_D2_MG... ...
TAGAAAGTTGCGAACAGTACACGCAAAGCCTGAGAAGATCCCCCGAATCGGGTTTGGCTTTCCTGAAACCGGAAACCGGAAACCCGAAACCGTCGCCCTCTTTACGACCCCACGACGAATGACCCATAACCACTCCACCCGCCCACCTGCCCCGAGATTCGCAGCGCTCCGATTCCTGTCGGCCTTGCTCCTCTGCGGTCTGGCAGCGGGTGTCACGGCCCAGGAAGTCTACCTGTGGACCGACGAGGACGGCATTCGTCATCTCAGCGACCGCGAACCCGATGGCGACTACGAGATCAAGGTGCAGCGCGCGATCGCGCAGCCGGAAGCGGCGGTCGAGATGGCCAACGTCGGCACCGAGCGCGAACCGGAGTGGCAATTCACCAATCGCATGCACGGTCCGGTCACCGTGGCGGTATCGCTGGCGGAGGCCGAAAACGTGGTGACCGAGCCGGCGCTGCCGGCGCGGCTCGAATTGCCCGCGCTCGGTCACCGGTCGGTTCTGATCGGCCCGCTGGACCCCACGGCGGCCTGGCGCTATTCGATCCGCATGTCGGCCGTGCCCGGTGCCATGGCGGCACCCCCCCGCGACAGCCACGACTATCGCCTGCCGTTCCCGCCCGAACAGGCGGTCCGGATCGGGCAGGGATTCGCCGGCGGATTCAGCCACCAGGCGCCGCACAGCCGGCACGCGGTCGATTTCACGCTGCCGACCGGTACGCCGGTGCTGGCCGCGCGCGCCGGCACGGTGATGGACGTGGAGCGCTATTTTCACCGCGCCGGGCAGGACGTCGAACGCGACGGACCGCGCGCCAATTACGTGCGCATCCTGCACCACGACGGCAGCATGGGCGTCTACGCTCACCTGGACTACAACGGCGTGCTGGTCCGTCCCGGACAACAGGTCGCGCTCGGGCAGCAGATCGCAAGATCGGGCAACACCGGCTTCTCCACCGGCCCTCATCTTCATTTTGCGGTGCAGGTCAACCGCGGCATGGAACTGGTCTCGATTCCCTTCGAAATGCTCGACCACGACGGCGCGCCGCTGGCGCTTCGGCACTGAAAATCCGGCAAAGCGGTAACCACTGGGGGTCGAGCCGCACGATCAAAACCGAAAAGCGGGACACGAAGAGCACGAAGGAGGGCACGAAGGACACGAAGGAAAACCGGTAGGTGAAAGTAAAAAGGCGAGTCATTGCCCGTACCTCGCCTTTTTCTGGCCGGCTCTTTATTTTCCCTTCGTGCTCTTCGTGCCCTCCTTCGTGTTCTTCGTGTCCAGCTTCTCAGCCTTTCGCCTCTTTACAAACATTTCAGATTACCCACCCAATAACGAACCCCTATAATGGGCGGTTTTCCGCCGCCGGCCGCACAGGCACCCGCATGTCCTCATTGACCGAAGAAATCGACCGCCGACGTACTTTCGCGATCATCTCGCACCCGGATGCCGGCAAGACCACGCTGACCGAAAAATTCCTGCTGTTCGGCGGGGCGATCCAGCTGGCCGGCTCGGTCAAGGCCAGAAAGGCCTCGCGCCACGCCACCTCGGACTGGATGGAGATGGAAAAGGAGCGCGGCATCTCGATCACCTCGTCGGTGATGCAGTTTCCGTATCACGACGCGGTCGTCAACCTGCTCGACACCCCGGGCCATGCCGATTTTTCCGAGGACACCTACCGCGTTCTCACCGCCGTCGACTCGGCGCTGATGGTCATCGACTGTGCAAAAGGTGTAGAAGAACGTACCATCAAGCTGATGGAGGTCTGCCGGCTGCGCGATACCCCGATCTTCACCTTCATCAACAAGCTCGATCGAGAAGGCCGCGAACCGATCGAACTGCTCGACGAAGTCGAAGACGTGCTCGGCATCGAATGCGCGCCGATCACCTGGCCGATCGGCATGGGCCGACGACTCCGCGGCATCTACCACATGCTGCGCGACGAGATTCATCTGTACGAATCCGGCAGGAACTACCTGCGCCAGGAACCGAAAGTCATCAAGGGCATCGACAGCGAAGCGGCCGACGCCGAGCTTGGCGACATGGCCGCCGAGCTTCGGGACGAGATCGAACTGGTCAAGGGCGCCAGCCACGACTTCGACGCCGAGCGGTATCTGAAGGGCGAGCAGACGCCGGTATTCTTCGGCTCGGCGCTGAACAACTTCGGCGTGATTCCATTACTCGACGAGTTCGTCGAACACGCGCCCAGGCCGCAGCCGCGCCCCACGCTGGGCCGCACCGTAAAGCCTGAAGAAGACAAGCTGACCGGCTTCGTGTTCAAGGTACAGGCCAACATGGACCCGGCCCACCGCGACCGGATGGCCTTCATGCGGGTGTGTTCCGGCACCTTCACCAAGGGCATGAAGCTGCATCACGTGCGCATCGGCAAGGAACAGCGCACCCACGGCGCGCTGACCTTCATGGCCGCCGAGCGCGCCGAGGCCGAGCAGGCCTTTCCCGGCGACATCGTCGGGCTGCACAACCACGGAACGATCGGGATCGGCGACACGTTCACCGAGGGCGAGGATCTTCAGTTCGCAGGCATCCCGAGCTTCGCCCCCGAGCTGTTCCGCCGGGTGCGGCTGCGCGACCCGCTCAAGCTTAAAAGCCTGACCAAGGGGCTGACCCAGCTGTCGGAGGAAGGCGCGACCCAGTTCTTCAAGCCGCTGATGGGCAACGACCTGGTCCTCGGCGCGGTCGGCATCCTTCAGTTCGACGTGGTGGCCTACCGATTGAAGTCCGAGTACAACTGCGAGGCCGGGTTCGAGAACGTCAACGTCGCCACCTGCCGCTGGGTCTCGGCCGACACCGAGCGCGACCTGGAGAAGTTCCGCGACAAGAACATCCAGCACCTGGCCGAGGACGGCGGCGGCCGGCTGGTCTACCTGGCCCCGACACGGGTCAACCTGCAGCTGGCCCAGGAACGCCACCCCGAGATCACCTTCCGCGCCACGCGCGAGGTGAGCGTTTACGTCGGGGCCGACGAACCCGCCTGACCGGGCTGGAGCCGCGACTTCGATGCAGGAGCTGGCGGGGATCGGTCGCTGAAGGCCTCGCTACGCGTCGAACTGAAGCGACCGATCCCCGCCAGCTCCTGCAGTTGTCGGGCAACCCAATCCCGGTACCTTCGTGCACGCCCGGCGCGCAGGCATGCCAGATCGAACGCCGCGCCGGAAAGTCACCTGCGGGTTACGCGTGCACGGCACAATGACGGCATGATTTCAAAGCCTGCCATGACGCCTTACACGGTGAGCGCTTGAACGCCCTGACCGCGACCAGGGATTATTTTCCGGGCCGCGAGCGTCGACGCGCGCTGCTGGCGCTGGCGCTGCCGATCATCGGCGGCATGATGTCGCAGAACATCCTGAACCTGGTCGACATCGCGATGGTCGGCCGGCTGGGCACCACCGCGCTGGCCGCGACCGGCCTGGGCTCGTTCGCCAACTGGCTGTCGATGGCCTTCATCCTCGGCCTGTCCACGGGCGTCCAGGCCTATTGCGCGCGTCGGGTCGGTCAGGACGCGCATGGCGAAATCGCGGTGCCGCTCAACGGTGGGCTGTTGCTGGCGCTGATCCTGGGCGTGCCGCTGTCGCTGATCGTCATCGTGTTTTCGCCACAGCTGCTGGGCCTGATCAATCCCGATGCCGAAGTCGTGGCCGAGGCCACGCCCTATCTCCAGGTGCGCCTGCTGGCGCTGGTCGCTGTAGGCATGAACTTCTCGTTCCGCGGCTACTGGGCCGCGGTGCATATGACCTGGCTGTACCTGACCACGCTGCTGATCATGCACGCGGTCAACATCTTTCTGAACTGGGTGTTCATCTTCGGCAACCTGGGCGCGCCGGCGCTGGGCGTGACCGGCGCCGGGCTGGCGACCACCATTTCGATCTTCCTGGGCACGCTGATCTACTTCGCGTTCGGCATCAAGTACGCCTGGGTCCAGGGCTTTCTGCACCGCATCCCGACGCGCGCGATGCTGATCGAACAATTCAAGCGAACGCTGCCGGCCAGCCTGCAGCAGCTGTTCTTCGCCGGCGGCATGGTCGCGCTGATCACCATCGTCGGATACATTGGCACGCGTGAGCTGGCCGCGGTGCACGTGCTGCTGACGTTGGGCCTGCTGATCGTGCTGCCGGCCATTGCCATGGGCATGGCGACTTCGACCATGGTGGGCAACGCGCTGGGCCGCAAAAACGCAGAAGACGCGCGGCTGTGGGGCTGGAACGCCATGCTCTACGTCGGCGCGCTGGGCGGCCTGATGGGCATTGGCGTGATTGTTTTCGGGAAACCCATCCTCGGCGTTTTTCTGACCGATCCGGCCACGCTGCAGGTCGCGTATGTGCCGATGCTGATTACCGGCGTCGTCATCGGCATCGATACCGCCGGGCTCGCGATCATGCACGCTCTGCTCGGCGCCGGCGACACCCACAAGGTCATGAAGATCTCGATCGTCACCCAGTGGCTGCTGTTCCTGCCGCTGGCCGCGCTGGTCGGCCCCGTCCTGGGTTTCGGGCTGATCGGCGTCTGGATCCTCTACGCCATCTACCGCGCCGGTCAGACCGTCTGGTTCGCGCTGGCCTGGAAGCACGGCCGCTGGCGCGAGATCGAGCTCTAGTGTACCCCGTCGTTAATCCTGTAACCTTCAGACTGTGACTGAGTCGACAGTGCAAGGCGCGATCCGCAGTGAATGGCAAGCCCTTTACAAGGATCGGAACGCGGCAATGTCGACTCAGACGCACGCCCGAAGGGCGAGCCCGAAAGAGACGAAGATTCGCGCTCATCTGCAGCGTTAGGCCTCTTGGAAAGGCAATAAGCATTCCCGGCGAACCCTGCCTTGCAGCTAAGCGCTTTCCGACTCGCTGAAAGTTACAGGATTAACAACGGGGTACACTAGTGGGCCATGCGGTAAATAGCAAAGGCGAAGACAGCTCTCGCGAAGGCGCAAAGCCGCGAAGGAAAAGCAAGTCAAAAGCCTGCTCGCGCGGAGGCGCAGAGACGCAGAGACGCAGAGACGCAGAGACGCGGAGTAAATCACAAACAACCGGTTTCGTAGCCTGGATAAGCGCGAAGCGCGCATCCGGGGCCATCGCAAGATCCGATCTCTGCGCCTCAGCGTCTCTGCGCGAGTAAAAGACCTTTAGCCTTCTGCCTTTGGCCGTCCTTAGCGCCTTAGCGCCTTCGCGAGAGCTGTCCTGACTTTCGCCTTTGACTTTCCATGAAGAAACATCGAAAGCCGCTTGCCGCTACACTCGCTTGAAATTATTCCGGATGATTCAATGGGCGACCTGATCGGATTGCTGGGCATCGTGTTGCTGCTGGGGATCGCCTGGCTGTTTTCCGAGCACAGGCGCCAGGTGCAGTGGCAGACGCTTGGCGTGGGCCTGGCGCTGCAGCTGGCGCTGGCGATCTTCGTGCTCTGGGTGCCGTTCGGCAAGACCGTGTTCGAGACCCTGGGCGCCGGCTTCGTCAAGCTGGTCGGGTTCACCCAGGCCGGCTCCAGCTTCATCTTCGGCGATCTGGCCAACGCCGACGAATTCGGCTTCATCGTTGCCTTCCAGGTACTGCCCACCATCATCTTCTTCGCCTCGCTGATGGCCTGCCTGTATCACCTCGGGATCATGCAGAAGGTCGTCGAGCTGATGGCGCGCGTGATGGTGCGGTTCATGAAGGTCTCCGGCTCGGAGTCGCTGGCCACCGCGGCCAACTGCTTCGTCGGCCAGACCGAGGCGCCGCTGGTGGTCCGCCCGTTCATCAACGGCATGACCCGCTCGGAACTGTTCGCCCTGATGACCGGCGGCATGGCCACGATTGCCGGCGGGGTGCTGGCCGCCTACGTGCTGCTGCTCGGCGGCACCGATCCGGCCACCCAGGCGTTTTATGCCAAGCACCTGATCTCGGCCTCGATCATGGCCGCGCCGGCCGCCCTGGTGGTGGCCAAGCTCATCCTGCCCGAGCGCGAGCCTTCCGAGACCATGGGCCTGGTCAAGACCACGGTCAAGCGCGAGCACACCAACCTGATCGAGGCCGCCGCCGGCGGCGCCTCCGAGGGCCTGAAGCTGGCATTGAACGTCGGTGCCATGCTGCTGGCGTTTCTGGCCCTGATCGCGCTGATCAACTGGCCGCTGGGCTGGCTGGGCGAGATCACCGGGCTGGAAGCGCTGGCCGGCCAGCCGATCGAGCTGGCGCTGATCCTGGGCTGGATCTGTGCGCCGCTGGCCTTCATCGTCGGCGTACCTCTGGACGAAGCCGTGACCGTTGGCGGGCTGATCGGCCAGAAGGTCGTGGCCAACGAGTTCGTCGCGTACGTCGCACTGACCGACATCCAGGACCAGCTGTCCGACCGCGCGGTGCTTATTTCCACCTACGCGCTGTGCGGCTTCGCCAACTTTTCGTCGATCGCGATCCAGATCGGCGGCATCGGCAGCCTGGCGCCCGAGCGTCGCCCGGAACTGGCGCAACTGGGCCTGAAGGCGATTCTCGGCGGCACCATCGTCAGCCTGCTCAATGCGGCCTGGGCCGGAATCCTGATCTGATGAAACGGTGGTCGAAGTGGCTGCTCGCCGCGGCGGTGACGGTCCTGACGGCGGTCGCCGGCTGGATGGCTTTCGCCGGGTACCACTCGAGCAAGCCCCCGGCGGAAATCGGCGACGTGCTGATCGTGACCAACCGCCAGTTCACCGAAGATTCGGATCCCGCCAACCGCTTCGATGGCCGCCGCGGCGAACTGCACCATCTGCGCTGCGCCGTCGGGTACCGACCCATTCCGATGTCCGACGACGTCGCCGGACGCGTGGATTTTTTCGTGCCCACCGACTTCCAGAGTATCGAATCGGTCGAAATGATCGACGCCGACACTTTCGACGACGCGATAGAGGCCGATGCATCCGGGCCGGTCGTGCTCTTCGTGCACGGTTACGCCTATGGCTTCGAAAAAACCTGCCGCATGGGTGTCGCACTCCAACGCATGCTCGCCGATCAAGCCACGCTTGTCATGTTCAGCTGGCCATCGGATGCCAACCCGGCCGACTATGTCGCCGACCAGGTCGACATGGAGTGGAGCGTTCCGGCGCTTGCCGAGCTGCTGCAAAGGCTTCGGGATCGGGTCGGATCCGAGCGGCTTAGCGTCGTCGCCCATTCGCTGGGCACCCGCGGCGTGCTGTTCGCGCTCGCCTGGCTCCAGCTCGAAGGCGAGCAACAAGCGATCGTCGACGACCTGGTCCTGCTGGCGCCGGACTACGATTCCGCCGCCTTCAGGCAACAGTTCAATCTCGTCCGCACGATGAGCGAGCGTGTCACGCTCTACGCCTCGACGAACGACACGCCGCTGCTGTTTTCGCAAACGCTGCACGGGCATCCGAGACTCGGCCAGGCCGGCGAGCACCTGACCGTGATCGAAGGCATGCAGACCGTGGATGTGTCGAGCGCGGGCCGCTACCACCCTACCGGCCACGAGTATTTCTTCTACCACCCTTTGGTCGCCGCCGACCTGGTCGAGTTGCTGACGCTCGGCAAGCCACCGGACCAGCGCTCCCACACCCGCAGCCGGTCACGCGACGGGCTTGCCTACTGGACGCTGGAAAGATCGGAAGCATCGCGCTGAAGCCGAGCGACCGACAAGCGATGACTTCAAGCCGTCACGCTGCTTGAATAGGCGCAATCTGCGCTCCGCCCGAATGCTGGCGGGTGAGGCGTGCCCGAACGAGCTTCCGATTCGAGGCTCCCGCCCCGGATTCGGCGGGCATCGCTCGCTTCAGTTCGACGCGTGGCGAGGCCCTCAGCGATCGATGCCCGCCGAATCCTCACTCTGGAACACGCTCGCAGCTCTAAATCCCCCGCCGACATCCCGGCCGTTGCGGGATGACCCTTCGCAATCGACGCTCCGTGAAAGCGATCAAGCCGAGTCGTCGGTCTGCTCGTACTTGCCCGTGCACTCCAGCATGGCCTTGAGGTTCTTGTCCTCCGCGCTGAGCAGTCCGGTCGGGAAGAGCATGCCGGAATAAGTGTGCTGCAGACCGAAAAGCGACGCTATGGCGTGAATTTGCGGTGGCTCAAGCTGCGCACGCACGTCATCGATTCGAAAGCCCAGGGCGCCATAGTTGCCGAACCTGGCGCTGGCGACCAGGCGCTTTCGCGCCTCGACCGAAAGTGCGAGCAGCGGCGAATCGCCGCCGGCGCGGATTTTCTCCAGGTGCGCGTCGAGGTCTTCTCGGTTCATGATCGGGGTGGCTTCGACGATCAGTTCCATCGCCCGATCACGGGTCGGGCAGCGATGGGCCGCGGTCCGTTCGTCGGCGTAGGCAAATACGTCTTCCGGCAGCGACTCGGCATCGAGCAGGCCGATCGACTCGAATCCGCGCGCGATGGCCCACAATGCCTCGGACCCGCCGCGCCAGCCGGCCAGCGTTTCCACGATCTCGCCCTTATGGACAAAGTGGAACCGCGGCGTGGACTTGAATTCGGCCATTGGCCAATCGGCCGGATCGTCGACGAAATAGTGCGGTGATTCCGGATATTCCCGATTCAAGCGCAACATCCGCGGATAGGTATCGTTCAACGACTTCGCCACCAGCCAGGTCGCGTGCTCGCGCATCAGCGGGCCGAGCATCTCGTCGGCGGGCAGCACACGCGCGGCCATACGGCAGAAGCCGCAGTTCGGCGACGACACGATCAGCAGCCGGGGTGCATCGAGTTTGACGTGGAACCCCTCTAGTCGGGGCGGGTCGTCGGCGACGCGCCAAAGAATTCGGACATTGCCCGACGGCGCCGGGCCCGGCGATACGACTTCCGGGACCTCGGGCAGAACAAGATCGGGATAGCTCCCGATGAGCGCTCTGGCCTGATCGTGGCGCGACGCGGCGAGATAGGCATCGAAAAGGTCGCTGACGTGCTCGCGCGCGGCGATCCCGCGCCCGCTCGCGTCGTCGAGCGCCGCGCGGTAACGTTCCAGAACCCAGTCGGCCGGCTCGTAGAATGCGGCCGTACTGGCCGCTCGCAGGCGCAACAGAATCACCGCATCCGGTGCATCGTCCAGCCCCGCGCCGTAGTCGTGATCGCTCCAAAGCGTCTTGAACCGTTCGACCTGGATCCTGCCCCTTTCGGTAGGGCCTAGCTGCCCATCGACCGGAGCAGTGAGCCTAGTGAACCGCTGATCATCATCGAGATCGGGCGACTGCTCGGTTGCCTGCAGGTCGCCTGCGGTCACGGTCGAGACAAGCGTAAAAACGAACGCAGCGGTCACAGAAATAAGTCCAGTCGATCTGATCATTGCATATCCCCACGAATTCCAAAGGCAACATTTTTTCCGATACCGGAAGTCAGGAAAACCAACGCGAGTCGAACCGGAATGCCTGTTTTTGGGAAACCGCGACGATGGCAAAGTTCAAAAACATGTAATCCAGGAACGGCGCTATCGATCCGGATTCATCTGGCCCCTCCAGGGCAGACGCATTGCCGCCCAGACGAAAATCCCGACGAATTTCGCTTTCCCCGGGTGCGGCCTTACTCGGGCTACTCAACTGCGCCGATCTGCGTAATCTGTGGTTTGCATTTCAGTCCTCGTAAGCAAAGCGCCCTAAAGGCCAGCGCCCGGATCTTCATCCGCGCCACTGCGGTCTCTTATCGAACAAATCAACCACCTGTTTCTATTGCAATCAGTGCTTTCCGATTCGTGCTGCCTTGACAAGGCTTGACGGTGCGTTTCGCTGCGCTCAACACACCCTACGCGGGCTTTAGCGATTTTGCAGGGTGTCTTGAGCGCAGCGAAACGCACCATTCTGTTCGCTCGGCGACAGCGGGCCCGGTTACGGGGTTGCAGACTCTGCGCGCGCAAGCTCTGCCAACACTTAACGATCGACCCAGTAGCCGAGATGCTCCTTGAGCGCCCGGCGCGAGCCGTCCAGCGCGCCGGTGTCGGGCAGCCAGCGGATCAGGCCGGGTGGTTCGGCGGCGACTTCGTGGTCGGTGGCTACCGGCACCACTTCGATGCCCGGGATATCGAAGAGAGCCAGCGCCCGGCGCATGTGCAGCGCCGAGGTCACCAGCAGCACTTTGCGCGCGCCTCTGGTTCGCAATATCGCCTCGGTCATCTGTGCGTTCTGGCGGGTATCCAGGCTGGCCGACTCGAGCAGTACGCGATTGGCGGGCATGCCCAGGTCGGCGAGAAACCGGACCGCCGCATCGGCCTCGGTGGCGCGCGTGTCGCGCCACGGCAGCGCGCCGCCCGATACCACGATCTCGGGCGCCTTGCCGGCCCGCCACAGCCGCCAGGCGTGCCAGTAGCGGTCGGCGCCCGAACCCAGGTCGGGATAGGGATTGCGCGATGTCGGCGGCTGCATGCCGCCGCCCAGGGCCACGATCACATCGCCGGTGGGCACCTCTTGCATCGCCAATGGCGGAAAGCGGCGCTCAAGGCTGTACCGAAGCGCGTCGGACACCGCGGGCGTAGACAGAAGCCAGAGGGCGCCCAGCGCCAGCAGCACAATCGTCTTGCCGAATCGCCAGTCGCGCCAGGCCAGCCACAGTCCAATCAGGGCCAGCAGGATGGGACCGGCCGGTGGCAATGCGAGGGCCGTCAGCAGTTTCTCGGCGTATTCCATGGTCCGGATTATCGCGGATCGCGAAGCTGATGGTTCGTTGGCTGGTTCGCTGGATGGTTTTCGCAGCAGGCCGCTCCGGCGCCATACTCGTGCAGGCAACTTGCAGCCGGAGCGCTACGAAAGCGTGCATGCAGGCATGAATGCTTAACCGCGGTGTCTACAAAAGCGGGGGCACTCCAGCTCCACCCCCACCCCGCTTCCGACCTCCGATCAGCCCGCTGGCCTGGCCGAGATTTCCAGACGAATCACATCGTCGGGTTCCGACCGGGTACGAGTTTCGAAGACTTCGCCGTTATATTCGTAGCGCACCCTGTAACCCGACATGTAAGTGCGAGCTTCATAGTCGACCTGGATCTCGCAGCGCTCGTAGCTGACAGCACGACCACCGTGCCGGCGATGCTGTCTTGAGGCATCGTGACCGATCGAGGCGCCAAGCGCCGCACCGGCCGCCGTCAGGGCCTTCCTGCCCGAACCTCCGCCGAACTGGTTGCCGATCACACCGCCGATAATGGCACCGGCAATGGTGCCCGTCGCAGAGTTTCCGCGCGGCTCACGGTAGCCTCGTTCCTGCCAGCACACCTCGCGCTCCACGGGCACCTGCTCGGTGACATAAACCGGCTCGTGATCAAGCACGGGGGCATACACGTAGTGAACCGTCGCCGGCTGCGCAAACGCCGCAGCCGACGCGAACAGACCACTTGTCAGCAAACCCTTGAGTGCATTCTTCATCCTGGTTTCTCCTTCGGCGATGCCGACGATGTCTTTGAGCCCGAACCAAGAATACTGCCGCGGGGCTGAATCAGTGCTGAACCGTTTGCTCGACGCCGGCAAGCTCGAGCGCATCCCGGATTGTTCGGGATGAGTTGCGTTGTCGCAAATATCGAACTGGATTAGGATGGCAGACTGAACCGACAAAAATTCAAATTAGAGGGTGTCGCTCATGTCCAGCTCCGAAGTCTCCAGAATGCGAAATATTGCCCTGCTGGGCCACTCCGGCAGCGGAAAGACGCTGCTTTCGGAACACTTGCTCGTTCGATCCGGCGCCAAGGGCGAACCGGGGACCATCGAGCGCGGTGACACGATGGCGGATTTCGATCCGTTGGAGAAACAGTACCAGCACTCCCTTGACAGTGCGATCATGCATTTCGATGCGGGCCAGGCAAGGGTTCAACTTATCGACACGGCAGGCGATCCGGACTTCCGTGGCCAGACGCTTTCGGCCATGAGCGCGGTAGAAACCGCCGCCATCGTGGTCAACGCCGCTGCGGGAATCGAAATGTCCACCCGCCGCCTGATGCGAAGGGCACGCCAGCGCCGACTGTGCCGGATGATGATCATCAACCGGATCGACGCCGATGATATCGATCTGGAAGCCTTGGTACGCGAGATTCGCGAGGAGTTCGGCCCGGAATGCCTGCCGGTCAACCTGCCGGCCGAGAATTTCACCACCGTGCGCGACTGCTTTTTCCACGAGGACGGTGAAACCGACATCTTTTCGCTTGCAGATGCCCACTCCGAAATCCTGGATCAGGTGATCGAGGTCGACGAAGACCTGATGGCCAAGTACCTGGATGGCGACAAGATCTCCGCCGACGAACTCCACGATGCGTTCGAAAAAGCGCTGCGCGAAGGCCATCTGGTACCGATCTGCTTTACCTCCGCGAGTACCGGCGCAGGCTGTGGCGAACTGCTCAGGTTCATCGAGAAACTGCTGCCGAGCCCGGCAGAAGGCAACCCGCCGCGGTTTCGCGCCGGAAGCGAGGAGGAAAAGGTCACGGCATCGCCCGATCCCGACGGGCATGTTCTGGCCCATGTGTTCAAGATCGTCAACGATCCTTACGCCGGGAAGCTGGCGATCTTCCGCATCTTTCAGGGCACGATCAAGCCCGGCATGCAGCTTTATGTCGGCGATGCGCGAAAGCCGATCAAGGTGGCGCACCTGTATCGAATCCAGGGCGGCGATCACGTGGAGACCGACCAGGGTCTTCCCGGCGACATCTGCGCGCTGGGCAAGGTTGACGAGATCCACTACGACGCCATCCTGCATGACAACCACGATGAGGATCACTACTACCTCAAACCGATCGATTTCCCGCAGCCCATGTTTGGCCTGGCGATCGAACCCAAGACGCACGGGCAGGAGCAGAAGCTTGCCGGCACGCTGGAAAAAATCGCCCAGGAAGATCCGTGCTTCCAGGTCGAGCACAACCAGGAACTCAATGAAACCGTGATTCGCGGCCTCGGCGAGATGCATCTGCGGATATTGCTCGAGCGCATGCAGCAACGCTTCGGCGTCGAGGTCGAAACGCGTTCACCGCGCATTGCCTACCGGGAAACCATCACGCGTCCGGCAGAGGGTCACTGTCGCCACAAGAAACAGACCGGCGGCGCCGGCCAGTTCGGCGAAGTGTTTCTGCGGATCAGGCCGCTGGGCCGTGGCGAAGGCTTCAATTTCAAGAGCGAGGTTGTCGGCGGCGTCATTCCAACCAGCCTGATTCCGGCCGTCGAGAAAGGGGTAAGGCAAGTGCTGGAGGAAGGCGCGGTCGCCGGATTCCCGCTGCAGGATCTGGAAGTCACGGTCTACGACGGCAAGCATCACAGCGTCGACTCGAAGGAAATTGCCTTCGTCATCGCCGGGCGCAAGGCGTTGCTCGACGCCATCGATCACGCCGGCCCGCAGATCCTGGAGCCCATCGTCAACGTGGAGGTGACGGTTGCCGACAACGTGATGGGCGACGTGACAGGACTTCTGGCATCCAAGCGCGCCCGCATCCAGGGAACCGACAGCGTCAAGGGTGGCCTGACCCAGGTCACCGCCGCAGTGCCGCTTTCGGCGATCAGCGAATTCCCGACCGAACTCAAGAGCATGACCGGCGGCGAGGGACGCTTCGTGGTCGAACTTTCACACTACGAGGCCGTACCGCCCCAGGTTCAGCAGCAGCTGGTCGAACAGAATCGAAATCAAGGCGAGCGCGACGACTGAGCGAATGACTGGCAATCGAAGCAGCATGGACAGACAACGCGCACTCGAACACGTAAACGGCCTCTTGCCGGGCACGCTGATGGAGACGCTGGGTATCCGATATACCGATGCCGGCGAGGGCTTCCTGGAAGCCGTCATGCCGGTGGATTCCCGTCACCATCAGCCGATGGGAATCCTGCACGGCGGGGCAACCGCGACGCTGGCCGAAAGCGTCGCCAGCGCTGCCTCCGGGCTGGCACTGGCCGGCACGGGCCGCCGGCCGGTGGGGCTTGACCTGACCGTCAATCACGTTCGAAGCATCACCGGCGGACAGATCAAGGCGCGCGCCGAAGCCGTCCATCTCGGTCGCTCGACGCACCTGTGGCAAATCAGGATCGGCGACGACCGCGACCGCCTCGTGGCCCAGGCCAAGCTTCTGATCATGGTGCTCGAAGCCGCCCCCGACACTTCCGCGTAGCGGCTTGGTCGAGCCCGGCAAGGGATTCTCTGACCAACGCTACGCAGCGCGCGCTTCAGTCGCAAATGCCTCGGATCGTGCGGCTCTTGAGTCGCGGCAATCGCCTAGTGTACGCCGTCGCTATTCAACGGTTCCCGGATCTGCAGGCGATGGTGCAGATGCTTGCACCTGTCGGGCCTCGACGACGCATTTCCGGGTTTCGACCCTGTCGAGTCGCTCAAGTGATCGACGGGGGTCACGCCAGCCCGGATCCAGCGCCATGGCGCGGCGAAATGCCGCCTCCGCCTGTTCGACGCAACCGGCACCCGCGTGAATCCGGCCCAGTTGCCACCAGGCAAGCTTGGGTTCGGGGTCCAGCGGCCATCGCGGCTGCGCCAGAAAACGCTCGAGTGCGTCGATGCCGGCCTCCGCTGCGAGCCCCGATTCGGCTGAGGTGCGGCCGAGCGCGTACATCGCCCCGGCATGTTGCGGGGCCTCCATAAGCGCTTGTCGGTAAGCCTCGAGCGCCTCGTCGTTGCGACCCACCCGGTGCAGCCAGTCGCCCAGCCGGACCCGCCAGTTCGGCCTGGCGCGATCTGCCTGCGACAGGGCCAGGGCAATCCGGTCGACCGCGTCGGTCAGGCGTTCGGCTTCGGCAAGCTCGATCGCTTCCCGGAACGTCCGGCGCGACGGGGCAAGTTCGCCCAGCCGTGCCAGCAGCGCGGCCGCCTCGTCCCTGTCACCTCCCGCGATGCCCGGTGCACGCAGATGAAACGCGGTCAGTGCAGCCAGCGCGTCTGCATGCTCGGGCGCCACCGCAAGCGCGTGCTCCAGGTCCCGGCGCACATCTCTGGCAATCCGCAGCGACGTAAACGGTCCTGAATCCTCGATTCGGTCGGAACGGAACGCGGCCCGATCCACCCGCAGGTCGGGCCGGTCCGGGGCCATTTCGATTGCGCGATCGATCAGCGTCAGCGCGCGCTCGGCCTCGCCTTCGCGCCTGGCCAGCCAGGCCTGCGCGCGCAGCAGGGGCACGTGCTTGCCGCTCGCGTTATCGTCATGTGCCCCGACATCGCCCGTCGCCGCCGCCAGCCAGTCTTCCAACGGCGCCAGGTCGCGCACTTCCCAGGCGCGCACCGGGTCGGGAATCGCGGCTTCGGTCGGCGTATCGGCCACGGATCCTGTCGAGAGGCATAGCGCCGCTCCGCAGACGAGCAGCGCCGGACGGATGCAACGGTTCATGGGCGAGTTCTTCGGCAAATCCCGGATTGTAGCCGCGTGGCGCAAATGGACGCCTTCATTCTCATTCCTTGAACAACTTGCCTGGATTGAGCACGCCGTCGGGATCGAACGCCCGCTTGACGGCGCGCATCAATTCGATTTCACCGGCCGACTTGATCAGGTGCAGGTAATCGCGCTTGAGCAGCCCCACGCCGTGCTCGGCCGAAAGGCTGCCGCGGTATCGCCCGACCAGTTCGAAGACCTCGGGGCTGAGCTTGTCGCAAGCCGCGCGGAAATCGTCGATCGACCAGTCGTCGGGCTTGAGCACGTTCATGTGCAGGTTGCCGTCGCCGATGTGGCCGAACCAGACGACCTGGAAATCCGGATAGCGCGCGCCGACCAGTGCCTCCAGCGCCGCGAGGAATTCGGGCACCGCGGAGATCCGCACCGAAAGATCGTTCTTGTAAGGCGTCGACGCCGCGATCGCCTCGCTGATCGCCTCGCGCCAATGCCAGAGTTCTTCGGCCTGAGCCTGGCTCTGGCTGATCAGCCCGTCGACCACATGGCCGTCTTCGGCCAGCTTCTCGAAGACTTCCAGCGCCGCTTCCTGGCGGCCGGCATCGGGATCGTCGAATTCGACCACGGCGTAGAACGGCACCTGAGTTTCAAGCGGAAATTGCGTATCCGATGCCTTCGCGACGTATTCGACGCTGGCGGTATCGAAAAACTCGAATGCCGAAAGCTCAAGGCCGGCGCGCAGCGCCCGGAATGCCGGCATGATGGCGTCGAGCCCGGGAAAGGCCAGCAGCAGCACCGAGCGCTGCGACGGCGGATCGATCAGGCCGAAAGTCACCTCGGTGATCATTCCCAGCGTGCCTTCGCTGCCGATCATCAGGTGGCGCAGGTCCAGCCCGGCGTTGTTCTTGACCAGCCCGCGGTTGAGTTCCAGCACCTCACCGGTGCCGGTCACAACGGTCAGTCCCCGCACCCAGTCGCGCGTCATGCCGTAGCGCAACACCCTTATCCCGCCGGCGTTGGTTGCCACCGAACCGCCGGCCTGCGACGATTCGGCCGCGGCCCAGTCGACCGGGTAGTACAAATCGTTTTCGGCGGCGTGGCGCTGAACCTCGCCGATCGTGGCACCAGCCTCTACCGTGACCGACGGCTCGACTTCATCCAGCGCCTTGATCGCGCGCATCTTATCGAACGACACGACCACCTCGCCTCCGGGCGCGACTGCACCACCGGAAAGTCCGGTACGGCCGCCCGATGGCACGAGTGAAGCCTTTGCCGACCGAGCCCACTGGACGAGTTTCACCACGTCGTCGGTCGAGCGTGGGAACGCGATGGCTTGCGGCGCGGGCGTCCAGAATCGGGTCCAGTCGCGGCCGTAATGCGCCAGCGATTCGTCGTCGGTGAGTCGTTCAATATCGGGAAAATCGCTCATTGCTCTCCATCAATTTCGAATCAGCTGTTGAATACCGCCGGTTTCGGCTCGACTATCATTAGGACTCCCACGAAAAGAATCAACAACCCATGAACCAGCGAAATTATTCGCTCGCCAAGGAAAAAATCAAGATTCTTCTTCTCGAAGGCATCCAGGACAGCGCCGTCGAGAGTTTTCGCAAGGCAGGCTACAATCAGGTCGAAAGCGTGCCTTCAGCGTTGCCGCAGGACCAGCTTGCCGAAAAGATCGGCGACTGCCACTTTCTCGGAATCCGTTCGCGCACCCGGTTGACCGCATCGATGCTCGAAAAAGCCGGCAAGCTGACGGCGGTCGGATGCTTCTGCATCGGCACCGACCAGGTCGATCTGGCCACTGCCCGGCACCTGGGCATACCGGTATTCAACGCCCCTTATGCTAACACCCGATCGGTGGCCGAACTGGTGCTGGCCGAAATCGTGATGCTGATGCGCGGCATCCCGGCCAAGAACGCCGCGGCGCACCGGGGCGGCTGGCAGAAGACGGCCAGAGGGTCGTTCGAAGTACGTGGGAAGACGCTGGGCATCGTCGGCTACGGGCACATCGGCTCGCAGCTCGGGATTCTTGCCGAAGGCCTGGGCATGCGCGTGGTCTACTACGACATCGTCCGCAAGCTGCCGCTGGGCAATGCCGAGCCGGTCGACAGCATGAATGAAGTGCTGGACAAGTCCGACGTGGTTTCGCTTCACGTTCCCGATACCGAGGACACCCGCGGCATGATCGACGCCGCGCAGATCGCGCGCATGAAGGAAAGCGCGCACCTGATCAACGCATCGCGCGGCAAGGTCGTCTCGATACCGGCGCTGGCCAGCGCAATCGAAGCCGGCAAGCTCGGCGGCGCCGCGATCGACGTCTTTCCGTCAGAACCGGCATCGAAGGACGAGGAATTCATTTCAGAGCTGCGCGAGTTCGACAACGTACTGCTCACCCCGCACATCGGCGGATCGACCTTCGAGGCCCAGCAAAACATCGCGATCGACGTTGCGACCAAGCTGGCCCTTTATTCGGACAACGGCTCGACCGCCGGGGCGGTCAACTTTCCTGAGGTGACCCTGCCCGATCACGCCACGGCGCGGCGCATCATGCATATCCACAAGAACGAACCCGGCGTACTGCAGGCGATAAACAACGTGTTTTCAGAGGCCGGCATCAACATCGCAGCCCAGTACCTGCAGACCATGCCCGACGTCGGCTACGTGGTCATGGACGTGGAGACCGACGACGCCGGGCCGGTGCTGCGCGGCCTGAACGACATTCCGGCGACCATCCGCACCCGCTACCTCAGGTAGCCTGAGTCCACCGGCCAATTCCGGCAAGGAGAAATCATGGAATACGAAATCGTGCACAACCCCGATGACCAGCGTTTCCAGACCGAAGTGGATGGGCATCGTTGCCAGCTCGATTACACGTTCAGGGACGCGGTGATTTCGATGAACCGCGTATACGTCCCCCCGCCGGTCGAGGGCAAGGGCATTGCCGGGGCGCTTACGCGGTACGCGCTCGATTACAGCCGCGCCCACGAATGGAAAGTCATTCCACGCTGCCCCTACGTTGCCGCCTGGATCAAGCGCCATCCCGACTACCAGGACCTGGTCGCCTGAGCAGAATCGATTCAGGCCGCATTCAGCGCCTGTTGCAGATCATCGTCCAACGCGCGAAATTCGAGCTCGAAGGCCCAATGGAGGTCAGTCATGACTCAACGAACAGGAATCGCAGCAAGAACATCCCTCGCTCTGATGCTGGCAGCGCTTCTGTCGGCGTGTGCTACGAGTACCGATCCATGGACCGGTGAGCCACGCACCTCGCGCACGGGCGCCGGGGCGGGCATCGGCGCCGGCATCGGCGCCGTGATCGGCGCGGTTTCCGGCGGCGACCGGCTCAAGCGCGCGGCCATCGGCGCCGGCGTCGGCGCGCTGGCGGGCGCCGCTGTCGGCAACTACATGGATCGCCAGGAAGCGGCGTTGCGCGAACAGCTGCGCGGCACCGGCGTCAGCGTGACTCGACGCGGCGACGAAATCATTCTGAACATGCCCGGCGACGTCACCTTCGATATCGATTCGGCCGGCCTGAAGCCGCAGTTCTTCGAGGTGCTGGACTCGGTCGCGCTGGTCGTCGAGGAGTTCGACCAGACCGTGCTGATCGTCGACGGCCATACCGATTCGACCGGCAGCGCCGAATACAACCACGAGTTGTCAAAGCGCCGCGCCGAAGCCGTCGCCCGCTATATCGTCAACCGGGGTGTGGCGCCGGTGCGCGTCGAATCCTTCGGCTATGGCGAACAGTACCCGGTCGCCACCAACAACACCGCCCTGGGTCGCGCACAGAATCGGCGGGTCGAACTGACGTTGATGCCGGTCACGCGCTAATCGGAAGACGGCACGAGAATCGCCCGGTCGAATTCGTCCGGGCGTTCCCTCGCGCAGCGTCTTGATTCAGCTTTCAGGCTCCAGGAATCTTGCCAGGCGATCGGCCTGGTCATGGATGGCGGTCAGCCCGTCGAGGTGGCCCATACGCCCTTCGATCTCGTGCAGCGAGACCGCCTTGTCCCGGGATTCCAGCACGCGCTTTGCCTCGCGCGCGAGTTCCGGACGCAACAGCAGGTCGCCGGCGGCCGGCAGAAACATCGATTTCGCCTGCACCTTGCCCATGGCGCCCGCCATGTCGTTGGCGTGACCGGCGACGAACGCCTGGCTGGCGCGCACCAGGTAGAGCACGTGGTTGGCATCCATCGTGCGGGCCCTTTCGCCCGCCCGCTGCCATAGCCAATCGACGACCTCGAACCCGTTGGTAACCGAATCGAGCACGCCCGGCGAGATGTTCGCATGGGCGGGGAAACTGGCCGAGAAGAAATCCGGGTGCAGCGCCTGCTGGGTAACCATGGCCATGCTGGCCGTCAAGCCGTCCAGCGGGGCGATACCGTCGTAATAGTCGCCACCGTTCCAGTTCGGGTCCAGCCGGATCGGCCAGGCCCAGCTCTCCAGCACGGCGATCTCCCAGGGTCGCATCCTGCCCGCACCGATCACCGACACCATGCGCTCGACGCGCTCCGGGTATGCCACGGCCCATTCCAGCGCCTGCATTGAACCCATGGACGCGCCGATGACCGCATGCAGCCTCTCGATGCCCAGCGAATCGAGCAGTCGAGCCTGGACCTCGACGAAGTCGCGGATGGTCACGACCGGAAAATCCAGCCCGAAGGGTCGTCCCGTGCGAGGATCGATGCTCGCCGGCCCGGTCGTGATCACGCGCGCGTCGTGGACGTTGGCATTGACCAGGGTATCGCTCGATATCACGTAGAACCGATCGGTATCGATGGCCTTGCCCGGGCCGATGATCGCGTCCCAGTAGCCCGGCTCGGCATCGTCGGGCGAATACCGCCCAGCCGCGTGCGAGGTGCCGGAGAAGTGATGGGTCACGAGGATCACGTTGGACCGGTCTTCGTCGAGTTCGCCGTAGGCCTCCCAACCCACCCGCACCTGGGGAATCACCTCGCCGCCGAACGTCCTGAAGTCCCGGGTCTCGAAGATCCGCTTGTCGACAAGCGGCAGTTCGGCCGCCGCGACCGTGGTTACCAGCAGACCCAGCGTCAAAAAAGTTCGAAGCATGTCAAAGTCCGGAATTCCTGGATTGAATTCGATTGCAGCAGGAAACTCGCGCAAACGCCATTGGACCTTGGGGAAGATCACGCTTGCGTGCCATCGGTACCCGGTTCCCGGTATCGTAGTCACACCCCTCAACCAACCCGGCCTCCGGAGGAAGCATGATGGACCCGGCCAGCTGGACGCTTTCCCAGAGCATCCTGGTATTCCTGGGCTGCACGCTGGCGATCGGCGTATTCGGCACATGGATTACCGGCGTGGTCGACCAGCTCGCCGATCGCACCGGCATCGGCGAGGCGCTCGCAGGCGCAGTCCTGCTGGGCGCGTCGACGTCGCTGGGCGGATCGGTGTTGTCGGTCGTCGCGGCCTGGAACAACAACGCCGACCTGGCGCTGGGCAACGCGCTGGGCGGCATCGCGGTCCAGTTCGCGGCGCTGGCCATTGCGGATTTCGCCTACCGCAGAGCCAACCTGGAGCACGCCGCGGCCTCGGCCGAGAACCTGATGCAGAACGGGCTGCTGATCGCGCTGCTGGCGCTGATCCTGATCGCGCCGACGCTGCCCGACATCACGCTGTGGGGCATTCATCCGATTACCCCGATCATGCTCGGGGTCTACGGCTACGGGCTGCGGATGATCAGAACCGCCCATGATCAGCCAATGTGGCTGCCCAGACGGACGATGGAGACGCGCGAGGATGAACCGGAAGACCTGGACAAGGTCCCGGCGCTGGTGCCGCTTGCGATCCGGTTCGTGCTGCTGATGGTGGTGCTGGGCACGGCCGGCTACACCATGGAACACGCCGCTTCGAATATCGCCCAGAGCACATGGCTCAGCTTTACCGCGGTCGGCGTGCTGTTCACCGCCACGGCCACGTCGCTGCCGGAACTGGTGACGTCGATCGCGGCCGTCCGTCGCGGCGCGCTGACCCTGGCGGTCGGCGGCATCATAGGCGGCAACGCGTTCGACACGCTTTTCACCGCCGCATCCGACATCGCGTACCGGGAAGGATCGATCTACCACGCGATGCCGAACTCGGTGGCATTCTGGGCTGCGCTGACGCTGCTGATGTCGGCAGTGCTGCTACTGGGACTGATCCGGCGCGAAAAGGAGGGCCCGGCCGGCGTCGGCGTCGAAAGCGTGGTGCTGCTGGTGCTCTATGCCGCCGGCGTCGCCCTGCTGCTCGGCATGGGCACCAGTAGCTGATTTCAGTTGCTTTCCAGTTCGTCCCAGCGCGCGTAGGCGGCATCGATTTCGGCCTGGGTCGATGCCACTTCGGCATTGACCCGCTCGATCTCTTCCGGCCCCTGGCGGTAGAAGGCCGGATCGTTCAATGTCGCGCTCAGCTCGGCCATGCGCGCTTCCAGCGCTTCGACCATCGCCGGCAATTGCTCCAGCTCCCGGGCAAGCTTGTAGCTGAGCTTCTTCGGCTTTTCGGGGCGCGGCTTTTCGCCCCCGGCGACGGCATCCGCTTTCTTCTTTTCGAGGTGCAACCTGTCGCTGCGCGCTTCGGCGTTCTGCGCCTGGCGCTTCCAGTCGCTGTAGCCGCCCACGTACTCGCCCACCCGGCCATCGCCTTCCATGACGAAGGAGGCGGTAATCACGTTGTCGAGGAAGTCGCGATCGTGGCTGACCAGCAGCAGCGTGCCCGGGTAGTCGGCCAGCAATGATTCGAGCAATTCCAGCGTCTCGGCATCGAGGTCGTTGGTGGGCTCGTCCATGACCAGCAGGTTCGAAGGTTGCGCGAACAACTTGGCCAGCAGCAACCGGTTGCGCTCGCCGCCCGAGAACTTGGCAATCGGCGCGCGGGCCCGGTCGGGCGTGAACAGGAAATCGGCCAGGTAGCCGATCACGTGCTTCTGCTTGCCGGCTATGGTGACGAAATCGCGCCCTTCGCCGACGTTTTCGGCTGCGGTCCAGTCGTCGCGGAGTATCGATCGGTGCTGGTCGAAATAGACGACCTCCAGCCGGGTCCCGAGCTTGACCTCGCCCGAATCCGGCTCCAGCCGGCCCAGCAGCAGCTTCAGCAGCGTCGACTTGCCGCTGCCGTTGGGGCCGATCAAGCCGATCCGGTCGCCGCGGAAGATCGTGGTCGAAAAATCCCGCACGATGGAATCGCCATCGTAGCTGAACGAGACATCCTCGGCCTCGATGACCTTTTTCCCGGATTGCCCGGCATCGCTGACCGCCATCCGCACCTGGCCGGCCTGCTCGCGCCGCTGGGCCCGCTCGCGGCGCATCGCCTCCAGCGCGCGCACGCGTCCCTCGTTGCGGGTGCGGCGGGCCTTGATGCCCTGGCGAATCCAGACTTCTTCCTCGGCCAGCTTGCGGTCGAAATGCTTGTGTTCCAGCTCCTCGGCGTGCAGCCGTTCCTCTCGCCTTCTGAGGTAATTGTCCCAGTCGCCCGGCCACGAAGTGAGCTTGCCGCGATCGATCTCGACGATGCGCGTCGCCAACCGACGCAGAAAACGACGATCGTGGGTAATGAACACGATGGCGCCTTCGTAATCGATCAGGAACTGCTCCAGCCACTCTATGGATTCGATGTCGAGGTGGTTGGTCGGTTCGTCCAGCAGCAGGACATCGGGGTGCGTGACCAGCGCCTGGCCCAGCAACACCCGGCGCTTGAGGCCGCCGGACAGCTGCGGGAACTCGGCGTTGGCGTCCAGGGCCAGGCGTTCGATCACGGTCTCGATCAAACGGTCTGCGTCCCATCCGCCGGAAGCCTCGATACGTTCCTGCAGCGCACCCAGACGGTCGGCGTCGAAGGCCTGCTCGGCCGCGGCGTGGTACTCGCGGATCAGACTGCCCAGTTCGCCCAGCCCGCGCGCGATCACGTCGAACACACTGCCGGTTTCGCCTTCGGGCACTTCCTGGGCCACCCGCGCTACCCGCACGCCCGACTGGTAGCGCACCTCGCCGCCGTCGGGGGTAATGGTACGGTCGACAAGCTTGAGCAGCGTCGACTTGCCGGCACCGTTGCGGCCGATAAGGGCCACGCGCTCGCCGGTCTCGATATTGAAGTCCACGCCGTCGAGAAGCAGCGGGCCGCCGATGGAGAATTCGAGATCGATCAGGGAGACAAGTGACATATTGGCTGGTTGGCTGGTTGATCGAGTGAGAGCGTCGGCCTGTCGCGACGCCAATGGCGCGGTTCCAGGACAGACAAAAAGCAAAAAAAGCAGCGACCACGAAGGGCACGAAGAACACGAAGAAAAAAACGCCAGTCGAGAACGCGATTATCGACGATTACCAACCGGAGCGGGCGAGTGTCGGGAATCGCGCCGCAGCCCTGGTATGCGGCTCTGACTCTTTTTACCCTTCGTGCTCTTCGTGGTTAATTCTGCCGTTCCGATTTTTCAAGTCATTTCGGCCGATCCAGGTCGGTGGCGAACAGCATGTCGATATCGCGGAAAGTCTTGAATTCAAGGTGGTTTCCGCTGGGATCCCTGATGAAGAACGTGCCCTGCTCGCCGGCCTTGCCTTCGAAGCGCAGGTAAGGCTCGATGACGAACGTCATGCCGCGCCCTCGCAGGCGTTCGGCAAGCGCCTCCCAGTCTTCCCACGCGAGGATGGGCCCGAAATGCCCGGCGGGCACGTCGTGGCCGTCAACTGCATTCGTCGCCGCGGCCGGATGATCTTCCGGCTCGACCAGGTGCAGCACCAGTTGATGACCGAAAAAGTCCAGGTCGACCCATCGGCTGGACTCGCGGCCGGACGCACAGCCAAGCACTTCCTCGTAAAACACGCGCGTCTCGACCAGGTCGGTGACGGGAAGGGCGAGATGAAAGCGGGGGATGGACATGATTGGCTGATTCGCTGGTTGGTGTGTTTGCGGGTTGACCGGTTTAACGGCTGATCTCGACATGTTCGAGTGTATCGCCCCTCGGGATCAACTGGCCGAACAGCGTGAAATAGAGCATGCGGTAGATATCGGTATTCGCCACGCCTGTCGACGGCATCAGCATTTCGGCGTTGAGCCCGGCACCACGGGCGACCACGCCGGAACCGATGTCGTCGCCGGTGGCCCAGACGATGGCGAACGGGAAGCGCCGGCCGTTGCTGTCGGGCGCCGAGACGAAAGGCATGGTTTCGGTCCCGTCGACCCCGTCGAGCGCCGCGCCGGACTTCGGCTCGGTGGCAGGCACATGCTGATCGGCCGAGGCCACGTCGCTGACCTGGATGCCGCCGGCATTGCTGTCACTGGCAGTCACCATGAACGTATCCGGGTTGGCGCCGATGAAGTCCAGCATCGGGGCAAAGGCGTCGTCGGCGCGCTTGAACGCTTCGAGACATCCCGAAGCATTCATCTTGTTGCAGAAATTGTCGGTACCTTCTTCCTCGATCACGGCCAGGAAACCGTTCGGATTGTCGCCGATCCGCGCCAGCGCGAACTCGGTCATCTCGGCAACCGTCGGGGCGCTCTCGAGATAATTCGGCAGCCCGGCCTGGCGCAGTTCCTCTTCCGGGCGGTCATGGAAGGTATCTTCGACATTGAACACGCCCAGCACCTTGTCGACCTCCGGGGGCAACGCCTGCATCGCCGCGCCGGTATACACCACGGCGTAACCTCGGGCCCTGGCTTCGTCGATCAGATTGCGTCCGTCGCTGCGCATGCCGACGCCGAAATGGCCTTGCACGCCCTTGGGCAGCAGCAGTTCCTCACCGGCGCCGAGCAGGATATCGACCCCGGACTCGACCACTTCCAGCGCAATCTCCTCGACGTCGGCGTAGCGGTTTTCGGCATCGGCGACGAAAACCGCGGTGCCCGGTTCGATCAGGGAACCGGTCTGGACCAGCGCCGTGCCCATGCCGCATTCGACCGCGTCTTCCATGATGGTATTGGTGGTGCCGTTGGCCGCAACGATCTCGCGACCGTGATCATCGAGTCCGAACGAAGCCTTCCAGGCCCGCGTTCCGGTGGCATGCGTGGTGGCACCGCCGTTCGAGGAACTGGACAGACTATCGGTCAGGTGCCCGCGGTACGCAACCATCCGCGGCAGACGATCCCAGTTGAGCGAACCGTCGGGACCGTAATACAGGATGCGGGCTGCGTCCCAGTGCCCCATCGACGTGCCGTCCGGATGGTAGAAGATGGCGCCGTTTCCGGTCGGCTGCGCTACGCACTGCGCGCGCGCGGGCGGCGCGGCGAGCGAATTGAGCGCACCGAGAACAATAAAGACGACGACGCGGCCGGGATTCGGCAGGTAGGACATTAAACGCCTCCAGCTTGTTTTACCAGTTTGAACGATACGAATGAAAG
>Ga0209947_1000463_pt1 | contig 25398 bp, 22 predicted proteins | sample SalPonR2_B_D2_MG_FD_185706 | JGI IMG/M metagenome (GOLD analysis project Ga0209947, IMG submission 185706) | Salt pond soil microbial communities from South San Francisco under conditions of wetland restoration - Salt Pond MetaG R2_B_D2_MG... ...
CATACGCCTGGAAATCGCCGAAATACTTCGTGATCGCAGCCGTCAGCGTCGTCTTGCCGTGGTCAACATGGCCAATCGTGCCGATGTTCACGTGCGGCTTGTTACGTTCAAACTTTGCCTTTGCCATGATGGCCTCCTTTTTCGGGTGGCGGAGTAGTCCCCGCCCTACGGTTGGTGGGTAGGGCGGGGTTCACCCCGCCTGCCCGTCATGCGTATTTCGACTGGATCTCTTCCGAGATGTTCTGCGGAACCGGCTCGTAATGGTCGAACTGCATCGTGAACTGCGCGCGGCCCGAAGACATGGAACGCAGCGTGTTGATGTAGCCGAACATGTTGGCCAGCGGCACGAAAGCGGCGATGGCGATCGCGTTGCCGCGCGGCTCCTGCCCGGTCACCTGACCGCGCCGCGAGGTAAGGTCACCGATGATGCCGCCCGTGTAGTCCTCGGGCGTCACGACCTCGACCTTCATCATCGGCTCGAGCAGCTTCGCGCCGGCCTTCTTGAGGCCCTCGCGCATGCCCATCCGCGCCGCGATCTCGAACGCCAGAACGCTGGAGTCCACGTCGTGGAACTTGCCGTCGATGAGCGCCACCTTGAAGTCGATCACCGGGAAGCCCGCCAGCGGACCGCTGTCCATGACCGACCGGATGCCCTTTTCAACGCCGGGGATGTATTCCTTCGGAACGGCCCCGCCGACGATGCGGGACTCGAAGGAATAGCCCTCGCCCGGTTCGGTCGGCGCGATCTCGAGCTTGACCTCGGCGAACTGGCCCGAGCCACCCGACTGCTTCTTGTGGGTGTAGGTGTGCTCGATCTTGTGCGAGATCGTCTCACGATAAGCCACCTGCGGCGCACCGATATTGGCCTCGACCTTGAACTCCCGCTTGAGGCGGTCGACGAGGATGTCGAGGTGCAATTCGCCCATGCCCTTCATGATCGTCTGACCGGACTCGATATCGGTCTCGACGCGGAAGGACGGGTCCTCGGCGGCCAGACGCTGCAGACCCTGGGACATCTTTTCCTGGTCGGCCTTCGTCTTGGGCTCCACCGCGATCTCGATCACCGGGTCGGGGAAGGTCATCGTTTCCAGAACGACCGACTGCTGCTTGTCGCAGAGCGTGTCGCCCGTGGTGGTTTCCTTCAGGCCGGCCAGTGCGATGATATCGCCCGCGAAGGCCTCTTCGATTTCCTCGCGGTTGTTGGAGTGCATCATCATCATGCGGCCGATGCGCTCCTGCTTGCCCTTGGTCGAGTTCAGGATCGAGTCGCCCTTCTTCAACACGCCCGAATAGATGCGCGTGAAGGTGAGCGAGCCCACGAAGGGGTCGTTCATGATCTTGAATGCGAGACCCGCGAACGGCATGCTGTCGTCCGCGCGGCGCGGGATGTCGCGGGTTTCCGTCTCGTCGCCGGGCTTGAAGCCCATGTAGTCGACCACGTCGAGCGGGCCCGGCAGGAAGTCGACCACGGCATTCAGCAGCGGCTGGACACCCTTGTTCTTGAAGGCGGAGCCACCCAGAACGGGCACGAAGGTCAGCGACAGGCAGCCCTTGCGGATCAGTTTGCGCAGGGTCGGAACGTCGGGTTCCTCGCCCTCGAGATAGGCCATCATGGCGTCGTCATCCATCTCGACGGCGTTCTCGATCAGGTTCGAGCGCCACTCGTCGGCGGTGTCCTTCAGCTCGTCGCGGATCGGCTGGCGGATCCAGGACGCGCCAAGGTCTTCGCCCTGCCAGACCCACTCTTCCATCGTGACGAGGTCGACGATGCCCTCGAGCTTGTCTTCCGCGCCGATCGGGAAGTTCACCGGAACCGGCGTCGCGCCGGTGCGGTCCTTCACCATGCGCACGCAGTTGAAGTAGTCGGCGCCGATCTTGTCCATCTTGTTGACGAAGACGAGGCGCGGAACCTTGTAGCGGTCGGCCTGACGCCAGACGGTTTCGGTCTGCGGCTCGACGCCGGCATTGGCGTCCAGCAGCGCGACGGCGCCGTCGAGAACGGCCAGAGACCGCTCCACCTCGATGGTGAAGTCAACGTGGCCGGGGGTGTCGATGATGTTGAAGCGCGTCTTGGTGTCCGACGTGCCCTCGGCAGAGGGGTCTTCCTGCCACTGCCAGAAGGTGGTCGTGGCGGCTGACGTAATCGTGATGCCGCGCTCCTGCTCCTGCTCCATCCAGTCCATGGTGGCCGCGCCATCATGGACTTCGCCGATCTTGTGGGACCGGCCGGTGTAATAAAGGATGCGCTCGGTCGTCGTGGTCTTGCCGGCATCGATGTGAGCCATGATGCCGAAGTTGCGATATCGCTCGAGCGGGTAGTCGCGTGCCATGGGAGTGTCCTCAGGCTGAGATGAATATTACCAGCGGTAGTGGCTGAACGCCTTGTTGGCGTCGGCCATCTTGTGCGTGTCTTCCCGCTTCTTGACGGCGGAGCCACGCGAGTTCACGGCATCGACCAGTTCACCGGCCAGACGCTCTTCCATCGTGTTCTCGTTGCGGGCGCGCGCGGCGTTGATCAGCCAGCGGATGGCCAGCGCCTCACGACGCTCGGGGCGGACCTCGACGGGCACCTGGTAGGTGGCGCCCCCGACGCGGCGAGAGCGGACCTCGACGGCGGGCTTGATGTTGTCGAGCGCCTCGTGGAACACTTCGACGGGCGCGCGCTTCAGGCGGCCCTCGACGCGGTCGAAGGCGTTGTAGACGATCGTCTCGGCAACGGATTTCTTGCCGTCGATCATCAGGTTGTTCATGAACTTGGTCAGAACGCGGTCACCGAACTTGGCGTCGGGCAGGACTTCGCGTTTCTCGGCGCGATGGCGGCGGGACATGGTTGTATCCTCTTACTTGGGGCGCTTGGCGCCGTATTTCGAACGACGCTGGCGGCGGTCCTTGACGCCCTGCGTGTCGAGCACGCCGCGCAGGATATGGTAGCGCACACCGGGAAGGTCCTTCACCCGGCCTCCCCGGATCAGGACCACCGAGTGCTCCTGCAGGTTGTGGCTTTCGCCGGGGATGTAGCTGATGACCTCGTAACCGTTGGTCAGGCGCACCTTGGCGACCTTCCGCATGGCCGAGTTCGGCTTCTTCGGCGTCGTCGTGTAGACGCGCGTGCAGACGCCGCGCTTCTGCGGGCAGCTCTCCAGGTGCTGGGACTTGGAGCGTTTGACTTTGGGCTGCCGCGGCTTGCGGATCAGCTGTTGAATCGTTGGCATACGGTTTCCCCGGCTTGCTCTCTCATGTCGGCGGCGGCCCGTGTGCCCGACCGGGCAGCACGAAAACACCAAAACCGCATGCATCCCTTCCCTACCTGGAGGACGCTGCGGTGGGTGTTTCAGAGGATCGGGGCGCTCAAACGGCCCGGATCATGACCACTACGAATCTGTATATGCGACCCGTGCGCCGCGTTGCGGCACCCCGGTCAGGTGGCCGGGGGTATAGGGGGAGTCGAATGGGCTGTCAACAGCGCCCCAGGTCGTTCGGGCGGTGGGTTTCCGCGGGCCGGGTCAGAGAGCGGTGCCCGCGCGCGCCGCCCGTCGGGCACGGGACGCGACCGCCCGTTCCCGCAGGATCGTGTAGATACCCGTCGCGACCACCACGGCCGCCCCCGCAAGGGCAAGACGATTGGGCCATTCGGCAAAGAACAGAAGCCCGAAGATCAGCGCGAAGATCAAGCCGGTGTAGCGGAAAGGCGAGACAACGGCGACCTCGCCCACCCGCATCACCATGATCGAAAACAGGTAACCGCCGATGATGAAGACCGAGGCCAGAGTGATCAGCATCACCTCGCGCAAGCCCAGCGGCGCCCATGGCTCGAAGACGCTGAGCACGCCACCGAAGATTCCGACGGCGGCGGCGGTGATGACCGCGACGCCCAGCGACGGCAGGCCCGCGCTGAAGCGGCGCGTCACCAGATCGCGGCCGGTGATGATGAGCACGGCCACAAGCGCCGAGAGCGACCAGATGTTGAATCCGTCCGTTCCGGGCTGAACGATCAGCATGACGCCAGCGAAACCGACGAGGATCGCACTCAACCGCCGCCAACCCAGCGGCTCGCCCAGAAACAGCGCCGCCGCCATCGTCACGCTTAGCGGAAGCGCCGCGAGGATCGCGGTGGCATTCGCGATCGGCATGTTCACCAAGGCCATGAGGAAGGCCACCATGGCCGCGATCTCGCACAGGGTGCGCCAGCCGAGCTTGGCCCGGTCGGACGGCTCCAACCGGAACCGCAGCTGTCCGAACCAGGCGGCCAGCCCGGCCAGCATGATCGTGGTCAGCAGCCCGCGCAGGAACACGATCTGAAACAGCGGCAGGTCCTCGGCCAGAAGCTTCACGAAGACGTCGTTGAGGGTGAAGGCCCCCATGCTCGCCGTCATCAGCAGCGCGCCCTTGAGGTTGTCGTTGAGCATCATTCGGCGTGATCCGTCCCATGCAGGCGCGCCAGTTGCGGCCGGATACGCAGGGGTGCCAGTCCGAAACGATCCCGCAGGACGCGCGCGGCCTCGGCGGGGGGCAGGCGCTCGGCCCTCGCGGGAACAGAGCGACCGCTGTCGTTGCCTTCGTGAACGCTCCGCAGGAACATGTCCGGTTCGGGATCGGTCCAGCATCGGACATGGGCCAGCAGATGGGCGTGGTTCCAGCGAAAGATGTTCAGCCGGAAATCGAACGGGGTGATCATTGCACTGGCCTGTGCGAGGGGACGGGTCTCGCTGCAGCGAAAGACCGGAAGGCCCGGTTTGGCGAGTGCCCAGTAAAGTCCGGACTGAAACCCGATGGCGACGGGCGTCTCCGTCGTGGCCCAGCCGGCATCGAGCAGCCGGTCCGCCGTCTGCCGCAGCCGTTCGACATAGTCGCAGGCGACCGCATCGTCGTCGTCGAGACGAAAGCCGGTGACGAAGGGCAGCTCCTCCGACGCGCCGATCCGGAACGCGCGGCGCGTGGCCTGCAGCGGCCCCAGCGGTTCGACCGCACAGATCTGCAGAAAGGGGTAGCTCGCGCGCAGCGCCTTGAGCCGCCTGCGCCAGCGGATCGGCATCGCATCCCCGATCAGCGCGACAAGGGTGAAATCGGCGTCCGTCTGCGCCGCCAGAGAGGGCAGGCATATCTCTTCGAAATAGGCAAAGCGGCGGTGCAGGCGTTCGGGCGCGTAAAGCGCGTCGACGATGGCGTCCTGGCCCGCGGCGGAGAGCCTGAAGCCGCCCGTGGCCGGATAGGAGAACCGGCACACGCCCACGATCTGATTGTCCGGTCGCCGTGCCATGGCCGCCCCCTTCGCACGTCAGCGTAGAACAGGCGGACAGCCGGGGGAATCCCTACCCTTCGTCGAGAACGCGGAAGCCCGGCGTCTCCGTTTCCGCGCCCGCGATCGCGCGCACATCCTCGACCCGAGCGGCGCGCGGCCCTTTTTCGAGCGCCTTGAGCATCGTCGCGACATGGGCGCCCGACCCTTCGATCAGCGCCGATACGCTGCCGTCGGGCTCGTTCCGGACCCAGCCCGACAGGCCGCGTGCCTCGGCCTCGGACTTGGTCCATGCACGAAAGCCGACACCCTGCACGCGGCCGGTGATGTTGACGATCATCGCGGTGGTCTGGTCAGACATGGGGCTACCTCCTCTTCAGGTCGGATGTCGCTTTGCGGCAAGGAGAGTAGCCCGTCGCGGGCCTGGCGCCATCCCCGAACGCGCAAAACGAACGAACGGGGGACACAAGGAGCCGCTCACTTGGCACGACGGCAAAAGAAAGCCCCCCGCCGATCGCTCGGGGGGGGCTTTGTCCTGAGAGGCAGGTTTTACTCGACCGAGGTGTCGTCCGTGCCGGTCGGCGCATCCTCGGCGAAGACCGTCTCGGGGGCAGCCAGTGCCGCGGCCGCTTCGGCCTCGGCGCGGGCCTCCTCGATGACCTTGTTGTCCCGCTCGGTTGCGATGCGGCGCACGCGCTGCGTCGCACCGCCCGTCCCGGCCGGGATCAGGCGACCAACGATGACATTCTCCTTCAGGCCGACAAGCTTGTCGCGCTTGCCCTGCACCGAAGCCTCGGTCAGCACGCGCGTCGTCTCCTGGAAGGACGCGGCGGAGATGAAGGACCGGGTCTGCAACGACGCCTTGGTGATGCCCAGAAGGATCGGTTCGCCCTGCGCGGGACGCCCACCCTTGGAGATCGCCTTTTCGTTCGCGGCATCGAACTCGGCCTTGTCGACATGCTCGCCCTTCAGAAGCGTGGTCTCCCCGCTGTCGCGGATCTCCCATTTCTGGAGCATCTGGCGAACGATCACCTCGATGTGCTTGTCGTTGATCTTCACGCCCTGCAGTCGGTAGACGTCCTGCACCTCGTCGATCAGGTAGCCGGCCAGCGCCTCGATCCCCATGATCCGCAGGATGTCGTGCGGGGCGGGGTTACCGTCCATGATGTAGTCGCCCTTCTGGACGAAATCGCCCTCGGCAACGGGGATGTGCTTGCCCTTGGGCACCATGTATTCGACCGGCTCGAGGCTGTCGTCGGCGGGCACGATGGAGATTCGGCGCTTGTTCTTGAAGTCGCGTCCGAATTTCACGTAGCCGTCGATTTCGGCGATGATCGCATGGTCCTTGGGACGGCGCGCCTCGAACAGTTCGGCCACCCGCGGCAGACCGCCGGTGATGTCCTTGGTCTTGGCGCCCTCGCGCGGGATTCGCGCCACCACATCGCCGGCCTCGATCGTCTGGCCCTCCTCGACCGAGAGGATCGCGTCCACCGACATCGGATAGGTGACCGGGTTGCCCTGCTCGTTGCGCACGGGTTCCCCGTCCTCGCCGACGATGATGATCTCGGGCTTGAGCTCGTTGCCCTTGGGCGCGGTGCGCCAGTCGGACACGATCTTCTGGGTCATGCCCGTGGCATCGTCGGTTTCCTCGCGGATCGACACGCCCGAGGTCAGGTCCACGAACTTCGCCGTGCCCGCCTTCTCGGCGATGATCGGAAGCGTGTAGGGATCCCATTCGAACAGGCGGTCGCCGCGCGACACGGTCTGTCCGTCCTCCACCAGGACCTTGGTGCCATAGCCGAGCTTGAAGCTCGCCCGTTCGTCACCCTGATCGTCGGTGATCACCAGCGTCATGTTCCGGCCCATGACGATCTGCTCGCCAGCGGCGTTCTTCAGAAGGTTGGGGTTGGCGAAGGTGACCTTGCCCTCGACATTCACCTCCTGGAAGGACTGCTGACCGCCCTGCGCGACGCCGCCGATGTGGAAGGTCCGCATCGTCAGCTGCGTGCCGGGCTCACCGATGGACTGCGCGGCGATGATGCCGACGGCCTCGCCGGTGTTCACCTTGGTGCCGCGGGCAAGGTCGCGCCCGTAGCAGGTGGCACAGACGCCCTCCTCGGCCTCGCAGGTCAGCGGCGAACGGATCGCCACGACCTGAACGCCGGCGGTCTCGACCGCGTCGGCCCTGCGCTCGTCGATCAGCTCACCCTTGGCGACGATGACCTCGTCCGTGCCGGGCACGAGAATGTCCTCGCCCGCGGTCCGTCCGAGAATACGCTCGGCCAGGGACGCCACGACCTCACCGTCGTTGACGGCCGCCGAGGCGGAGATCGTGTTCTCCGTCCCGCAATCGTTCATCCGCACGATGCAGTCCTGCGCCACGTCGACCAGACGACGGGTCAGGTAGCCCGAGTTCGCGGTCTTGAGCGCGGTGTCCGACAGACCTTTCCGCGCGCCGTGGGTGGAGTTGAAGTACTCAAGAACGGTCAGGCCCTCCTTGAAGTTCGAGATGATCGGCGTCTCGATGATCTCGCCCGACGGCTTGGCCATGAGGCCGCGCATCCCGCCCAGCTGCTTCATCTGCGTGACCGAGCCACGGGCACCGGAATGGGCCATCATGTAGACCGAGTTCGGCTCCATCTCGGCGCCGTTTTCGTCCGTCTTCTTGGAGGAGATGGTCCCCATCATGGCATCGGTGACCTTGTCGTTGGCTTTCGACCAGGCATCGATGACCTTGTTGTACTTCTCACCCTGGGTGATCAGGCCATCCATGTACTGCTGTTCGAATTCCTTGACCTGATCGCGCGTCTCTTCGACGAGGCCCCATTTCTCTTCGGGGATGACCATGTCGTCCTTGCCAAAGGAAATGCCGGCCTTGAACGCCTCGCGGAAGCCCATGGTCATGATCTGGTCGCAGAAGATGACCGACTCCTTCTGGCCGCAATAGCGGTACACGGTGTCGATGACCTGCTGCACTTCCTTCTTGCGGAGAAGGCGGTTCACCAGATCGAAGGGTGCCTTGGCGTTCAGCGGCAGAAGATCGCCCAGAAGGACGCGGCCCGGTGTGGTGTCGAACCGCTGCCAGACCTCGTTGCCTTCCTCGTCGATCTGCTTGATCCGCGCCTTGACCCGCGAATGCAGATGCACCTCGCCCGCGTCGAGCGCGTGGCGCACCTCGTCCACATCGGCGAAGACCATGCCTTCGCCCTGCATGCCCTCACGCTCGAGCGTGACGTAGTAGAGGCCGAGGATCATGTCCTGCGACGGCACGATGATGGGCGCGCCGTTGGCGGGCGACAGAACGTTGTTCGTCGACATCATCAGGACGCGTGCTTCCAGCTGCGCCTCGAGGCTCAGCGGCACGTGCACGGCCATCTGGTCGCCATCGAAGTCCGCGTTGAAGGCCGAGCAGACCAGCGGGTGAAGCTGGATCGCCTTGCCTTCGATCAGCACGGGCTCGAACGCCTGGATGCCGAGACGGTGCAGCGTCGGCGCACGGTTCAGCAGGACCGGGTGCTCGCGGATAACCTCGTCGAGGATGTCCCAGACTTCCGGCCGCTCCTTCTCGACGAGCTTCTTCGCCTGCTTGACGGTCGAGCTGAGGCCCTTGGCTTCGAGCCGCGAGTAGATGAACGGCTTGAACAGCTCCAGCGCCATCTTCTTGGGCAGGCCGCACTGGTGCAGCTTGAGCTCGGGGCCGGTCACGATGACCGAACGGCCCGAGAAGTCCACGCGCTTGCCCAGAAGGTTCTGGCGGAACCGGCCCTGCTTGCCTTTCAGCATGTCCGACAGCGATTTCAGCGGGCGCTTGTTGGCACCCGTGATCACGCGGCCGCGGCGGCCGTTGTCGAACAGCGCGTCGACCGATTCCTGCAGCATCCGCTTTTCGTTGCGGATGATGATGTCCGGCGCGCGCAACTCGATCAGACGCTTGAGGCGGTTGTTCCGGTTGATGACCCGGCGATAGAGGTCGTTGAGGTCCGACGTCGCGAAGCGGCCGCCATCGAGCGGCACAAGCGGGCGCAGTTCGGGCGGGATGACCGGGATGACGGTCATGACCATCCACTCGGGACGGTTACCGGACTCGAGGAACGACTCGACGATCTTCAGGCGCTTGATGATTTTCTTCGGCTTCAGCTCACCAGTGGCCTCCTTGAGATCCTCGCGCAGCTGTGCGGCCTCGGATTCAAGATCGATCGCGGCCAGCATCTCGCGGATGGCCTCGGCGCCGATATTGGCGCTAAACGCATCGGAGCCGTAGGCGTCCTGCGCGTCGAGGAATTCCTCCTCGCTCATCAGCTGGCCATAGCTGAGGTCCGTGAGACCGGGCTCGATCACCACGTAGTTCTCGAAGTAGAGAATCCGCTCAAGATCGCGCAGGGTCATGTCCAGCATCAGGCCGATGCGCGACGGCAGCGACTTGAGGAACCAGATATGCGCCACGGGGGCGGCCAGTTCGATATGGCCCATGCGCTCGCGGCGGACCTTCTGCAGCGTGACTTCCACGCCGCATTTCTCGCAGACGACGCCGCGATACTTCATCCGCTTGTACTTGCCGCAAAGGCACTCGTAATCCTTCGTCGGCCCGAAGATGCGCGCGCAGAACAGGCCGTCACGCTCGGGCTTGAACGTGCGGTAGTTGATCGTCTCGGGCTTCTTGATCTCGCCGTAGGACCAGCTGAGGATGCGCTCGGGCGATGCCAGCGAGACCTTGATCTCGTCGAATGCCTTGGCCGGCGTCAGCGGATTGAACGGGTTGTTGGTGAGTTCCTGGTTCATTGGGATACCTCGAATATCGCGGGCTTGGAGGGGGACGGCGGGACAGATCCCGCCCTACCGGAAGGTGGCGTAAGGCGGGACCTGGCCCGCCGCGCCGCGGCGGAGATCACTCCGCCGCGATGTCGCCACCCTCGTCGTCCTCCTCCGCATCCAGGAGTTCCATGTTGAGGCCCAGGCCGCGGACCTCCTTGACGAGAACGTTGAACGATTCCGGCACGCCGGCCTCGAAGTTGTCCTCGCCCTTGACGATCGACTCGTAGACCTTGGTCCGTCCGGCCACGTCGTCGGATTTCACCGTCAGCATCTCCTGCAGGGTGTAGGCCGCGCCGTAGGCTTCCAGCGCCCAGACCTCCATCTCGCCGAAACGCTGGCCGCCGAACTGCGCCTTGCCGCCCAGCGGCTGCTGGGTGACGAGGCTGTAGGGCCCCGTCGAACGGGCGTGGATCTTGTCGTCCACCAGGTGATGCAGCTTCAGCAGGTACTTGACCCCGACGGTGACCTGACGCGCGAATTTCTCGCCCGTGCGTCCGTCGAAGAGGTCTGACTGACCGCTTTGGCTGAAACCTGCACGGACCAGCGCATCGTTGACGTCGGCCTCTTTCGCACCGTCGAAGACCGGGGTCGCGATCGGTACGCCGGTGGTGACGTTGGACGCCGCCTCGATGACCTGACCCTCGTCCATGGTGCCGAAAGCGTCGTCATAGGCCTCGTCGCCATAGGCGATCTTGAGCGCGTCGCGCACCGGGGTCATGTCACCCGAACGGCGATACTCGTCCAGCGCCTCGTCGACCTTCAGGCCCAGACCGCGCGCGGCCCAGCCCATGTGCGTCTCGAGGATCTGGCCCACGTTCATCCGCGATGGAACGCCGAGCGGGTTCAGAACGAAGTCGACCGGGGTCCCGTCCGCGAGGAACGGCATGTCCTCCATCGGAACGACCTTGGAGATGACGCCCTTGTTGCCGTGACGGCCGGCCATCTTGTCGCCCGGCTGAAGCTTGCGCTTCACGGCGATGAAGACCTTGACCATCTTCATCACGCCCGGGGGCAGGTCGTCGCCGCGGCGGACTTTCTCGACCTTGTCCTCGAAGCGGTGGTCGAGCGCGCGTTTCTGCGCCTCGAACTGCTCGTGCAAGGCCTCGACCTGGGCCGCGTCCTGCTCGTCGCCGAGGGCAAGCTGCCACCACTGGCCGTGGGACAGTGTCTCCAGCAGGTCCTCGGTGATCTCGGAGCCCGCCTTTACGCCCTTGGGTCCCTTCACCGCGGTCTTGCCGAGGATCATGGACTTCAGGCGCGCGTAGATGTTGCGCTCGAGGATAACGAGCTCGTCGTCCCGGTCGCGGGCCAGACGCTCGACTTCCTCACGCTCGATCTGGAGCGCGCGCTCGTCCTTCTCCACGCCATGGCGGTTGAAGACGCGAACCTCGACGACCGTGCCGAAATCGCCCGGCGGCAGCCGAAGCGACGTGTCACGCACGTCCGAGGCCTTTTCGCCGAAGATCGCGCGGAGCAGTTTCTCCTCCGGCGTCATCGGGCTCTCGCCCTTGGGGGTGATCTTGCCCACGAGAATGTCGCCCGGCCCCACTTCGGCGCCGATATAGACGATGCCCGCCTCGTCGAGGTTGCGCAGGGCCTCCTCGCCGACATTGGGGATGTCGCGGGTGATTTCCTCGGGCCCGAGCTTGGTGTCGCGGGCGGCGACCTCGAATTCCTCGATATGGATCGAGGTGAAGACGTCGTCCTTCACGATCCGTTCGGAGATCAGGATCGAGTCCTCGTAGTTGTAGCCGTTCCACGGCATGAAGGCGACGATCACGTTCTTGCCGAGCGCCAGCTCACCCATGTCGGTGCTGGGTCCGTCAGCGATCACTTCGCCTTTGCCCACCTTGTCGCCAACCTTCACCAGCGGACGCTGGTTGATGCAGGTGTTCTGGTTCGAACGCTGAAACTTGCGCAGGCGGTAGATGTCCACGCCGGCGTCGCCAAGCTCCAGATCCTCGGTGGCGCGCACGACGATACGCTGTGCGTCGACCTGGTCGATGACACCCGCACGGCGCGCCTGGATGGCGGCGCCGCTGTCGATGGCGACCTTGCTTTCGATACCCGTGCCCACGAAGGGCGCGTCCGCCTGCAGAAGCGGAACGGCCTGACGTTGCATGTTGGAGCCCATCAGTGCGCGGTTCGCGTCGTCGTTCTCGAGGAACGGGATCAGCGAGGCGGCAACAGACACCAACTGCTTGGGCGACACGTCGATCAGGTCCACGGCCTCGCGCGGGGCGAGCGTGTATTCGCCGGATTGGCGGGTGTTGACCATCTCGTTCTCGAACTGGCCGGCATCCGACAGATGCGCGTTGGCCTGCGCCACGGTGTGACGCATCTCCTCGGTGGCGGACATGTAGACCACCTCGTCGGTGACCTGCGCGTTCTCGACCTTGCGGTAGGGCGTTTCGATGAAGCCGTACTTGTTCACCCGCGCGAAGGTCGCGAGCGAGTTGATCAGGCCGATATTCGGACCTTCCGGCGTTTCGATCGGGCACATCCGGCCATAGTGCGTCGGGTGCACGTCGCGCACCTCGAAGCCCGCGCGTTCGCGCGTCAGGCCACCCGGGCCCAGCGCCGAAAGACGCCGCTTGTGCGTGACCTCCGACAGCGGGTTGGTCTGGTCCATGAACTGCGACAGCTGCGAGGAGCCGAAGAATTCACGCACCGCCGCCGCCGCCGGCTTGGCGTTGATCAGGTCTTGCGGCATCACCGTGTCGATCTCGACCGATGACATGCGTTCCTTGATCGCGCGCTCCATCCGAAGGAGGCCCACGCGGTACTGGTTTTCCATCAGCTCGCCGACCGAGCGCACCCGGCGGTTGCCGAGGTGGTCGATGTCGTCGATGTCGCCCTTGCCGTCGCGCAGTTCGACCAGCGCCTTGATGCAGGCGATGATGTCTTCCTTGCGCAGAGTGCGCTGCGTGTCCTCGGCGTCAAGGTCGAGGCGCATGTTCATCTTCACCCGGCCAACGGCGGACAGATCGTAACGCTCACTGTCGAAGAAGAGCTGATTGAACAGCGTCGAGGCGGCATCCACGGTCGGCGGCTCGCCGGGGCGCATGACGCGGTAGATGTCCATCAACGCGGTGTTGCGGTTGAGGTTCTTGTCCGCCGCCATGGTGTTGCGGATGTACGGACCGACATTGATGTTGTCGATGTCGAGAACCGGGATATCGGTGACGCCGGCGTCCAGCAGGTCCTTGAGCGTGCCGCCGGTGACCTCGCCGTCCTTGTCGACCTCCCAGGTCAGCTCATCCCCGGCCTCGACGTAGATCGCGCCGGTTTCCTCGTTGATGATGTCCTTGGCGACGTAGCGTCCCACGATCTGGTCGAAGGGCACCAGAAGCTCGGTGACTTCGCCTGAGTCGATCAGTTGCTTGACCGCACGCGGCGTGACCTTCTTGCCGGCCTCGGCGATGACTTCGCCGGTCTTGGCATCAACAAGGTCGAAGGACGGGCGGGTGCCGCGCACGCGTTCGGGGAAGAACTTCGTCACCCAGCCCTGGTTCTTCTTGGCAAGCTTGAAGTCGACCGTTTCGTAATAGGCATCCATGATGCCTTCCTGGTCGAGGCCCAGCGCATAAAGCAGCGTCGTCACCGGAAGCTTCCGGCGGCGGTCGATGCGCGCGAACACGAGGTCCTTTGCGTCGAACTCGAAGTCGAGCCAGGAGCCGCGATAGGGGATGATCCGGCAGGCGAACAGAAGCTTGCCCGAGGAATGCGTCTTGCCCTTGTCATGGTCGAAGAACACACCCGGCGAGCGGTGCATCTGGCTGACGATCACGCGCTCGGTGCCGTTCACGATGAAGGTGCCGTTCGGCGTCATCAGGGGCATGTCGCCCATGAAGACATCCTGTTCCTTGATGTCCTTGACCGATTTCGCGCCGGTATCCTCGTCGACATCGAACACGATCAGGCGCAGCGTCACCTTGAGCGGCGCGGCATAGGTGAGGTCGCGCTGCTGGCACTCCTCCACGTCGAACTTCGGCGCTTCAAGCTCGTATTTCACGAACTCGAGCACGGCGGTCTCGTTGAAATCCTTGATCGGGAAAACCGACTGGAAGACACCCATGATGCCTTCGCCTTCGGTCGGGACATCAGCGTCGCCGGAGTTGAGGAACAGGTCGTAGGACGACTTCTGCACCTCGATGAGGTTCGGCATCTCCAGCACTTCGCGGATCTTGCCGTAGAATTTGCGGATACGTTTCTGGCCTGCGTAGGTCTGAGCCATGTGGTCGCGCACCTTTCAAGTCTCTCGCGCGGCCCTCTCGCCGCCGGGGCCTCGGCGGAGAGCTCGCAAGATCACAGACGTGACGGATCAATCCGTTCGCCGTCCCACCGGCGACTCCCGATCCGATGCCACCGTCTTGGGAAAGACCCCCGCTTCGGGGGCCCTTGCCAAGACGCGGACAGCTGGGCCCGGAATTTCTCCGGACCCAGCCATGTTTCTGGCTCAGGGAGCGGGTTTCTCGAGCAATCCGTTTGGAAAACTCGAGTTGTCCTGACGTTTCCAGATCGGAAAACGCTCCCCTGACGTGGCTCAGGCCAGTTCGACCTCGGCGCCAGCTGCTTCCAGCTTGCCCTTGATCTCTTCGGCTTCGGCCTTGTCGATGCCTTCCTTGATCTTGCCGCCGGCTTCGACCAGGTCCTTGGCTTCCTTGAGGCCCAGGCCGGTGATGGCGCGCACTTCCTTGATCACGTTGATCTTCTGTGCGCCGGCGTTCTTCAGGACGACGTCGAATTCGGTCTTCTCTTCCTCTGCCGCAGCACCGGCGTCGCCGCCTGCGGGGCCGGCCATCATCACCGCGCCGCCAGCGGCGGGCTCGATGCCGTATTCGTCCTTGAGGATGGTCTTGAGTTCCTGCGCTTCCAGGAGGGTCAGACCAACGATCTCTTCTGCGAGTTTCTTAAGATCAGCCATTTGTTCAGGTTCCGTATGTAGGATTGTGTTCCGACGCCGCAAGGTGTGCGGCTCAGGGATGCCTTATGCGGCCTCCGCCTTTTCCTCGATCGTGGAAAGGATGGAGGCAATGTTCGAAGCAGGTGCGCCAATGGCCCCGGCGATGTTCGATGCCGGTGCCCCGATGCAGCCGGCGATGGAGGCGATAAGCTCCTCGCGCGACGGCAACTTGGACACGGCCGTAACACCGGCGCGGTCGATGATCTTCCCGTCCATGGCTCCGCCAATGATCTCGAACTTGTCGTTCGACTTGGCATAGTCCTCGGCGACCTTGGCAGCTGCCACGGGGTCTTCCGAGTAGGACAGAACGGTCATGCCCGTCAGGAAATCCGCGATGCCAGCGACATCCGTTCCCTCGAGGGCGATCTTGGCGAGCCTGTTCTTGGCGACGCGGACCGACCCGCCAGCTTCACGCATGCGTGCGCGCAGGTCCTGCATCTCGGCAACCGTGAGACCCTCGTAGTGAGACACCACGACGACGCCAGAGCTTTCGAAGATCTGGCCGAGTTCCTCGACCACTTTCTCTTTCTGGGCTCTATCCACAGTTTTTCTCCAGTTTGGGAGGTTCCCCTCCCGGCTCGATGGTACCGGATCGCTCCGGCGGTTTTGGTCCGCCGACCCCCGGCCGAAACCGCAAGTCGGACAACGGGAACCAAGCCACCGGTGAGCGCTCGAACGGAGCCCTCGGCCTTCTGGTCTGATCCCGCCTCGGGCAGGATTTATTGAGAGATGCCCCCCAACCCACCGTCTCGGACGAAACGCAAAAGAGCGCGTGACGAATCTCGCGCTCTCTCGCAAGGGTGCTTGCTACAGGGCGCGCGCAGATTTGCCAAGTCCCTGTCAAGGGAAATCCACAGCGAAATCGACCGATCCGCAAACGAAAAACGGCGCGCCCGGACCGGACCGGACGCGCCGTCATGCGGGTAGCCCGTGGCTCAGTTGCCCGTCGCGCTGGAGACGTCGACCGACACGCCCGGGCCCATGGTCGAGCTGAGCGAGACCTTTTCCATGTAGGTGCCCTTGGCGCCTGCTGGCTTGGCCTTGCTCACCGCGTCGACGAAGGCGCGCACGTTCTCGACCAGCTTGTCGGTGTCGAAGGACACCTTGCCGACGCCTGCATGCACGACGCCGGCCTTCTCGGCCTTGAACTGAACCTGTCCGCCCTTGGCGGCCTCGACGGCCTCCTTGACGTCCATGGTCACCGTGCCGACCTTCGGGTTCGGCATCAGGTTCCGGGGGCCCAGCACCTTGCCCAGACGACCGACGATCGGCATCATGTCGGGGGTGGCGATACAGCGGTCGAAGTCGATGGTGCCGCCCTGAACGGTTTCCATCAGGTCCTCGGCACCGACGATGTCGGCCCCTGCAGCCTTGGCCTCATCGGCCTTGGGGCCGCGGGCGAACACGGCCACGCGGACCGTCTTGCCGGTGCCGTTGGGCAGGTTCACCGTGCCGCGGACCATCTGGTCGGCATGGCGCGGATCGACGCCGAGGTTCATGGCGATCTCGACGGACTCGTCGAACTTGGCCGTGGCGTTCGCCTTGACCAGTGCGACGGCCTCTTCGACCGTGAGGTTTTCCTTGCCTTCAAAGGCGGCCTGCGAGGCCTTCAGACGCTTTCCGATCTTGCCCATGACTTACCCTTTCACCTCGATGCCCATCGACTTGGCGGAGCCGAGGATGATCTTCATGGCGGCCTCGACGTCGTTGGCGCTGAGGTCCTTCATCTTGGCTTCGGCGATTTCGCGCAGCTGCGCGGCGGTCACCGTGGCCACGGTCTCGCGGCCGGGGGTCACGGCGCCTTTCGGACGGTTACGCTTGCCCTGCGGCTTCAGACCGGCCGCCTTCTTCAGGTAGTACGACGCCGGCGGCGTCTTGATGTCCATCGTGAAGGACTTGTCCTGATAGTAGGTGATCACGGTCGGGCAGGGTGCGCCCGGTTCCATGTCGGCGGTCTTGGCGTTGAACGCCTTGGTGAATTCCATGATGTTGATGCCGCGCTGACCAAGGGCGGGGCCCACGGGCGGCGAGGGGTTGGCCTGGCCTGCAGGGATCTGCAGCTTCATCTTGCCGGCAAGTTTCTTGGCCATGACTGACCGTCTCCTTTTCCAACAGCCTCGGGACGCGCCCCTCGGCCTTTGTTAGCGTGGTCCGGTCCGCGTTTCGCGAAACGCTCGCCTCCCACGACGGGAAATCCGTGTCTGAACGGATCGCGGGGGGATAGACGGGCGCGGGCGCCAATGCAAGACGGTTTCCGCGGAACGGGGCGTTGCCATGCATTGGCGCGGCGCCTCGCGCGTGCCATCGTCCGAACCATGAGCACGCGCACACGCCGATTATCGCTGTCGAAGGGGTCCATCGTCTTTTCCCCCGGCGACCCCTGTCCCGGTTTCGTCCAGCTGGAAAGCGGCACGATCCGCGTGTCGCTGTCCGCCGGGAACGGGCGCGAGGTCGTGCTGTACCGCGTTCAGCCGGGGGATGTGTGCCTGCAGACCTTCTCATGCCTGATCAACCACAGCACCTATCGCGCCGAGGGCGTGGCCGAGACGGATCTGACCGGTACGCTCCTGCCACCAGCGCTGTTCCATGCGCGCATGGCCGAAGACCCCGCGTTCCGCGATGCGATCTTCGGCTCCGTCGCGCGCCGCTTCGGCGATTTCGAGCAGCTGGTGGAGGATGTCGCCCTGATCGGGTTCGACGCGCGGCTCGCCCGGACGCTCCTGCGCCTGCGAGACGGTTCGGACCGGGTCACGGCCACCCATGAACAGCTGGCGACCGAAACCGCCTCGGGCCGCGCCTTCGTCTCGCGCCGGCTGGCGGAGCTTGCGCGGCAAGGTCTCGTGGCGCCCGGGCGCGGCTGGATCGACCTGACCGATATCTCGGGGCTGGAACGGATTGCCGCAGACCAAAGGTGACAGTGTCACCGTCGAATGGGCGTCCGGCCCGGTATCGTCAGGTCATACTCTCACACACGGAGACAAAGACCATGACCCGCAACGAAGGCACGCTCGACCGCGCATTGCGCATCATCGCAGGGCTCGTCCTGATTTCGCTCGTATTCATCGGCCCGCAGACGCCATGGGGCTGGATCGGCCTCGTGCCGCTGGTGACCGGACTGGTGGGCATGTGCCCGGTCTACTCGCTGCTGGGCATCAACACCTGCCCGATGAAAAAAGGCTGAGTCCCGCGACGCGAGCGGTCTACTCGGGCTGCTCGCGCAACGCGACGAGGATATCGACGATTGCCTCGATCACCACCGGGTCGTCGATGCCGGGGTCCGGCATGGAGCCCTCCGGCGCGAACCCCTCGGTGTCATCGAGATAGGCGATCAGGCGGTCGCGGTCCCACGCGCCGCCCACCTGCATAAGCGCGGCGGAGTAGGAGAAATCCGACAGCCCCGCGATGTCGCGGCCGAAAACCTCGCCCAGAGGCGGCGCGGCGATGCCTGGCGTGACGCCGAAACCGTGGCACTCCGAACAGCTTTCGAGCGCCGTTTCCACCTGCGCCGCCTGGCGTTGGCCCAGGTCGAGATCATCAATCTTGGCAACGGCGAACTGGTAGCTTGCGTCGAAGGCGCCCACGCTCAGGCGCAGGACGCGGCGCTGGTCCGTCCAGAGCGCGATCTCGTCGCCGTGCTGGTGCACGTAGCGGATGCGGTGGCGCACGGGAATCCGTTCGGCGAAGAGCATCTCGTCCCCGTCGAGGCGGATGCGGAACAGCGTCTGCGCCGACAGGGACCCCGCCAGGAGATCGCCATCCCAAGCCGGGTGGAAGTCCTCGATCCGGGTCAGCGAACTGATCGCCACCGACGGCAGCCAGGCATGGACGGGACGTTCGAACTCCGGGTGCCGGCCATAGTCGAGCGTATTGGGCAGCGGCAGACGATTGTAGCGCGTGCCGAGCGAGACCTGCGGCCAGCCGTAATCGCGCCCTTCGCGGATCAGGTTCAGCTCGTCGCCGCCCCGGCGCCCGTGCTCGACGGTCCAGATCGACCCGTCGCGCGACAGCGCGATGCCCTGCATGTTGGAATGCCCCTGGCTGATCACCCGCACGTCACCGGTGTCGGGGTCGATCTCCATCACCTTGCCATAAAGCGCGTCGGGCTCCTGCGCGAGGGCCATCGGGTTATAGGTGCCGTCGACGGCATAGTCACCCGCGGCCAGTAAAACCGTGCCATCGTCAGTCACCCGAAAACGCCCGCCCGCCATGTGCCCATGGATGGCGCGGCCGACGGTGTTCGGTTCGAGACAGGGCTCAGAGGAAAAGAACGGGGTCCAGTCGGTCGTGGCGATCGAGATGTCGCCCGCCTCCGCGCCGCCCGTCGGCGCCGAGGCCATGGTCGTCCGGTAACAGGCGTCCTCCTCGACCCATTCGGTAAAGGACACGATCAGCCGATCGCGGAGAACGTCCACGTCGTTATAACGAAAGTAGAAATGCGCGAAACTGTAGTCCGGGTTCGCGGCTGCGAAATCCAGCATCGCGTCGAAACCATTCGGCGGCGGGGCGATGTCAAGCGCGACGGCCTCTTCTCCGCCGACCTCGAAAAATCCACCCTCATGGGTCATGACCACGAGCGCATCGCCGATACTGGTAAGCGCGCCGCCAGCCCCGGCCCGTTCCACCGGGACACTCACGGTCTCGACGTCGAGCGCAACGAAGATAGATTCAAGTCCGTCCAGTGGCTCCAGCAGTGGTGCGGCGCTCTGCCGTTCGGGCTGCAGCACGCTGAAGACCTGCAGCCCCGCGAGAAAGAAAATACCCGCCGTGACGGGAACCAGAACGAGCCACCGTAGCAGAATGCGGTTCACCGCCGATCCTCCATGCGTTTTCGTGGAGTCTGCGGCGGATCGGCCGGAATATCCAGAGCGCTTTGCGGCCCGGCCACCGGTAAACCGGTTTTATCGAGGGGGTGGAGGCATACAGGTCGATCCGGGGCGACAAGCGCCCCTAACGTCGCCCCGCGACGTTTCGCAGAAGATCAATTCTGCTTGCTGACCTGCGTGAATTCCAGCTCCACCGGCGTGGCGCGGCCGAAGATCGAGACCGTCACCTTGAGGCGCTGGTTGTCTTCGTCGACTTCCTCGACCATGCCGTCGAAATCCTCGAACGGGCCGTCATTGACCTTGACCTTCTCGCCCACCTCGAAGGTGATCGTCGAGCGCGGTGCGGCCTCGCCTTCCTCGACGCGGTTGAGGATGGCGTTCACCTCCTCGTCCTTCATCGGCATCGGACGACCCTGTGGGCCGAGAAAGCCGGTGACGCGCGGGATGGAATTGATCGCGTGATAGCCGATGTCGGTCATGTCCATGCGCACCAGCACGTAGCCGGGCATGAAGCGGCGCGGCACGGTGACCTTCTTGCCGCGGCGGATCTCGATCACGTCCTCTTCGGGCACCAGAACCTCTTCGATGACCTCCTCGAGACCCTTTTCGGCCACGGCGGTGCGGATCTGTTCAGCCACACGCTTTTCGAAGTTGGACAGCACGCTGACCGAATACCACCGTTTCGCCATCTCGCTCGCGTTCCTTCGTGTTTCGGCCAAGAGGCCGCAATTTCTCGTTCCGGTTCAATGCCCTGAGGCAAGTCCCCGAAAAAGAAACAGCGTGCATCACGATTCGATGCACGCCATTTTCGGGGATGGAGACCGACTTACCCGCCGGTCCGGGGGAAATCAAGGCCAGCCTGCCAAGGCGCGCCTCAGCCGGCGAAGAAGGTCAGGATCAGCTCCAGCACCTGGCGGATACCCCAGTCCACACCGAAGAAGAAGATCGCGAAGACCACCGCCAGCAGGAACACCATCGCGGTCGTGACCAGAACCTCACGGCGCGTCGGCCAGACCACCTTGGCGATCTCGGCACGCGTCTGCTGCAGGAACTGGAACGGGTTGGCCATGGTGGTGTCCTTGCGATCTGTTGCGGGGCATATACGCAGCGTGGCACCCGTGTGCAAGCCGCGCGACGAGACCCGCCGGCGATCAAGGATGGGAGACGTCCCCGATGACGGCATCGACGCCCGCGCGACCCAAACGCGCGATCCTGATCCTTGGCGCGGCGGTCTGGCCCGGCGGGCGTCCCTCGCCGACGATGGCGCGCCGCACGCAAGAGGCCGCCCGCCAATGGCACGCGGGCGCGGCCTCGTCCGTCATCCCCTGCGGAGGCGTCGGGCGGCACAAGCCGTCGGAGGCCGAGGTGATGAAGCGTCTTCTCGTCGAGGCCGGCGTGTCCGAGGAGGTCATCCACCCCGAGGCCAGATCGACCAGCACGGCGACGAATATCGCTTTCGCGCGGCCAATCCTCGAGACGCTCGGCGTGTCGGAAGTGCTGATCGTGTCAGACGCCTACCACCTGCCGCGTGCGCGCCTTCTTGGGCGGCGCGCCGGGCTGAAGGTGCAAACGGCGTCGCCGCCCCTGCGGGGTGCGCGGCCCGCCACCTTCATCAGGGGCGCGCTGCGCGAGATACCGGCGTATCTTGCGGCCCTGCTCGGGGTGGAACGACCGTAGCGTGAAGAATGTCAAGAAAAGATGGCCTGGCAGGGGCGGCAGGATTCGAACCCGCGGCCTGCGGATTTGGAATCCGCTGCTCTACCAACTGAGCTACACCCCTAAGACCGGTGCGCTGGATAGGACCAAACGCGGCCCTTGTCCAGTCGCGAAACATCTCCCATCCGGACCTTCGACGCGCTATGGTGCGGTATGAAGCCCATGATCCGAAGTCACGCGGAGGGCGGCCGATGAAATTGCGCTTCCTCGCCATCGGCGCTGCGCTTTGCCTCCTGCCGATCTCCGCCGGGGCGGATCGGCACAGCTGCGAACAGCTACGCCTGTTGGTCGAGAGCCGCCTGCCGGCGATCTCGCGCGATCTGCCCTATGACGCGCTGGATTGTGACGGGATCAGCGAAGTCTACCTTCTGCTGGTGCGCTACGACGGAACGTTGCTCATGCTCGACCAGCGGATCGAGGCGATATTCCGCCGCTATGGCCTGATCGACTGACGGCGGCTCAGACGTCCCCGCCCCATGGTCCGTGCAGGTCTGTCTCGCCCGGCCGGTCGATCCGCTCGAACCCGTGGGCGCCGAACCGGTCGCGCAACCCCTGGATCATGTTTGCCGTCCCGCGCGCCTGCCGAAGTTGGTCGAGATGCTGCAGTGCCGCCGACAAGGCGGGCACGGGCAGACCCGCCGATGTGGCCGCTGCGATCACCCGGCGCAGGGCAGGCAGATGGGTCGAGATTGTCCGGGCAAAGCCGGGCGCGAAGGCCAGAGGCCGGTCATCCCCGGCCTCCGCCAGCGCATGCGCCATGTCGTCGAGCATCGTCCAGCGGATGATGCAGCCCGCCCGCCATGTCCGCGCCACGGTATCGAGCGGCATCGTCCACCCTTCCTCGGCCCGGGCCCGGGCCAGCAATGTGAAGCCCTGCGAAAAGGCAAGGATCTTGCCCGCCAGAAGCGCCCCCGCCAGATCGCTGTCATCAAGGGGCGCGAGCGATCCGGCCTCCGCGAAAAGCCGCTCGCCCTCGGCACGCAACTCCGGCTCCCCCGACAGGACCCGCGCCGTCACGGCGGCTTCGACAGCCGGCAGCGGGGCCGCGCGACGCTGTGCGTCGATCACCGTCCAGCGCCCGGTGCCCTTCTGCCCGGCCCGGTCCGCAATCAGGTCAAGCATGGGCGCACCGGTCGCAGGGTCAGTCGCCCCGGAAACCTCCGCCGCGATCTCGATCAGATAGCTTTCCAGCGGACCGTCGTTCCAGCGCGTGAAGACCCCGGCGATATCCGGCGCGCCCCGCCCCTGTCCGTCGCGCATCAGCCCGTAGACCTCGGCGATCATCTGCATGTCAGCGTATTCGATGCCGTTATGGACCGTCTTGACGTAATGCCCGGCGCCGCCTTTGCCGAAATAGGCCGCGCAGGGGCTGCCCTCGTAGCGCGCGGCAATGGAGGTGAGGACCGGCGCCGCCGCCTCCCAGGCCTCGGCATCGCCCCCCGCCATGAGGGACGGCCCGTGCCGCGCGCCCTCCGCCCCGCCCGAGATACCGAGACCGAGGAAGCGCAGGCCGTCGGCCCCAAGCTCCGCCGCGCGATCCTGGCTGTCGGTCCAGTCGGAATTGCCGCCGTCGATCAGGATGTCGCCCGGCGCGAGATGCGGCCTCAGCGCGGCGATCTGGTCCGAAACGGGCGCGCCCGCGGGCACCATCATCAGGATCGTCCGGGGCGAGGCGAGCGCGCCCACGAACGCCTCAAGCGTTTCGGTCGGCACGATCTGGCCGGAAAGCCGCCCGGCGTCCTCATGGAACCGTCGCGTCTTTTCCGTGGTGCGGTTGAACACGGCGATCCGGTGCCCCGCATCGGCGATGTTCAGCGCCAGGTTGGCGCCCATGGTTCCAAGGCCGATAAGGCCGATCTCTGCGCGGTCGGACATGACGATTTCGGTTCCCCTGCTTCCGGTGGCTGCTAGGGTGACCCCCGAGGCGGGCCGCGTCCACCCTCCGCGTCGCAGGCCATCTGTGCGTGAAACGGCAGGACAGGGGGACGGACATGACGCTCAGGGTGATCGGCGCGGGCTTTGGCCGGACGGGCACGGATTCGATGCGCGAGGCGCTGGACATGCTGGGTTTCGGCCCCTGCCACCACATGCGCGCCCTGATCGACGACCCGGGCCTCAAGGCTAAGTGGCGCCAGCGCGCAGCCCACGGCACGCCCGACTGGCCCGATATCTTCGACGGCTTCACCTCCACCATCGACTGGCCCAGCGCGCATTACTGGCCGGACCTGATCTCGGCCTATCCCGATTCCAAGGTGATTCTCACATGGCGCACCGCCGAAAGCTGGTGGGCGAGTTTCGAGAAGACCATTCTGCCCGTCTGGCAGGCCAGCACCGAGACGGAGGAGGAAGCGCCGGGCAGCCAGTTGCTTGCACGGGTCTTCGACTGGCAGGACCCCACGCGCGAACATTGCATCGCCGTCTACGAGCGCAATGTCGCGCGGGTTCTGGAGGAGGTTCCGCCCGGCCGCCTGCTGGTGCACCGGCTGGGCGACGGGTGGGCGCCGCTTTGCAGCTTCCTTGGCGTGCCGGTGCCGGACGCGCCCTATCCCTCATCCAACGCCACGGGCAGCTTTCAGGACGACGCACGGAAACTGGGCATGCTTCCCGGTTCCGACGCGAAGACCTGAGCCAGCGGGCTGACGGGTGTCTCAGGGCGCCGCCGCCTCGAGCGCTTCGATATCGCCGCCGCAAATCGCGGCCTCGTGCGCGAGGATGTGCGCGATCGGCCAGTCCCACCAGGCCAGCTCCAGGATACGCGCGACCGTATCCGCGTCGAACCGGTGCCGCACGACACGGGCAGGATTGCCCGCCACGATCGCATAGGCCGGCACGTCGCCCGACACCACGGCCCCCGCGCCGATGATCGCCCCCGACCCGATCCGCGCGCCGGGCAGGATCGTCGCGCCCGCGCCGATCCAGACGTCGTGACCGACCTCCGTGTCCGGACCGGGCCCGGGCAGAGATGGCCGATCCGCTGTCGGTCCCGAAAAGATGGCGAACGGAAAGCTCGAAATCCCGTCGTAACGGTGATTGGCGCTGGCGGTGATGAAGGTGGCGCCATCGGCGATCTGGCAGAACCTGCCCAGGATCAGGCGCTCGGGGCTGAAGGGGTAGAGATAGGGCGCGAGACGGCCCCCCCAATCCTCGGGCGGCTCATGCGCCGAGGCATAGGTATAGTCGCCCACCTCGATACGGGAGTGGTCGATGACAGGCTTCAGGAAAACCGTGCCGGGATGGATGGCGCTATCGGCAAGCCGGACGGGGTGGATCGTGTCGGGGGATGGAAACGGATCGGGCATATGGGCGCCTCGCGGTCTGATGTTGGAAAACGGTTCAGATCGCTGCGTGGTCCATAATACCCTCCCTTGGTTGGGGGTTCAGTTTACCCCATGACACCGTCACGAAAAAGGGTCGCCCTTGCGGACGACCCTTGCTGTTGCTTTCAGCGCCGGAAAACGCGCTTTTTCCGTACAGGTTTCCAGCAGGAAACCTGCGCCGTGCTTCGGATCACTCGATGATCTTGGACACGACGCCTGCGCCGACGGTGCGTCCGCCTTCGCGGATGGCGAAGCGCAGGCCGTCTTCCATCGCGATCGGCGCAATCAGCTCGACCGTGAACGACACGTTGTCGCCCGGCATCACCATCTCCGTGCCGGCGGCCAGTTCGACCGTGCCCGTCACGTCCGTCGTGCGGAAGTAGAACTGCGGACGGTAGTTGGCGAAGAACGGCGTGTGGCGACCGCCCTCCTCCTTCGTCAGGATGTAGGCCTCGGCCTCGAACTTCGTGTGCGGCTTCACCGAACCCGGCTTGCACAGGACCTGCCCACGCTCGACCGCCTCCCGGT
>Ga0209947_1000467_pt1 | contig 25355 bp, 18 predicted proteins | sample SalPonR2_B_D2_MG_FD_185706 | JGI IMG/M metagenome (GOLD analysis project Ga0209947, IMG submission 185706) | Salt pond soil microbial communities from South San Francisco under conditions of wetland restoration - Salt Pond MetaG R2_B_D2_MG... ...
ACCAGGTAGAGGTTGGGAATCTTCGGGTCGCGGTTGTGCGGCCGGAACCAGGCTGACTGGGTCAGCACCGGTTCCACCGAGAACGCCGAGCCCAGGTGCGAGTTCAACTCGTCGCGGAAACCGAACGGATGCAGCGTGCGACAGGTGACCAGGTCTTCCTTCAACCCGGGAATATGATGTTTTTCCAGGTAGTCGAGAATGCGATCGGTGTATTTCGGGCCCACTTCGTCCCAGTCGATGTCGGCCGTGCCCAGGTGCGGTACCGGCGACAGCACGTAGTAGGCGCTGCAGCCTTCCGGGGCCAGCGACGGGTCGGTCAGCGTGGGCGCGTGGAGATAAAGCGAGAAATCCTCGGCCAGGTCGGGGGAATTGAAGATGTCGGTGATCAATTCCTGGTAGCGCGGTCCGAACAGCACCATGTGGTGCTTGAGGTCGGGATGGATGCGCTTGAGGCCGAAGTAGATGACGAACAGCGACATGCTCCAGTTGCGGTTCTCGAGCACCTTCTTCTGCTTGCGTCCGCGATCGGTGTGGCCCAGCAGCTTGCCATAGGTATGCAGCACGTCGGCATTGCTGGCGACGGTGTCGAAATCGGCCGAGTAGCCGTCCTGCGTGGCAAGCCCGGTGATGCGCCCGCTGGCGGTCCGGATCTCCGCGACTTCGCTGTTCAGCCGGATGGTGCCGCCCAGGTCCTCGAACAGCTTCACCAGGCCGCGCACCAGCGCGCCGGTGCCGCCGCGCGCGAACCACACGCCCCATTCGCGCTCCAGCGCATGGATCAGCGCGTAGATCGAGGAGGTCTTGAACGGGTTGCCGCCGACCAGCAACGGGTGAAACGAGAACGCCTGGCGCAGGTGTTCGTCGGAGATGAATTTCGACACCTGGGCATAGACGCTGCGGTAGGCCTTGAGCTTCATCAGCGCCGGGGCGACCTTGATCATCGAGCCGAAGTTGAGGAACGGCACGTGGCCGAGTTCGAGATAGCCTTTCTCGAAAACCGCACGCGAATAGTCGAGGAATCTTCGATACCCGTCGACGTCGGCCGGGTTGCGCTTTCGGATCTGTTCTTCGAGCCGGTCCGCGTCGTTGGTGTAATCGAACACGTCGCCGTCTTCCCAGCACAGTCGGTACATCGGGTCGACCGGCATCAGTTCGACGTAGTCCGCCATGTTCTTGCCGGCGATGGTGAACAGTGCTTCGAGCGCGGACGGATCGGTGATCACGGTCGGGCCGCCGTCGAAGACGAAACCCTGGTCCTCGTAGACGTAGGCGCGGCCGCCGGGCTTGTCGCGCTTTTCGAAAATGGTGGTCTCGAAGCCGGCGGCCTGGAGCCGGATCGCGAGGCTCAGCCCGCCGAATCCCGAGCCGATGACGGCGGCGCGTTTGCTGTTTGTCATTGTGTGTCTACTGCTCCCTTCGCATGAACGTGTCCTCGCGCACCAGCGGAATCGCTTCGGTGATCGGGACCGGCGGTTTGCCGACCAGGATGCGTGCCTTCTGTGCAAGTGTGAGTTTAGCCGCGTAAAAATTCGTGATGATGTTTTCCGACAGGCCATAAAAGCGTTGCAACACCCGGTATCGCTGATCCGCGCGGCCGGCCCGGAACAGCATGCGATTGAGCAGTCGGAAGAATCGCGTGCGCGCCCAGAAGTCTTCGGCAAAGCCTCGCGTGAAAGCCGCCAGCGCAGGTCCGTCCATCGGCCAGTTCGCTGCGATGGCGTCGGCCAGCCCCATCGCCTGGGGCAGCGAATAACCGGTGGTCGGATGAAACAGCCCGGCGCGCAACCCGGCGCGCGCGACCGGGTCGGCCGCCGGCCAGAAGCGATCGAAGTCGCCGGCCATCAGGATGGGCAGCACGCCGCGCTCGGTCCTGATCGTCTCCTCGATCGCCCACCCATGGTTGGCCGCATACTGGTCAATCGCCGAGGAAAGTTCATCGTCCGACAGATCGGCGCCGTCGCTGTAGCGGGTGTCCTCGACGAGAATCGTCGTCGCGTCGAACGGCAGCAGGTAGATGAAGCGATAGCCGTCGGCCTGCGAGACCGTCGCGTCCATGATTACGGGACATTCGACGCCGTGCGGCGCACGGGTGCGCAATTCGCGACCGAGAAACTTCTGGAAGCCCAGCACCATGCCGTCGGTGCTTGCCGGTCCGCGCCCGTCGAGCACGGCGGCGGCAGGCAGCGTGCCGGCCGCGGTCTCGGCCGAAGCCGGACCGAGTGCGGTGATCGGGCTGTCGACATGAATTTCGATGCCCGGACGATCGACCATGTAGTCTCGAAGCGCATCCGAGGTGATGCTGAAATAACCGGCCTGAAGTTCGCGCTGCAGTCGCGGAAAGCGCACCTGCTGCCTGGCCCAGGCATGGCGCACCAGCGGTTCGAGGAACGCATGCTGGGCCGGCGACAGGTCGCCGCCATGGAACGACCAGGTGTGGTTTCCGCCCAGTGCCTGGCCGGCTTCGACAATGGCGATCCGTGCCTTGGGGTGGCTTTCGGCCACACGCAAGGCGACCATGCAGCTGGAAAGCCCGCCACCGACCAGCAGGAGGTCTGGTGCATCGAGGTTCATGCCGGTATTGTGAGCTATTGGAGTTCACGCGCGATTCACAATCATCGGGCGTATAGTGCAATTTTTGATCCGCCGCCAAGAGCGATTGTTTTCATCCGGCTGCAACATATGGATTGCCGGGAAAAGGTCCACCAGCAGGGAGCTATTTGATGGCCGCGATAGTCGACGTCGCATTGGTCGCCGAGAACCAGCGAAGTAGTGCCGCCGCGCCCGCTGCGCGAACGATCCGTATCTGGCGCGATCGGGTGAACGCCAGGCTCGAGGAACTGATACGCGCCGACGAAGATGCCTGCCCGACGCTGGTCGAGGCAATGCGTTACAGCCTGCTCACCCCAGGCAAACGGGTCCGCCCGCTGCTGGTATTGCTCACCGCACTGGATTTCGGCCGCGACCCGCGCCCTTTGATCGACTTCGGCTGCGCGCTGGAACTCGTTCATTGCGCGTCGCTGATGCTCGATGACCTGCCGTGCATGGACAACGCCCGGATGCGTCGTGGTCAGCCGGCGGCACATATCCAGTTCGGCGAGGCCACCACCACCCTGGCGGCGATTGCCCTGCTCAACCAGGCGTTCGGCGTGATTGCCTCGAGTACGGCCCTGCCCGAGCCCATTCGCTGCCAGTTGATCGCCCGGGTCAGTCAGGCGGTCGGCACGGCGGGCCTGGTTTCGGGGCAGTCACGCGACCTCGTCGAACGCAAGGCCGGGGTCGACAGCGACGGGCTGGCGCGTATCAACCAGCAGAAGACCGGCGTGCTTTTCGAACTCGCGGTAGTCGGCGGCGGCACCATCGTGGATTTGTCGCAAGAACGGCTGAAGGCGCTGAATCTTTACGCTGGCCACGTCGGACAGGCATTCCAGAACGCGGATGATCTTCTCGATTGCCGCAAGCACAGCAAGAACTCGGGCAAGGACTGCGGTGCCGACGTGGACAAGGCCGGGTCGGTGCACCAGGTCGGCGAAAGCGCTCTGCGCGAGCGGTTGCAGCGCGAACTGTCCCAGGCCGACGAGCAGATCGCACGGCTCGGTCTCGATCAGAGCCTGATGCGCGCCTTCGTGCTTTCCCTGTTTCAACGCCTGTTGTAGTCCTTCTCGATGAGCCAGGCCGCTACGGAGCCGATCCTCGAGATCGAATCGATCGCGTTTGCCTACCGCGACAAACCGGTGCTGCGTGAAGTCAATCTCGATCTCGCACCGGGCCGCATTCTGGCGCTGCTCGGGCCCAACGGCGCCGGTAAATCAACGCTGATCCGTTGTATCTGCGGCCGTTTGCAGCCCGACTCGGGCCAGGTACGGGTGGCCGGTGCCAATCCGCTCGAAAATGCCGCGGCGCGCGCGGCGACGGGGTTGGTGCCGCAGCAGATCGCGCTGTATTCGCACTTGACGGTCACCGAGAACCTGGCGACGTTTGCGCGCCTGGCGGGCGTGGCGCGCAAGGCAGTCGATTCGGCGGTGGCCGAAACCGTCGATGTGTGTGACCTGGGTGCCGTGGCCAAGCGTCCCGCCGGCAGGCTCTCGGGCGGCTGGCAGCGCCGCGTCAACATCGGCTGCGCGATGAGCCATTCACCGCGGCTGCTGATTCTCGACGAGCCTACCGTGGGCATCGATCCGCCGGCCCGCGAGGAAATCGAAAAACTGCTGACGCGTTTGGCCGGCAATGGTCTGGCCGTGCTGATGACCAGCCACGACCTGGCCCAGCTGGAGACGCTCGCCGACGGCGTCGCATTCCTGTCGGAAGGCCGGATTGCGGCCACCGGTACGCCGTCGGGCCTGATCCGTGAGTTCTTTGGCGCGCGCCGGGACTGTCGCGTCTTGTTGGCCGATCCGCCGACGCGCGAACTGGCGCAACGGCTCGGGGCGCTCGGTCTTGCCAGCGGCGACCGCGACGCACTTCACTGGAGCGGCCTGCTCGACGAGCAGCCTGCCTGGAACCTGAAGTCGGCGCTGCCGGCCGATGCGCCGGTCACGGAGTTCCGCGTGCGTCGGCCGGGGCTGGATTCATTGTGGACGCGTCTCTACGGCCGGCAACCCGAGCGCGTTTCATGATTGCCACCGTCGCACGGGTGATGTGGCTGGGCCTGCTGCGCGACCGCGGCGCGCTGATGCTCGCGTTCGTGCTGCCGCCGCTGATGTTCCTGGTTTTCGCCGAGGTCTTTTCCGGCGCCGGTGAAAGTGACCTGGAAATGCGCGTGGCGATTCTCGATCAAGTCGGCACGCCGCTGACCGGGCGAATTGCCGGTGCGATTACCGGCCTCGACGGCATCGTGGCGGTGCCCGACCGGCCTGACGGCGCATCCAGTGTCGCCGACCTGGAAGCACTGGTTCGGCGGGGCCAGGCCGATGCGGCGGTGTGGCTGCGGGCCGAGCCCGACGGCAACCTGGATGCCGATCCGCCGGTGGTCGTGATCGGCGACGCCTCGCGCGCGCTGGCGGCCGCGGTGGTGACCGGTCGCGTGCAGCGGGTGCTGCAGTCGGAATTTCCGTCGCTGGGCGTGGCGCGCGCCGCGTCGCTGATCGATGCGCTGGCCGGTCCATACACCGAAGACCAGCAGGAGGCACTGGACCTGGCGCTGTCCGAACTGGATCCGGCTGCCCTGGAAGAGCAGGGCGGCGATACCTCGCAGGACGGGCTGGTCGCGCAGCGCCTGCTGGGCGGCGGCCGCGAGATCGACGACGGCGTGAGCTACTACGCCGGCGCCGTGGCCATCCTGTTTCTGCTGTTCGCCGCCATGCAGGGCGCCATTTCCCTGATCGACGAGCGAAACTCCGGGATTGTCGACCGGCTGGTCGCCGGGCCGGGCGGCTATACCGTGGTGGTCGTGGGCAAGGGGCTTTTCCTGATCCTGCAAGGCGTGGTGCAGGCGGCGCTGATCTTCGTCGTGGCCTGGTGGCTGTACGGCCTCGACTGGTTAGGCCATTTTGGACCCTGGCTGATCACCGCCGTGCTCGCCGCGGCCGTCTCGGCGTGGCTGGGTCTGCTGCTGGCCTCGCTGTGCAGCTCGCGTCAACAGGCGCAAACGGCATCTGCATTCGTGGTGCTTATACTGTCGGCCGTAGGCGGCAGCATGATGCCGCGCTTCCTGATGCCGGGCTGGCTGCGCGAGCTCGGCTGGTTCACCCCGAACGCCTGGGTGATCGAAAGCTGGCAGGGCATCTTCTGGCGCGGCGACGGACCGGCGGAGCTGGCAGCCGGTTGGGGCGTGCTGGCCGCCACCGCGCTGGGCGCGATGCTGATCAGCGTCTGGCTGGCGCATCGGTTGGCGCGTGAAAAGTAATCTGCACATTGTTCAGGCATGCTTGCAGCATCGACTGAACCTGAAACATGAATTTCGAGCTATCCCGGACTGATACGAGATGAACATCGCCATCAACGCATTTCTGTTCTTTGGCACCGTCGTCGCCATGGAGGGCGTGGCATGGTGGACCCACCGCTACGTGATGCACGGCTGGGGCTGGGGCTGGCACAAGTCCCACCACGAGCCGCGCACAGGCATGTTCGAAAAGAACGACCTGTTCGCCGTGGTCGGCACCGCGATTTCGATGTCGCTGATCGCCTACGGCGCCGAAAACCTCGGCCCCACCTGGTGGATCGGATGGGGCATGGCCGGCTACGGCTTCTGCTACTTTGTGTTCCACGACGGCCTGGTTCACCGCCGCTGGCCGCTGAAGTGGCACCCGAAGAGCGGCTATCTCAAGCGCCTCATCCAGGCCCACAAGATGCATCACGCCGTGCACGAAAAAGACGGCGCGTTTTCATTCGGCTTTCTTTACGCGCGTCCGTTGCCGGAGCTGAAGCGGCAGTTTCAGGCGGTGCAGGAGGGGAAGGTAAAAGTCAAAGGTGAAAGGTGAACAGTGAAAGGCGAAATTCCTGACGCTTGATCCTCTCTGATTACTTAGCCGACTCAGCCACTTTTTCGGAAAAGCGTTTCTGGCCGCGGATAGACGCGGATGCACACGGATGAAGACAGTTGATCGTAAAGGGAAAGGTCTCGGTCAGGCGCTTTCAGGCATCTGCCCCTGATGTGGCGCCGGCCTGCGCTAATTTGTGTTCACTCTTTGGTTTTCATCCGCGTTTTCCGCGTAAATCTGCGGCAAAACGGCTTTTCGGTGGATGCGCTGTGACTCCCCGTTTCCGCGGGAGCTGGTTTGGATTCCGGTTGCAAAGGCCGCGGCGGCGGGGCCGCCGCGAAAGTTTGAATCGGTGCCTCAGAAGCTCAGGCGCAGGTTGGCGCGATAGATATTGAGGTCGAATTCGTAGGTCTCGACGCCCAGGCTGAGGCCGAAATTGCGATGAAACTTGAACAGCAGGTCGGCGCCGAGAATGCCGTCGCCGCTGTCACCGTCGCTTTGGTAGCCGCCGAAGACCCTGCCTTCGACACGGTCGTTGAAGCCGTGGCGCAGGCCGATATCGCCGCGAAATCCGTCGTCGTCAGTCGAGCCGATTTCAATTGCTGCGTACGAGCCTTCGACGAACAGATCGGTGTTCGGCTGCAGGTTGAAGCGGTAGCCGAGGCCGAACTTGTACAGGTCGATATCGAAATCGGAATTGATGAATGGTCGTCTGATGCCGGCTTCCCAGCGATCCCAGCTGCCGTGGACGTAGACCCCACCGGCAAGGTCGGCAGAGGCACGTACGTTGAATCCGGTTTCCGTTTCGGAAATGCCAACAGCGTCGATCTCGACGATCGAAACGCCACCTTCAAGGTAGCTGTAGCTCAGATCTCCCCCCGATTGAGCCATCGCCATATTGCAACCCACCGTGACTGCCGTCAACGCGAGGCCGGCAAGCATTGTTTTGCGCATTCTCATGTTCTCCAGTTTAAGTCGTGCCTGTTCCCCGCCCGGAAAACGGTCGGAGTCGGTCGCCGTAGGTACATCGGTCCTGATTTTTGATCGGCTATCAATCGGTCATTGATTAGAGCAGCATCCCACCGCTGGTCGCGACGATACACTAGATTCGGCGGCTGTGAATTGCCGAAAGTCAAATTGTTCCATGCGACGCCGTCTTGCGAATTTATTGCCCAGATTCAGGCGCTTGATGGTCCTCGAGAATTTCGAGCAGGGAGTTCAGTACCCGGTCGGCCGCCTGGATGCCCGGGTCGTCGGGTTCGAAGACCGACGGCACGGCAATGACGGTCATGCCGGCGGCCTTGCCGGCCGCGACGCCGGCCGGGGCATCTTCGAAGACCATACATCGTTCGGGTTCCACGCCCAGCCTTTCGGCAGTGGTCAGGAACACCGCTGGATCGGGCTTGCCGCGTGCTTCGTGGATGCCCGAGTGGGTGAGGTCCAGCAACGCCGCCAGTTCGAGCTTTCCGACGACCGCGTCGATCAGCGCCGGCGGCGACGACGAGGCGATGGCGAGCTTGAGTCCGGCATCGCGCAGCAGGCGCATGGTCCGGTGCACGCCCGGCAGCGCTTCGCCCTTGTCCAGGATCAGGCGCGTGACCTCGGCGAGCACCCGCTCGACCATCTCGTCGACCGGTGGGCCCTGCCAGTCGAAGCTTTCGTGCCACAGCGACAGCACTTCGTCGATCCGACGCCCGGCCGTGGCCCGGCAGAGCTCTCGGGTAACCGGCACGTCCCAGGGCGCGTAGGTCGCGATCTCGGCGTCCTGCCACAGCGGTTCGGAATCGATCAGCAGGCCGTCCATGTCGAAGATGGCGGCGGTGTAGTCGGACAGGTCGATCATCGGCTCGGATTGATGTTGGGGAAAGGGGATTCTGACGGAATCGGAAAGCCGGCTTTCAGGTTTCAGGTTTCAGGAAAAGCGCGAGCCGGAACCCGGAGGCCGAGCGGTTATCCGACCTCGGATTGAATAAAATCCAATATTGTTGTTCCGGAAACCGTAAAAAAATGCCCGGCGCAAGGGCCGGGCAATACTGTTGGAGCAGCAGGGAGTGTCATTGATCCGCAGTGAAGTTCGAATTACCTTGCCGATCAATACATGCAGAACGATACACCCCGCCTATGGATTTGTGAAATGAATTGTTTATATCGGAGTCATAGGTAGAGAAGATAGGCAATCACCTCAGCGCCTGCGCCAGAGCGTCCAGCTCGGGCGCCATGGGGTCGGCGCGACTGGGGCGTTGCAGCAGTTCGTCCAGCGCCGGGGGCAGTGGAATTTTCCGCCCGATGATGGGTTCGATCACGGTCTCGAACTTGGCCGGGTGAGCGGTGGCCGCGACCAGCGCCGGTTGCCGGTGGCCGTCGCCCCGCAGCCTCGACAGCAGTTCCAGCGCGCACGCGGTGTGTGGGCACACGATCCGGCCATGTACCTCGTATTCGCGCCGAATGCACGATTTGATGGCGTCGTCGTCGATGCTTTCGGCGTGAATGCCGGCATCGCGCGGATTGGTGTCGCGGTAGAACCAGGCCAGCCGCTCGAAGTTGCTGGGATCCCCCACGTCCATCGCGTTGGCCAGCGTCCGGAGACCGGCGCGGCCGCGATACTCGGCGCCGCCGAAATAATCGGGAAGCGTGCGATTTGCATTCGTGGCCAAGTACACGCGGCGGATCGGAAAGCCCATGTCGCGCGCCACGATGCAGGCCAGCGCATTGCCCAGGTTGCCGGTGGGCACGATCACGTCCAGCGGGTCGGGGCTGCGAAGGCGCACCGCGGCCAGCGCGTAGTAACTGATCTGCGGCAGCAGGCGGCCGATTGAAATGCTGTTGGCCGAGGTCAGGCCATGGCGCTCGACCAATTCCGGATTGCCGAGCGCCTGCTTGGCCAGCCGCTGACAGTCGTCGAAGCTGCCCTCGACCCGAAACGCCTGGACGTTGTCGCCGAACGCGCCGAGCTGGTGGGCCTGGCGACCCGATACGCGGCCGTCGGGGTACAGGATGACGACACGAAACCCCGGCTGGCGATGGAATGCGGCGGCCACGGCGGCACCGGTGTCGCCCGACGTCGCGACCAGAACCGTGCGCGGCGGCGACGATTCCGAACGCAGCGCACCCAGGCTGCGCGCCAGGAAGCGGGCGGCAAAGTCCTTGAACGCTGCGGTTGGACCGTGGAACAGTTCCATCATCCAGGCCGGGTCATCTCGATCGGTCGTCGCCAGGGGTTCAATGGGCAACGGCAGGTCCAGCGCGTCGCGGCAGATTGCACCCAGCCGCTCGGCCAGCGCCGAGCCGTCGAAGAACGGCGCAAGAACTTCGGTCGCGCATTCGGGCAGGCTGATATGCGGCTGGAAGGCGCCCGCATCGAAGCGGGGCAGGGCGGTCGGAACATACAACCCGCCATCGGGCGCCAGCCCGGCCTCGAGCGCCTCGGTAATGCCGGATTCCAGCTTCGGGTCGCGTGTGCTGGTGAATTTCATTCAAGCTCCACGATGCGTGCGCCGGGCGCGGCGACCGGCGAGACGAAGGCTTCCGCGACCAGGCCGGCGTCGGCGAAGGCATCGACCATTGCCCTGCCGGCCGATTCCGCATCGAACTGGTCGACAAACCAGCCGAACACGGTCGGGCCGGCGCCCGAGATCGACGCGCCCAGCGCCCCGTGTTCAAGCGCGGCCCGCTTGACGTGGGCAAAGCCGGGAATCAGCGCTGCGCGGCGCGGTTCGACCATCACGTCGCTCAGCCCCGAACGGATGAGTTCGATATCGCACTGGTGGCAGCCGGCCAGCACCTGGGCCAGGTTGGACGACTGGGCGACCACGGTCGCCAGATCGAACGGCTCGGCGAGGCACTGTCGGGCGTCGCGGGTATTGACCTGGTAGTCGGGATGCACCGCTACCGCCGTCAGTCCGCCGGGCACCGGGATCGCGACCAGTCGATCGGCAGTGGCCAGCACCAGGCCGCCGAGAAGCTGGCAGCCCACGTTGTCGCCGTGCGCGGCGCCGCTGGCGACGGCCTCGCCGGCGAGCGCGAACGGGTAGAGCTGCTCGGGCGCGAAATCGAGCTCCAGCAGCGTGGAGGCAGCCACCACCGCCGCCACGGCAGACGCCGCCGAACCGCCCAGCCCGGACGCCAGCGGTATGCCTTTTTCGATAGCCAGTTCGATGCCGATATCGATTCGATGCGCTTCGAGCAGAGCCATCACCGCGCGTGATGCGGTGTTGGATTCGGCGTCAATCGGCAACGCATGCCGGCTGCCGCTGATCGAGACGATGCGAACGCCGGGCGCGGAACTTCGCGATGCGGTGACCCGATCGGACGGAGAAACCAGCGCATGCCCCAGCAGGTCGAAGCCGACTGCTGCATTGCCGACGCTGGCCGGCGCCGTGGCGGTGGCGAACGATATGCTCATTCAATCAATCCCGCTCTTCCAGGTGGTTGATTCGCTTGACCGCAATAAGCGACGGCGATCGTGTGAATCGGGAATTATTCAAATTGTGTTAATATAACCTGACAAGTTCAAAGCAAAGGGCTGGATATATTCCGGAACCCGGCTGCGACTGATTTGCAGTCATTGATGAAAAAAATTCGTGGTGAACGGGGAATCGTCACGATCAAACGACCTGCAGAGCCAGTACAAGAATACTATCGCGCTCCGATTGATCGCAGGTTGTCGATCGTGTAGATAATCCGAGTCCGGTCACGCGTTGGCCGGCTTCAATACGATCATTGTTCGACTGCGCTTTTTGAATGCGCTTCCTGATCGTGATTGTTTTCTCGTTTCGCGTTCGTTCGAGTCCTCGATCGGGGCTATGGACGTGCGTGACTTTGTCATCGCGGTGGAGCGCTATTACTTTCCGAACCTGCTCTTGCCGATCCCGATCGGTGGGTACGGGAGAGCGATAACGACCGTTTCTCATCATGGACCTTCCGGGAAATTCTCGAGTCAGGAGATCTCGAGCTGTCTGCCCCTGCTTTGTTTTCCCATTCATTTCTCCATTACAAAGGTGGAAGCGAAGACATGATGAGCAGAAACAAGTTATCCCAGGCGATTCTCTGGGGTCTGGCCGCCAGCGCCACCACGCTGCAGGCGCAGGACGAGCAGAACAACCAGGATGAAAATTCCAGAGAGATCGAACGAATCGTCGTCACTGCGACCAAGACCGAAGAGGTTGATTTGCAGTCGGCTCCGGTCACGGTCCAGGCGCTCGGGGCGGAAGAACTGAACCAGCAGAACATCGGCAACTTCGATGATCTTCGCAACAGCGTTCCCGGTCTGAACGCCGCCAGCCGCGGCCCGGGCCAGCAGACGATCTTCATTCGCGGCATGGCCGTGCAGCCGATCACGGTGCTGCTCTCCGGCGCCCAGGGCACTCAGCCGAATGTTGCGTTGTACCTCGACGAGCAGCCGGTCACCGCGCCGGGCCGCAACCTCGACGTCTACGCCACCGACTTGCGCCGCATCGAGGTGCTGCCCGGACCGCAGGGCACGCTGTTCGGCGCCAGCTCACAGGCCGGTACCATTCGCTACATCACCAACAAGCCGCGCCTGTATGAATTCAACGCCGGCTTCAGTGCCGAGGCGTCGTTTACCAAGGACGGCGAAATGAACGGCTCGGGCGAGGGCTTCCTCAACATTCCGATCGGCGACAAGACCGCGGCCCGCCTGACGTTCTACAACGTCAACTACGGCGGCTACATCGACAACGTGCGCGGTACCTTCACGACGGACCCGGAGATCAACCCGAATTCGGCCATCGATCTCGGTCCGGACGCGACATACGAGACCACCAGCAACAACGAGCTGGTCGAAGACAATTTCAACGACAGCTTCTACAAGGGCGTGCGCGCAGGTGTGTATCACGAGTTCAACAGCGACTGGAATGTTCTCGTCCAGAACACCTACCAGGAACTGGGTGCCGACGGCGTGTTCGATTACGATCCGGAAATCGGCGACCTGAAGGTTTCGCGCTTCTTCCCCGACGAGCTCGAAGACAAGTTCAACCAGACTTCCTGGACCGTCGAAGGCCGTGCCGGAATGCTGGATCTGGTCTATACCGGCGGCTATCTCTATCGTGAGGTCGAGCAGTCGGTCGACTACACCGGCTACAACAACGCCGGTGCGTTCATCGCCTACTACACCTGCACCTACGACAACCCGGCCTATATCGTCAACTACGATATCGATCCGCGGTTCATTACCGAGAATCGTCAGTGCCTGGATCCGACCAAGGGCGTGAAGATCAAGCAGGACCACACGCGCAATACGCACGAGTTCCGGATTTCCACGCCGGCCGAGAACCGCTGGCGGTTTGTCGGTGGCGTGTTCTACGACAACTACGAACTCGAGACCCAGGACGATTTCTTCTACCTGGCCACGCCCGACCTCGGATTCGCGCCCAATGCCCCGATTTCGGATGCGTTCCAGGTCAACCCGGAAACACGTCCGCCGGGCGTCGCGTTCTTCAACGATATCTTCCGCAGTGAGGAGACCACCGCTGCGTTCGGTGAGTTCGGCTACTACATCATCCCCAACGTGCTGCGTGCATCCGTCGGGGCGCGAGTCTACGAAATCGAAGCCGACTTCAAGGGCTCGTCGAACTTTGCCGACGGTATTTTCCAGGGCTCGGTCAACACCGATCGCGGTCGCGACTACGACGTCGACGGCGGCCATCGTCCGGAACCGATTTCCGAAGAAGATGTAATCACCCGGTTCAACATTTCATATACGCCCAACAGTCAGGTGATGCTGTACGCGACGCGTTCGGAAGGCTTCCGTCCGCCGGGCTGGAACCGCGGTGGCGGTATTCCGTCGGCCAATCCGGAATTCCCGACCGTCAGCGCCACCTACGAGACAGACGACGTGGTCAACTGGGAACTCGGCTGGAAGACGCTGTTCTTCGGCAATTCGCTGCGGATCAACGGCAGCGCCTATTTCGTCGAGTGGACCGATATGCAGGTATCGCGCTTCGATCCGGAGAACGTCTCCATCCTGACGTTCATCGAGAACTCGGCGGATTCCGAAATTTTCGGTATCGAGACGGACTTCACCTGGCGCGCCACGCAGAACTTCACGCTGTCGGGTGCGATCTCGTACAACGACACCGAGTTGACCGACGTCGACGCCCAGGTGATCGAGCTTGCGCCGGTCGGCAGCCAGCTGCCTCTGGTGCCGGAACTCCAGGGCTATCTGCGCGGTCGCTACGAGAAGCCGCTGAATGTCGACTGGGCCGATTCGGGCTACGTGCAGCTGTCCGGCACCTTCGCCCAGAATTCGTTCAGCTCGCTGGTCGCCGAGGAACGCCGTCGCCAGGCAGGCTACGGCATCCTCAACGCGCGAGCCGGCATCAGGAAAGATAACTGGACGGTCGAAGGCTTCGTCGAGAACTTCACCGACAAGCGGGCCGAGTTGTTCAAGAACAACCAGGACGATATCCTGCGGATCACCACCAACCGTCCTTTGACGGCCGGTATCCGCGTGTCGTACCGCTTCCTGCCTTACTGAGGACTCGAAGCATGACGGGCGGCGCCAGGCGCCGTCCGTTGCCCGATGCTTGACGGCAGCTCCCCCGGGGCTGCCGTTTTTTTATCCCGGCCCGTTCACCGCCGCTGCCTTCGGGCAGGAGTGAACAAGCCCAGTCCATATTCGCTGTTCAGCAACACGATCCAGCGGCAATGCCGCTTGGCAGCCACGGTAAACTGCAATCATGTCCGATCAAACATCAACCGCGGGGCCGGTCGAGCAGGCCGAGCGATTGCTCAAGCAGAAGCAGGTTCGGCAGGCGACCGCGCTGCTGGAAAAAGCCCTGCAGGCCGACCCCGGGAACGCACAGGCCCTTTACCTTCTGGCGGTCTGCTACCGCGTGCAGCGTCGCTTCGACGATGCGCTGGCCACGCTCGACCGGCTCCGGACGCTATCGCCTGACTACGCGCGGGCCTGGCAGGAGATCGGCCACAATCATCGCGATCTCGGACGTTTCGATGCCGCGATCGACGCCTATGAGCACGCCGTGGAACTGAATCCCGGTCTGGTGGCAAGCTGGCGGTTTCTCGCCGAGGCGCATCGAAACGCCGGTTCTACCGAGCGCGCGAAGCTCGCCGAAGCCAATTTCAAACGCCTGAGCGGACTGCCGCCGGAACTGGTGGCAGTCACATCCATGATGCATGAGGGCAAGCTGTACAAGGCCGAGAAGCTTTGCCGGCACTTCCTGCAACAGACCCCGCATCACCTCGAAGCGATGCGCTTGCTGGCCCAGATCGGCAGCCGGCTCAACATTTACGACGACGCCGAGTTCCTGCTCGAAAGCGCGCTCGAGATGGAGCCGGATTTCGACCTGGCGCGCATGGACTACGTCAAGGTGCTGCATCAGCGCCAGAAGTTCGAACGTGCGTTCGCCGAGGCACGCAAGCTGCGCGAGCGCATGCCCGGCAACCCGGCCGCCGAGCTGGCCTACGCCAACCAGTGTTCGGCGGTGGGTCGCTACGACGAGGCGCTGGCGGTGCTGGACCGGCTCGTCGACGGCATCGACAACCCGGCCAACGTGCAGATGCTCAGGGGCCACGCGCTCAAGACCATCGGCCGTCACGACGACGCCGTCGATGCCTATCGCGCCGCCTACCGCTCGCGTCCGTCGCTGGGCGATGCGTGGTGGTCGCTGGCCAACATGAAGACCTTCGAATTCAGCGACGAGCAACTGGCGCGCATGGAATCGCAGGTTGATGCGTCGGGGCTGGGCCGCGTCGACGAGTACCACCTGTGCTTTGCGCTGGGCAAGGCTTTCGAGGACCGCGAGCAGTACGCGCGTGCGTTTGAATTCTACGCCCGGGGCAATCGCCTCAAGAAGGACGAGCTTAGATACAGCGCCGATCGCATGCAGGCCGATTTCGACCGGCAGAAGGCGTTCTTCACGCCCGAGCGCGTCCAGACGTTTTCGGGACGCGGCATAGAGGCGCCCGATCCGATCTTCATCGTCGGCCTGCCGCGCGCCGGATCAACGCTGGTCGAGCAGATCCTGGCCTCGCACAGCCAGATCGACGGCACCCTGGAACTGCCCAATATCCTCGCCACGGCGCATCGGCTCAACGGGCGGTTGGAACGCGGCCAGGAACCGCGTTACCCGGGCGTGCTGGCCGCTCTGGCGCCGGAGAAATTCGCCGAGATGGGGCAGCAGTACATCGACGAGACCCGCATTCATCGCCAGGACGCGCCGTATTTCACCGACAAGATGCCCAACAATTTCCGCCACGTCGGACTGATCCTGTCGATCCTGCCCAATGCGCGCATCATCGATGCTCGGCGCGCGCCCATGTCGTGCTGCTTTTCGGGCTACAAGCAATTGTTCGCCGAAGGTCAGGAATTCACTTACAGCCTCGACGATATCGGTCGCTATTACGCCGGCTACGTCGATCTGATGGCACACTGGAAAAGTCTCTATCCGGACTCGATCCTGCAGGTGGATTACGAGAACGTGGTCGACGCGCTCGAGCCGCAGGTGCAGCGCATGCTGGACTTCCTTGGGCTCGATTTCGAGCCCGGCTGCGTCGAGTTCCACCGCACTCAAAGGTCGGTACGCACGGCGAGCTCCGAGCAGGTAAGAAAGCCCATTTATCGCACCGGCGTGGAGCAGTGGCGTCATTTCGAACCCTGGCTCGGCGACCTGGAACGGGCGCTGGCCGGCATCAACCAGTCAAAACGAGAACAAACTTGATGGAATCGAAAGCACATATCGTTGAAAATTGGTTGCCGCGCTACACCGGCACGGCGCTGGAGGATTTCGGAAAGCATATCCTGCTGACCAATTTCGATAACTACGTCGAAAAGTTTGCCGACCGGATGGGTGTCGAAGTGCAAGGCCGCGACAAGGCGATGCGCAACGCCACGGCCGAGGACCTCACCATGATCAATTTCGGCATGGGCAGCGCCAACGCCGCGACCATCATGGACTTGCTCAGCGCGGTGTCACCGAGAGCCTGCCTGTTTCTCGGAAAGTGCGGCGGACTGAAGAAGAAGAACAAGCTCGGCGACCTGATCCTGCCGATCGCCGCGATCCGGGGCGAGGGCACATCCAACGATTACTTTCCGCCCGAGATTCCGTCGCTGCCGGCCTTCACGCTGCAGCGCGCGGTGTCGTCGACGGCGCGCGATTACGAGATGGATTACTGGACCGGCACGGTATACACCACCAACCGACGCGTCTGGGAGCACGACAAGAGCTTCAAGAAATATCTTCGCCGCACCCGCTGCATGGGCATCGATATGGAAACCGCGACGATCTTCATTACCGGCTTCGCCAACCGTATCCCCACCGGTGCGCTGCTGCTGGTGTCGGATCAGCCGATGGTGCCCGAAGGCGTCAAGACCGACGCCAGCGATCGCGTGATCACCGACCAGTTCGTCGACAAGCAGATCGACATCGGCATCGATTCGCTGCGCGAGATTCGCGACCAGGGGCGGTCGGTCCGGCACCTGCGCTTCGATTAGGAAGCCCCTGACAGCTACTGCGCGCGCGCCTGACGGCGTGCGGCGGTGCTCGGAATCCTCATGTACAACCTCGTACACTGCGGATCCTGCGCTCCGGCGCCCACCGTCAGCCGCGCGCTCGCTACGCTGTCAGCGGCTTCCTCCACTGTGAAAGAGTAACGTGAATCGACGCGGAGATAGTTGCGTAGTCGAACCGTACGAAAAAGGCCCGGCGGATGGCCGGGCCTTCGTCGCTCCCTGTAGAGTCTCCCCGCTACTGCACTTCCAGCGCGAACTGCGCCGAAATCCAGCCTTCGCGGCCCTGGTCGTCGCGGATGTTGAGCCAGTCGCCGGCGCGTGCGACCACGTCGACGATCGCACCGGAATTGAGCGAAAAGACCACGGGATTGTCGGTACCCGGCCCCTGGCGGACGTTGAGCGAGCTCGCGGTTATCACGACTTTTTCGTTGGCAGAGCCGCCGCTGCTGCCTCCGCCTCCGCCCGATACCGTATTGCCCATGGCGTCGTAACGCATCATTTGCGGCGGCGTCACGGAAATCACGTAGTCGACGGCTGCGCCGATGACCTGGCGCAGGGCCTTCTCGCGCGGCGTGTTCTTCCACGACGACAGTGACCCGCCCAGTCCGACCGAGCCGGTGTAGCCGGCCAGGGCACCGCCGATGTTGAAGTCCTTGGCTTCGCCTTCGACGCTGGTAGCGGCCAGGATGCGACTGGTTCGGGCGTCGACCACGCGCAGGTCTATCGCCATGTGGGCGCTGCGCGAACCGCCGGCAATTGCACCGACGACGCGACCGAGATTGCCGCCGCCGAGACTGCCCGAAGTGCCGCCGGAGTTGCCGTCGAATTCGGTAACCGCTGCGACGACCAGCAGTTCAGCGCCCTCGATCTCGCCGATGGCTGCCGCGGTATCCTGCCGCACCCGGCCGCTGGCGCCCAGGTCCTGTTCGCTCAATACGTCATCCAGCGCCTGGCGTTCGAGCACGATGTAACGCCCGGAATTGACCAGTGCGGTGGTCAGCATGTCGGCCATGCCGTCGCCGATCGACGGGCTGTACCAGTTGTATGAATCTGCCGTCTTGTTCTCGAACCGGGCCACCGCAATGCGCGCTTTGGGGCCGTTGTAGTGCTCGGCCTGGGCGTCGGCCATGCTTCGGCCGGAGCTCTCGCGAACGTTGGTCGTCGTGCCGGTACCGGCCGGACAGCCGGCCAGAAGCAGCATGCTCATCATCGCCAGCGCCAGTTTCACAGCATTTTTCATCGATGGCTCCCTTCCGGATGATCTTCTGTTGTCCAATGCCGATTTCATTCCACCTTGAGCGTGGACTCGGCTGCGACCCAGCCGGTGCGGCCCTGGTCGTCGCGCACCTGCACCCAGTCGCCGGCGCGGATCACCGCCTCGACGATCTTGCCGGCGCTCAGTGTGAACGCGGCCGGGGTTTCGCTGTTGGGTCCCTGGTGAGCGCTGACCGAGGTTGCTGTGATCACGACGCGTTCGCCGCCGCCGTTGGTAGCTGAGGCTCCGCTGCTGCTGGGCGAGCCGCTGACCGGACGCCCCGATGCGTCGTAGCGCAACATCGTCGGCGGGGTCACCGAGATGACGTAGTCGACGGCCGCACCGATGACCTGTCGCAGCGCTTTTTCGCGCGGCGTGTTCTCCCATGACGACAGCGAGCCGCCCAGGCCGACCGAGCCGGTGTAGCCGGCCAGCGCACCGCCGATGTTGAAATCCTTGGCCTCGCCTTCGACGCTGGTTGCGGCCAGGATTCGGCTGGTGCGCGAGTCGACTACCCTCAGGTCGATCGCCATGTGGGCGCTGCGCGAGCCGCCGGAAATGGCGCCGAACACGCGGCCGATCTTGCTGCCACCGAGACTGCCGGAGGTGCCGCCGGAATTGCCGTCGAATTCGGTCACGGCCGCCACCACAAGCAGTTCCGCGCCTTCGATTTCTCCTATCGCCGCCGCAGTATCCTCGCGAATTCGGCCGCTGGCGCCGAGATCCTGTTCGCTGAGCACGGTATCGAGGCTTTCGCGCTCGAGCACGATATAGCGCCCGGAATTGACCAGTGCGGTGGTCAGCATGTCGGCCATGCCGTCGCCGATGGAGGGGCTGTACCAGTTCATGGAATCGGCGGTCTTGTTTTCGAACCGGGCCACCGCAATGCGTGCTTTGGGGCCGTTGTAATGGTCGGCCTGGGCGTCGGCCATGCTGCGACCGGAACTTTCGCGAACGTTGACCGTGGTGCCTGCCTGGGCGATGCATTCGGTGGTCAAGCCGGCAGCGGCCAGCGCGAAGATGAGGCTAGAGATCCAGTATTTCATTGGGTTGTCCCGACATATTGTCTTCAAGAAGTTGCTGGAGACCGAACTGCGCATGCAAGTCAGGCCCGCGGTATGTCCAATTTATACGAATTCCAGGCGCAATGCGCGCCATGCCTTCGGGCATAAGAAGGCCGTGACCTGTTCTCCCCGAAGCCCCGAGCCCTTCCGCCGCTGCCACGCGCGCGCGATGGCGCCGGTCGGTGGCATCGAGCAGCCGTCGTCAGGTTGCGGCTGCGGCGCGTCCGGCCTTGTTGGCCGGCTCGGGCAAGCTGGCGCGCCGTCCTATGCCTTCGTGTCTGAAGCCGAGTTGGGCCAGGTCGCGCGGATCGTAGATGTTGCGGCCATCGAAGATTACCGGTTCGGACAGCTGGGTCTTGATGCGATCGAAATCGGGACTCCAGAATGCCTTCCATTCGGTAATTACCACCAGTGCATCGGCGCCGTCAAGCGCCTGATACGGGTCCTCGACCAGCGTCAGGTCATCGCGTTCGCCGCAGATTCGCCGGGTTTCCGGCATGGCCTTGGGATCGAACGCACGAACCTTCGCCCCGGCTGCCCAAAGGGCTTCCATCAGCACCAGCGAAGGCGCTTCACGCATGTCGTCGGTTTCCGGTTTGAACGCCAGGCCCCACAGCGCCAGCGTACGACCGCTCAGATCGTTGCCGAAGTGCAGACTGATCTTTTCGAACAGGCGCTGTTTCTGGGTCTGGTTGACCGTCTCGACCGCCTGCAGGATGCGTGCCTGGTGGCCGTTTTCGGCAGCGGTGCGGGCCAGCGCGCGAATATCCTTGGGGAAGCACGATCCACCGTAGCCCACACCCGGATAGATGAAGTGGTATCCGATGCGCGGGTCCGAGCCGATCCCGATTCGCACCCGCTCGATGTCTGCGCCGACCCGCTCGGCGATATTGGCCAGTTCGTTCATGAACGAGATCTTGGTCGCCAACATCGCGTTGGCCGCGTACTTGGTCAGCTCGGCCGAGGCGATGTCCATCGAAAAGATCTTTTCACGGTTCCGGTTGAACGGCGCATAAAGATGCCGCAACTGCGATTCGGATTTTTCGTCTTCCACGCCAATAATGATCCGGTCGGGCGCCATGAAGTCCTTGACCGCGGCGCCTTCCTTCAGAAACTCCGGATTGGAGGCTACGCGTGGCGTGAATTTGCCGGCACCGGTCTCGGCCAGGGCTGCACGGACCTTGGCGGCGGTGCCTACCGGGACGGTCGATTTCGTGACCACCAGCTGCGATTCGGCCAACTCGCGGCCGATCGTGCGTGCCACCGAAAGCACCGCGCGCAAGTCGGCCGAGCCGTCCTGGTCCGACGGCGTGCCAACGGCGATGAACAGGATCTCGCCGTGGTGCGTGGTCTCGACCGCGTCCGACGAGAACTGCAGGCGGCCGGCGGCGTGGTTGCGCTGCACCAGCCCTTCCAGGCCGGGCTCGAAGATCGGAATCTCGCCGCGGTTCAGCGCATCGACCTTGTCCTGGTCGATGTCCATGCAGACGACGTGGTTGCCGACCTCGGCCAGACAGGCGCCGGTGACCAGCCCCACGTAGCCCGTTCCGAAAATTCCGATGCGCATGCTTCAATCCCTTCCGTTCTTTAGGCCGAGGTTACCGCAGATTGTCTACAGAAATACTGCGGTTGTGGAGCGCTGAAATCATTTTCAATCATGAAGCTGTGAAAAATCGCAATGAAGCGTAGCGAGCGGCTCCCTGGCGGTGGCCGCCGGCGCGCAGGAACCGCAGTGCACTAATCGGTGCATGAGGATTCCGAGCACCGCCGGACGCCGCCAGGGAGCCGCGCAGTAGCTTCACTGTGATTTTTGCAGGTCCTGGATCATCGCTTTCAAGAACCTTGCCGCCTCGCCACCGGTGCAGACCCTGTGATCGAAGGTCAGCGACAGCGGCAGCGTGCGGTGTGCTTCCATCCCGCCCAGGACCGGCACCACTTCGTGCCGCAGCACGCCGGCGGCCACGATGGCCACGCACGGCGGGTTGACGATGGGCGTGGCGTAGCGGCCGGCGAACACCCCGAAGTTGGACAACATGATGGTGTAGTCCTTGAGATCTTCCGGCGGTATCGAGCGATTCTTCGCGTTGTCGCGCAGCCGGTTGATCTCTTCGCGCATCTGCCGGCGGTCCGAGGAATGCACGTCCTTCAGGCGCGCGACGAACAGGCCGTCGGCGGTATCGACGGCCATGCCGACGTGCATGCCCTTGTGGATCATGCGCATGTTCTGTTCGTCGTCGTACCAGGCGTTCAGGCCCGGTTCGGCCTGGGCGCCGGCCCACAGCGAGCGCAGCAGGCGCACGGTGATGTCCTCGCCATGCTGCCAGGCGTGGATGTCGGCGTCGTCCATGATGGTGGTGGCCACGACACGGGCGTGCGATTCGCTCATCGCGCGCGCCATGGTCCGTCGCGTGCCGCGGATCGGTTCCCATTCGCCGCTGGGCGCCTCGGGTTTGCTGTCTGTGTCGGCTTGCCTGCGCGCAGGACGGGGCTCCTCGCGGCTGGGCTGGGCTTCCCGGGTTTGCGCCGGCTTGCGCGTCGGCCCCTGCTCGGCGGCCTTGCGGACGTCGGACGAGGTCACCACGCCTTCCGGACCGGTCGCCTCGACGCTGCCGAGATCGACCTTGAGCTTGCGCGCCAGCGCGCGAACCGCCGGTGTGACCTTGACGCCGCCGACGCTCGAGTGGCTCTGCCTGACGACTTCGTCGGATGTGGTGACGTTGCCGACCACGGTTCCGGTGTCGGCGCGCTCCTCGCCGGTCTGGCCGACATCGTCGTCGGCAGGTTCGACCGCCTGCGGTTCCAGTTTTCGCTCGGACGATTCCGGCTCGGCTCCGTCCTTGTCAGCAGCTTTCTCGTCACCGGCACCTTCGCCGGTGTCGAACTCCACCAGCGGCGCGCCGGTCTTGATCACGTCTCCGGCCTGGCCGTGGAACTTCGCGACCTTGCCGGCGTAAGGCGAGGGTACCTCGACGACGGCCTTGGCCGTCTCCATGGAGACAATCGGATCGTCGACCTTGACCGTGTCGCCCTCGGCGACCAGCCATTCGACGATTTCGGCGTCGGGCAGACCTTCACCCAGGTCGGGCAGATTGAACGTCTTCATTCGAACTCCAGGATTTCGTTGGCCGCGGACACGATGCGTTCCATGCTCGGCATGTAATTCATTTCACTGCGGTACAGCGGCATGATGGTGTCGTAGCCGGTCACGCGCTTGATCGGCGCCTTGAGATGCCAGATGGCCTTCTCGGCCAGGCTGGCGGCGATCTCGCCGCCAACACCGCAGTGCTTCGGCGCCTCGTGCACGATCACGCAGCGGCCAGTCTTCTCGACCGATTCGATGATCGTTTCCATGTCGATGGGCGCGACCGTGGCCACGTCGATCACCTCGGCGCTGACACCGTTCTTTTCCAGTTCCAGCGCGGCTTCCATGGTTTCCTTGACCATCGCGCCCCAGGTCACCAGCGTGACGTCGGTGCCGTCGCGCAGCACGAAGCACACGTCCAGCGGCAACTCCTCGCCGTTGTCCTCGACTTCCTCGCGCTGCCAGCGGTAGATGCGCTTGGGCTCGAGGAACACCACCGGATCCGGATCGCGGATGGCCGCCAGCAGCAGTCCGTAGGCGCGCGAAGGCGACGACGGGATCACGGTGCGAACGCCGGGGAAATGCGCCCAGGTGGCCTCGTTGCTGTCGGAATGATGTTCCGGGGCATGAATGCCGCCGCCCCACGGCGCGCGGAACACTACCGGGCAGTTCATCCGGCCTCTAGTTCGATGCCGCAGGCGCGCGGCGTGGTTGACGATGTGGTCGACCATGGGATACATGAAGCCCTCGAACTGGGCCTCTGCAACGGGCTTCATGCCCTGCGACGCCATGCCGACGCACATGCCGGCGATCATCACCTCGGCCAGCGGCGTGTCGAGAACCCGGTCGTCGCCGAACTTCTGCTGCAGGCCGGCGGTGGCGCGGAACACGCCACCATTGACGCCCACGTCCTCACCGAACACGACCACCGTCGGGTCGACTTCCATCTCGTGCGCCAGCGCAAGCGTGACGGCTTCAACAAGCGTAATCTCGGCCATCAGTGGCTCCCTCCCTTGGCCGGGAAGCGGCGCGCGATTTCGCGCTGCTCTTCGAGATGGTGCGGCAGATCCTTGAACATGTAGTTGAACATCGAGTCGATCGGCTGCGGATCGTTGTTGATGCGGTCCTGGTATTCCTCGACCGCGGCGTTGACGCGCTCGGCGCAGTCGGACAGCAGCTCCTCTTCCTTGACCTGATCCCAGTGGCCCTGGTCGGTCAGGTAATTGCGCAACCTCAGCAAGGGTTCTTTCTTCCACGCCGAATCGACTTCGTCCTGATCGCGGTAGCGGCGGGCGTCGTCGGCGGTCGTGTGGTCGGAAAGCCGGTAGGTGAGCATTTCGATCACCGAGGCGCCGCGTCCTTCGCGCGCCGCGGCGATCGCCTTGTCCATCGCCCAGCGCGAGGCAATCAGGTCGTTGCCGTCGACCTGGATCGAGGGCAGTCCGCCGGCGATGCCTTTCTGGGCGAGTGTTCTTGCGGTGTTCTGCTTGGCCCGGGGCACCGAAATGGCCCACTGGTTGTTGACGATGACCAGCACCAGCGGCAGCTTCCAGGCGCTGGCGGCGTTGATCGCCTCGAGGAAATCGCCCTTCGACGATCCGCCGTCGCCGACCACGCTGACCGCCACGCGCGGCTGACCGTGCAGCTTGTAGGCCAGCGCCGCGCCGGCCGCGTGCAGGCACTGGGTGGCGATCGGCACGCACCAGGGAAAATCGTGCTTCGGTCCGGAGAAATCGTTGCCGCGCTCGTCGCCGCCCCAGTACATCAGGACATCCGACATCTTCACCCCGCGGAAGAACTGTGCGGCGTACTCGCGGTACATCGGCGCGAAGCAGTCTTCTTCGCGCATCGCCGAACCGATCGCGACGTGCGCCGCTTCGTGGCCCAGGCAGGATGCGTAGGTGCCGAGCTTGCCGGTGCGCTGCAGCGCCACCGATTTCTTGTCGAACACCCGGGTCAGCGTCATCAGCCGGTACAGGCTTTCGAGCTGTTTCGTGTCGCGCGCCAGCGCGGGTATCTGTACGCCATCGACCAGTCGCCCCTCTTCATCTAGGAACTGGAAAAAGTCGACTTTGAACGAGGCAATGGTTGCCGCCATGAGAAACCTCAGGATTGAAGGGTTGATTGTTATTCCACTTGGTTTTCCGTTTGACCGTGCCGGAACCCCGAGTCCAGGCGCTGCGGTCGAACGCAGCCAGCGGGTCATTATAACCGGGAGCGAGAGGGGCGTTAAACTGCGGATCGAACCCGATTCCGGATGGAAGACCAATGACCGACCACGACAATGGTCACAGCAATCGTCACGACAATCGCCGCAACCTGGAAGCCGGGATTGAAACCGAGCTGGGCGGCCGGCTCGATTACCAGGGCTACCTAGGACTGGACCGTGTGCTGAACGCGCAGTACCCGCTCAGCGAGCCGCCGCACCACGACGAGATGCTGTTCATCATCCAGCACCAGACCGCGGAACTCTGGTTCAAGCTGATCATCCACGAACTCAAGGCGGCCATCGGCCATCTTGCCGCCGACGACGCCGCACCGTGCCTGAAGATCCTGGCCCGGGTGAAGATGATCCAGCAGCAGCTGTTCGACCAGTGGGCGGTACTGGAGACGCTGACCCCCAGCGAGTATATGCAGTTTCGCGACGTGCTCGGATCGGCCTCGGGATTCCAGTCGTTCCAGTACCGCTGCGTCGAATTCCTGCTCGGCAACAAGAACCGCGACCTGACCCGTCTGTTTCGCCACCAGCCAAACGTCAAGGCCCAGCTCGAAAAAATACTGGAATCGCCGTCGGTCTACGATGAATTTCTGCGCTACCTGGCCCGTCGAGGCCTGGCGGTGCCGGCCGAATGCATCGAGCGCGACTTTGCCGAGCCGCATGAATTTTCCTCGGACCTGGTCGACGTGCTGGTCGAGATCTATCGCGACACCGGCCGCTGGTGGACCGAGTACGCGCTGTGCGAGCGGCTGGTGGACGTCGAGGAGTCCTTCCAGCTGTGGCGCTACCGCCACCTCAAATCGGTGGAACGAATCATCGGCCACAAGACCG